>Ga0326597_10000828_pt1 | contig 52564 bp, 46 predicted proteins | sample RVTome_12_FD_203789 | JGI IMG/M metagenome (GOLD analysis project Ga0326597, IMG submission 203789) | Soil microbial communities from uranium-contaminated site in the Upper Colorado River Basin, Wyoming, United States - RVT100D185 | ecosystem: Environmental > Terrestrial > Soil > Contaminated >... | reverse complement strand
GTTCGAACCCTAGCAAAGATTGCTGCCAATCTGTCATCCAGTAAAAATGGATCATATGAAAAAGCATAAACAAATTGTGTTCTTTCATTTAACGAACTACGTCTCCAATATCTTTTTAAAGCTGCTGCATGAGCATCTGCTCCATCTCTGCGAACGTCTTGAAGTAATTTTTCTAGTGATTGGGGATATGCAGAAATGTCGGGAAGGGAGGTATTACTTAACCTATATGAGAGTAAATAAGCGAAAAGTGGAGGGTAGATATTTCCTAAAATAGGACCAATAAAGGTTGTAATAAAGAATCGAATAGCCTGATAAAAGTGTAGGCTTAATTCTTTGAAGGAGTAAGAACTGTTTATAAAACCAATTTTCCCAACAAGATAAGAACAAGTTTTATAACTCAATGCTAAAGCATGAGCTAGGGTATCAAAAGTAGCTGTAAATGCAATGAACCAGGAATAGACCCGCATAGCAACCCAAGCTTGTCCATAATGTAGTGCTTTATCGGTTAAAGTATAGGGAGCCGAAGGATTGGGTTTCATGGGGGCACAACGCTGTAACATAGGATGAATGACAGCTGATTCAGATAATGAAAAAGATACTTGCATAATGATCCTTAAATTAGGTGTTGAGCTTAAATTTATAAAAGATTAGTGCAAATAAGCCAAGGAAGTTTCATGAAGACGCCGGTATTGAAGAATGGCAAGAAGAATAAAAGAGGCCATTAAATAACTGATCGGGAGGATAACAGGGTTAAGCAAATGAGAATATACAGTACCGATTAGCAGAGGCGGTGGATATTTTATCCATTGCAAAGTGAACTGTGTCACTAATAGTAAAGCGCTTTTGATGGGAATAAATAAATAAGGGAGGGGAAGGGTTAAAAAGAATAAAATCAACAATCCCATTATGACAAAGATCATAGGGGGAATGATAAAATTGTAATATAGGCTGATAAGTGGAAATTTTTGAAAGTGAAAAAATAAAACGGGCAAGATTAGCAAAGTGATAGAGATATTCAAAGACAGCGTTTCCCGTAAATAACCAAGTAAAGAACATAGCCATTTTTCTTTTAGTTTTTTTGATGTTCTTTTGGGGAAGAATTTTAATAGAAAAGCCCTAACAACGGGGAAGAATAAAAAAATAGCCACACAAGCCAAATAGCTGAGCTGAAATCCTATTGAGAATAAAGAATGGGGCCTAAAAAATAATTCTAGTAGGGCTGCAAGGCCAAGTGCATTTAGTGCGGGATAGGGTTTAGATAGCCATTTAGAACATAAAAAATATTGCACCATGATCCATGTTCTGAAAATAGAAGCAGACGATCCCAAAAACAAGAAATAAGCAGTAGAACAGCAGAATAACAATATCACAACGACTCTGGAAGAAAATAGTTTGCTAAACAAGTAGTTTAGAAAAAAAAGCAGAATGCCAAAATGAAAACCAGAGATCGCTAAAATATGCTGCAGCCCGAGTCTAGAGAATAAAAAGCTTAGAAAAGTATTTTCATTATCAGCCGTACTAAGCGCTATGAGAAGATCACTACAAACCGTATCTTTAATATGTTTTTTCAAAATACTCGCTATATGTTTTTTTAGCTGTATTCGCAATTTTACAGGTGAGAATTGTTTAGGAATCGGTTTGTAATTTTCAACAAGAACTAGAGCATAATGCGGAGCGATCCAATTGATATTTCCATAAACCTTATAACAATTATTCACGGGTAGGGTTTTTACTGTTTTTTTAAAAACAAGTTGAGCGGGTATTTTTTTTACTTGTCGTTGATCTATTGTAAGAAAAGACTGAATGTAACCTTTATATTTTTTCTTTTTTATAGGAAACGTTTTGCTAGTCACATTACTTAAGTGAAATACTACGTTTTGTTTAGGAACAGCACTAGAACTATTAGATACCATAATGCCCGCAAAGTGGATATAGCTCACAAATGTGCTGCTAAAAAGTATCCAATAGATGAAACTCCAAATATTTTTAGAAAATAGCCAAATAAACACACAAAGAAATAACGAGTAATAAGGACTAATAAAAACGCAGCTACATAAAACAAAGAGCAGTGCTAGGACAAAAAAGGGAGAGCGTTGATGGAAATCGAGAAACATTTTTTTGTTCCAGGAGACAATTTTCTCTATTTGAAAAGCTGTTATTTTAGAAGAGCGCATCTTCTGTTGTCGTCTTTTTTCTTTTAAAAAGAGTTTTTATAGATTACCATTTTAGTTCAAAGGATAAAAATCCGATGAACTCTTTAGCATTTGAGTTTTATGAAAAGGCTGTAAAAGACGGCGCAGAAGAAAGTACTTTTTCAAAAGTAGTCTATCTGGATGAACATACTGAGCTCAGTTTTGATGACGTCAAAAACATGTGTCCAGAATTTCCTAAGGGGTGGTATGAGCTGCGCAGATTATCTGCAAAAGACAAAATAGATTTTGTACAAGAATACTGGAAGTTAAGCCTGGCCTTTGTTCCTAATTTCAATAGTTTTATAACCGCTTTTTTTTCCACATTTGATGATATTGGCATTTTTCTTTTCGAATATCCGTATGAAGACAAATATACAGCCGAAATGGTGTATAGCAGCGCGGATAACCGAAGCTTTTTTAGGGGATCTATAGGAGCGAGTAGAGAAACAATCCATCAATTTGCCTATCAGTTTAATAATACCCTTCCAAGTGATTATCTTTCCTTTTTAAAAGTGCACAACGGATTTGCTAAGGGGTCTGATCAAGGGATTTTACCCACTTTTGCTGTTCAAGAAAGATCGCAGCAACTCCACGAGTACATGATGAATAGATCTAATCTGGCAACGTGTAGAGGAAAGCCAGTAGAGCCGAACTCATTAATTCCATTTTATGATTCGCATGGGATTGGTGACTTCCAATGTTTTTATTTGGACTGGAGACCGGGAATGGATGCAGGAAATGTTTATTATTCTAGTAGTGATAATACCATAAGTGATTATACTTCTATTAAGAATTTATCAGAGCAATTAGCTTTCAGCTCATTTTTTGACTGGCTAATTTTCTATCTGGAAGAATTTGAACTATGAAGGGCTATGCGATATAAAGTAAAAGACCTTTATGAAAAACATCAAAAAGATTTGCAGCTGCGTCTGATTGCTGGTGCACGAGGGCTGCGCAAGCAAATCAAAAAACCTGTAGCACATAGACCTGGCTTAACCTTAGCAGGATATTATCCGACAAAAGTTGATCCTACCATTTTAGTCTTAGGAGATACAGAGATCAAATATCTCAATGAGATGTCCGAAGACACGTTGCATTTAAGAATAGATAAACTTCTCACTTCAAAAACCATTGCTGTAATCGTTTCAAAAAAAAGAGCCCTTCCAGAAAAAATCATCACCTGCTGTGAAGAGCGTTCAATTGCCCTTTTCTTTTCTTCTATGAAAACCATGGCCATGATCAACCAACTATTGATGTTTTTAAATGATGACCTTGCGCCAACCATTACCCTGCATGCAACATTGGTAGAGGTATATGGGGTAGGAGTGCTGATCCAAGGCGATTCTTCTATTGGTAAGAGTGAAGCAGCCTTAGGATTATTAGAAAAGGGCCATAGGCTGATTTCTGATGATATCGTAAAGATAAAAAGAACAGACAGACGCAGTTTAATGGGGTCAGGACCTAAGTTAACTCGACATTTGATCGAGATACGAGGCTTGGGCATATTAAATGTAGCCCATCTTTATGGAGCTGTTTGCGTGAGGCCTGATAAGAATATCGACATAGTGATTAAGTTAGAAGAATGGAATAACCAAGAGATGTATGATCGAGTAGGCCTATCAGAGAAACATTGCAATATTTTAGATGTAGATATTCCATTTTATGTATTACCTGTAAAGCCTGGTCGGGACGTGATCTTGTTAATTGAAACGATTAGTTTGCAGCACCGCTTGAAAGATATGGGATATCATTCTGCTAAGGAATTCCATGCAAAATTGTTAGATACAATTGCATCGAAACAAAAAGTGAAGAACAAACATGCAAATTATAAAACAAGTGATCTTAAAAAATAGTTCCGGGCTGCACATTCGCCCGGCGACAACCATTGTTAGATTATTAAGAAATAAAAGAAGCAGGGTATTTTTTATGCACAAGAAAATGCGTGTAGATGCCAAGAGCATTATGGGGCTTTTAACCTTACTTGCCAAAAAGAATGCTAAAATCACTATTTTTGTTGAAGGAAGTGATGCAAAACAAGTAATGGATGAGTTGGTAGAAGCCTTTGATAAATGTTTTGAAGGAATATAATAATGTCGAATAAGCAAGAAATAATATTAAAAGGTGTTGTGGTCAGTGAAGGTATAGCGATTGGCAAACCATTGATGCTTCAACCACAAGAAAAAGAAATCCCTGATTTTTCTTTAGGCAATGAAGAAGTAGAGCTGGAGGTAGATCGCTATCGGTTAGCTCTGAGAAAAAGTTGCGTTGATATCGAACATTTACAGAAAAATTATGATACGGAAGAAAGCAGTGTTGTTTCAGGGATATTAACATCTCATCTCGAAATGTTAAATGATCCGATGGTCACAACGGATATTGAAGACCGTATTCGCAAAACGAAAAAGAATTCTGAAGCAGTTTTTGTTTCTGCAATGACTGAATATAAAGATCGATTTAAACAAATCAAAGATGTGTTTTTTCTAGAAAGGATCAAAGATGTTGAGGATGTATCCAATAGAGTATTAAAACATTTGGTGCCTACAAAAGTGCGATCCGATACTCAGGTGCCCAATGATTCCATAGCCATCTGCATGGAATTAGTTCCATCGGATACCTATGAGACGACCTATTCACATGTGATAGGATTCATCTCGCAAAGGGGGGGCTTGGCTTCTCATGCAGCGATAATTGCAAGAGCAAGAGGCATTCCGTATGTAAGCAAAATTGATGTTACCGTATTTGCTCAACCTGGGATTGATCAACTAGTGGTTGATGGTCAACAAGGTCTTGTAATCATCAACCCAACTCAAAAGACGATTGAAAGATATCTGCAAGCCCAAAAACAATTAGCTAAAGACCTAAAGGTATTGCAAGAAACGACGAATAAACCCCTTGTGACCAAAGAAGGGACTCGAGTAAAGATGTATGGCAATATCGATAATATGGACGATATAAGCTTACTAAAGGCATCTCATGGGGATGGAATAGGTCTTTTTCGATCCGAATATCTATTTTTAATGGAAAGGAAATTTCCTTCTGAAGAAAAGCAATTTCAGATCTATCGCGAAGTAGCAAAACAGATGGATGCATTACCTGCGATTATTCGTCTTTTTGATATTGGGAATGATAAGAATTATACCTTTACTTCCTGGGAAGATTTTTCACAAATGCATTATGAGCTCAATCCAGCACTTGGATTTCGGGCTGTCAGGTACTTGCTTAACAACCCTGTTATTTTAAAAAGTCAAATTCGTGCGCTATTAAGAGCTTCTCGATTTGGAAATTTACATCTTTTGATTCCCTTCATCACGAATATTGAGGAAATCAGAGCTATAAAACGAATAATTGAGGAATGTAGACAAGAGTTGATCTCAGAACACTATCATGTGCCAGAGTTTTTACCCATAGGATGTATGATAGAGGTTCCCTCGGCTGCATTGCAAAGCCATATACTTATTAAAGAAGTCGATTTTTTCTCCATAGGGACAAATGATCTTACTCAGTATGTTTTGGCTGTTGACAGGACAAATCCTTTGTCCTCATCACTTTATCAATCGGCGCATCCTGCAGTACTCGCTTTGATCAAAAATGCTTGTGATGCAGCGATTTCTGAGAAGAAAAGAGTAATTGTTTGTGGTGAAATGACGTTAAATCCTAAATATCTTTGTTTGCTAATAGGATTGGGGATTTCAGAGTTTTCTGTTTCTGTACGTAAGATGCCCAAGCTCAAGCAGATGATAAGAGATGTGGATGATCGCCAAGCTAGAAGCTTAGCTACGCAAGCTTTAGCTTGTAGCAGTGCAAATGAAGTAGATGCGCTCGTATTATGAGGAGAGAGTAAAAGGAAAATTCTCTAGATGAGGATTATCTGATAAAACTTTTGAAAGTTTTTTTTGCGCATCATTATAGGCTTCAACAATACATTTTTCGACAAGCGTCTGATTTTCAATTTGAAAAAGTTCTGGAGCAATATCTATATCTTTCATGATAAAATTTTTGCCTAATAATATTTTCACCATGTGGTTTTCACTGACACCTTCGACAACAAAATGTTTAAGATGTTCATGCATTTTTTCAAATTGATCATGTAATTGCATTGCTTGTTCTTTTAATGTAGTCATTTTCTGTCCTTATCTTATTTTTTTTAGGCTGCCTTCTAATTCTACGGCAGCAAAATTCATTAATGTATCATATTTTTGCGTCTGATCCGTTGTAGCGACAGGTTTGTCACTTACAGGAGGGGGCAAGATTGGCTCAGCAGTATGTTTTGGAGGTGTTAAAGAAAAGGGGACTTTGACCAGCTGGACATTTGCAGTAGAAGCTACTGGAGCGGGGTTGGTAGGGAGAGCGATTTTCTTTTCTAAATCGATGAGGCGCTGGATAAGTTCAGGCAGTTTTATTGAAGATTGACTTTGTAAAATCTGCATAAAGAGCATTTCTATTGTTACTCGTTTAAATGGACTTTTTAAAAGTGAGCTGTGTGATTTTACCAGGAGTTCAATGATATAAAGCAGCTGTCTTTGAGAATAGTACTGGATATTTTTCAAATATTTTTCTTTAAATTCATCCATTAATTCTGGTGTAGGAATCCCTAGTTGAGTGAGCAGTAGGTAACGGAAGTGTTCGATAAGTTCTTCATAAAAATGAGAAATATTTTTTCCTTCATTAAATAAAGTATCTAATAAAGAAAATAACTGGTGGATATCTTTTGTCTGGATTGCTTCATCGATAGAAAAGAACCATTGTTTAGGTAAGGTGCCTAAGATTTGGATGATACTTTCCTGGGAGACATTGCCTTCTTCATAACAAAGGACTTGATCCAAAAAAGATTCAGCATCACGAAGACTTCCCTCAGAAAATTGAGCTATGAGATGCAAGGCGTTATCTTCTACTTCGCGGTCTAAATCTTTTGCAATAGCCTGCAATTTTTCTTTTATACTGATAGTTGGAATTTTTGTGAGATCGAAACGTTGACAACGGGAAAGGATAGTGGGAAGGACTTTATGTGGTTCTGTAGTTGCAAAGAAAAATTTAATGGTTCGAGGAGGTTCTTCCAAGGTTTTTAATAGAGCATTAAATGCTTCTTTTGTCAGCATATGTACTTCGTCAATAAGGATGATTTTATATTTTCCGGATGAAGGTGAATATCCAATCGTTTCGTTGATATGACGAATATCATCGATTCCTCTACTAGAAGCGCCATCGATTTCCATAACATCTAAAGAACGAGATGAGGCAATTTCTTGGCAGGAAGTGCATTGATTACAGGGTTCGATATTAGGAGTTAGGTTGGGACAATTTAATGCTTTTGCAAAGATACGAGCCAAAGTGGTTTTGCCAGTCCCCCTTGAGCCTGCAAAAAGATAGGCATAAGCACTTTTTTGCATTTTAATAGCATTTTTTAAGGTTTGGACAATGGATTGTTGTCCCACGACTTCTGCAAACAGTTGCGGTCTATATTTTCTAGCAATTATTTGATAAGGCTTAGACATCTAGTCTTTTTTCTCTCCAATCTTACTTTAATCTTAGAATTTTTCATAGAATATGATAAAGTAAAAAAGCATTAAAGAGTGTCGGTATTAGCTGATCATGTCCGAAGATGATAAGAAGCCTGGTTGGTTTGTAAAAATTCAAGGGTTAAAAAGGCTATTTCAAAGTAATGATTTGGGCTTAAAGCTTGCTATTGGTTTTATAGCTTTTCTTGGATTGTTTTTATTTTTACATTTTAAAGAAGTGCGTGTTGATTTTCTAGAACTCAATACAATTGCAAACCGTTATGTAGTGGGACAGGTAGATTTTAAATTTCCTGATCAAGAGCAAACCATTATTCAATGTGAAAAATTACTAAATAGTGTGGGGGCCATTTATAAATTAGAAACCGACCAGCTAAGTGAACTAACGAAAAATTTTCAAATGCATCTGATGAATGACAAAAAGTGGAGAGAAGAACACTATAATGAAACACATGAACCGTTTTATAAAGCGGTTTCTTCAGTCCATAATATCCTCTCCGATCTACGCTTTACCGATGCAAGAACAACGAATTTAATGGGTAGGGAAAAATTGATTCCCAAATATTATTTTGTTGTTTGTCCTCTACAGGAAGATACCATACAAACATTGCCTGAGGAATACTGGCGGAATATCAAACAATTATTAAGCAAGCAGTTAAGACAACAAGTTTTTGATGAGCAATACATTTCATATATTATGAACTTTTTAGGAGATATTAAATGGAAGCTTGCCATCGCTGAATCTTCTCAAGCTGATTTAAAAGAAGCGCTCAGAGCCAATGTTCCACAACAGTATACACTTCTTAAAGCGGGAAGCAAAATCATTAGCCAAGGGGAAAAGGTGACGCCTAGGCATTTAGAAATGATGCAAGCGATGAAACATAAGATGAGTAATAATCGCAATTTATTTTCTTTTGTGACTATTTTAGGGAGTCTTATTGAATCGCTAGTACTTATTGTTCTTTGTGTGATTTATCTATACATGGACCAGAAAAAAGTATTTTATTCACTGCAAAAGCTTTCTTTATTAACGTGTATTTTTATTTTGAGCCTTTCATTTGCAAAAATCTTGGAATATACCATTACTCAAAGCTTTACTCATCTGATAGAACTTATTCGATTCCCTATCATCGCTCCTTTTGTTGCGCTATTGGTTGCGATATTGCTCAATGTGCGTCTGGCCTTATTTGTATCAGGATTTTTAACAATTATTTATGCTTTAGGCTTGTCCTTTCAGATAAATTCTTTTTTATTATGCAACATTGTGGCTTCTTTAGTGGTTGTTTTAACCACCAGGCATTTACATAGACGAACAGAAGTATTTGCTGTATGTGCTAAAGTATTTATTAGTTTAATACCCATCTTTTTTGCAGTTAATTTCTTAAGTAACGTTATTTGGGATAAAAAAATTATCATCGATATTAGTTCTGGCGTTATTTTCATGGTGGTAATTGCTATACTCGTTGTAGGCCTTCTTCCTATATTAGAATCGTTATTTAACGTCATGACCGACATTACGTTGATGGAATACATGGATCCATATAATGAGCTGTTGAGAAGGCTGACCATTGAAATTCCTGGAACTTATCAACATAGTTTGGTCTTGGGTAACTTAGCCGAGCTAGCAGCGCAATCTATAGGGGCAAATGGTTTATTTTGTCGAGTTGCGACTTTATATCATGATATCGGGAAGCTAAATAACACGCATTATTTTGCTGAAAATCAGCAAGGTGGAGCAAATATTCATCAAATGCTGACCCCATTAGAATCTGCTCAAGTGATAGTTTCTCACGTAACTGATGGAGTAAATTTAGCAAAAAAATATCGGTTGCCCCAATCGTTTATCGATATTATCGAACAACACCATGGAACTACATTAGTTTATTATTTCTATCACAAAGAATTAGAATTGAAGGGGGGAGATAAAAAAACAGTAGATGAAAAGGCGTTTCGTTATCCTGGTCCTAAACCGCATACTAAAGAATCAGCGATCATAATGATAGCGGATGCTGCTGAAGCAGCCTCCCGTTCTTTAGAAGATAAAAATTTAGAATCAATTACAAATTTGATTGATAAAGTTGTAAAAGATAAAGCAGAAGATGGACAGTTTGATGAATGTAAATTGACATTTGAAGAATTAGGGAAGGTCAAACATTCTATTGTCATGACTCTTTTAAGCTCTTCTCATCACCGTGTTAAATATCCTGAGAAAAAGTAAAAGATTATTCATGGAGGATTTGCATAAAGGTATCTAGAAGATATTTTATTCTTTCATCCAATTTATGCATTGCATCTTCAACGGATTCTTCACCGTTTGGTTCAAAGACTTTTACATAAATTTTTATTTTAGGTTCAGTGCCAGACGGTCTGATAATTAGCGTGCTATCATCGCTTAAATGAAAAGCTAATACGTTCGACTCAGGAAGAGGGATAGGCGAGTTTTCTCTTGTTTTCAGATTATAGGTGGTTCGTTTTTGATAATCATCAATACGGATTAAGGAACTATTGCCAATATGTTTTGGGGGAGAAGAGCGCAGTTTAAGCATCAGGCCTTTGATTTGTTTCATACCTTCAGCACCTTCAGAAAAATTAATCGAATGTAATTTTTCTCTATAAACACCGAACTGATCATAAATATCTAATAGCAGATCATATAACGTTTTATGTTGCAATTTAGCTTGCAAGGCTGCTTCTGCCAACAGTGCTGCTGCTGTCAGCCCATCCTTATCTCTAGAAAAGGTATCGACAAGATATCCGTAAGATTCTTCAGCACCAAAAATGAATTGATAGCCTTTATCGGATTGTTCCCACTCATGAATCATTTGACCGATATATTTAAATCCAGTTAGGACTCGAAAGCATTTACCCTTAAAATGTCTTACAATTTTATCAAAAAGATCAGTAGTAACTATTGATTTTATGAATGCGGCCTTTTCAAGAAGGCGGTTTTGCTGAGTAAAATTATGACAAAGATGATAAAGCAATATTGCCGCAATCTCATTTCCGGTGAGTATTTGCAACCCATGAGGACTATTAGTTACTGCTGCCATTCTGTCAGCATCCGGATCTGTTGCAATAAAAAGATCGGCACGCTCTTTATTCATGATATCCATTCCTAGCTGCAGAGATTGCCGTTCTTCCGGATTAGGTTTAGGTGCATTGGGAAAATCTCCATTGAGTTCTTTTTGTGCCTCTACCAGGTATACGGTTGTAAAACCTGCTCTATTCAAAACTTCCGGCATCAAAGAAATCCCCGCGCCATGAAGGTTTGTATAGACAATTTTTAGCTGATTACCCTGCTTTTGATTGATTTCAGGGAATAAGAAAATAGTTTTTACCTTTTCTAGGTAAGCTTCATCCATAGATTTATCTAAGGAGATCAATTGTCCTTGTGGGGGCATTTTTAAGATTACATCCTCTGGAGATTCTATTTCGGACACTTTTTCAATAATACCCTCATCATGTGGAGGTAGTACTTGTGCGCCATCAGACCAATAGACTTTATAACCATTATATTCAGGCGGATTATGTGAGGCGGTGATCATAATTCCAGCGGTAGCTTTCTTCTGTCTAATAGCAAAGGATACCAAGGGAGTAGGACGTACTTCAGGAAATAAATAGACATTAATACCATTGGATCGCAAAACATCCGATGCATTTGAAGCAAATGCTTTGGAATGATGTCTTGAGTCATAACCAATTACAACGCTTGGATTAGAAATTTTTTGTTCTAAGATATAATTAGCCAGACCTTGTGTAGCCGATTTGACTGTGTATAGGTTCATGCGATTAGAACCTACACCCATAATACCTCTCATGCCGCCGGTACCAAAAGATAAATCTTGATAAAAGGCATCATATAATTTTTCTGGATTGGTCTTTAAAAGCTCTAAGATTTCTTGTTTTGTTTTATCATCATATGGTCCTTGCAGCCACTGTGCGATACGTTCTTTAGCTTTTTTGTCTGGAATTTTATCTAAATTGGGGAGCATGATTTTTCCATTACTGCTTAGATTCTTTTTTAGAAATTTAAAGGGAAAAAGTAAAGGATTAACTAAGTAAGCTATCTATCTCTTCTTCAGTGTATAGGTTACTATCTTTATGATCTATACCTTCGCAGATCTGTTTTTCTGCTTCCCAAGCTTCTTTTGAACACGTTACATTATTCCAAAAGGGATAAGTGCGGCATTGTTTGGGTCTTGCTTTATAGACCGTGCATTTCTTGTCTTTGAAAAAGATACAGTCGTAATGAGGTAATTTTTCTTTTAAAGAAAGCCTACCTTTTACGCTTTTAGTATATTTTTTAATGAATTCTTGTTCTGAAATTTTTAGTTCTTCAGCTAGAGCTTTGATTTCTTGATCATTGAGCCAGACATAGCCGGGAAATCCTGTGCAGCATTTTCCACACTGGGTACAATGAAATTTCAAGCCTTTTTTATACCATTTTTCCATATGTAAATAGTATATAAAATCAGGACTTAAAAAACAGAAATTATATGAATTTTATATTAGGGGTTCAAAAGTCTTCTTACTGTATAAATGGTGAAAGGAATGATAAAAATAAAGCTGAGTAAAACCATCAACGCAATAACGCCACCATCTTTCAAGGTAAATTGACGATAGGGGACAAAGACGCGTATTTCATGAGCATCATTTAAGCGAATTATTTTAATCTTACCTTTTATGGGTTTATCATTAATTATGGCCTCGGCGTTCTTCATAGTAGTTGTTACTGATTGAACAGGGGCAGCTTCTTTTTCTGTAAATTTAACAAGACTGGGATCGGCCAGTTCAGTGGCTGCTTCAAAGGATTTATTAAAGATTGATTGTAAACGGGCCCTATCATTTTCACCAGAAAGGACGTAAATGGGTTTCACCCCAGGATAATAGGCAACCCTAACCTTCTTATTTTCAGACAGTTTCAGAACAGCGCTCCTTCTAGAGTTTCTTTCAGAGCTCCTAGGTGAGATTGATACGCTTGATGTAGGTGTAGCCATAGTTATACTTCCTTTTACACCTACTATTATATCAAAATTAAAATTTTAATTATATATAAAAATAGATGTTTAAACCACTTACCATTAATGGCTTATAGAAATGTTCTTAGAGGGCTGTGGTAGAAACCGCCCCTTTTCCCAAAAATAGGGGGTGATTTGAATCGTATCAAAAGATAGATCCATAAGATGGAAAGAACCTTTTTTAATGTTGGTTAGGCTGCCTGGGTCAAGAATAATTGGGAGTTTTGAGGGTCTGAGATCGGCGATGCATTGGTTATGAATATGGCCATGCAAATATAAAATGATCCGTGATTCATTGTGTAATATCTCACGGAGAGCGTCTGCCCGTTTTAAAATTTTCCTGGGGCCCATATGCTTGGTAAATGGAAAGTGATTGGCTAAAATAATTTGAGCATCTTTAGGTAGTTTTTGTAAGGTATCAATAAGTAACTTCTCTAGCTGTTGATCAAAAAGACCCGTTGAAAAAACGATAGAGGTTGCCCGAGCACAATCTAGTAAAATTAAAACCCAATTAGAAGGGAGCTGTAACACTTCGATATGATCTTGTTGAAGTGAATATGGAAAAAGGCGTTTTCCTTGGTTGGTAAAATATTCATAAAAGAGCCCGCTTTTATGTGCATGTTTAGTATACATGTCATGATTGCCTGGTAGTGAAAATAGGGGAATGGACAATTTTTCTAAAGTTTGTTTAGCGGCTAAAAACTCTTGTTTTCTGGAGGTGGTAGAAAAGTCGCCAGTAGCAATAACCGCATCTAGATTCATACTAGAGAACTCATCAATAGCAATATCCAGCAGTTTTTTTTGATAGAGTTTTTTACGAACAAATAAAAGATTGAGCATACCTATCCATCTTTTTGAAAATAGATGCATAGGGTTTAAAGATAATGTTGACAAATGTAAATCTGATATATGAGCAATGCGTACCATCAGATTTATTTTAGACAAAAAGAATAAATTATGAAAAGGCTTTTGAGTGTTAAGGGGATTTTGGAGGTTTATGTATACGAGGTCTTAGTTCTGGGATTCTTTTCTTTAACTCTTTATTTCTTTCCTCTTGGCTTTTATGTGTAGGGGTACGAGTGTCTCGCTGTTTTTTGATTGATTGTTTTTTTTGTTTACGAACTTCTTTTTTAGAAGGAGGCACTTTCATTTCTTTTCGTAGCTGTTCAGCTTCTTCTTTCTCTACTTCGGGCTTTTCCGATTTTTTTAGAAACTTCTTCATAAACTTCATCATATGATGAGGCACATCTTTCATATTTATTCCCCCCTATAGTTCAATTTTACTATTAAATTAATATTGAAGGCAATAATTAGATTTATTTCATTAATTAACAGGTAATTATAGTTAATTATACAAAAACTATATATTAACAGTTACTATCTGATAACTCCGAAAAGGTCTGATAAACTCGATTAACGGAAACAAAGCGCTGCCAATAGGCGTCTCTAAAACGGAAAAATTTAAAATTGGGAACCCAGTTAGAGGGCATTAATAGGGTGGCTTTCTTCCAGCCCGGTTGCCATAAATCTAAGTGTTTGCTCCTTAAAGACACGATGAGGGAGGGGATTTGAAAATAAGAAGCTAGGTGACCAGGGCCAGAATCATTACCGATGAAATAGGCTGATTCAAACAAAAAGGAGGCAAAATCCGCTAGGGTAGGAAATGAGGGGAGCTCAAATTGATAGTCTTTTACCATTAACCAATCCTTTTTTTCCGTAACGCTCATGCAGAATACCGGGTTAAAGCCGTCTTTTCGGAGTTTTTTTGCCAATAGCAGGAATTTTTCCTTACTCCAGTTTTTATTTGGATCTTGGGAAGTTGGATTGATAACCACTCTATTTAAATACTTATTGTGCTTTAAAGAGGAGGGAATTTCTAGGCTTAACGTATTATTAATAGGTAGATTGAAAAGTTTATGACAGGCAAATGAGATATTATCTACCATTGTTTTAGAACTATCGAATATACAATCTTCTTCAGTCAGAGCAAGATTTTTATTAGCCTTATAAGAGGGATAAAAAACATGAACTGGACGGGAGCATTGCTTTTTTATTTCCTTAATAAACAAAGAGTTGTCATTTTCGAGGACTAGCCGATCAAATTTTAGAAGCGATTCAATATCGGAGGGTTTTTTATGAAAAGTGATCTGTGAGGACCAACTTTGAAAACAGCCTAGTGCATCATGAAAAAAGCTAACCTTATGCCCAGCTCTAGCTAAATTGGATCCAGCTATCATCATAAGCAGTGCATCACCAATGCCTTTAGCAGGAATAATGGCTATTTCTTCCATACTAATTAAGATCCTTGTTGAGAAGCTTTATAAAAGAATAAAACGGATTTTTTCCCATAAGGGGAGAGCTTAATTTTAATTTTTTCTGAAGAATAAGGCTTGTTCTCAAGTTTTGAGTCCAGTAGGTTCAAAGCAGATGAGTTTTTAAAGCTATGCGATGAAAAGGTTTCTTTTATTTTTTTATTCGAAAAATTCATTACACTTAGAAGTGGATAACCACTATAGGGAAGCTTAAAAACTAATGCCAATACCCCTTTGTTTTCTGTTGGTAATACCTGAACGAGTCTTCCGGAAGCCACATTATATAGTTTACGTTGATAGATGATTCGCTGTAGTTGTCTTGCAAAAGAAAAGGGATCTTTCATCTGTTCGGATAAATTAGGATATAAGCACATCACCCTTGATAGATTGCCTACAGTTTTTGTGACATCAGGTGCAACTCCCATAAGATCATAGGCCCCTCTATTAGCCCATCGATTATCATTATCGAATGACCAGTTGGGAATTTCAGAAGCAGGCAATGGATAGGCTCCCACAAGATCCCATCCAGATATAGCTAATACGCCTGGCTGCATAGCATTGAAATAAGCGAGGAGCAAATGCATTTTTTTGATCTTCTGTTTTTGTTCGGGAGTCATATCATTGAGATCATTTATGCCCAATACGGCTGCGCATAAGCCCACCATAGTCGTACATGGTCCTATACGAGATATCAGGTTATAGGGAGCTTGGCCTCCAGAGATACGAGTAAGATCATCACGCATGAGCTGTTTTCTCAACGAATTCGCTTCTACTTCTTTATCGTTGTAATAGACTTTTTCTCCTTTAGGTCTTGCAAGATGTCCTAAAAAATAGCTAATCTCATTATGATTTTGCATGGCATGAATCAGTCTTGTTAGAGGAAGTTTTAACCGCTGGATCTCGCTATAAATATATTTTAGTAGAGTAGCATCGGCATTGATCAGAGCATTACAGTAAGCGGCTCGGGTTAAATGATCATAAGCAAAATCTGGTCCATATTGACCATAAGCCTGAATTTCTTCAATAGTCGCATCCAACTCTTGAAAAGAGAACCCACCTATTTTCCGGATGAGCATGCTGATTTGATTAGTAGCTACAATGGAAAGGGGATGTTTCTCTGACCATGTCATTGAGGTTTTAGGATCAGATTCAAGGCCTAAGAAGGCATTTGCTCTGAGTCTAAGACCACTGTTTTGTAGTTGTGTCATTGAATGGATAATGTCACCTGCTATCAAACGATTGGCATTAAAAGTAGGGTTAAGCCAATTTAATGTGGGCTCACCCGTTTTGAAAAAGTGTAAATAAATCCATCGTCTCGCTTTTCCGTCTGTTCCTTTTATCGGTCTTGTGGCGCTCCAATTACTGATTTTGTTATTGGCGTCATAGAAAAAAACGTGTTGCAAACGTCCGATGATATATCCCTTGGCTTTAAAAATATCGATAGTTTTTGGGTCTAGATTAACGGCAAGTTCTCCCTCTTTTACGCTGGGGAGCAAAAACCAATCATCTGGTTTGATTTCTGCCATGTGATAAAGACCTGGATATCCCTTATAGTTGCGCAATGCTAACTGGAAATCCGCTCCTAATCCTGTATGTCCAGGAATAATATCTCCTAATACAATGGCCTTATGTTTTTTTGCGGCCTCGACTAGCAGATGATAGTCTTCTTCTGTGCCATATAAAGGATCGATTTTATAACTAATGCGATCAAAACCCCCATCTATTGATGGGGTAAACTGTTTTTTGATTAGTCCCCCCGCTTGTTTAATGGGACCGGTATGGATCGCATCAATACCAATAGATTCGAAAATATTCCAAAGCTCATTATCAGCTAATACTTGAAGGGTTGAACAGCCTACAGGAGTAATCGTAGATAGACTATAAGAGGTAAACCAGACCGAATTGGTTTGACAAATCTTTCTGGTTTTAGGCTTGGCAAAACTATTTTGCCAAAGGTTGATTTGTCCGCTGTATAAGTTGTCTAATTGAGTTGCTTGGTGAAGCATAGACCTGCTTTTTAGCCAATCGATGTACCACTCACTTGAAGTTTGAGAGCTATAGACATATGAAAATAAACATATGGCTATCAGCATTCTTTTCATCTTATACCATCTTCTCATATTAGTTAGGCAACTAACATACCGATTCAATACAACAAGTCAAGCAAAAATTATTTTTCAATTATTGGTGTAATTAATGCTTCAGAGAGCAGCACAATTCCCGCAATGGAGACAGCATGAATCAATATGTTTTTAATAATTTTTGTCGCATCGATAACACCTGCTTTGAATAGATCTTCTACTGTTTCACTAAGTGCATTATAACCAAAGCCTTGTCCTTTATTGGCTATTTTTTCTAAGATAACCCCGCTAACCTGGCCAGTATTTTCAATGATTTGTTTAGTGATAGCTACACAGCTATTTAATAATAGACGGGCGCCAACCATTTCATCTTCACTCATCGAAGGCAATTTTTTTACAGAATGAGCAGCAGACAACAGGGCAACACCGCCTCCGATAACAATTCCCTCTTCCAAAGCAGCACGTGTAGAACTTAAACTGTCTTCAAAAAGTTGTTTTTTTTGTTTCATTTCCGATTCAGTAGAAGCTCCAACACGAATTAAGGCCACTCCACCTTTAAGTTTTGAACATCTTTCCTGTAGCTTATCCTTGTCATAGACATTTTCTGCAGCTTCGATCTGTTGTTCTAATTGATGTATGCGATCTTGAATATCTTTTTCTTCTCCTTTACCATCTATAATCAAAGTCTGGTCTTTTGAAACTATAACCTTTTCAGCACGACCCAAAAATGCAGTATCAAGCTGTTTTAGATGTAACCCCTTGTCTTCGGAGATAACCGTGGCTCCTGTTAATATTGCGATGTCTTCTAATATTTCTTTTTTTCGTTCTCCAAAGGCCGGTGCTTTTACAGCACACACCTTTAGCACTCCTTTTAATTTATTAATAACTAAAGTAGATAAAGCATCTGCTTCTACATCATCGACGATAATTAATAGTTCTCTTCCAGCGGTAGCTGCACTTTGCAGAGCTGGCAGTAGGTCTTGGATTGAATTCACTTTTCCATCAGTGAGTAAAATTGAAGGGTTTTCCATTTCGACCACCATCTTATCTGGATTGGTCGCAAAATAGGAGCTGAGATAACCTCTATCAAGTGACATGCCATCAACAGTTTCAAGATAAGAATCGATGGTTTTGCTTTCTTCAATAGAAATTGTTTTGGTTGTACCTACTTGTTTAAAAGCTTTTGCAATCATTTGACCAATTTGTTCATTACCTGAAGCAGCGATCGTTGCAATATCTATAATATCTTTTTCATCTTTAACTGGATGAGACTGTTTATCTAATTTCTTGAGGAGTTCTGTGAGAAGCTTATCCATACCCCGTTTTAAAGCTACAGGATTAGCGCCAGCAGTAATATTTTTTATTCCTCCCTTAACTAATTCTGCTAAGAGAACAATACCGGACGTAGTTCCGTCACCACATTTTTCTTTGATTTGCGAAGCCACTTGTTTTGCAAAGCTTATACCCATATTGGCAAAAGGGTCTTTTAGTTCAATCTCATCGATAATACTGCCGCCATCATTTGTAATTTTAGGAGATGACCAAGCTTGCAGTCCCACATTTTTTCCCTTTGGGCCTAATGTTACTTTTACGACATCAGCGATTAGCTCAATGCCTAACAGGAGCTTTTCTCTTGCTTCTTCTTCAAATATTATGTCTTTAGCTTCGGCCATGATTCCTCTCCATTTTTTGAATAATGTTAACGATTGTCTGCAATTTACTTCAATTACAGCGCTGTTTTATCATCTGAAATGTTTATTTTGAATGATGCTTTTGATAAATCTCGTTTTTTCTTTTGTTCAAGAGCTTTGCACTGATTTTAATCGCTTCTTTTACTGAACAACCATGATATTTCTGTAATAGATCAATGAGTTCTTGAGCCGAGATATCAGGAATATAGTTTACACTGGCTTGTACAACTATTGTAATCTCCCCTTTACAAGGATTTTGGGTAAAGTGCTCTATAAGATTTATGGCCGTATTCGTTTTGATTTCTTCGAATTTTTTCGTCATTTCTCGAGTTATTGAAATCGTTCTTTGAGAATCTAAATCATGGATAACTTTTAGACTTTCAATAAGACGATTGGCAGATTCGAAACAAATCGTTAATCCCGGATATAATAAAATAGAGTGAATAGTTTTTATTTTTTCTGCCTGTTTTTTAGGTAGGAAACCGATGAATTGAAAGCGTGCAGGATCCATTCCGCTTAAAACTAATGCATTTAAAATACTTGAAGGTCCGGGTAGACAAGTATAAGAAATATTTTCTTTTTGACAGGTCTGTACCAAAATAAACCCTGGATCAGATATTAAGGGCATCCCTGCATCGCTGACAAGAGCTATATTTTTTCCTTCTTTCAGCTGTCGGATCAAAGGATTAAGTTGTTTTTTTTCATTAAATTTATGCCAAGCTGCGAGCTTAGTATGGATCTGATATTCTTTTAACAGGACCTGTGTGGTGCGTGTATCTTCGCAGAGAATCAGATCACATGTCTTTAAACATTCAACTGCACGATATGTAAAATCTTTTAAATTACCAATAGGTGTTGCGACTATATATAACATAATTTTGAAAAAGGTGGCACTCAGATTCGAACTGAGGAATGGGAGCTTTGCAGGCTCCTGCCTTACCACTTGGCTATGCCACCGGATTTTTTTGAGCCATTATGTGATATAAAGGGGTTGAAATCAATGTTTTTAGCGTTCGGTATTGATCAAGAAATACAAAGATCCTAATCTTTTCTTTTAAAATAATAACTCGCTAAAACGGGCAAAGGATAGTAATTACGATGAGTCAGAAGTTATATGATGAGCTAAATGATAAAGTTTCTGGATATGAACATGATAGCAGGCTAATCAAGCCGGGTCAGTTATTTTTTGCCTTAAAAGGAACACAAGCCGATGGTCATGACTTTTTAAAACAAGTTGCTATGCATAAAGCTTATGGCGCAGTTGTGAATAAAAATTATCAAAGTTTAGATTTTGGACTCCAACTTTTCTATGTCGAAGATCCGCTAAAAGCCATGCATAAGATGGCTCATCAAAAAATGAAGAGCCTGGACACAAAAGTCATTGCGGTTACAGGATCTGTGGGTAAAACGACGAGCAAAGAATATATTGCTCATTTGTTAAAATCTTCTTACAAAATCTTTTGGAGTCCTGGTAATTATAATTCACAAATCATGATTCCTATTACATTATTAAATGCCCCTGCAGACAAAGAATATTTTGTATTAGAATATGGAATGGGAGACATGCAGGACATAGAAAACCTTGTCCGGGTAGCTCCTCCACACGCCGCTCTATTAACTAAAATTACCTATGCCCATATCTCACATTTTCCTAAAGGATTAGAAGGAATCGCAAAAGAGAAAACCAAGATTTTTTCTCATCCTCGAACAAAGATAAAAGTATTTAATTATGACATTCTAAATATCAGGCCTGAGTTGAAGGGGATTACTTATTCCTTATTCAATAAGAGTGCAGATTATTATTACGATTTAGATAAAAAGGTATTTTTTGAATATCAAAAGAAAATACAAGGTTTGGATCTTCCCTCTTTACCTTCTCATTTTTTGGAAAATGCAATAGGTTCTATTGCAATGGCAAGACAATTTCAAATAGATTGGGCTACTATTCAGCATAACATCTTGTCATTGCCTCAGATGGAAAATCGGTTTTTTAAAAAGCAAATTGCTGGCATAGAGTTAATAGAGGATTATTATAATGCGAATATCGAATCGATGAGCGCTGCTTTAGACAATATTCCAAACCCTAAAAAGAAAGGTCGTAAGATTGCTCTTTTAGGCGAAATGTTAGAATTAGGACAATATTCTTCATCCTGCCATGAGAAAGTTTTTCAAAAAGCCCTTAAGTCTGTAGATCATTTATTTTTGCTTGGCTCGGTATGGCAACCCTATCACCTACCTGAAAATGCGCATCTTTTTTTCGATAAAAAAATGCTTGTCCAGAACCTTAAAACCTTTTTACAGCCTGACGATATTTTATTAGTGAAAGCATCTAGGGGCATTCAGATGGAAGATGTCGTTTCTGAATTATTTGGCGGATAATCTTTTTTTTCGTACACTGGTGTTTTGCTGAGCGTTGTAATATGTTAATTCAGTTTTTCGCAAAATGGTTTGATCTTCCCACTGCTGTGATGTATGTATCTACGAGGATGATTTTATCCGCAGTGACTACACTGGCATTCACTATTTTTCTAGGGCCCTTTTTTATTAAGAAATTATACGCATTAAAAATAGGACAAAGCATTCGTGGAAAAGATATAGCTCCTTTATTGGCTTCTTTACATAAAGACAAAAAAGACACACCAACTATGGGAGGGCTTTTGCTAATCTTAGGGATGTTATTATCATTGGTCTTATGGATGGATTGGTCTCATCTATTTACATGGATAATGCTTATCACAACCCTATGGCTTGGATTTGTGGGGATTTTAGATGATTATTTTAAGATAAAATATAAATCCAGCGATGGCATTTGCCGATGGTGGAAATTTGTTTTGCAGATGGGGTTTGCAGTGCTGCTTTCTGTGTTTTTATTAAGCCCATCTATGCATGCACAATTTTTTAAAAAACCCCTATTGACCACACCAGTTGCAAAAGAAGAAATAACAACTACGCATGTCATGCACAGGCTATCTTTAGAAAACTATAGTTCTAGGCTATATATCCCATTTATGAAAAAACCCATTGAGCTAGGAACTATTGCAGGCAAAATATTTATCTTTTTTTTGATGGTGGTAGTAATAGTGGGATCATCTAATGCAGTCAATCTCACCGACGGGCTAGATGGACTAGCTGCAGGGCTTTTAGTATTGGTCTCTTCTGTCTTTGCACTGATAGCTTTTTTATCTAACCATATAGATATCTCACGATATCTTAACATATTATATATTGATGGGAGTTCTGAAATAGCAGTTTATCTTTTTGCTTTAACCGGCTCATGTCTAGGATTTTTATGGTACAATAGCTATCCAGCTCAATTATTTATGGGTGATACGGGATCTTTAGCATTAGGTGGAATTTTAGGTGTAAGTTGTATTTTACTGAAAAAAGAGATTTTACTGGCTATAGTAGGGGCTATTTTTGTGTTTGAAGCGTTATCCGTTATTATTCAGGTATTTAGTTATAGATATAGGAATAAAAAGCGTGTATTTTTGTGCACACCAGTGCATCATCATTTTGAATATAAGGGGTGGGCTGAGCCAAAAGTGGTTATGCGTTTTTGGATTGTTGGTCTTTTATTTGCCATTCTTGGTATTGCTTCGATAAAGTTTCAATTTTAATAGTATCATATGAAAAAGACGTTGATTCTTGGTTTTGGGATTACTGGAAAAAGTGTAGCGGCATATTTTGAATCTCAAAACCTTCCATTTCTTGTCGCAGATAAAAAATCAATCAATATACCCCAAGCTATTCGTGATGATGTAGACATTGATTTTGATGAGATAGAAAAGATTATTGTTTCTCCAGGAATAAACCTGACTCATCCCTTGCTTATTAAAGCAAAAAAAGCAGATGTCAAAATTTATTCAGAAATAGAGTTTGCTGTTTCTCAATTGATAAATCCCATGATTGGAATAACAGGAACAAATGGAAAAACCACACTCACTTTATTATTAACACACCTATTCAATCGCGCTAATATTCCAGCAAAAGCTTTAGGCAATGTTGGCATTAGTTTAACCACTTATTTATCTAATATACGAAATGATGACGTGCTTTTTATAGAGCTTTCTTCATTTCAGCTTGAGCTGTTGACTAAACCTTTTTTGGATATGGCCGTGATCACAAATCTTTCTGATGATCATTTAGATAGATATCAAAATTTGCATGAATATATCCAAGCTAAGGCCAATATTCAATACTGTTTAAAAGATAGCGGCAAATTAATCATGGATGAGGCTACGTATGAAATATTTTCAAAGGATGTCCCCAAAAAGAGGGTACTATTTGTCAATGAATCTATTGCTAATGCTCATCTGGATTTCAAAGAATTATCCCAAAAATCTTTGATAGGACAGTCTCTTTTAGAAATTGCTTATTGCGTGAGCCTATTTTATGATCTTTCCAAAGAGGTATTTATCAGTGCGGTATTAACATTTAAAAAGCCCAGACATCGATTGGAATATGTAGATACGATTCAATCTAAAGCATTTTACAACGATAGCAAAGCCACAAATATTGCTTCTGTGGTTTATGCCGTTTCACAAATAGATAAAAAAATAGTATTGATCGCTGGGGGAGAAGATAAAAAATTCGATTTTACAACATTTAATCTTTTCAAAGATAAAGTGACGTATATAATAGCGATAGGTAAAACAGCAAAAAAAATTGCTTCGCAGGTAAATGCAATACCCGTTATTGAAGAGGAAACGATGCAATCGGCAATTAGTAAGGCATTTGAAATGGCAAAAATAAATGAAATAATCCTTTTATCGCCAGGATGTTCTAGTTATGATATGTTTAATAATTATGAACATCGAGGCGAGAGTTTTTGCGAAGCAGTTCGCCAATTAAAACATGAGGTTCAAAACAATGGATAAGAAAAACACGGTTATAGTAACCGTTTTGGTCAATGCAGGTCTTTTACTTGTTTTATTTGTAACAGCAATTAGCAAAGACTCATCTCAATCACGCCCTACATCACCTGATGTGGTGGTAACCGAGCCTTTGAAAGAAATGGAAGCACTTCAACCCATTTATTCTGGAGAAGCTCTACAAGAAAAATCACAAGAACATACAAAACAATTTGTAGCGATAGAACAAGAACCTGCCAAACAGCCTCGCATATCAACTGCTTCTGAACCTGTAATCGTAACGAAAGAAGAAAAGATTGTGCACAAATTACCTCAGATGCAAGAAGAGAAAGCAGCCGAAATAGCCGCAGTGATTCAGCCTCCTCAAAAGACTATGACTAAAGAAGTCATTGTGAAAAAAGGAGATAATTTAGAAAAGCTTGCTAAAAGACATCATTCAACGGTTTCTGAAATTAAGCTAGCCAATCATTTAACTTCCCATCTTTTACGAATAGGGCAAGTATTGATAATCCCTCAAAAAGACAGTGTTGCTACAGTAAATACTAACATCACACAGAAAAGTGAAGCAGAATACTATGTTGTTAAAGCAGGGGACAATCCTTGGACAATTGCTATGAAACATCACTTGAAAGTCTCTGATTTATTACGCATGAATGATCTAGATCAAAATAAAGCAAAGCGTTTGAGACCTGGAGATCGACTAAGAATTAGGTAAGGATTTTTGTGGGTAAGGCAAGTGTCATAGCGATCTTCTGTGCAGCGATTTTATTTTCACTGGGACTTGTCATGGTGTTTAATACAACAGCTGCAGAAGCACTGGATAGAAATCTGCCTTTAGAGTCTCATTATGCGCTGGTCAAACAACTGATTTTTGCAGCCATTGGGCTTCTTGGAGCTCTATTATCTTGGTGGCTGGGTTATCATAATATCATTCGGTTAAGTCCCTATTTTCTTGTTTTTACGATATTATTTTTGATTGCAGTATTTATTCCTTCTATAGGGCAAGAATTTAATGGAGCCAAACGATGGATTTCAATTGCTGGATATACGTTTCAGCCATCGGAAATAGCTAAGTATACTATGCCAATTTATTTCATTATGCGTTTTATAGAACGAAAAGCTCCTTTAGAATTTTGGGATTTAATAAAGCTTTTGATTCCTTTAAGCATTCCTTTAGGACTGATTTTCTTAGAACCGGATAATGGAACCACATTTATTATTACCTGCAGTTTTATCATGTTGTTTGTGATGATGGGTGTCCGTTTGAAATATTGGGCGATACCTTTAATTGTTTTATTACTGGTAGGCGGGGTAGTGGCATGGAATATGCCTCACGTATCGGATCGAATCACTATCTATTTGCATCCAGAAAAAGATTTATTGGGTAAAGGTCATCAACCGCATCAGGCCAAGATAGCTGCTGGATCAGGGCAACTATTTGGTCGGGGCTTAGGGGAGAGCTTGCAAAAGTTTAATTATCTGCCTGAAGCTAGAAGCGATTATATTGCAGCTATTTATGCAGAAGAATTTGGATTTATTGGGATGCTTTTCTTAATGGCGTTATACTTGAGTTTGGCAATAGCAGGATTTATGGTGGCTGCTAAGGCAAATGATTTGGAAGGATTTTATTTAGCAAGTCTGATTACTTTTTTAATTACTTTTCAGGCTTTTTTAAATTTAGGTGTGGTGTCAGGGCTGCTACCCAGTAAAGGAACGACACTGCCTTTTTTCTCATTAGGAGGGAGTTCCTTATTGATCAATATCACTGCACTTTGCATATTGATCAACATCGAGACTAAAGCAAGAAAAATTGCGCGCAATGAAATATCAAAAAACTATCGTTATCAGCTCCGGCGGGACAAAAGGGCATCTGCTGCCCGCTGAGAAATTAGCACAGCAATTGCAAGATGAAAAAAACCATCAGGTGTTTTTTGCAGCACATGGCTTATCTAGCAATCGTTTTTTTTCTAAACAATTTGCGCATTATAATGTGGTTAGCTCCCCTGTAAGGAAGAATTTATTTGCTTTTGTGTACATCATGTTAAAAGGTTTCGTACAAGCCAAAAGACTAATAAAAAAGAAAAAAGTCGATCTTGTGATCGGCTTTGGCAGCTTTCATTCTTTTCCTGTGCTTTTGGCAGCTCTATGGTTAAAAATCCCACTAGTTCTATTTGAATCGAATACGATTATGGGACGAGTAAACCGTTTATTTGCTAAAAGAGCAAAACTGATCTTATCTCAGCTACATATTGAAAATTATCACTATGATAACCTTTATTTGATTCGGCCTGAGATTACAGATAAACTGCCAAAGGCTAGTTCACAAGAAAAAGGTCAGGCTGCTATCAATGTATTGATTTTTGGGGGATCCCAAGGAGCAAAGAAAATCAGCCAGCTTCTTTATCGTGCTTTGCAACAAATGGATCATTCTAACTTGCATTTAATACATATCACAGGACCTTTTGATGAAGCTTCATCCTATTCATCCTATTACAAAGAAAAAAACATTTCGGCTGAAGTAATAACCTATGTAGATAATATGGATACCTATTATAAACGTGCAGACATAGCCATTTGTCGTAGTGGGGCTTTATCGATCTTGGAACTCATTCGCTATCATATACCGGCTATTTTGATACCCTTTGCACGCTCAATGGAAAACCATCAATGGTATAATGCTCATTTTTTCCAAACAACGGTTCAAGGAGGGTATTTGCATCAAGAGGTGGAAAGTGATGAGTTATTCATTCAAAAATTTTTGAATCTATTAAATAATGAGAAAAGAGAGCAAAAAAAACAAAACCTTGCTTATCATGATATTAGCCAACAAACAAAGCCAACGGCATTGCAGTTGATAGATCAGTTACTAAAGGAGTTATAATTGGGGTCCTATCATTTTATTGGAATTGGTGGTATTGGAATGAGCGCTCTAGCTCGCATTTTAAAAGAAAAAGGAGCAGATGTTCAGGGGAGTGATACCGTATCAAATTATATTACCGATCAACTGATATCGGAAGGTATTTTAGTGAGTATTGGCCATGATAGTTCCAAAATTAGCGCTCAATCACAAGTTATTTATAGTACTAGTATAGATAAGAACAATGAGGAGCTTGCTCAAGCTAAACAACAAAAACAACCTATCCTACATCGTTCTGAAATGCTTAACTTTTTGATGAAAGGATATTGTCCTTTACTGGTTGCCGGAACACATGGAAAAACGACTACAACAGCATTGCTCTCTTGGGTGCTTTGGGTAGCAAAACAAGAACCTTGTTTTGCTATCGGTGGCGTGCTTAGAAGGCTGAATACTAATGCGCATTATGGAAAAGGAAAATACTTTATTGCTGAAGCGGATGAAAGTGATGGTTCTTTTCTAAATTTGGAGGGGTCCGGTGCCATTGTTACAGGCATTGAAGAAGATCATTTTGAGCATTGGCATTCTAAACAAGATTTAGAAAATGCATTTAAAAGTTTTTATGAGAAGATTACAGATAAAAATCTAATTTTTTGGTGTAAGGATGATCCTGAGCTTTCAAAATTAACTCCTCCGGGCACCAGTTACGGTTTTTCCCCTAATGCGGATGTGGTGATCACAAATTTTCGTCAGAAAAATTTTATGAGTTCATTTACCTTGTACTCAGAAAATCAGTTATATACTTCAATTCATGTATCGCTAATTGGAAGGCATAATGTATTAAATGCTGCTTCTGTATTTGCATTAGCCTTGCGACTTGGCATTGATGAAAAAGTGATTCGCAAAGCATTCAAGACGTTTCCAGGAGTGAAGCGACGATTAGAGATTATTAAAGAGATCTCTGAAGTTATCTTCATCGATGATTATGCACATCATCCGACAGCTATTGAAAAAACATTAGAAGCGCTTCGCACACAGATCAAAGAAAAAAGATTAATTGTCCTATTTGAGCCACATCGCATATCTCGTGTTCAAAGGCTAACAGAACCTTTTAGCAAAAGCTTTAAGGAGGCTGATATCGTTATTGTTACCGATATTTTTACAGCTAGCGAAGAAAAATCATCTTATCCAATGCTAGAGGAATTAATTGAGAAGATACAAAAGAAATCTGATGCAGAGGTTATTTATATACCTAAAAAAGAGTTGGTAGACCGTTGTTATGATATGATTATGCCACATGATGTCTTCATCACGATGGGAGCAGGAGAAAACAGCCAATTTATTAAACAGATTGCAAAAAAGTATGCTCAAAAACCTAAAAAACTAAAACTCGCTTTTATCTGTGGTGGCCAATCGATTGAGCATGAAGTATCTGTGCTTTCTACCAATAACGTGCTTAGTAAATTTGCATCAGATGCTTATGAGATCCAGCGGTTTGGCATTACACGCGATGGGTTATGGTTACATGGGGATGATGTTATAGAAAAACTAAAGAACAACAATATTCGTGAAGCAAAAGATGTCAGTGAGATAGTCAAAGAATTGAAAAAATGTGACGTTATTTTTCCTTTACTTCATGGCGCAAATGGCGAAGATGGCGTTATGCAAGGTTTTTTAAAAATATTACAACTTCCATACATAGGATGCGATACGGCTGCGTGTGCATTATGTATGAATAAAGTATGGGCAAAAAAAATAGTGGCTTATCATCATTTGGCTACTGCTCCATTTATTGAGATCACAAGACAGCAGTGGATTCATAATAATGAAGCATGCCGTCATCAATTGAAAAAATTAAATTTTCCTTTATATGTTAAACCAAATCATGGCGGTTCTACAGTAGGTGTTAGCCGAATCCCGACATGGGATGAGGTGGAAGAAAAGCTGCAACGAGCATTTGAATATGATGAAGAAGTAATCGTTGAAGAGGAAATAGTAGGAAAGCAAATTGAATATGCCTTGAAAGGCAATGAGCACATTGAAATTGCTGTTCCAGTTGAGCTTGGGACAATGGACAATGCGATGTATACCTATGATCAAAAGTATTTCAATAGTGAGGTGCCTTTGATAATACCTGCGGACATTGACAAAGAAAAAGTAAAAGAGGGTAAAAGACTAGCGAAAAAAATCTATCAGTTATTGGGATGCAAAGGGTGGACACGCATAGATTTTTTCTTAGATCGAGATAACCAATACATTTTTAATGAAGCAAACCCAATTCCTGGGATGACTCCAAAAAGTCCTTATCCTTTGGTATGGGAAAAAAGTCATGTTAAAATAGACCGTTTGATCCATGACCTGATCATATATGCTTTACATCAACATAGAAAATTACAGAGAACAGGCTTATGAGAAATCGCAAATCTAAAAATCATAAATTTATGATCGGTATTTTTGGAGTATTTGGCTTATTTGTAGTTGCTCTAGCTATCGGTTTTGGTTTTCATCTGCAAAAGAAATGGCAAAGGAAAGATCGTCGTTTTCTCATTAAAAGTATTTTGCAGACGGGTCCCCAAAAAGAAGCTTTGAAAACTGTCTATTTAGCGGAGCTCTTAGAATTGTCTACAGACAAACCTGTTAATTTAATTAATTTTGATTGCAAAAAGGCAGAAGAAAAACTGCTTGCCAGCCCGCTGATCAAGAAAGCGTCTATTAAAAAAATTAAACCAGATAGTTTGTATATTGACTATGAAGTGAGAACGCCGATTGCATGGCTGTTAGATTATAAAAATGTAGCAGTTGATGAAGAGGGCTATATCTTCCCAGTGTATCCATATTTGACACCCAAACATCTTCCTGAAATCTATCTTAATTTATCCGCTTATGAAAATAGCAGTGGTTCTGAATTTATTTGGAATAGTCCATTACAAGGCAAACAGATAGAACTTGCGCTAAAAATATTGAAGAGTTTTTCGCTACATAAACAAGAATACCCATTTAAATTAAAAAGAATTGATGTTTCACATGCTTTTTTTCCCAGCCTTGGAAAAAGAGAGGTGGTTTTGTTGATAGAAGATGAGTTGACCTTGCACAAAGAGGACAAAGTCTATCAATATATTTTTCCTATTTGCTTACGGATGACCGTGACAAATTATTTACAACAGATGGGCAACTATGCAGTATTAAGAGAAAAGATTTTTAATGACTATCGCAGGCAATTAGTTACCCAAACGCCTTCTTCCTCCGTTATATATTTTAAACCAAAAGTGCTGGATTTACGTATTGATAAATTAGGATTTATCGATAATCGTTCTTAAGCGACTTCATTGATAAGACTATCGATAGCTTGCAAGATTTCATCTTTGGGTAAATATTCTGCTGGAATGCTTTCATTAAATAATCTGTCGATACGTTTTATCGAATGAGTTAGGGCATGATATTTCATCAGATTTTTAGTATTTTTAATCACTTCTTTTACGGGCTGCAGTTTTTGTTCATAATCGTAGAAATCTTCTTTAGAGTTTTGAAAAAACTGTTGTCCAATTTGATCGATCAATATAAGAGCTTTGGATCGCAAATCATTCATTTTTAAAAACTTGATAATTCCGTTGATACGCTTAGTAATATCAAATAGGTTGATTTGCATATCTATTTGACTATGCATGTCATTCAGCAGAAACTCAATGCGTTTTCGTTCTTCAGGGGTTAGGCAATTGGATATGCAGATATCTTCTAATATAGTGAGATCATTATAGATAGATTTAAGCTGTGGAAAAGATTCCAAGGGAAGCGTCGATTGGAGTTTTTCATATAAACGCCAAGAAAGTCGGATAATATTATCCTCGGAACTCATGCGCGACGAGAGATCATCAATTGGTTGTTGATGCTTTTGCATAATTAAACACTATATATGGTTACTGGGGTAAACAGCCTTAACCTAATAATACCTGAACGATTAATAAAATATAATAAAAAATATTTTAACAATATAAGTATATAAGCATTAGTGTCTTAAAACAATGTTTCTCTATAAGTAAATAAACAGAGGCTTTGGACAGATTTTTTTTGCACTAATTATTTAAAGGTCTATAATGCCATTTTTTTTATCTCAATATAATAGGTGTAATATGGCTGCTGATGGTGTTAGATTAAGCTGTGAAAGCTCATTTAGAGATCCTTCTTGCTGGACAGAGAGGGAGAGAGATACATTCACAAGCATTTTTCCAGAGATAGTATCTATTTTCTTTGCTACCAGAATTGAACAGAACGAAAGAAGTGAGCGTGAGTTGATATTCATCTTAAATCTTATTGGCATTGACGTAGAAGATTTGATAGAAAAACCAGAACATGCTGAAAAGAAGGTATTATCTGTTTGTCGTAATATCCAATTAGTATGGAGCAGCAAAATTTTTGCAATAGTTCAACCGGGTTGTGGTGTTGAAGTTGCAGAAGCAGCAAGTGGTGGGATTCCAAAAAGAGATGCTAAGGCGATTGAAATTAGTGCCTGGCTGAAAAAAAATATGGGACATTTTATTTTGGATAGAACATTGAATTTCAGTTCAGTTGGGCTTACTTTAATTCCCGATTGCGTAACTTTAGCTTGCGTGGAAGTGATTAATTTATCGTGGAACAAGATTACCACATTACCTATATGGATGAATGCCAGTTTAAGACATCTAGATCTGCGAGGAAATAATCTTACATCGGTAGATCAGCTCTTAGATTTGCCTTCTTTGCAAACGGTGATATTAGGAGGAAATCCAGATTTAGTTTTAAGCGATGCCTTTAGGTCAAGGTTTGATGTAGATGAGAGTGATACAGATCTTGTATGCATTAGAAAAGGTAGCAGAGAGCCAACGCCATTTGATTTACAGCGTCATGTAACAAGAGGTCATGGAAGACGCCCGCTCAAATAATCTTTCCCTAGTGAAAAAAAAGCTATTATTTTATAGTCTGCATAAGGGTTTATATGAGGCACACCGATGAATACAGGACTACATATTGATATAGAGAAAATAGAAGATAATATTATCCTTCGTTTAGAAGGACGGATTGATGCAGCTACTGCACCAATATTAGAAAAAAAGATCAATAGTCTTGTAAAAGAAAAAGCAACAATTCTTTTAGATTTTGGTGGAGTGGATTATCTCAGCAGTGCTGGGATGCGACTACTTCTTTCTGAAACTAAGAAATTGAAAACAAGTCATGGTTTATTAATCCTTTTTTCTGTGCAAGATGATGTGATGGAGATTTTAAAAGTAGCTGGTTTTGATAGAATCTTGAATCTTTGCGGGACAGAAGAAGAGGCGCTTCGATTTTCTCCTAAGAAACCATAAATATTGAGAAGTTATTTTGAGTATTTATAGTTTATATGATGATCAAGATGCTGTAGATATCTTTTCACCCCTTTATTTATCCCAAAAGAAACAGGTTCCTCCCAAAGATAAAAAAAATCGCATTATTGTTTTAAGTGGACCTACCGCTATTGGTAAGAGTGATCTGTCTATTAAAATGGCTAAACTAATCAAAGGGGAGATCGTTTCTGCCGATTCTATGCAAGTATATAAAGGCATGGATATCGGTACCGCAAAAGTAAGAAGCGAGCAGCAAGAACAAATCCCCCATCATTTAATAGATATTTTTGATATTGATCAAGAATGCAATGTGGTCAATTTTTATCATCTTGCCCATAAAACGTGCAGGGAAATAATCGATAGAGGCAATGTTCCCATTGTAGTCGGAGGATCGGGTTATTATATCCATGTCTTTTTACATGGCCCTCCTCAAGGTCCTTCGGCAGATCCTCAAGTAAGAGTCAAATTAGAAGAACAGATGAATAGACTGGGATCAGGAGTGATGTATGAAAGACTGCAGATGCTCGATCCTATGTATGCTGAGACTATTTCAGAGAATGACCGTCATAAGATAGTAAGGGCGTTAGAAATTATTTTTATTACTAAAAGACCAGTAAGCGCGCTACCTAAACCTGTAGAAATCGATCATGATAAATTTGATTACCGTTGTTGGTTCATCTATATGCCGAAACAATTACTGTACGAGAAAGTGCAACAGCGCTGTGAGGTTATGATTGAACAGGGATTTATTGAAGAGGTTGAAAGGCTGAAAAAGCAAGGGTTGGAAAAGAATTTTTCAGCTGCAAATGCTATTGGTTATAGGCAATGTTTAGAGTACTTAAACTCTCCTAGAACGGCGGAAGATTTAAAACAGTTCATTGAAGAGTTTAAAAAGGCAACAAGACATTATGTAAAAAGGCAGTTTACCTGGTTTCGAAAAGAGCCTTTTTTCCGTTGGCTAGATATCAATAAAACTTCAGAGTCTAGAGCTTTGGAATACATATTACAAGATTTTGAGCAGGGATGGTAATAATAATTATCCCTATTTAATTAAATATCTCTTTTAATTAACCTAAGAGTAATTTATGCTTTTTTATAATAATCAAAACATAGTACTGTGTGGAAATAACAGCTGATCAAAAAAAATCTTTGCAGGAAGTGACAATCTTGAAAGAACTACATAATGAATTAGAAAATAAGCTGAAAGAACACGAGACATTAGAGAAAAAAATTACATTCTTATTGGATGTGATGCAAAGAAATATCAATGATCTCAATACTTTTAGTTTTGGCGAATATTATGCTGCAAAAAGATTAGCTTTAGATCTATTTAAGCAAAAAGATCTTTCCGTTGATAAGCGGGGTCCTTTGTGGGATCGTTATATGGAACTTAATAATGAAGGTAAACGGGTAAAATCTCTTGTGGATGAACAATCTGCTTTTGCCCTAGAACAGATAGATTTAGCCATAGCTGCGATGGAAGAAGAGCTTGTTAAATGGGATGATCAATTAAAGCAAGTCAAAGATTTGGATTTTTCCAAATCGATAGCTATCCCAAATAATAAAAGGGAAGGCTATGAAGATTTTTATAAGCAGCTATCTATTTATAATGCCTATGCACAGCGTATCAATGCCTTGAGAAAAGAATTAATCAAGATCTCTGCACGTAGCAAAGCGAAAAGCGTACTTTTTGATAAGTTATCCACTTTAGGAGATAAGGTATTCCCTAAGCGCAAGGAATTGATTCTAGATCTCAGTGAGAAATTTACTAAAGATGTCGAGCAATTCAAAGAAAAGTATTTTAATGAAAAGGACAAAGGCAAAACACCTTATTATAAATTGCGTGCTGAAATCAAATTTCTGCAAGATCTCGCAAAAAAACTAACGATTAACACTAAAGCATTTTCTCAGACACGAAGAGCACTCAGTAGCTGTTGGGATCTGCTTCGTGAGTGGGAAACTGAAAGAAAGAAGCACATGGAACAATTCCATGAAGCGAATAAAGAAGTTCAAGAAAAAATTAATGCTCTAGTAAAAGAGTTTGAAGAAAAAGCTTCTTCTCTTTCATTTGATGAAGTAAAAAAACAAGCCGATGCGCTGATCGCTTCAGTAAAACAAATTGATGGGGGCAAAAGATTCCTAAAACCCATCTTTGCAAAAGTAGACGAACTGTTAAAACCATTTAGACAAGCGCAAGAAAAAACAAAACAAGAAAAAAAACAGAAACAAGCTGAAAAAGCTGAAGCAAAAGCTAAACAAGTGCAAGACCTCAAAGAACAGATTCAAGCTTTATATGATGCGAATGTAGCTTTTGAAGAAAAAGAAAAACAAATGAGCGCAATCAAAGAGAAGATGGAAACGCTAACGTTAACGGAAGCTGAATCTTTGCAACTCGATAACCTTCTCTCGATAGCCTCTCTAGCAGTAGTTAGAGAAAAAGAACAAGCCATATTGAATGCGGAGCCCTCTCAAGCTGAAATAGAGGGTATATTAGAAGATATGAATGCGAGAAAAGATGCTTTGAAAGAAAAAGTTGAAGAACTCAGAAAAGATAGTGGCAAGTCTGGCCATGATTTTGAAATGTCTATGCTTTTACATGACATTCATGACAAACAAAGGCAAGCTTTAGAAAAGTTAGAGCAAGATATTTTAGATCTTGAAGATCGGCTTGAAGAATAGCTTTTTTCTTATTGACAATGATAGAGATTCTATGGTTTTTTCTTGTTAGAAGGACCTTGCTTTATGAAGCGAAAAAAAACAAGATTATCTGATACGCATTCTTCAGATTTTACACGTCCAAGCCAATTATTTGGAGCTCATGTTTTTACTCTTGAAGAAATGAAAACAAGATTGGCTCCCAAAGTTTGGAAAAATATCGTTGATGCAATGCAGCTTCATTGCCCTGTTGATTTACAGTATGCGAACGAAATAGCTGAAGCAATCAAACAGTGGGCGCTAGATAATGAAGCTACACATTATACCCATTGGTTTCAGCCAATGGGAGGGATGTCAGCGCAAAAGCATGATTCTTTTTTAGCTTTTAATGATAAACACAAACCTATTGAAAAATTTTCTGGTAAGCAACTATTAGAAGGAGAGCCTGATGCTTCTTCATTTCCTTCGGGTGGTTTGCGCAGTACTTATGAGGCTAGAGGGTATACCATTTGGGATCCCACTTCTTTGCCATTTATCTGGCAGACTAAAACAACAAAAACCTTATGTATTCCTTCCTTGTTTTTTTCATCTCGAGGGCATGTGTTAGATAATAAAATAGCTTTATTACGTTCTGAAAAAAAGTTAAGACAAGCGATAAAAAGGCTATTGAAGTATTTCAAAATACCTCATAAATCCGTTTGTTCTCAGTTGGGTATTGAACAAGAATATTTTGTTGTCAATAGGCAGCAATATTTGAACCGGGATGATCTGGTTATGCTCGATAAGACTGTTTTTGGAACAGCAGCAGCTAAAGGGCAAGAATTAGAAGATCACTATTTTTCTTCCATACAGGAGAAAGTGCTTAGCTATATGAAAGATTTTGAGGATAGAGCATTATTATTAGGGGTTCCTTTAAAAACTAGGCACAATGAAGTAGCTCCTGCACAACATGAGGTAGCTCCAATCCATGAAAATGCTCCTTTAGCTGTAGATCATAATATATTATTAATGGAATTAATGCGGAGTGTTGCTGAAGAGCATGATTTGGCATGTATATTTCATGAAAAACCGTTTGCAAAGATTAATGGGTCAGGAAAACATAATAACTGGTCGATTAGTTATGATGATAAAATCAATCTTTTCGATCCCAATAATGGGCTTCCGTTGAAGATCTTTATTACGCTTTTAGTTCTTTGCATTGAAGCGATAGATGCTCATAGCAAATTAATCCGGGCAGCCGTAGGAAGCGCATCTAATGATTATCGCTTAGGAGGCAGTGAAGCTCCTCCAGCGATCATTTCTATGTATGTTGGAGAAGAGCTAGAAATTTTTTTATTGCAGATTGAAAAGAAGAAAATTTCTAAAAAAGCACTCAATGAGAAATCCAAAACAAAAGTGAAAACCTCTTTTGAGATTCCAGAAGAAAACACTGATCGCAACCGGACTGCTTTTTGTGCTTTTACAGGAAATAAATTAGAATTTAGGGGAGTCGGGTCTTCTAGCAACTGTGCCTTTTTTATTAGTGTAATCCAGGTGGCGGTAGCAGATAAAATCCAAGCTTTATTAGATCGATTAGAAAAAAAATCGAAAAAAGATGTGGATCAACAACTTCTTGATGAGCTTAGCCTGTGTTTAAAGAAATCAAAACGTATTCTTTATTCCAAAGATAATTATTCTAAAGAATGGATAGCTGAGGCAGAGAGAAGAGGCTTAGAAAATATTAAAAAAAGCATCGATGCTTATGAAGTATTAAAAGAAGAGCAGACTCAAGAAATTTTTAAAGACATTTTATCGAAAGAAGAACTGGAAAGTCGTGAAGAGATTTTAACCCAGAGTTACGCTAAAGCATTAATGATTGAGGCGAATTTGATGGCAGATCTTTTTCAGACGAAAATTTTACCTGCTGCGCTAATGCATCAAGAACATACTGCTAAAGCAATTGCACTGTTGGCAGAAGCACAAGTGCCTTTTCAAGCAGAGCAAGCTGAATACCTGCGCAATTTAACTCAAAAGATATCAGATGCGATTACTTGTAATAAGGAGCTCGAGCAAACCTTAAATCAAGCTGATAAGTTGACCTATGAAGCCAAAGCGAGAGTGCTTGGGGAGCTAGCTTTTGTAAAGATGCAATTATTTAGAAAAAGAGTTGATGAGTTAGAAGAAATTGTAGATGATAAGCTTTGGCCATTACCAAAATATAAAGAGTTATTGTTTATTATATGAGTAAGAAAACGGGTGTTTTTGGGGGGAGTTTTGATCCCATTCATTTTGGTCACATTAATTTTGCAATAGAGATGAAAGAACAGGCAAAATTAGATGAAATTATCTTTGTTCCTGCCTACATCACACCCTTTAAAGTTGAAATGCCCCCTGTAGCAAGCATTGAAAAACGCTTAGAAATGGTTAAGTTGGCTATTGAAGATATCGAAGGATTTTCTCTGTGTGATTTTGAAGCGAATCAACAGCAAGTGAATTATACGGTAGATACTTTAAGATATTTGCAAGCTACGCGAGATCAAGATGAGCTGCATTTACTTATCACTAATGAAGCTTTATCTAGTTTAGAACAATGGAAAGATTATGAGCAGATATTTAAGATAGCTCCTCCATTGATAGGTGTCAGGAAATCCGGTTTTGTATTGGATGCTCAAAATCTTCCAGATCTCTATGCAGACTATATACAAAAAAATTTAATAGCTACTGATACCATGGATATCAGCAGTACCAAGGTGCGGCATCGATTAAAAAATAAGCTATACTGCTCGCATCTTATACCGGGGAAAGTGCTGGACACCATTTATAAATATGACTTATATTTTTCCGTAAAATAATCGTTATAACAACATTTTTATTATTATTTAATGCAAATAGATCAACTAAATATCATTGCTCAAACTATTTTTGATAAAAAGGGTGCCAATATCATCGCCCTGGATGTAAGGGGGATATCCTCTTTATGCGATTATATGATTGTTGCAGAGGGCTCCATCGACAAACATAATCAGTCCATAGCTCATGGGATCATAGAATGTGTTAAAGAAAAATTGAAAGAAAAACCTTGTCATGTAGAAGGGATGACGGATGGGGGATGGATCGTAATCGACTATTTAGATATAATAGTTCATATTTTTATTCCTGAGCTCAGAGAGAAATACGAATTGGAAAAATTATTTGAAGATGCAAAAATCGTTGATCTTCAAATAGAAGTAGGCCAGGAAAAAAAACATTAGCAGGAGCAAATTATGGCAAAGCGAAAACGTATCGTCGTTACCGGAATGGGCATTGTTTCTTCTTTTGGAAATGATGTGAAAGAATATTATGATGCGTTATTAGCAGGCAAAAGCTCTATTAAATTGATTGAGACTTTTGATGTAACCGATTTTCCCACAAGGATTGCTGGAGAGATATGTAATTTTGATGTTGGCGATTACATGGATAAAAAGTCTGCTAGGCGTGTTGATCCCTTCATTCGATATGCTATGGTGGCTGGGAAAAAAGCAGTAGAAGATGCAAAGTTGAAAGATCAAGTAGATATAAATCGTACAGGAATTATCATTGCTTCAGGCATGGGAGGCATGACCGTTTTTTATGATGGTTGCAATACCATGTTTACTAAAGGCTATCGTCGATTAACTCCGTTTTTTGTTCCTTATATTATTACGAATATGGGAGGCGCGCTTTTAGCGATTGATTTAGGATATCAAGGGCCAAACTATTCGCTTTCTACTGCTTGCGCTACGGCCAATTATGGGATTTTAGCTGCTGCTGATGAAATTGAGTTAGGGCGTGCTGATGTTATGATATGCGGTGGTGTTGAAGCGCCGATGAATCCTATTGGTCTTGCAGGATTTGTCGCTGCTAAGACACTCTCTACTAGAAATGATGAGCCTCACAAGGCCTCAAGACCTTGGGACAAAGACAGAGATGGTTTTGTCATGGGTGAGGGATGTGGCGTGATTGTTCTAGAGGAGTTAGAACACGCAAAAGCAAGGAACGCTACTATCTATGCAGAATATCTAGGAGGCGCCAAAAGTTGTGATGCGTATCATATGACAAGTCCTAGAGAGGATGGTAGTGTTGCTGCCAGATGTGTTGAAGATGCGATAAAAGATGCTAACATTAGTTATACAGATGTGAATTATATCAATGCGCATGCCACAGCTACTTCAATTGGAGATTTGTGTGAAGTAAGAGCGATGAAAAAGGTATTTAAAGACCATGTAAAAAATATGCGTATGAATGCAACCAAATCGATGGTTGGGCATTGTCTTGGTGCTGCAGGAGGTGTCGAAGCGATAGCAACGATTATGGGTATATGTACAGATAAGATTCATCCTACAATCAACGTAGACAATCCGGAAGATGAAGTAAAAGAGTTTGATATTGTAAAAGATAAAGCCCAAGATTTTAAAATCACAGCTGGTATTTCTAATTCATTTGGTTTTGGTGGGCATAATTCAACCGTTATTTTTGCTCCTTATAAAGGATAAGGCATGAAAGAAGAGATATCATATGGGATCATTCCTCTGCAAAAAAGAGATAACAACTGGTATGTCTTTTTAGTTCATCATCGTGATGGAAATCACTGGGGCTTTCCTAAGGGCAAGCCGAGAGATGGGGAATCACATCAGCAGTCTGCCGTGAGAGAACTTCGTGAAGAAACTAATTTAAAAGTAATTTTCTTTTTGCAAGAAGAGCCTTTATCAGAAGCGTATATCTATACAAGAAACAACGAGAAAACCAATAAAACTGTGCATTATTTTTTGGCAATGGTAGAAGGCACGATCAGTATTCAAAAAGAAGAGGTTTTAGAAGGAGACTTTTTTTCATTTGAACAGGCTAAAAAAACGATTACTCATGCCGAGAGCCAGAAAGTTTTAGCTGAAGTCTTAGCAATTGTCCGAGCACTATGAAAAATTTTCTAGAAAAAATAAAAAAACATTTTCGGTTTTCGAAAGATCAAAAACCAATTGAGATCTTTGTTAGGCATTGTCTTTTTTCAGAGATAAGTCACAATAAGGAACGCATTTCTCATTTTTCTAAGCTAGGCTGTTTTGAAAATCTATTGTCTACTATAGATAGGGAACTAGCCAATGTTACATTTTTTTTAGATGTAGCAGGACAAAAGAGTCCGGAACATTTTTTATTATCTCAATCGGAAGATAAGGTTATTACTTTTGATGGTGGAACAGAAACCGCATCATTTTTATATCTGCTCGATTATGTAAATGAAAAGTCATTCTTTTCAGATAAAATTATCTATTTTTTAGAAGATGATTATTTACATAGACCAGATTTTTGCGAGGTGCTACTAGAGGCTTTTACTTTGCCTGTAGATTATGTCACCTTGTATGATCATAACGATAAATACTTTTTCAAAGAGTATGAAGATTTAAATTCCAAGATTTTTGCTACACCAAGTTGTCATTGGAGAACCACCCCTTCTACAACGAATACCTATGCAATGCGTTATAAGACATTAAAAGAAGACCTGGAAATTCATAAAAAATTTTCTCAAGGAAGAAAAGTTTCGCAAGACCATAAGAAGTTTTTAGAGCTCGGTGAAAGAGGAAGGACTTTGGTATCTTCGATACCCGGATGGTCAACGCATTGTGAGCCAAAATATGCTTCACCATGCATTGACTGGGCATCTTTTTTTCCAATTAACAAATCTTAATAAGCTCTTTCGTATTGAGCAACCCAACGAAGGCCGTTGTTTGCTGCAGTGCTAGCTCTAGCATCATGATCTTGCACTTGAGCTCTATCGCGTAGATTAAATGCTACATCCATGCGAGGATTAACTACTTTTGCATTATCGGCAACATGGGTTGTTCGGCTAGATAATTTTTTTAAATTTGCTGGAACTTTCGATTCTCCATTGCCTGGTGTTGGCTGTGAAGTCGAATCACCTACTTTTCTTATCATCTTAAGCTCCTTTTGTTGGGATAGCTTATGCAAAGTTAAAAAAAATAATTTTTTTTGTCAGTAAAAAAATGTTTGGGCGTATCAAAGATTTTTTTCTTCAACCCTTCCTTCTTTTTATTAGTTTGGCGTATAATGAGATGCAAAACGAATGAGTCGGTAAATGCGAAGGCTATTTGTCATTTTCTTGTGCTGGATTGCTAGAGGGATTTTATCTTTACGATATCAGGTAAAAATCATAGGACTGGAAAAAATTAAGCGTAAGCACATGAATAGGAATATGGGAGTATTATTCTTACCTAATCATCCTGCACATATTGATCCTCTTTTAGTAATCTTACATTTTTGGCCGAAGTTTAAACTACATCCTATTGTGGTTGAATACGTGTATAGACAAACATTTATTCACTCTTTAATGAAAATGATTGGGGCTGTGCCAATACCTAATCTTGAGTCAAGTTTAAATGAGCTAAAACTCAAAAATGCAGAAGAGGTAATTCATAAAGTTGAAGAAGGGTTAAAGAAAAAACACAATTATCTTCTTTATCCTTCGGGAAGATTAAAACATACAGGTAAAGAGATGTTGGGGGGAGCCTCCGCTGCCCATACGATCTTGCAGCATTGCCCGGGCACGAATGTCGTTTTAATCCGTACAACTGGTTTGTGGGGGAGTAGTTTTTCTAGAGCGTATGAAGGAAAATCTCCTGATATCAAAACGACAGCGATGATGAATCTGAAATGGATGTTGAGAGACCTATTTTTTTTCATGCCAAGAAGAAAAGTGACTATAGAAATAGAATTATTTACGGATCAACTACCTGTGAAAAGATCTAGGCTAGAGTTTAATAAGTTTTTAGAAAAGTGGTACAACCAGTACAAAGTCAACGATAAAATCTATGAGACAGAACCTATATCCAAAGTATCTTATAGCTTATACAAAGATGTATATTTGAAAGAATTCAGCGCACAAAAAATAAAGACAGCCCCCTCGACGCCGCGACAATTTTCTTCAAAAATAGAAGAAGAGATTGTTAATTTCTTGCTTTCCTTGCATCCGGACAGTGACATCACTTTAAATACCCATTTAGCAGATGAATTAGGCATGGATTCATTAGATATGGCTGAGCTCATCAATTTTTTATCTGTACAATATGATATCGCGGATGCACCGACGGAATCATTACAAACCGTATCTGATATAGTAGATATTGCATCGGGAAAAGCGAAGCCTCAGAAAAAAGAAGAGCCTAAGAAAAAGTTTGTTTGGCCAGAAGAGAAAAAACGGCTAGCTCCTGAGCTTCCTATTGGTAAAACAATTATAGAAGCTTTTTTAAGACGGTGTGATCGTATGGGTGATTCTGTGGCCTGTGCAGATGATATAACCGGGCCCGTAAGCTACAAACGACTAAAATTAGCAGCTCTAGCCTTATCAAAAAAAATAAAAAAAATGCCGGGAGAGACTATTGCGGTATTGCTACCTGCTTCAATAGGGGCTTATTTAGTAATTTTAGCTATTGAGCTCGCAGGGAATGTGCCGGTAATGCTTAATTGGACATTAGGTCCTCGTTTTTTAAATCATATGATGAAGGCCAGTAAAGCTAAAAAAGTGATTAGCTCATGGAAATTTTTAGAAAGGCTTTCCAATGTTGAGTTCGGAAAAATGACCGAAGACATTGTATATTTAGAAGATATTAGAAAAGGCATTGGTAAAATGGATAAAATTAGCGCGCTATTGCTTAGCTATGCCAAAGCGAAAAGAATCATGCGTAAATTATCATTAATGAAGAAAAAGGAAACAGATACCGCCGTTATCTTATTTACCAGTGGAACAGAAGCTGTTCCCAAAGGAGTGCCGTTATCTCACAAAAATATATTATCTAATCAGCGAGCGGCTATGCAATGTGCGAACTTAGGCGCTAAAGATGTGATGTATGGTATTTTACCTCCTTTTCATTCTTTTGGATTTTCTGTAGCAGGGCTTTTGCCAATTTTATCAGGTATCCGTGTGGCTTATTATCCCGATCCTACAGATAGCCGTGCATTGGCAGAAGGAATAGAACGATGGAAAGTCTCGATTTTCTGCAGTGCTCCGAGTTTTCTTAAGAATTTGTTAAGAGCAGCCAAACCGAATCAGTTGAAGACGATGCGTCTTTTTGTGACCGGAGCGGAGAAAACGCCAAGAGAGCTTTATGAACAAGTTGCCGCATTAAATGGCGATGCCAAATTGATTGAAGGATATGGTATTACCGAGTGCTCGCCAATTATTTCATTAAATAGGCCAAATAGAACTCCTTGTGGAGTCGGCCAGCTATTAATTGGATTAGAGTTCTGCACGATTCATCCTGAATCGCATGAGGCATTGTCAGAAGGAGAAGAAGGAGAGATCTGTGTACGAGGCGATAGCATATTTAGCGGGTATTTAGATGAAAACAAAAATCCATTTGTCATGATCAACGGTGAGCCGTGGTATGCCACTGGTGATTTAGGTTACATGGATGAAAAGGGCAACATAATATTATCAGGAAGGTTAAAACGTTTTGCTAAGATTGGCGGCGAAATGATTAGTTTGATCAGCGTAGAAGAGGTGTTGTCTGATTATCTGAAACGGAAATTGCCGGAGGATGATAATCCACATCTGGCGGTCTGCGCTAAAGAGGTCGAAGGAGACAAGTCTACATTGATTTTATTTACCACGGATCCCTTAGAACGAAATGAGGTTAATCAAGCTCTGAGAGATGCGGGGTTTTCAAGGCTGGTAAAAATTGCTGAAGTAAGACAGATCGATGCTATCCCTATTATGGGATCAGGTAAGATAGATTATCGATTCTTACAAAGTATGATTGAGGGATGATGAAGCTTAAACTATATAATACCGAATCACAAAAAAAAGAAGAGGTCACCTCAACCGAGGGCAATACAATAAGACTTTATACTTGCGGTCCTACTGTTTATCATTATGCTCACATTGGGAATTTCAGAACGTATGTTTTTGAAGATATTTTGAGAAAAACTTTAAAACATTTTGGATTTAAAGTAATTCAGGTGATGAATCTAACCGATGTAGAAGATAAAACGATTAAGGGAGCTATAGAAAACAACCTTTCTTTAGATGAATATACAAAACCCTTTAAACAAGCTTTTTTTGAGGATTTGGATGCTTTAGGAATTGAGCGAGCCGAACATTATCCTGAAGCTACAGCTTATGTAAATGAAATGATTAAGATCATTCAAAAATTGATGGATGAAGGTATCGCTTATGTGGGTAAAGACAAAAGTATTTATTTTTCTATCAGTAAGTTTCCTAAATATGGAAGGTTATCTCATCTAAAACTCGATGAGCTAAAAAAAGGGGCGTCAGGACGATTAGATGATGAATATGAAAAAGATGATGCATCGGATTTTGTGCTTTGGAAGCACTATGACCCCAAAAGAGATGGTTCTGTTGTATGGGAAAGTCCTTTTGGCAAAGGAAGACCCGGCTGGCATATTGAATGCAGTGCTATGGCGTTGTCGTTATTAGGTAATACAATTGATATCCATTGTGGAGGGGTAGATAATATTTTTCCTCACCATGAAAATGAAATAGCCCAATCAGAATGTTTTACTCATAAACCTTTTGTTCGCTTTTGGTGCCATGCTAAACACTTAGTTGTTGATAACAAAAAGATGTCTAAAAGTTTGGGCAATTATTATACCTTAAAAGATCTACTTGAAAAAGGATATACGGGACGAGAGATACGGTTTTTGTTATTGCAAACACATTATCGCAGTAAGCTGAACTTTACTTTGATAGGATTACAAGCAGCCAGACAAGCATTGCGTCGTATTAGTGATTTTACCGATAGGCTAAAAGAAATAAACAATGCTGGCCCGTTTAATAAAGCCATTGGGGTATTGATACAGAGATATGAAGAAGTTTTTTTTCAAGCATTAGCAGATGATTTGAATACACCGTCTGCATTAGCCGCACTTTTTGATTTTATCCGCGAGATCAATGGGCTTTGTGATAAGGATGAAGTCAATCAAAAAGATATAGAAGTTATCGAGGGCTTATTGCAAAAAATGGATGCTGTTTTAGGCATCATCTTTTCTAAAAAAAGCGCTAAAATCCCTCAAGAGATTTTAGATGAAGTAGAAGAGCGCAATAAAGCTAGAAAAGACAAACAATGGCAAAAGGCTGACGAGATCCGAGATAGCCTTTACCAAAAAGGGTATATTATAGAAGATAAACCTGACAGGACGATCGTCAAAAAAAGAGGGTAAATGAGTATGGATCTTAGTATAGACAAAAAGAAAATTGGTTTTTTCGTTTTATTTACTTATCTTTTCAGCTTTATTTTTCTAATTATTGCCCGGGTCGCTTTTAATCAGGGGTCCTTAGTCTTATATTGGGTTTTTGTTTTGCTGTATAGCTATACTCCTATGACAGTAGCATTCATCATGCAAAAACTAGTCCATAAGGAATCTATTAAACCAATGCTGGCTTTTTCTTTTCATTTCAATAAATGGTTTTTAATCGGATGGTTATTTCCTTTAGCGTTTTTTTGGTTATCTATTGGTATTGGTCTGATTTTCCCTGATACGGTATATAATAGTGCAGTGCCGACTGGTCGATTATTTATCTATCTACTAGAGGCTATGGTAGCGGGTTTATCTTTAAATGCACTATTAGCTTTAGGAAGTGAGATTGGATGGAGAGGTTTTTTAATGCAGCAGTTACAAAAGCTGCATTTTTTTAGAAAAACTTTATATATAGGTCTTATCTGGGGGATATGGCTCGTTCCTTATGTAATGGATGCAGCCATGAATTTGTTTTTTGTATTTAAAGCTTTACTGATCATTTTATATGCTATTTTATCTTCATTTTTTCTCAATTATATAAGATTAAAATCCGAATCGATCATAGCAGTAGCGATTATGAGCGGAACACTTTCCGTGCTTTCAGTGTTTGACGGCGTCATATATTATTTTAGCAATCCCTTCACCTCAGGGTTATTTGGTATTGCAGGCATTATTTCTTTTGCCGTCTTTGCTATTGCGCTCATGATCTATGATAGATATTTTGCAAAGGAAAAAGTCATTTTTGTTGGGTGTGGATGTGGGAAGAACGGTTGATGAGCGCTTTTTAATAAAGATGTATGAGACAGCCCAAGAAAAAAAAGCTTGGGATGCTGAGGTAGAGATTTATTCTGTTGGCAGGGCGGTAGGTCTTAAAGACAAAGCGATTAAAATAATAGTGAGAGAGCTGTGCCAATCAAATTTCATTAGAAAAAGCGACGATCTACATGTCTATTTAACCGAAAATGGATTGAAGTTAGTTCGTCAATTAATTCATTAGTCTTCAGGCCTCATCAGAGGGAAGAAAATAATATCTTTGATCGCTTGAGCATTAGAAAAGAGCATGGTTAATCTATCAATACCAATGCCCAGTCCGCCTGTAGGTGGCATACCTTGGCATATTGCTTCTAAAAACTCTTCGTCTAATGGATTAGCTTCTTCATCGCCCGCAAGTTTTCTTCGAGCTTGTTCTTCTAAAAGGTCTCTTTGAATGAGCGGATCATTCAATTCGCTATAAGCATTAGTCATTTCCATACAGAGAATAAAGGATTCAAATCGTTCGACAAAGCCTTCTTTTTTCAATTCAGGATTTCTGTGGAGCTTGCAAAGAGGAGTGGTTTCGATTGGATGATCAATAATATGATGAGGTTGAATGAGAAAATGCTCTACAAACTCTTCGAATATATAAGCGATCAAAGAACCTCTGTTAGCATCTTTAAGATGCCCTTTATCGAGTCTAGTTTCTTTGATCAACAGCTCATGCATCTGTTTTTCTGAGAGTTTGTCTACATCAATATTGGCATAGGTCTTGATGCTTTCTTTCATTGTCATTCGTTTCCAAGGAGTTTTTAAATCGATCACATGAGACTGGCCATCTTCTGTAGACATTTGGATTTTGGTATCTCCAAATAGATCTAAAGCAATGGTTTCAAACAGATTTTCTGTAAAGGTCATCAGATCATTATAGTCCCAATAAGCAGCATAGCATTCTAGCATGGTGAATTCAGGGTTATGGGTCCGGTCAATACCTTCATTACGAAATACTTTTCCGATTTCAAAGATTTTGTCCATGCCGCCGACAATTAGTTTTTTCAGCGCGATCTCAATAGAGATACGTAAAAACATGTCTTGGTCTAAAGCGTTTAGATGACTCATGAAAGGCTTTGCTTTAGCTCCGCCATAGGAGTTTTGTAAGACAGGTGTTTCGACCTCTAAAAAGTTATTATCGTAAAAATATTGACGGATGCGCTGCACAATACGACTTCTTAAGACGAGCTTGTCGAAAGCAGGTTTATTCACAATCATATCAAGCCAGCGTTTGCGATAACGCATACCTTTATCAGCAAGGCCACTATGTTTATCAGGAAGAGGCAACAAGGTTTTACAAAGAATGGTTACTTTTTTGGCAAATAAGGTGAGCTCACCTTTTTGGGTGTAGAATAAATGCCCTTCTATACCTAAGATATCTCCAAAATCTACTTTCTTTTCTAATACTTTAATGGGTTTGGGATCGCTTTCAGATTTGGGGGTATATCCTTCAATTTGAGTAAGATCGCGATTAAAAATTACTTGCAAACGACCAGTAGGGTCTTGGATTTGCGCAAAGATATTTTTACCCATAGGACGAAATAACACCACTCTACCAGCAATGGTAGCGCTGGGAGAAGATCCTGATGCCGCATCATCGAAATGTGCAAAATCTTTATCTGTATATTTGGCTAATAATTCTTCAGCGAGATCTTTTCTGTCAAATTTGTGTGGGTAGGGCTCAATATTCAGATCTTTTAGTTCTTGGAGTTTTCTGAGCCTATTTTGATATTCTTCAATTGAATGATATTCTGGAGGCTCTATAGATTTTTCTTTAACAGGTGTCATGCATCAATTCCTTTTTTACTATTGTTTAATGAATAGTAAAAATTGTCTAGGAAAATGTCAGGTTAATCTTCCTGAATTTTATGGGACAACGATACTTGGATCAAAAATATAATTAGCGATTGGTGATATGACTTTAGAATCTAAGATCCCTTTAGGAAAAATTTTGTGTGAGTTGTATAAGAAGAGATCAAAAATTCCTACAATTGGAAATACATCATGGTATTTATTTAATAAATATCCTCCACAGAGTGCTACGATTCCTATAGCTGCCATTGACAAAGATTTGATGGCAATGGCTGTATAAAGAAGGTAAGCACCGTATCCCATAGAGGCAAGGCTCCCTACTAGTAGAGTAGTGGGTGTTGAAAGAATAAAAGCACCAGCAAGCGCTATTTTAGTCACTGGAGCATAATATAGAAAAAGAGCTGCTAAAGCAATACGAGTTGTTGTTAGAATAATTTGTCTAGCGCTAGTTCTGGCTGTTGATTCAAGACTCAACATATGCCTTTGCGTCCGTTCCTTAGATGATATATCGTGTAGAATAGGATCGACTAGTGTATTGTCAGTATATTTCCCCATTGTAAGACTGACCGTAGGGAGCACTAAAGGAAGATAGTCTTGTACCGGTCTTGGAATAAATTCGTACCAATGATTTGGAATAAGATTTGCGATCATAATATTACCTTTTTTTGGCAACTATTATATCCCAAAGTTTTTTTTTCGTAAATGTTAGCTAGTATAAATAGGATTTACATCAATTAATAAGTGAGTAGTTCTAGGAATTAGAAAAACTTTTTTTAAATCACCAATGATTTTAGTCGTTTCCAGGATATTAGGTGTGCGTAATAAAATAATTTTTCTATAGCGGTCCTTGATTTTTGCAGGGTTAGCTTCCATTAAAGGATGAATTTGACACTGAGAGGGTAGCTTAGTGACTAATTTATCTCTAAATTCATGCGCTGTTTTATTTAATAGTTTCTCATCTTCAGATGTAAATAGAAATTTTATTATATGGGAAAAGGGGGGGTAGAAAAAAGATTCTCTTATTTTGATTTCTTCTTGATAAAAGCCTAGGTAGTCTTGCGTCTTAGCTTTTTGGATGGTGTCATTTTGTGGCATATAGGTTTGAATAAGCACTTCTCCTAAAAGTTCTTCTCTCCCTGCTCTTCCGGCTACCTGGGTTAAAAGTTGAAACACATTTTCAGAAGCTCTGAAATCCGGAATATTTAGCGCTCCATCCGTATTCAAAACACCCACAAGAGTAACCGAAGGAAAATGCAGGCCTTTAACTATCATCTGTGTACCAATCAATACATCTGCTTTGCCGGAACGAAATTCTTTTAATAAGGTTTCGTGAGCATGTTTTTCTGTCGTTGTATCTCTATCCATTCTTAGCGTACGTATATGAGGAAATATTGCATGCAGGGATCTTTCAACATGTTCTGTACCGAAACCCTTATATTGTAAATACTCTTGTTTGTTGCAGCTTGGGCAAGTTTTAGGTGGAAGGGATGAAAATTGACACCCATGGCAGATTAGCAAGTTCTTATTTTTATGATACGTTAATGATATGGCGCAATGTGGGCAATGAATCACATGAGAGCAGCTCAGACATATTAAAAAGTGATGAGTGCCTCTACGATTTAAAAAAAGGAGGGTTTGTTCTCCTTTTTTATATCGATCTTCTATCTTATCTAACAGTTCTTGAGAGAAATAAGAAAAATGAGACATCTTTTGTCTTTCAAATTTCATGTCGATAATTTTTACATTTGCTAAAGGCGCATTAGTAGCCCGTTTGGTTAGCGTTGATAAAATATATTGATTATTGATGGCCCGATAATAACTTTCCATCGAGGGAGTGGCACTTGCAAGTAGGATAGGACAATGAAACAATTTAGCTCTCATCTGAGCAATATGTCTTACATGGTAGCACGGCATTTCATCAGTTTGTTTATAGGAACTATCATGTTCTTCATCGATGATGATGAGTCCGAGGTCGATCATAGGACTGAAAATGGCGGACCTCGCACCGATCACGATTTTTATCTTTTTATTTTTTATCTTATGCCACAGCTCAAACCGTTCTCCTAAACTTTTTTTGTGGTGAATCAGAGCTATGGGTTCTGAAAACCTTGTTTTTAATCTTTCTACAGTCTGTGAAGTTAAAGCTACCTCTGGCACTAGAATCAATACTGTTTTATTTTTTTTTAATGCATAGTCGATTGCTTGAAGAAAAACTTCTGTTTTCCCACTGCCAGTTATTCCATAGAGAAGATGGATATCATTTTGATTTTTCTCTACAGAATCTTTGATTTTATTTAAGGCGCTTTGTTGTTCATCATTAAGCGATTTTGGTTTTGTAGGAAAATAGGGATGGTTATACAAATAGGCAGCGCTATCAGCAGTGATTTTCGTTTCTTTGAGTAGTTTATGTTTTACGAGAGTTTTTATTGGGCTTGAAGAGACATCTAGTTTATGCATGATTTGTTGCAGAAACAATCCTTTTCTCGATTTTAAAAGAAGTTGCAGGACTTTTGCTTGGGCTTCGCTTTTTTGATGAATTTCAGCATAATGGTTAGCTATTTTTTGTTTTGAGACAGCAAGGGATATGAATAGTTGCTCTTTGGGGTGGATCTCATGACGAATACTAGTTGGGATCATGGTTGAAAAGGCTTTGGACAAAGAACATACGTAGTATCTAGCCATCCACACACCCAGTGTCATCAGATCATTGGTCAGCATATTCTCTTCTATCAAAGATTCTATGGGCTTTAATGAGGGGAAATCAGAAGTATTTTCTAAAGCGAGCACAAACCCTTTTTGCAAACTAGATTTTAGTGGCACTTGCACTCTCATACCTATGCGGATCTGCGTTTGCATTTGTTTGGGAATAGCATAATCCAATGGCCTATCGAGATGAGAGTCTAAAACAACTTTGGCTACTTTTGACATATGGGAGCTATTTTTTGTTTTAAAGATTTCCAAAGGGAAGCTTTTAATAAAGGTGTTTTTAAATAGAGAGATAAAGCGGGTAATAAAAATAAGGGTTTTTCATTTAAGAAATATTCTGAGGTGGCGGGAGTTTCTTTATAATATTTCATGAGTTGATGTTGAGAGAACAAACAAAAATCTGATGAGATTACAATTTTTAATCGGTCAGAGGCGAGAAAAAAATCCCATTGATTTTCCTTTTCAATAGGTTCTGCATCAATCAATCTACAAGGTAAAAAATAGATATCTAATGCTTTTGCGATGTTTTCTAATAGCTGTTTTTCTTCTTTTGTTTGTTTGTAATGAAGAATGGATATTTCTATCGCTTGATTCTTGTAACGCCATCTTTCAGCAATTTGTTTGGCTCTTTTATCATCGGGGAGTGTCTCAAGTAAGCTTAGAGAAGGAAACAGTTTTAAAAAGCTTTGTTTAATTTCGCTTAAGTCAAGTTGAGAAGAAGAAGTTGATGGAGTTGAATAAAAATCCGGAGCTTTTGGCTTCTCTTGAACGGGCGGAGTTTTCTTTTCTACAACGGCATCCCTTTCTTGTTTGGGTGGTAAGCCTGGCGTTTTTTTGGGTTGTTCTGTTGAAAGTTTTATTGTTGGTATGCTGGAGGTATCTACAGAAGGTTGATTACGAAATATTGGATTCAGTGCTTGCTTTTTGATTGGTGTTCTTAAAGATAGAAGGTCGCTACTTTTTAAATAGGATATCGTATCGTTTAGTAAATCAACATATTGTTTTTGGTAAGTATTTCCCATTACAAGAATTGTGTTTTTCCCTTAAGAAATAACATGAATTGCGTTTATTCTTCTATGGAAACCAGAGCTTCTACAAATTTTTTTGCGTCGAAAGGGGCTAGATCATCAGCAGTTTCGCCTGTACCTACCCATTTTACTGGTAAGTTGAGTTTTTTCTTAATAGCAATAATGATACCTCCTTTGGCAGTTCCATCTAATTTGCTCAAGATGATACCGTCGATAGGAGTAAATTCATGAAAGACGGTAGCTTGATCAACGGCATGCTGTCCTGTTGTTGCATCTAGAGTAATCAAGATTTCATGTGGAGAATCTTCAATCACTTTATGACAAACGCGCTTCATTTTTTCTAATTCATTCATCAGATGGGTTTTGTTTTGTTGTCGTCCAGCAGTGTCGATGAGAACAACATCATATCCTTTAGCTTTTGCAGAACTCAGTCCATCAAAAACAACAGAAGAAGGATCTGCGCCAGATTGAGCACGGACAATATCTACTCCAATTTTTTTGGCCCAGAGATCGAGTTGGTCTACTGCAGCTGCGCGGTAAGTATCTGCTGCTACGAGCAGGACTTTTTTCTTTTGGTCTTTATAATAGTTGGCTAATTTTGCTATGCTCGTTGTTTTTCCACTGCCATTGACTCCCACAATGAGAATAACAAAGGGAGAAGCGGTTAATTCATAAGAAATCGAACTTTTTAAAAGAATTATTAATTCATCTGCGATAACTTTTAAAATTTTTTCTGAGGAAAGTGAAGGGTCCTTTCTGAGGAGGTCTTTTATCTTTTCAACCAGTTCCATAGAAATATCTACACCAAGATCGGACTCATAAAATAATTTTTCCAGCTCTTCATAAGAAGCGCTATCGATGGGTTTGGAAAAAATATTTTTGAGTTTGCGGCCTAGCGATCCTTTTAATTTCGCAAAGCTTTGGACTAATTTCTTGGCTTTAGATTTAAAAAAAGAAAGCATAATTTTTTTCTTTTCTGAAAAGCCATTCTATCACATATAGGAATTGAGAAGAAGAAAAATGAGGACGTATGATTTCTATTCCAGGAAGGATTCCGATTAGTATTCATCCTATATTTTGGCTGGTTGCTGCTCTGATAGGCTGGTTTAATAGCGGCTCTTGGGTTGGCGCTTTGGTATGGATGGGAATCATATTATTTTCTGTTCTCTTACATGAGATGGGACATGCTCTGACAGCCTTGGCCTGTAAACTCGACCCTCGCATTGATCTTGTTGCTATGGGCGGGGTTACTTCTTATGAAAGTAAAAATTTACCTTTTTGGAAACAATTTTTTATTGTCCTAAATGGACCTTTGTTTGGGGTAATTTTATTTTTAGGGTGCTGGGCTTTATTGGAGTGGGCAGGAATTAAAAATCCCATTGTTATTCAAATTCTAACTTTAACAAAATT
>Ga0326597_10000827_pt1 | contig 52590 bp, 38 predicted proteins | sample RVTome_12_FD_203789 | JGI IMG/M metagenome (GOLD analysis project Ga0326597, IMG submission 203789) | Soil microbial communities from uranium-contaminated site in the Upper Colorado River Basin, Wyoming, United States - RVT100D185 | ecosystem: Environmental > Terrestrial > Soil > Contaminated >... | reverse complement strand
CGCGGGTTTGTCAGATTCTGTGTTCTCAAATGTTAGCATACGCCAGGTGAATAGAAATGACGCAACCGACTTCAGTAAGGCGATTTGGATACGAAGTGCAGTCGATGGGGAACAGCAGAAGCACTCCGGTGAAGTGCTGTTTGTGAACCTGAACATCGAAGCATGCACACAGGCGATTCGGATTGATGATAGTAGTGCCAGGATGCGCATAGTAAATGCGAAGGCTGTCAATGGAGATCCCGGCACTGGTCCCACGCGAGAAGATCTTTGGTGCAGTCCAAATTCACGGGATTGTGTCGTCGAGTTGACCGGACTTCGTGGCACCGATCCGGAAGTGGACCTTCTTGTGTCGCTTGGTCATGTTTCAAACTTCCACTATTACGATTATTCGCGTAGCATTCGCCCAGGCCACCTCGATGTTCCGGGTAGAGTATACGCCGCCAACAGCCTCTTCATGGTCTGGGCGGACCCGGTCTATGTCTCGGGTGGCACCGAGATCGAGTTGACCGGACAACTTCACCGGTTTCGCAAATCGTGGGGAGACGATCCCACGAACACGTCACCAGTGATTCCGGACGATCCAGTTCCTGTACAGATACGCCTCGCCGCCCAAAACAAGGTTGCGGAGAACGGCAGCGGACTCATCATCAAGTCAGTCCTTACGGGGGAGTTGCTTGATCCGGGCAGTTCGCCCGCAGACACCCCGACTGCCGTAATGCGCACCAATTCCAGCGGCGTGCTCAAGTTTAAGATCGGTTTGGATGGCGCAGGCGGCATCGCAGATGTGATCGTTGGGCCGACATTCCTATCGCCCGTGATCATCACCGATCCCTTTGGACCAATGCCGGTAGAACTTCCGGAGCCGTGATGCTCGCCCCATCCACCAGAGAGTGTGGAATTGTGGGATTTCGCTCCACCGAGTCCACTGGGGTGCGACATACCAAGAATCATTTGTTGCTCCGTGGCGGCGCGAGGGAATTGTGTCTTGCAATCGCGATCTACGTTTCATTGCAGAATCCCGCCTTGGCATTCGGCAACGAATCTCTTGAACGAGATCACGAACTCACCGATGAGTTCATCCTCTCCGCCGAAGCCATGGTGCATGACGAGGGCCTATCTTACCGAACGGTAATCCCGCTCGTCCGTCCCAATGAACGCGATAATAACGGACGATCTCTTTCGCGGCTGTTCGAGGATGATGTCGAACTCGGCCCGCGCGGGGCCGCACATTCGAGCATCAGGTCAGCCGGGGCAGGAGCGTTCTCCCACTGGGGCGAGACGCTCTACTTCTCGACCAGCGATGGCAGCGACCCGCGCTCCAATGGGCGGACGTATGTGCTGCGGATTGTGGATGAGGATCCATCGATCAAGGGGCTGCACCTTCTCAGCGCCCGCGAAGTGATTCACGACGGTGGCTGGGGGTGGCGTTTGCCTTTGCCCGCCGTCTTTCACGCCTGGATGGACGATGCCGCCAGCCCCGGCATATCAAGACTATTGCTCCTTGAGGATGGCGTTCCGCTTCGACGTCCGCATGCGCAGCACTCGGAAATCCGCGAGTACGGGCTTGGAGCGTATTCGCACTGGCGGCAGACGCTCTACTTTTCAACGAGCGACAACAGCGATCCGCGGGAGAATGGACGTCGATATGAGATCGCGCTCAGACCAGAACGCGATCATCACATTAACGACGAACGCATGCCGAATCCTCCCATCATTGAGGAAACGCTGCCGCCGGCGATCCTGCGCCGGCCGGACGGTTCGGCGGCTCTCGCCGAGGGATTGCTGCGCCTTGAGGTGATCGATCCCGACGCCGCCTTGCTGTATTACTGGGAGGTGGATGTCGCGGCGACATTTGACAGCCCATCCATGCACCGCCGCCCGCTGGTGGCGATCGGCCGCGCGGGAGTCAATCCGATCGCGATCATGGAGCGCCGGCCCGACTTCAGCGCTGAGTTCACCTTGCCTTACCGCGTCGGCGCGCTCGCGGCGCTCACCTCGATGCCTCCGAACACGACGCCCGTGGAGCATCTGGCGCGACGGCTGGGGTACGGGCTTCGCGGACAAGCCGCCATCCGTGAGGTGTACGCCTACGTCGCATCGCAGATCTACCGGCGAGACACCTTGCGTCTTGCCGCCGCGCCCGAGCGCACGCTCCTCGGTGACCGCGGGCTGTGCAGCAGCACCAACGCCCTGGCGACCGCCATGCTCGAAACGCTCGGGTTCTCGACGCGACTGGTGAATGTGCAGAATCCGCGCCTGATGTCCTTTTACGATCGGGGTCTCGGCAGCCATGTCTCGGCCGAAGTGTTCATTGACGGGCGGTGGGGCATCTTCGATCCCTGGCTCGACTTTCATCTGCCCGGCGTTTCGTGGCGCGACATTCAGGAGGGGCATCCGGCGGGCGAGACCATTGCAACCGTCGCCCAATCCGTCAAGCCCGAGGAAGTCGAAGCCCTGGGCTTCAGTTCCGACTCGACCACCGTGCTCCTGCGGCACTTTGCCGACGGGACGCGCACGCTCTACGCCGGATTCTACCAGTACGGAATACTCGTGGAGAATGCTCAGCAGGAGGCGGCTCTCTTCTCGGGCGAGCCGCGCCTGATCCCCGATCCGCCCTTCGAGATGCTCTGGCCCGACGAGACGCTCGATCTGTACGTCCGCGTGCGCGGGCTGCGACTGTCGCGCGAGGATTTTCGTTTGATCTTTCTTCCCGGCGGGTCGCTGCCCAAGACGGTGCAGGCCACCCCATGGACCACGACCCATCTCACCGTTGACCTGCGCCGGGTCTACGATCAATCTCAATGAATCATCCAGGCACTCAGCGTGCGATGAGGCGGATCGGCGCCGCACTGGTGCTGGCGCTGATGCTGACGGCCGGGCCCCTGGCCGGCGCGCGCCAGGCGGCGGCGCCGCCGCCGTCAACTCCCGCCCCGCGCTCAGTCGAAATTGCGCCATCGGCCCTCCGGCACCGCCAAGACCTTGCCTATGGCGCGCGTCTGACGCTGGGTGTGGCCGAGGGTGATGCCCTCACAAGCGTGCAGCACTCGACGTGGATCCTCCTCGAAGACGATCTCCCTCTCGGACCGGCTCACTCTCGGCATGCGGACATCGAATCCAAGGGCCGCGGTCGCTACTCCCACTGGAACAACTCCATCATCTTCTCGACCTCCGACAACAGCGACCCGCGCACCAACGGGCGGACCTACACCCTCGTGCGCGGCGTCGATGAGGCGGGCAGGCGGATTCACTTTGACAGCCCCGGCTCGATGATGGTGCTGCGAAGGGGAGAGGGGCTGTGGTGGCCGGGCGGCGAAACCTTCGAGATGTTCCGCCCGCGCTTCGGCGAGCGCCGGCCCGAGGTCAACCCGACGCGCCCGCGCGCCGACGCCGCCACGCTCGTCTTCGACTCGCCGGGCGAATACGGCCTGCGCACCGCGAGCCGCACCATTCGCCTGCTCGTGCTCGATGATGATCCCGCGCACCAGGCGCGGCAGATCATCTCCTTCATCGCCGCGAACACGACCGGCGACAACCGCGACATGCCGCGCTCCGCCGGCGGAATCGGCGAATCGTCCACGGCGCTGCGCCTCTACTGCGATCTGCTCTTTCACAACGACCGGCCGATCGACGTCGAGTGCGGGCCGGCGGCGCTGCTCGCGGAGGTCATGGCCGCATCCGCCGGGCTGGAGTTGCGCTACTGCCGCTGGATCGGCGACGACCCGGCCTATCCCGCCCATATCGGCGTCGAAATCCTCAACGTGCGAACCCAGCAGTGGGAGTACTTCGACCCGCACTTCGGCCTGACCGCACGCGACCGGCTCGATGCCCTCACCCTCGCGCTGAGCCTCCAGGGGGCGTACGCCGGCCGCGAGGATCGCGCCTTTGCCGTGCTCGTTGACAAGATCACGCCCGCAGAGGTCGCGACGCAGTTCCATTCGTTCAAGGAAGCGATGCAACTGTGGCACGATCGCTTTCGCAGCACCTCCTCGGTTCTTTTGCTGCGCGACACCGTCCCGGCCACGCTCGATCCCGACCCCTATGAGGAGACCGAGTTCCTCTCCGCTTCGCGCGACCTGGCGCGGTTCCGGGCGCGGTTTTATGCGCCCGCCCTCGCCGGGGCCGCACGCGACGAGCCGACCAGATAGCGATTCAAGGCGCCCGCCTCGAATAGGATCAGCACCGAACGATCCGGATGATGGATACGCACCACCGCAACTCGCTGTCTTATCCGATCGCCATGCTGCGATCGGCGCTCTTCCTGCCCGTGACAACCGTCCATGTGTTGCGCGACATCTGCCGCGATGTGATCCGGTATCGGCGGCTGCTCATGGAGATGACCTGGCGCGAACTGGCCGACCCCTTCGCCGGATCGATGCTCGGCGTGACGTGGTCGGTCCTGCATCCGCTGCTCATGATGATCGTCTACGCCGTCGTCTTCTCGATCATCTTCCGAGGCAATCCGGAAGCGAACGATTACGGCTTCGACTACACGGTGCAGATGATGTGTGCCTATCTGCCGTGGATGGCGTTTTCGCAGGCCGTGATGAGCGGCTGCTCCGCGGTGCGGAACAAGGCGAACCTCGTCAAGCAGGTGGTCTTTCCGCTCGAAGTCCTGCCGCTCAAGACGGTGCTGGCGTGCCTCGTGCCGCAACTGGTGGGCACGGCGTTCGTCTTTGCCTACAGCGTGATCCGCTTCGGCGCCGTGCCGTGGACGTGGGCCCTGTGGCCCGTGCTCCTGGCGTTCGAGGTCATGCTCCTCGGCGGGCTGGTCATGGCGGCGTCGGCCATCGGCGTCTACCTGCGCGACCTGCGCGATGTGCTCCAGGTGATTTTCATGGGCCTGTTCTTCGCCACACCCATCCTTTACACCGAAAACACGATCCACCACGCCAACCCCACCGTGCAGCGCATCATCGACGGCCTGCTCATGTTCAACCCGGTCAGCCTGCTCGTGCGGCCCTTCCGCGACGCGTGCTACTTCGGCGAGATCCGCTACCCGTGGGCGTGGGGATTGCTCGCGGTGATCTCAGTGCTGACGCTGGCCTTCGGCTATCGCGTCTTCCGCAAACTCAAGCCGCACTTCGGCAATGCGCTGTAGCCGGCTCATTCGCCTGGTTGCGGCGCTACCATTCCCGCAACCCTGCCTTGCGAACCTCGCCGGCCGGCGCCAGCCTCGCCGGCGGCCGGCAACGATCGTGTGATTGTGGAGTGATCGGATGACCCTTGGTGTTTCTCTGCCTGTGCTTGGCGCTGCGGCGCGACGGGTTTTCGGCGTGCCGGCGCCCGAGGCGCCGGCCGGGCGGCGCGTGCAGTCGATGGCGATTGAGGCGGGGATGATCCGCCACGCGGGAGGGAACTGCTTCAACGTCGATCTGCCGCTGGCGATGTTCGGCCCGGCCCCGGCGTCGGCGGGCGAAGCGGCCGGCTCGATCGTCGAGAACGGCAAACTCCTCGGCCCGCCGGGTCAACTGCACGACCTGATCCGCCTGCGCGGGCGGGGCGGCTACAGCCTCTGGGCCGATCCGAGACTCGGCCGCGTGACGCTCTTTTTCTCGAGCAGCGACAACACCGACCCGCGCGCCAACGGGCGGACCTACGGGGTGATCAATCAACCGCTGGAGTTCGCCGGCGACTGGAACCACTGGCTGGAGCGTTCGTGGAAGAACCACTCGCGCGGGGCGTACTTCCTGCGGCGCGGCGGGACGCTCATCCCCCCGCCCCTCTACGCCAGCCTGGGCATCACCGACATCTGCAATCTCAAGTGCGGCATCTGCGGCTCGCAGAACATGCTCACGCCGGTGAACCGCCGTCACATGGACATCGGCGTCTTCCGCCGTGTCGCCGACACGATCTTTCCGCTGCTCATCACCGTCGAACTCAACAGCCGCGGCGAGCCGATGATCCACCCGCACTTCACCGAAATGCAGGAGATCATGCTCGACTACGACATTTTCACGCGCTACCAGACGAACGGGACGCAGTTCGTCGCGCGGAAACTGGCGCTGCTCGCCAAAACGCGCGGCGATGTCTCCATTTCCATCGACGCGACCGGCGACCTCTTCGAGTATGCCCGGACCGGCGCCAAGTGGGAGCAGGTGGACCAGGGCACGCGCCATCTCATGAAGGTGCGCGACCCGCAGCGCCTCGGCGTGGGCCTCTATCCCACGCTGACGGCCAAAACGATCGAAGGCACGCCGGCGCTGATCGACTGGGCAGTTGATGTCGGCGTCGATCGCATCGACTTCCACGTCTATGAGCCGATCGAGGCGGGCGTCGAGCAGGCGCCGAGCCAGCCGCAACTCGAAACGCTCAAGCGCTACGCGGCGAAGGTGGATCGTAAGAACCCGGTCCAGATTTCCGTCGAGTTCGAGATCGTCAAGGCGGGGACGCTGCCGCCCGTCGATCGACCTCCCCAGATGCGTTACGAGAACATTCCCCGGCCGCTGGGTATGGCGTCGGCGCATCCCGAGTACACCTGCATGGCGCCGGTGCAGAACGTGGAGATCGATCTTGATGGGTGCGTGTGCGTCTGCTGCCGCACGCAGGACCGCAAACTGGGCAACGCGATGAGCGTGGAGGCCTTTGCGGACTGCTGGTTCGGGGCGGAGTATGAGGCGATCCGGGCGTCGCTGCGGCGCGACAGCACGGTCAACCCGGTCATCGAGACGTGCCGCGGCTGCGTGAAGCACTACACGGCGGGCAGCGGCATTGTGGAGTTTGCATCGTGAGCGAAGCAATTGTGTCAACGGCCGACGCCGGTCACGCCCACGATGAGTCTTCGAATCGTGGGATGCTCTCCGCCGACGTGCGCCCCGGCAACCTCTATTTCATCGCGGCCGGCGCGTGGTACACGCTGGTGTCGATCGTGCAACTGGCGGTTGGCCGATTCGATCCTGAAGTGAACCTTGCAAAGATGGCGCGCGGCGCTCTGATGCGCCACATCCACGGCCAACTCGACGAGATTCACCAGGAGACGGGGCACTGCTACACCTGCCGTGTTCCAAGGGGCCTGCTCTCCGATGCGGAAGCGACCTCGCGCCTGGTGATCTATGAAGACGGCACGGCGCTCGGCCCGGCCCACAGCAGCCACAACGACATTCGCACCCACGGCGGCGGGCGCTACTCCCACTGGACCGGCTGGCTCTACTTCTCGACTCCCGACTGCACCGACCCGCGCACCAACGGCCGTGCGTACACCTACCGCGACTAATGGCGTTGAATCTTCACCACAAAGTCACAAAGACACGAAGACGCATTAGGGATCAGGCATTAGGCACTGGGCACCAGGGGAAAGGCGGTCGGCGGGCGGCGGATGATCGATGGGACCGAGAGTATTCGGCTCCCCAAGTAGACGACCGCGTGGCACAGGCGACGCATTCACACCTGGTCGTATTACTTTCGTGCCTTTTGTGCTTCTTCGCGGCAATGTTCTGAATCAGATTGCTTTGCATTGACCGACTGATCGTATTGAAAGCGAATCGATGTGTGGAATCGCGGGGATTATCGATCTGAACGGGAGCCTCGGCCGGCAGCGGCTGCGGTTGATTGCCGCGGCGATGAACGAGACGATGGCCCAGCGCGGGCCGGACGACTGCGGCGTGTGGGTCGATCCGACGGGTCGCTGCGCCCTGGCGCAGCGGCGGCTGTCGATCGTCGATCTCTCTCCTCTCGGGCATCAGCCGATGGTCGATGATTCGGGCGAGGTCGCGCTGACTTTCAACGGCGAGATTTACAACTTCATGGAGATTCGCCGCCGGCTCGAGTCGCAGGGACATCGATTCAGAAGCCGCTGCGATGCGGAAGTGCTGCTGCACCTGATGGCGGAGCAGCATGTGGACCGCCTCGATGCGCTGCGCGGCATGTACGCCTTTGCGGTGTGGAATGCGCGGGAGCGACGGCTGATGCTGGCGCGCGACCCCTTCGGCAAGAAGCCGCTCTCCGTGGCGCGCGGGGCTGGGTGGTTTGCGTTCGCGTCAGAACTCCGCGCGCTGGAGGTCATCGAAGACCTCGATCGCACGATCAGCCGCGAGGCGCTGGCGGATTACCTGCTCCTGCAATACTGCCACGCGCCGCGGTCGATCTATCGGGGCGTGGAGAAACTCGAGCCGGGGTGCTGGCTCACCCTGGATGCCAAAGGCCGCGAGCAGCACGGCCGGCACTTCGCCTTCAGCGCCGGCGATGCCGAGCCGAACGTCGAACTCGCCGCGTCCTATGACGGGCGCGTCGAGCAACTCGATGCATTGCTCACGCAGGCGGTGCAGCGGCGGCTGATCTCCGATGTTCCGCTCGGCGCATTTCTTTCGGGAGGGATCGACTCGGCCCTTGTCGTGAGCCGCATGAGGCGCCTGGGCGTGCATACGAGAACCTATACGGTCGGCTTTGCCGATTCGCCCGAGTCCGAGCACGTGGCTGCGCGCGAGATCGCCGCACATCTTGGAAGTGAGCACCATGACATTGTGCTGCGGCCCGATGCGATCGAACTGGCGCCGCTGATCGCCCGCAGCCTCGATGAGCCCAACGGCGATTCAAGTTGTCTGCCGACCTACCTTCTTGCCGAGTTCACCCGCCGTCATGTCACCGTCGCGCTTTCCGGCGACGGGGGCGATGAGATGTTCGGCGGCTACGGGCGATACTTCGACACGCTCGCGGATGCGGCGCAGGACGCGGGGGCGATCGCCTCGTCGCATTACCTCGGCCCGCGCCTCACCATCTTTCAACCGCCGGACATCGCGCGTTTCCTCGGGGAGGTTCCAACGGAAACGCAGGCGAGCATCGACGGCTGGTCGCGGATGCTCGACCGCCTCGATCGGCCGCTGATACATAACATGCGCACGGTCGATGTGCAGAGTTACCTTCCCGGCGCGGTGCTGGCGAAGGTGGACCGGATGAGCATGCAGCACTCGCTGGAGGTGCGCTGCCCGCTGCTTGATTACGACGTGGCCCGTTTCGCGGCGGCGGCGTACGAAGATGATCTCATCACGCGCACGGGCGGGGGCAACGGCCGGTCGACGTTCTCGGGCAAGCGCATCCTCAAAGATCTGCTGGCGCGCGAACTGCCGCGCGATTGGGTGCATCGGCGCAAGCGCGGCTTCGGGCTGCCGTCGGGTTTCTGGAACGGGCCGGCGCTGCGCATATTCGCCCACGACCTCCTCGCCGCCCCGGACACGCGTCTGGCCGCGTGCCTCGACCACCGCGAACTGAAGAAGTGGCTGATCGAGCAGGAGAATCCGCAGTGCTTCTCGATCTACCGCCTCTGGCCGATGCTGATCCTGGAACTCTGGCTGCGCGAGGCGGCATCGCGCCGCGCCGGCATGTCACACAATACTGATGAGCCGATCGTCGTGGTCGAGCCGCGTGCGGCGGCAGGCGTCAGGCGGTAGGTCGGGAAAAGACTCTGCGCCGGCCCGACATCTCGGCGATCCCACTCCCCCTCCTCTTGGAAAAGGGCCGGGGAGACGGCCGATCGTCCCCTGGCGTCGCGACTCTACACGCACGCGATCAATTCGGCATCCGCTCCGCCATACCGAACATGTTGCAAACGCCATAGAATGTGCCGCGCACTCCATGCAAAAAGTCAGGCATCTCCCTCATTTTCTCTTGCATCCCCCCCGGCCGTCGGGTATTCTTGGGGGTCGTCCGGCGGATTCCCGAGGAGAGACGCATGAGCAGGCCCGATGTGCCGGTCGTCATCACCGTGCCTCGAACCACCGGAAGTTCGACCTCCATCAGCGGTGGTGCCACTGAGGTCGTTCTCCGCGCCCGGTCGTCCAACGTGCAGGCGATCAGCCTCAACGTGACGACGTCAGGTGAGTCTGATCCATCCACTTCCGGCGCCAACGCCATGGTTCTCTTCCCCGGCGAGTCGATCCAATTGCCCGCCGACCCGGCTTCCGGCACGCTTCTGGTGAAGTACGTCACGCTGAATGACGACAGTGCTCTCGCGCAGCCGGTTCTCGAGATCGTCGAGATCGTGCCCTGACGCGTACCATCCTTTCGGAGGAGGGCGACTATGCCCCAATCCACGGCCCTGCTCATCGAACCCGAAACCGCGCCCGCCAGCGAAACGGACGAGCGGCCCTATCTCATCGCCGATCGGGCGAACTTCGCGGTGAAGGCCGCGGCTCTCATCGTGAGCACGACGGCAGTCGAACTCACCGCCGGACTGGCGCGGCGGCGCAAGGTCTACATCAAGAACATCGCCCCGGCCAACGTGCTTTACGTCGGCGGCTCAGGCGTGACGACATCCAACGGCTATCCGATCCGCGTGAAGGAAGAACTCTGGCTCGACGCGACCCCCGGCGCCGCGGTCTACGGCGTCATGGCGTCCCCGGCCCTGAGCACCAACGTGCGCGTACTGGAGGCGGGCGTATGACACTCCACAGCACCTCCGTTTCGCTCGATGAAGACGGCCGCGTCCGCATCAACCGCGCCTGTCCGGCCGTCAAGCACGCGCAGTTCTCCGTCGGCGATACGCAGGTGAAACTCGAAACCGGCCTGGCCCATCGCCGCACGCTCATCATCAAGCCGCTTCGCAGTGGCACGGACCCGGACCGCCCGCGTCGATGGATCGTGATCGGCCCCGATGGCTTCGATGCCGTCGACGGCACGCCGGTCTGGGAAGAGTTCGAATTGATCCTGACGGTGAGTCCTGAGAACGAGGTATACGCGCTCAAGGGTGATGATGAGAATGATCCTGTGGATGCTCGCATCCTCGAGATAGGAGAGGGGTGAGTCATGGGCAAACCTTCCAAAGCATGGCCCATCGATCCGACGGGTCGAGTGTGGATTACGGAAGCGGCGGAGGATGAGGTCGCCACCGCGAGTGTGCAAGTTGACGATGAGGGGGTCGTGCTTACCACCAGCACCAGCGGACTCAGGCGGCGCAAACTCGTTGTTCGCAACATGATGTCCAGCATTGTTTACATCGGGAATGCGGATGTCACCGCGCCTGCCGGATTCCCGCTGTTCCAGTTTGACGAGATCGAGCTCGACGTGACGGACGATGCCATCGTCAAGGCGATTACGTCCAGCGGGCAGTCGAGTCTTGTGCAGATCATGGAGGTTGGTTGACATGGGGCGAAGACTCGTAACAAAGGCGCCGCGCATTAATGAGACCGGTGAAATCCTCGTCAACTTCGCGGCGGGGCGAGTTGACGGAGCGCGATCCCGAGTTGGGGACATCTCGGCTACCGAGTCCTGCGTGCCATTTGGGGGAGGCTCACCTCTCGCAGACCGCAAGCACTTGGTCATAACGGCGCCAACGGAAGGCGTGTGGCTAGGTCCTTCAGGGGTGATGCAGAGCACAATGTACCCGGTGTCCGGAGCGGGTCGCTCGGACGATTTCACGGCACCCCCCGACCTTGCCCGTTACTCGAACCGGAAGCAGTTCCTGCGGGGGCAGTACTTCCACCTTGCCTGTTTCCCGGCGGTGCAGGTTTGTGCGATGGCGCCTGCTGTCGAGGACGCTTTTTCTCTGGAGTTGTCATGACCTCGCCGACGCGACTCTGCAAGTGGATCGCATGCTGCGTGCTCGGCTGCTCGCCCATCGCTGGAGCACAGTCGATTCTCTGGCACAATGGCGACTGGGAGGGCAGCGGGAGCAACATCTCCTCCGAACGCAATACCGTTGTTACGGAGTCCTGGGCGATCGATGATGCGATCTTCGACTCAGGCGTCGCGATCACTGGCTATCGGTGGTATTCCATCCTGGTCAATGGGTTTGAACCCATGGCGGTGGACTTCATCGTCCTCGATGACAGGTTCGAGAAGATCGTCGAATTGCGCGATCTGCCCTTTGAGCGAGAGTACATTCAAGATGTCCGCGGGCATCCTGCCTTTCGCATGGGCATCGCGGATCTGGATGTGCGATTGCCGCCGGGTCGCTACTATCTCGCAGGCCGTCCAGTAGGTCAGGGTGAGCATCAGGCGACGACGCTTCTCAACAGAACGATTCGCGGCGTAACAGCCACTTACTTCCGCTCGTCGTTCTTTGGCTACCTCGAGTGGACCCCGATTGAGAATATCCACGGCACTCCTTTCGACATTGCCTTCACCGTCTTCGGCCACGTCGTGCGCGAGGAAGTTGACGCGGAATCATTCACCATTCCCTTGGGGCGGCACCTCAGCGGCGAGGTTGCCGACCTGCATGAGAGTGATGATCGTTACGTCACCATCCGCAACCGGGCGCTGATGGCGCTGACCTTGCCGATGATCCGCATGGAGGTTCAGGGAACGACCGCCGTCGAAACCGCCTCGCGCATCACGGTCGCCGTCGAGACCGCCGCAAGCAACCTGCCCAACCAACCCCTCCAGCGCCTCGCCCTCTTCGACTACATCGCGGAGAGGTGGATCACCATCGACGAACGCGCGACGACCATCATCGACACCTCGATTGAGATCATCGTCGAAGACGACCCGACGCGCTTCATCGCCTCCGGCACGGGCCAACTCAAAATGCGCCTCGACTGGCTCGACCCCGGCGCGACCACCCCCTGGGGCGTCCGCATCGATCACGCGACCTGGACGGTGGAGCGGTAGGCAAGAACCGGGCCTGCGTTCCCCGGCGAATCCCTATTGACTCCCGCGCAGGGCAACCCTTTGATTCGGCAGGGAAACGCGGAGACTACCGCAAGGGAACCCATATGCCTGCTGGGCCGGAAAGCGCCGCAGCGGCCCGCAACACCATCGGTCGGGCGGAAGAGACCATCGCTCGCTGGCCGGGAGGCTACGGGCGGTCGCTGTGGCAGCGCCTCACGATTATTCAGGATGAACCTGCGGACCTCGCGCTGGGTCTGTGGTTCGCCTGCGCCGGCGCCCAGGTGCAGGTGTTCAGCGCGGATGAACAGCCCTGGGTTCGGCAGCGCGATGATGCGCTGATGCCGGCGCTGCGGGCCGCGATCCTCCCCCATGAGCCGCGCCTGCTGACCCATCCCCTCGACGGCCTTGAGCATGACAACTACCACCGCCGCTGGGGCTTTTCCTATCTCCAGGGAAGCGATGAAGATCTGCCGAATCAGATCGGTGGCCCGGTCGAGGTCGTTCTCATCGACGGCCTGCGGCGCGTGTCGCGCGACCCGGACACGATGCTGCGGCTGATTCACGAGCGCACGCAGTGGAGTTCATCAATCGAGATTCTGCCGCGCGCGAGCGATGAAAACGTCGAGGCGGTGCTGGATGAAGTTCGGCGGCAGGCGATCGCGATCGGTTTCGGCGTGCGCGAGTTCGAGCCGGCGGCCGGGGGCGGGGGAGGAATGGGACTGAGCCTCGTGCGCCTGGAGGCGCCGATGTCGGATCATCCGGTGCTCGGTGATCCCACGATCATGGCGCATTGCACGGCGCGGCTGGACATCGCGGCCTCGCTGGCCAAGGGCAGGCGGGTGCTCGACGCGGGCGGCTGGACGGGGCTGGGCGCGGAGCGGTATCTCGAAGCCGGCGCCGAGCAGGTCGTCAATCTCGACATCTCAAAGGAGGCGATCAAACTGGGCCGCGCGCGCTTGGGCAAGGAGAAGCGCGTCAGGTTCGTGCAGTGGGATCTGAACCGGACGCCGCTGCCTTTCGATGACGGCTCGTTCGATCTGATCATCTGCCTCGAATCGCTCGAACACATCGCCGCCCAGCGCGAAGCGATCGCGGAGTTCGACCGCATCCTCGAGCCGGGCGGGGTGCTGCTCCTTTCGGTTCCGGATCACGAGCATGAAGCGGCGTGGGAGAGGTTGAACCGGCACGGCAACGCCTTTCACCTCCATGTGCCAAGCCGCGAGGAACTCTCGGGCTGGCTGGGACACTTCGAGTCGGTGCGCTGGCTGCGGCAGACGGATGTGACCGGCTCGTTGGTGTTCGAGGAGGCCCGGCCTCGCACACAGTGGAAGGGCCGCTTTGACGTGCAGCGACCGTGGTCGGCGGCTGACGCGCGGCCGCAGGCCGTGATGGCGCTGTGTACGAAGACGGGCGCGGAGGCGGAAACGCACGGGAGCCGGAAGCCGCGCCGATCCGTCGCACTGTCTTCAGACCTCCACCTCTACACGAGCCACGCGGATCGAATCACCGACCTGCGCCGCGACGAAGCGGCGATCCAACTGATGATCCGCCGCGAGCGCCTCGACTGGTGGAGCCGGGCCAACGTCCTCGAAGGGCAATTGCGTGACGTGACGAGCGGCCTCGAACAGGCGCGGCGCGAGGCCGAGGAGTGGCGCGGCCGAGTCAGGACGGACGAGCACCTTGCGACCCTCCAGCAGCGCTTCGATCTCACGCAGTCGGCCATCGAGGCGATCACGACCGAACTCGCGGCGGCCCGCGCCCAGCGCGAGCGCGAGGCTGGTCAGTGGATCAAGGAGATCAACCACCACGCCAACATCCTCAATGAGGCGCAGCGGCAGCGCGGGGAAACGGCGCACGAACTGAGGGCCGCCCAGCAAACTCTGAGCGAGCAACAGTCGCACGCGGCGCACCAGGCCGCCCGACTCGATCGACTCGCGCGCGATCTCGAGACGGCACAGAGCGAGTCCGCTTCAAGGCTGGCGGAGTCGCGCGAGGCTCAGCGGCAGATCGAGGCGCTCGCCGCCCAGGGTTCAGAGCGGCAGGCCGCGCTCGCCGCCGCCAGGGCCGTCATCGCCGAACTCCGCGCCCACAACGACCGCCTTCAGCAGAGCCTCGAAGCCGCAGACGCCCAGGCCGCGACGGAGCGCCGGCACCGCGAGCAGATGCACACGGAACTCATGCAGCAGGTGAATCGCCTTTCGACCCGCCTCGATGATGATCGCCGAAAACTCCTTCAGCGCCTTGAGACGCTGCTCGAACAGTCGCTCGAGCAGGTCGATCGCCGCTGCCTCACCGTCGAAGGAAGGGTCTACGATCTGGAGGATGAACTGGATCGACCCGCCGTGAGTCCCCACCGCAATGGGAGCCCCGCCACGTGAAGTCCGCCCCCGCGATCGCCGGCCGGAGCGTCCGCAGCGCCGATCCTGATGCACCTTCGCCCCGGTTGGCGACGAGTGCGACGGACCTCGATGCGCTCGCCCTGGCCGTGCGACAATGGCACGACGAGGGCGGCGTGGCGGTCCATCGCGGCTCCCTGCGACCCGGACCGTGGCTGGACCTCTTCAACGCCTTTGTGCTCGCGCAGGTCGCGGCCTGCGGCGCGCGGCCCATCGGACATCACGCCCGCCTCTGGCTGTTGGATACGGCCGGCCCACTGCCGAGCCTCACTCCCCTGCCCACGATGCCGCCGGGCGAAGTCACGGCACTCATCCCGACATCGCGGCTCAATCTCTCCATCAAGGCGATGATGTGGCTGCGGCGCGCGGGCGTGGCGGACCTCTGGCTTCTCGATGATCGCGGCTGGGTGGGCGTCCATCCCTCTGAGGTGCTGGCCGACCTGCTGGTGCGGCGTCGGATCAAGCCGCTGCTTCGACGCCTTTCGCCGGGACTCCTCCTCGACAGCAGGCGAACCGCGAATGGACTCGGCTCGTGGCTGCGCGATCACACGGCGGAGGAGAACGGCGCGGCAGGCGGAGAGACGATCGTTCACCCGATCGCCTCCGGGCGCCCCGGCGACGCCGAGTCGGCCTGGCAAGGATTCATCAAAGAGGACAACGCGAAGTGTGCGCCTCGCACCGAGGTCGGCTCGCGGGTGCTGCGCATCGTGCAGTACACCGGATGCCTGTACAGCGGCGGAGCCGAGCGGCAACTGTGCAACACGGCCATCGGTCTGCATCAGCGCGGGCACCACTGCATTGTGCGCACTCAGCATGATCTCGTCGCCCAGCACGGGCACTATCTTCCGCTCCTGGCCCACGTCGGCGTGGAGGCGCGGCGAGCGGGAAGCGGGCGCCACATCGACAAGGAGGCGCTGACGCGCGTGCGTTGGGATCTCGTTGCCGTCGCGCCTGAGGCGATCCGCCCGTACGTGGCCAATCTGGCGCTCGAACTCGCGGCCGATCCGCCCGATGTCCTGCACTCCTGGCTGGATCATCCGAACGTGATTGCGGGTCTGGCGGGAATCGCGGCCGGCGTTCCCGCCATTGTGCTGGGCACGCGGAATTACAATCCGACGCACTTCCCCCGCTTCTACTCCCCCTTCGTGGACTGGTATCGCGTGGTGGCGCCGAGCACCAGGGTGCATTGGCTGGCGAACTCGCACCGGGGCGCGGAGAGTTACGCGGCGTATGTCGGCCTCGAACCCTCGCGCTTCCACATCGTCTTCAACGGCCTGTTCCGCGAGCACTTCGATCGGCCCTCCGCCGCCCAGCGCCGCGCCGCGCGGGAGCGGCTCGGTCTGCCGGCCGACGTCCCGGTCGTCGCCGTCGTCAACCGTCTTGATGAAGAGAAGCAGCCGGAACTGATGCTCAAGGTGATGGCGCTGCTGCGCCGGCGGATGCCCGCCGTGCGCGTCCTGGTGGCGGGAAGCGGGCTGCTCGAAGGTCGCATGCGCGAGATCATCGCCCGCCGCGGCCTGGAGCGGACCGTCATGCTGCTGGGGCGCGTGAATGATGTGGTGGAGATCATGAGCGCCGCCGACGTGCTGCTGCTCACGAGCCGCTACGAGGGTTGTCCGAACGTGGCGCTCGAAGCGCAGCACATCGGACTGCCGGTCGTGGCGACGGACGCGGGCGGCACGTCGGACGCCGTGCAGCATGGCGCCACCGGCTTTGTCTGCGGCGTCGATGATGGAGCCGGGCTGGTCCTCAACCTCCAGCGACTGCTTCAGGACGCGGCGCTGCGCGATCGCTTCGGCCGCACCGCTCAGGAGTACGTCGACGCCTGTTTCAATCTCGACCAGATGGTCGATCTGACGTGCCGCGTGTATGCCGCCGCGCTGAGCGGCGCCAGCGACCGCCGAATCGAGACGCCCCGGCTTGGGGCGCCCGGTCGTCTCACGACCGCCGACGCCGATTCATCCCGCGGCGAGGTCGCCCCGGCGATTCACACCCTTCGCGCCGAGCCTGTTCGAACCTGACTCGTGGAGCCTTTGATGTCGCAGACGATTCCTCGCACCTCCGGCCGCACCGTCTCCGTCGAAGCGCCGCTCGACGCCGCCACGCTGGCGGAGGTTCGATTCGCCATCGACAACGGCTACGAGTACGCGAAGACGATGGCGAATCATCTCGCGCGGCGGATGCATCCTTTTCCCGATCTGTCGGGGCTGCGGGTCGCGGAACTGGGCACGCCCCGCCGCTTCGGGCCAATGCTGGTCTGCCGCGCCTTCGGCGCCGGCATCGCCGCGATCAACACGCACTTCGTCAATTGGGACGGCAGCGCTCCGACCTTTCTTCGAGCACTCGCGCGCCGCGGGGCCGAGGAGTATCCCGAGGCCGACTGGTCGTGGATTGAAGAGATCATCGATACCGGTTCGTATGGGTCGCCGGTGCCTGAACTGATTCAGATCGGCTCGCTCTCGGGTCCGCTGGCGATCGACGATGCCTCGTTCGACTGCATCGTGACCAACGCGATTCTTAATCAGGTCGATCTCCCGGCGCTGCTGCCTGAGTTGTGCCGCATCACGCGCCCCAGCGGCTTCGGAATCCACCAGGTCGATTTCCGCGACAGCCGCGATTACGCCAGGCCGCTCGAGTTTCTCACGCTCCACGATGGCGCGGTCGAGAAGGAGCGCGGGGCGGGGCGGTGGACGCGCGGCAACCGGCTTCGGCCCGATGAAATGCGGCGCCTGTTCCGCAGGATCGGCTTTCGCGTCGAGCACTTCGGCCCCAACATGCTCGCTGATGAAGCGTATCTCGCGTCAACCCGCCCGCGCCTGGCGCCGCGCTATGCCGCCATGAGCGATGAGCAGTTGCGCCCGATCAGTGGGCGCTTTTATCTCCGCGCCATCACCGATGCGCAGGTGCGCGAGGACGTGGAGTACGCCATCCGCGTCGCGGATGAGTACGTTGCCCTCATCTGCAACGAACTCGGGCGCGACGCCGGCGCCGCCATGCCGCTGGCGAAGTTGCGCCTGCTCGAACTCGGCCCGGGTCGGCACTTCGGGACGCCGCTGGTGCTGCACTGCTTCGGCGCGCAGATCGCCGTGCTCGACAAGTACCTCGCCGACTGGGATGAGGTCTATCACCCGCGCTTCTACCGCTTCCTGCGCGAGGCGCTGGGGGTGCGACATCCGCAGCGCGACTGGTCGGCCGTCGATCGCATCATCAGCGCCTCCGATCACCTGCCCGAGATCATGGCGCAGGATCGCACCGACCTGGCTCATCCGCCCAGCGGTTATGCGGATGCGTCCTTTGACGTGATCGTGTCCAACGCGGTGCTCGAGCACGTCGGCGACGTGCCCAGAACCGCAGTCGAGATGGCCCGCCTCACCGCGCCGGACGGCGTCAACATTCACCAGGTCGACTTCCGCGACCATCGTGACTTCGACCGGCCGCTCGAGTTTCTCGCCATGCCCGATGAGGCATACCGGCACCTCTTCGACGAGATGATGAACGGCAACGGCAACCGCGTGCGGGCGGAAGAGATGGGCGATGAGTTTCGCGACGCCGGATTCGAGGTGAGGCGGTTCGACGCGAACATCTGGGCGCCGCCGGAGCATCTCGCGGCGGTGCGGCCGCGCCTTCAACCACAGTTTGCTCGTCTCAGCGATGAGCAACTTGCCGTGGTAAGCGGACGGTACTTCCTGAAGCGGCGCGGAGAGCGGTCGAGGTCAAAGAAGGTCACGGCGATCGAACTGGAAGAGGATCGCTGGGCGGTGGAGGGCGCCCTCGATGAGCACGTGCGCTACGCGATCGTCAACGGCGTGTACTACGCCTCGGCGATCGCGCAGCAGTTCGGCCGCGGAGTGCTGCCCGGCGGTACGGAACATTACTCGACCGCCTACGGCCTGCTGCCGGACCTGCGACATCTGGCCGTTCTCGAACTCGGCCCAGGTCCGAACTTCGGGTCGATGCTCTTGTGTCGCGCCTGCGGCGCGCGAGTCGCCGTCTTGGACAAGTATCTCGCGAAGTGGGATGCGAACTATCACCCCCACTTTTACCGCTCATTGCGGCAAGCATGCACAGCGCACTTCCCCTACGCCGACTGGTCCGGTCTCGACCGGATCATCGAGGCTGGGCGGCACGACGAGGCGGTCATTGGCGCGGCCGCCGGCGACCTCGCCGAGCCTCCTGGCGCGTATGCAGACGCTTCCTTCGATGCGATCGTCTCCAACGCGGTGCTCGAACACATCGGCGACACGCGGGCGATGGCCCGCGAACTGGCCCGACTGACCCGAAGCAGCGGCGTCGGCGTCCATCAGGTCGACTTCCGCGATCACCGGGCCCAGGATCGCCCGCTTACTTTCCTGACGATTCCCGAGCCGGCCTTTGCCAGGACGTTTCTCGAATCGAAAAACAGCCAGGGCAACCGCGTCCGCCCGCACGAACTGGCGGAGGACTTCCTCTCGACGGGCTTTGCAGTTGATTTCATCGAGCCGAACCTCTTCGCCTCCGCGGAGCATCTCGCCGAGGTGCGGCCGCAACTGACCGGGCGCTTCGCCGCGATGAGCGATGAGCAGTTGCGGATGGTCAGCGCGCGGTTCTTCGTGCGGCGGCAGAAGAGCGAAGGGGGCGCGCCCGGGATCGCCGAGGCCATCGGCCGCGTCTTTGCCCAGCCGCGCGCCGATGAAGTCGCCGTCTCATCGAATGACGAAGAGGAGTTCACGGATTGTCTCAACGACCAGATCGGCTACTGTCTTCGCAACGCGATCGATTATGCCTACTGCATCGGCCGCCACTTCCGCCGCTTCAGCGGCGAACTGCCCGACTTCGCCAAGGTCCGCCTGCTCGAAGACATTCCCGACCTGACCGGCCTGAGCGTGCTCGAACTCGGCCCCGGGCGCAACTTCGGCAGCATGCTCATTTGCCAGGCGCTGGGCGCTCGGGTCGCCGTGCTCGACAAGTATCTCGCGAAGTGGGATTCGTCCTACCACCCGCGCTTCTATGCGAAACTCCGTGCGGCGGCGGCGCAGCGCCTGCCGCGCGCCAAGTGGGATGGGCTTGACGCGATCATCGCCGCCGGCCGGCATCGCAAGAACGTGATCGCCCAGCACGCCTGCGACCTCGCCGCGCCGCCCAGCGATCTCCCCGACAACTCATTCGATGTGATCGTCTCCAACGCCGTCCTCGAACACGTCGGGGACACCTGCATGACGGCCTGCGAACTGGCGCGACTTACGCGCGTCGGCGGGCTGGGCGTACACCAGGTCGATTACCGCGATCACCAGAGCTTCGAGCGCCCCTACGACTTCCTTCGCTTCGACGATGAGGAGTACCGCCGCATCTTCCTGCGCTCGCGCAACGAGAACGGCAACCGGGTGCGTTCGCACGAGCTGGTGGAGGACTTCCGCCGCGCGGGCTTCGAGGTCGAGCGCGTCGATGAGAACCTGCTGGGGACGACGGAGCAGTTGGCGGCGGTGCGGCCTTTATTGTTCTCGCGCTTTGAGGCAATGAGCGATGCGCAGTTGCTCGTGCTCAGCAGCCGGATCTTCGTGCGCCGCACTGAGCAGCCCGCCCCGACCGAAGCCTTGGAACGGCGCGGCGGCATCGGCTCGTTGATGAAGCGCCTCGTGGGAGGAGCGTAAGCGCGGCGCTGCCGCGGCCGGTCATGACGGAAGTGCTCGCCCCAACCCGCAAGCCCGTCGAGGTCGCCGCGCCGGCGACGGGCGCTGCGGCTGCGCCCGCGGCGGAGCAACGTGAGCGGATCGCAAGCCCCGAACCGGCGATCGTGGTGAGCGCCCTCTCGAAACTCTACAAGATCTACTCCAGCCCTTCGGCAATCCTCAAGGAACTGATCGTCCGCCGTCCTCTCTACAAGCCGCACTGGGCTTTGCGCAACATCACCTTCACGGTGAATCGCGGCGAGATCGTCGGCGTGGTGGGCGCCAACGGCGCCGGCAAGAGCACGCTGCTGCGCATCCTCGCCGGCACGCTCGATTACACGGAAGGCTCGTTCCACATCGCCGGCCAGTTGCGCGCCATCCTCCAACTCGGCACGGGCTTTCACGAGGAGTACACCGGCCGCGAGAACATCTTCATGGGCGGCTACTGCCTCGGCTACTCCAAAGCGGAGATCGACGAGTCCACCGAGTGGATCATCGACTTTTCCGGCCTCGGGCACGTCATCGACCAGCCCTTCCGCACCTACAGCAGCGGAATGAAGTCGCGGCTGACCTTTGCGGTGACTTTCTGCCGCCGGCCCGACATTCTCATCGTCGATGAAGCCTTAGCGACGGGCGACCTGGCGTTCCAGCAGAAATGCACCAACCACATCCTCGACCTGTGTACGGGCGGAGCAACGGCGCTGGTCGTCTCCCACAGCATGTTCTTCATCGAGACGCTCTGCTCGCGCTCGCTCTACCTGCGCCGCGGCGAACTCGCGGCCGACGGCCCCAGCCGCGACATCACCGAGATGTACGAGAAGGAACTCCTCGCGGAGTTTGCGCAGACGACGGCGCGGAAGTCGGCGGGCGGGCGCGAGGCCGGCGCGAAGACGGATCGCCGACGAAGCGAGGCGGCGCCCGCCACACCTTCAACGCTCTCCGCTCCGATCGCCGACGACGATGATCCCTCCATCCCCCCCCTGCCGCCCGACATTCAGGCGCTGCTCGACGATCCGGAGGATCGCTGCCCGCCGATTCTGCATCTGAACCTGGTGCGCCTCGTCTCGGTGCGCGTGCTCGATTCGGGTGGCTCGGCGTGCGACCGCTTTCACACCGGCGAGCCGATGAGCGTCGAGATCACGGTGGAGAGCGATGTACACATGGACAACGTCGTGGTCGGCGTACAGATCTACAACGAGGCGGACATTCACGTGCTGACGACGACGAATCGCGCGCACCTGAGCGACGCCGGCCGACCGCAACAGACGCGATTGAATCTGCGGCGCGGCCGGCAGGTCTTCGTCGTCCGCTTCCCGGCGCTGTTTCTCTGCGACGGCAAGTATCACCTGAGCGTGGGCCTCTCCCCCAAGCCGCGACACTTCACTCCCGCCGACCAGTTGCTCCGCAAAGCGCGCGTGGCGAGCGTCGGCTTCTATCGCGATGACATCTCGTGGAAGCAGATCTACGACCCGCCTTCGTCGTGGGAGAAGCGCTCGTCGCAGCGGTAGCGTTACGTCGCCCCTGCCCAGCGCAAAGCGCTGAGGTCGTAGGCGAGGCTTGATGCCAGGTCCGGCAGGCGCTCCAGACGTACGTCGCGCGGCACGGCGATCACCGCCTCAGCAGCGCCGACCGGCCCGGACGACGCCAGCACGCGATCGTCCAGCGGCGCCAGGCACGATTCCTCCCAATCAAGAGCACGTGCGCTGAGCACGCGGGTCAGCGCGGCTCGCGGCGAAGCGAGCAGATCCTCGTAACGCATTTCGATAAAGAGCGATCCGCACGCGGCGCGCTGGCGCGAGCGCTCCACCATCCCGCACCAGTCGATGAGCCGGTGCCGCGCCTGCTCGGCCGTCAAGGCGTCGCGGTTCCACGCCACGCACGAGCGGACGTAATCGAGCGGGTGGCGCACGAGATGCACCCACACGGCGCGCGGAAAGACGGCGTCGTACGCATCCCACGAATGATCGTGGTTCTGCGAGCCGTTCCAGATCTCCTTGAAGCCCCACACCGACGCGGCGGGATCGGGAGCGAGCGTCTCGGCGACGGCGCGGGCGACGATGCGGCCGACGCGGTCGCGCTGGCGGGCCTCTTCCTTCTCGGCCAGCGGCGGGCGCGGATCGCGGCTCGAGGCGGGTCGGCTCGCCACGAAGCGCTCCCAGTCGAGCCAGAACCGCTTGCCCCACAACTGCTCCCACAGGCGGGGCGTGAGGAAGTCCGTCTCCCCCCTCATGCTGACAAGCGGATGCGCGCCCAGCGCCCGCGCCAGCAGCGTCGACCCCGAACGACCGGCGCCGATGATGAGCAGCGGCGCCTGCACGTCAAAGCGGGCCGACCAGGATTGCAGCGGATCGCTCTCACTCATGCGGTCTGATCGTTGGCGAACCGGGCGCGGATGTCATGCCGGTGTCTGAACGTGGGTGACAGGGTGGGTGCCCTGGTCCGGAGGGAGGCATTGCGACCGGAGGGCCACGCCGATGGCGCGCCCGTCGATCAAGGCGGTTCGATCATCTTCCGCTCGCTCGCGTGGCCCGCGCTCCGAAAGCGTCGCTTGACCACGGCACCCCATGGTTCTCATGCAGGTTCTCAGACCCGTACCGGCCGCCCCCCGCCTCACCCCTCGCGCGGCAGCACCTTGACGTTGCGCCTCCCTTGGGCATCTCGGCCCTTCCAGAGTCCGCCGGCGCGGCCGGTGAGGAGTCCGGCCACGCGATTCACCAGTCCCAGCATCATGAGCACCAGCATGGCCGCGATGAACGCCACCGCCACGAGCAGCACGATCGGCAGCAAAACGACGATGGTGAAGGTCAACGCGGCGGCCCGCGCGGCCCAGTTGGGCTGGGCGGCGAAACGCGCGCGGGCCTGGCGCAGGCGCTCGGTGCTGAAGGACTGAAACTCGACTCGCATCACAGGATCATAGGGAATCCGAGGGCGGGATTTGGCGGCGCGCGAGGCGCGACTGAACGGCCCGACGTGGCATGGCGTCGCGCCCCGCGTCGCTCTGCGGGAAGGGCGAGAGCGGTCGAACGTCTCGCGCCGCTCGGCAGAGTCAGGCGAAGCGCCAGGGCATGCCACCCGCCGCGGGGGCGCAATCGTGGATAACCTGTTCGTCGCTTGACAGGATCGAAACCTCAAGTCATAGTATTGAGTTCCGACCTCTGCTCCCATATGTGGTAGCCAGGCGGCATCAGGTACCGAGTCACTGCATCCAGCCTACGATCCAGACAATGCCCGAACAAGCCAAGCCGCGTTTCGTCCACCTCCACCTCCACACCGAGTACAGCCTGCTCGACGGGGGTAATCGCATTCCGGCCCTGGTCCGGTACGTCAAAGATCTCGGCATGGACGCCGTCGCCATGACCGACCATGGCAACGTCTTCGGCGCCGTCGAGTTCTACACGCTCGCGAAGGAAGCGGGCGTCAAGCCCATCCTCGGCATCGAGGCCTACGTCGCGCCCGGCGAGCGAGGAGACCGCCAGTACACCGGCGTCGCGGACGGCGGCTTTCACCTCGTCCTTCTCGCCGAGAACAACCAGGGCTGGCGCAACATCCTCAAACTCACCAGCGACTCCTATCGCAACGGCTTCTATTTCAAGCCGCGCATGGACAAGTGTACGCTCGCGCAGTGGTGCGACGGGCTGATTGCGATCAACGGCCATCTCGGATCGAGCATCGCGCATCACCTGCTGCGCCACGTGCAGAACCCCGATGCGCCCTGCCACTGGGAGGCGGCGGTGGCGGAGGCGCGGTGGCACGCAGAAACCTTCGGCCGCAACGAGAGAGGCGAGCCGCGTTTCTACATCGAGATCCAGCGCAACAACGTGCCGGAGCAGGAGGCGATCAACCCGCATCTCATCCGCCTCGCGCGCCTGCTCGACCTGCCGCTCGTGTGCGACAACGACGCCCACTTCATGCGCGCGGAGGACTACGACGCGCATGACACGCTCTGCTGCATCTCGATGAGCAAGGCGAAGATGGAGGCGAACCGCCTGCGCTATCCGAAGGAAGTTTACGTCAAGAGCCCCGAGCAGATGGCCGAACTCTTCCCCGACCTGCCCGCGGCGATCGAGAACACGATCCACATTGCGCAGCGCTGCAACGTGGAACTGCCCGCCGGCGAGAATCACGCACCCGTCGTCAAGCCCGTGATCCCTGCCGATCGACTCGAATACGCCGGCGGCGACCGGACGAAATGGTACACCGACTTCTGCGCCCGTTACGACCTTGAACCCTTCGACGCCACGCGCGACCACGAAACGCCGGAGGAACTCAAGCAGCGCTGCGACCGCGCCCTGCGCGAACTGAGCGAAGCCGGCCTGGCGTGGCGCTACGGCGTCGACGGCGTGACGGATGAGATTCGCGCCCGCCTCGACCGCGAACTGCGCCTCCTCGCCGACAAGTCGATTTCGGCGTACTTCCTGATCGTGTGGGACTTCGTGAACTGGGCGAGGCAGCGCGGCATCCCCGCCAACGCGCGCGGCTCGGGCGTTGGCACGATGGTCGGCTACGTCCTGGGCCTCTCGAACGCCTGCCCGGTTCGCTACGGCCTGCTCTTCGAACGATTCACCGACCCCGACCGCAGCGAGTATCCCGACATCGACATCGACATCTGCCAGGACGGGCGCGGCGCCGTCATCGAATACGTGCGGCAGAAATACGGCCACGTGGCGCAGATCATCACCTTCGGCACGCTCAAGGCCCGTGCGGCGATCAAGGACGTCGGCCGCGTCCTCGGCCTCACCCCCGGCGAGACGCAGCGCCTCGCCAACATGGTCCCAGAGGGTCTCAACGTCTCCATCGACGATGCGCTCGAAAAAGAACCGGACCTGCGCAAGGAGTACGACTCGCGCGAGGAGGTCCGCACGCTCATCGACACGGCCCGCGCGCTCGAAGGGCAGGTTCGGCACGCGGGGGTGCATGCGGCGGGGGTCGTCATCGCCACCCAGCCTCTGGACAACATCATCCCCCTCTGCCGTCCGACGGGCGCCAAGGCCCAGGACGGCGAAGCGCTCACGCAGTGGGACGGGCCGACCGTTGAGAAGTTCGGCCTGCTCAAGATGGACTTCCTCGGCCTGCGCACCCTCTCGATCATCGAGCGGGCCAGGCAACTCATCCGCGAGTCGCTTTCCGAAGAATCGATCAGGGCGGCGCTGGGCATCGATGATCCCAGCCGCGATCCGCTCGATCTGGAGCGCCTCGAGTACGACGATCCGCGCGTCTTCGAGTTGTTCCAGCGGGGCGACACCGCGGGCGTGTTCCAGTTTGAGTCCGGCGGGATGCGCAAACTCCTCATGGACATGAAGCCCGACCGGCTCGAAGACCTCATCGCCGCCAACGCGCTCTACCGCCCCGGCCCGATGGACCTCATCCCCGACTACAACCATCGCAAGCACGGCGACAAGAAGGCGCCGCACGTCCATCCCATCGTCGATCGCTTCACGGCCGAGACCTACGGCGTGATGGTCTACCAGGAGCAGGTCATGCAGATCTGCCACGAACTGGGAGGCATCCCCCTCCGCGCCGCCTACACCCTCATCAAGGCCATCTCCAAGAAAAAGGAGAAGGTCATCAACGAGCAGCGACCGGTGTTCATTGAGGGCGCGGCGTCAAAAGGTCTCGATCGCCGCAAGGCCGAGGAACTCTTCGACCTCATCCTCAAGTTCGCGGGCTACGGCTTCAACAAGAGCCACTCGACCGGCTACGCCATCGTCGCCTATCAGACCGCCTACCTCAAGACGTATTTCCCGAACCAGTACCTGGCCGCAGTGCTGACCTACGAGTCGCAGGCGCAGAAGGTCTCGGACTGGATTGCGTATCTCGAAGACTGCCGCCGCGCCGTCTTCCCCGATGGGCACGTGGGCATTGAGATCAAGCCGCCGGACATCAATCTGTCGGCCTCGGACTTTTCCGTCGTCTTCGATCCCGATGAGCCGCGCGACCACAACCACGGGCACGTGCGCTTCGGCCTGCGGGCGCTCAAGGGCGCCGGCGACAAGGCGATCACGGCGGTGGTCGAGGAGCGGCGCGGGCATGGGCCGTTCCGCTCACTCTTTGACTTCTGTGAGCGCGTGCCGCTGGCGGTTGTGAACAAGGCGACGATCGAGGCGCTGATCAAAGCCGGCGCGTTCGATTCGCTGCATGGCATGGAGCAGCGCGCGGCGATGGTCGAGGCGATTGACGCCGCCGTGCGCGCCGGGCAGACGATCGCGGCTGATCGCGCCTCGGGTCAAGGCTCGCTCTTCGGCCTGGCCGATGAAGCGCCCAGCGGCGCAGCGCCAGGCGCTGGAGCCGAGACGCCCCTCCCGCGCACCGCCCCCTGGGAACTCCAGCAGGCGCTCATGAACGAGAAGGAAGTGCTCGGGCTGTTCATCTCGAGCCATCCGCTGGAGCGCTATCGCCGGCAGATTGAGACCTTCGGTTCGGCGACGACCCTTCAGGCTGCAGATTTGGAGAACGACAAACCCGTCGTCATCGGCGGCATGCTCACGCGCGTGCGCCCCCTGCTCGTGCGCAACGGGCGCAGCGCCGGGCAGAAGATGGCGATGATCACCATCGAAGACCTGCACGGGCAGATCGACGGCGTGCTCTTCTGCGACACCTTCGCCGCGTGCGGCGAGGCGCTGAGCGATCACGCCATGATTTTCATCGTCGGCCAGGTCGACAAGTCGCGCGGGGCCGCGAGCATCAAGGTCGATCGCGTCATCCCCATCGCCCGGGCCGCATCCGAACTCGCCGGCTCCATCGAGATTCACCTCGACGAGGGCGAAGAGGCGGAGGCGACGCTGGCCATGCTCAATGGCGAACTCCAGCGACAGGCCCGGCTCAACGGCAGCGGCGGCAAGCCCGTGCCCGTCCGCCTGCACCTCTACGCCGACAGCAAGCACGTCATACTCGAACCCACGCGGTTGCGAGTCGCCGCGAGCGAATCGCTCCTCGACTTCATCCGCGAGACGATCGGCGATGACGCCTGCACGGTCACGGCCGGGGCCGTGCCCGAGCCACCGCCGCGCGAGCGCCAATGGGCCTCGCGGGGCGGGTGATCGGGTACTTGCCAAGGGCAATCGCGTTTTCGTCATTCCCGCGCAGAGCCTGCTCCCAGCGAAGGCGGGAGCGGGAAACCAGTCGCGCTGGATGACTTGGCGGTTTCGGCCACGAGAACAGGAGTGAGCGACCACTGACGCCTCGCTGGATGCCCGCCTTCGCGGGCATGACGACGAAAACGCGATTGCCCTGGGGACTTTGCCCCACTTCGACTTCACCGCTTCATTCCGTGATACAATGCATCGGTGAAGCAGGAGAATCCAGCCCGCCCGCGCATCTACTTCGACAACTCCGCGACCAGCCATCCCAAGCCGGCCTGCGTGTACGAAGCGATGATGCGCTATGCCACGGAGGTGGACGCCTCGCCCGGGCGCGGCGGGTATGCCGAAGCGCGCGAGGCCGGACGCCTCATGCACGAGTGCCGCGAGCGCCTCAACCGCCTCATCAACGGCGCTTCGCCCGATCACGTCGTCTTCACGCTCAACGGCACCGATGCGCTCAACATCGCCATCAAGGGGCTCATCGACCCCGGCACGCGCGACCACGCCATCACCACGTGGATGGCGCACAACTCCGTCCTCCGCCCGCTCAACGCCCTGGCCGAGCGCGGCGACACGGAGCAGACGCGCATCCCCTGCGATCCGAAAACGGGCCTCGTCGAGCCCGACGACATCGCCCGCGCCATCTCGCCGCACACGCGCCTCGTTGCCATCGTGCATGGCTCGAACGTGACGGGCACGCTGATGCCCATCCGCGAGATCGGCGCCATCTGCCGCGAGCGCGAGGTGCCGTTCCTCGTCGATGCGGCCCAGACCGCCGGGCACGTGCCCCTCGACGTGCGGGAGATGAACATCGACCTGCTCGCGATGCCCGGCCACAAGGGCCTGATGGGTCCGCTGGGCACCGGGTGCCTCTACATCCGCCCGGGAATGGAAGAGGTGATCCGCACGATGCGCGAAGGCGGGACCGGCAGCCTTTCCGAGAGCGATGTGCATCCGTCGAACATGCCCGACAAGTTCGAGGCGGGCAGCCACAACGCGATCGGCATCGCGGGCCTGAACGCCGGCGTCGCGTGGATTCTCCAGCAGGGTGTCGAGCAACTCTGGGAGCACGAAGAGGAACTCATCAATCACCTCCTCCAGCGCCTCGATGAGGATGACATGCCGGGTCTGCGACTCATCGGCCCGCCGGACTTCCAGAACCGCTGCGGCGTCTTTTCGATCGTGATCGACGGCATCGAGCCGAACGAACTTTCCGCGATCCTCGAAGATGAGTACGGCCTGCTGACGCGCGCGGGATTCCACTGCGCCCCGCTCGCCCACCGCGCCCTGGGCACCGACCGTCTCGGCGGAACGACGCGCATCAGTTTCGGCGCGTTCAACACCGAGGCCGAGGTCGATATCCTTTGCGACGCCCTGCGCGAAATCTGCGGCGAATACGCCGCCACGTCCGCGCGATCGTGATTCACCTCCACGCAACCATCGCCTGACGCGCGTAAGATCAACCTTATGTCCTTTCCGCGCATCGCCATCGTCGGCCGGCCCAACGTCGGCAAGAGCAGCCTGCTCAACATGATCGCCCGCCACCGCGTGGCGATCGTCGATCCCACCCCCGGCGTGACGCGCGACCGCAATTCCATCGTCGCCGACATTCAACCTCCCACCGACCGCCATGACGGTTTGCCGGCCAAAAAGGCCGAGATTATCGACACCGGCGGGTACGGCATCTATTCGGGCGACGAGGATGACGCCGACTCCAAGGCCCTCATCGGCGATGTCGAGTTCCAGATCGCCCAGGCCATTCAGAAGGCCGAGTTCATCTTCTTCGTCATCGATGCACAGACGGGGCTGACGCCTCTTGATCGCACCGTCGCCGAGTTACTGCGCCGCCAGGGCGCTTCCGAGCGCGTTCGCATCATTGCCAACAAGGTTGACGGCGAATCGTGGGAGGTGTACGCGGCTGAGGCGGCGGCGCTGGGTTTCGGTCAGGCCCTGCCGATCTCCGCGCTCAACGGCTACAACCGCCGCCGCTTCTTCGAGATGCTCTATGACCTCGTTCCCGTGACCGAGGCCGAGCACGATCCGATCATGAAACTCGCCATCGTCGGCAAGCGCAACGCGGGCAAGAGCACGCTCATCAACGCCCTCGCCGGCGAGCGGCGCGTCATCGTCTCGGAAATCCCCGGAACGACGCGCGACAGCGTCGATGTGCGCTTCGAGATCGACGGGCAGGTCATGATCGCCATCGACACCGCCGGCGTGCGCAAGAGCAAGAGTCTCCAGAACGACGTCGAGTATTACTCGCAGCACCGCGCCCTGCGCTCGATCCGCCGGGCCGATGTCGTGGCGCTGCTCATCGACGCGACCGTGCCGGTGAGCCAGGTGGACAAGCAACTCACGCAGGAGATTCAGAACCATTACAAGCCATGCGTGATCGTGGTGAACAAGTGGGATCTCACGGCCGGCAAGACGAACCGCAAGAACCAGCCGATCACCCCCGAAGACTACCTCGACTACCTCACGAAGGAACTCGGCGGGCTGGACTACGCGCCGTGCGTCTTCATCTCCGCCGCGACGGGCGAAGGCGTGCGCGACGCGGCGGCGATGGCGTTCAACCTCTTCCAGCAGGCGGGGCACCGCGAGACGACCGGGGCCCTCAACGCGGCCTTTCATCGCATCCTCGAAGCGCGTGGGCCCAGCAGCCGCCTCGGCCGGCTCGCCAGAATCTTCTACGTCAGCCAGGTCGCGGTGCATCCCCCCACCATCGTCCTCGTCGTCAACCGCACCGATCTCTTCGACAACCAGTACGAGAGTTACCTGCTCAACCGCCTGCGCGAGGAACTGCCCTTCAGCGAAGTGCCCATCCGCCTCATCTTCCGCGACCGCAAGCGCAAAGCGCTGCACGACCTCAAGCACGGCCCGCGTCGCAGCGATGAGGAGATCGCATCCTCGACCGAGTTGCCGGAGGAGTTTGACGAGTTGGAAGAAATGGAAGTGGAACTTCCCGATGCGTTTCAGGATGATGAAGCGCCGCTGGAGCGAGAGCCTTCGTAGAGGCACTGCGGCGACAGCGTTTCAACAATCGGCGGATCGGTCCGCAGCGCGGCCCGCTCGATGCGGCGCCAGCGGCCCTCGGGTTGAAGGACTTCGTGGGGCGAGAATCGCGCCTTGTACGCCATCGTCTTCGAGCCATCGACCCAGTAGCCGAGATAGAGCCTCGCCTCGCGGCCGGCGGCGCAGTGTTGCGCGCACCATTCAATGGCGCTGAGGATGTTGTGCGTCCCCAGCGAGCGGCGAGGCAGGTCGGGGTCGTAGTAGCAGTAGACGCAACTCCACGCCCCCGGCGCGCGGTCGATCGTGCCCACGCTCACGAGGCGGCCGCCCAGGCGCATCTCCAGTTCGCAGGTGTCCACCGGCGACTGGCCGAGAAACATCTCGAACTCGCGCCGCGATCCTGACATCTGCCCGGCGTGGCGTTGCGTGACGTAGCGGCCGTAGAGGTCGCAGCGCTCCTCATCGATCGTCACCGGCGTCAGGCGCACCTCAAGGTCGGCGTTGCGCCGCAGCAGCCGCCGCATCGTCCGATCCGGCTCGAAGTCCCCCACGGGCAGGCGCAGTGAGCGGCAGGCGATGCAGAAGGGGCAGGCGGGCTGATAGATCGTCATCCCCGAGCGCCGCCAGCCTGTTTCGAGCATCGACTGCCACGTGATCGGCTCCATGTGATGCACGACAAAGCCGCGATCGCGCGACGTCTGCCCCGGCAGGTAGGCGCAGCAGTGCGGCGGCGACAGCGGCAGCGTGTGCAGCACCTGCACCATACTCCGGCGCTCTGACGCAACATGATCGTTCACGGCTTCTCAAAACCTCTGTGAATTGCGTGGGGTGCCGTGGTCTGGAGGGAGGCTCTGCGACCGGAAGGCCACGCGAATGCACGACCGGCGTCCGACGTGATTCGTTGGTCTTTCTCCCGCCCGCGTGGCCTTCGCTCCCAAAGCGTCGCTCAGACCACGGCACCCCCAGTTCTCATAGAGTCTCTCAATCCTCATCGCGGCCGAGCAGCGGCGTCGCCTCCAACTCACGGTTGACCAGATCATCATACGTCTCGCGCGAGCGGATCGTCATCACCCGCGACCCGCTCACGAGCACCTCGGCCGGCAGCGGATGCGAGTTGTACCGGCTCGCCATCACCATCCCATACGCTCCGGCGGAAAACACCGCCAGCAGGTCGCCCCGCACCAGCGGCGGCAGGCGGCGGTCTTTGGCCAGGAAATCGCCGCTCTCGCAGATCGGCCCGACCACGTCGCACAGGTCCAGGCCCGGCAGGTCCATCTCCTGCTCGCGCTTCATCGGGATGTGCGGCCGCGCCACCCGCGCCGGCCAGATGAAATGAAACGAGCCGTAAAGCGCCGGACGAACCAGCGTGTGCATCCCCCCGTCGATGATGACGAAGTGCCGCTGCCCTGACTTCTTGAGGTACAGCACGCGGGTGAGGAGGATGCCGGCGTTGGCGACGATGCTCCGCCCCGGCTCGAGGATGATCTTGAGCCCGCGATCGACGTGCGCCTCCAGCAGCGGCACGATCGCCGAGGCGTAGTCGGCGGCGACGGGCGATTGGGCGGAGGTGTAGTCCGCCCCGAAGCCGCCGCCGAGATTGAGCGACGTGATCCGGACCCCTTCCGCCGCAAGTTCGTCGATCAACGCCAGCGACCGGTGAACGGCCTCGATGTAAGGCTCAACCGTGTACACCGGCGAGCCGATGTGCAGGTGAATCGCGGTGAGGCGGCAGTGCTCGTTGCGGCCGTACTTGCGGAAGAAGGCCCGCGCCCGCTCGAGATCGACGCCGAACTTCGTCTCCTTCTTGCCCGTGGTCGTGTAGACGTGGGTCTTGGGATCGACGTCGGGGTTGACGCGCAGGGTCGCCTCGCACACCGCGCCGCGCGAGCGCGCGATGGAGGCGATGTTCTCGAACTCCGCCTCGGACTCGATGTTGAAGAGACGGATGCCGTGGCGCGTCGAACCCTCGGGGCTGTAGTCGAGCGCTTCGATGATTTCATCATCGGTCTTGCCGACGCCGGCGTAGACGATGCGCTGGCCGTGGACCCTGGCCAGGCCGGCGCGGAAGAGTTCGCCCCCGCTCACCACATCCATCCCCGCGCCGAGGTCGGCCAGCAGCCGCAGAATCGAGAGATTCGAGCAACTCTTGATCGAGTAGCAGATGAGCGGATCGACGCGCTTGAAGGCGGCGACGAGTTTGCGGTAGTGGTCGGTGATCGTGGCGGCGCTGTAGATGAAAACGGGCGTGCCGGCCGCGGCGGCGATGTCCTCGACCGACACATTCTCGCAGAAGAGTTGGCCGTCACGATAGTTGAACTGGTCCATGGTTGTCCTTGTAGCGGCGAGCCCGCTTGCGTCTTCGCATCCGCGCCGTTCGTCTTCGCATCGACCGCTTGCGCCCCCGCGTCGGCGGTGATTATTGGCGCAGCGAAGCGGCGAGGAACTCGACGGGATGCAAAGCGGCTGCCCCCGTCCCGTCACGCACCTGGTGGCGGCAACTCGTGCCGGGCGCGAGGACGACATCCCCCTCGCCGCGCCCCCGCACCGCCGGGAAGAGGGCCAGTTCGCCGATCTGCATCGAGAGGTCGTAGCGGTGGGCGGCGTAGCCGAAGGCGCCGGCCATGCCGCAGCAGCCGGTGTCGAGGAGGCGCGGGCGCGGGCCGTAGAGCCGCCGCAGCAGCGCCGCCGAGGTCTCCACCCCCCAAAGCGCCTTCTGGTGGCAGTGGCCGTGCAGGAGGATGCGGCCGGCGTCAAAACTGTGCAGGTTCGGTTGCCACTGTGGCGGGCGCGGGTGCTCACTGTGAAATTTCTCGATGAAGTCCTCGACGAGCCAGGCGCGGGGGGCGATCGACCGGGCGACCTCGCGCGCCCCGTCTTCGAGGCGCAGAGATATCCACTCATCGTGCATGCTCGCAAGGCAACTCGGCTCGCAGACGAGCACGGCGCGGGCGTCATGCGCCTTGACAAGTTCGGCCAGGCGCGTCGCGGTCCGCTCAATCAACCGTTGTGCCTGCGGCAGCAGCCCCGTAGAGACCATCGCCCGCCCGCAGCAGCCCGCGTCGGCGACAACCACGCGGTATCCGTACGCATCGAGCAGGCGCATCGCGGCCAGGCCGATGTGCGGCTCGTTGAAAGCGGTGAAACAGTCGCCGTAGAGGATGACGACCGGCGCATCTGCCGCAGCAGACCGCTTGAAACCACGCGCCTGCCTGAAGAGCGATCGCGCGAAGCGCGGCAGCGAGCGCTGCGGCGCCAGGCCCAGCACGCGGTTGAGAACCGCCCGCACCGGCGGCAGGTCGGCGATTGCGTTGCTCAGCCCCGGCGCGATACTCCCCACTCGATTCAGTCGATCGACGCGCCCGAGCACTCGCGCGCTCAGCGGCGTTCGACCCGAGGCGCGGTGCGACTGCGCGAGATACTCCGCCTTGTACTTGCTGATGTCCACGTTGCTCGGGCACTCCGTCCTGCACGCCTTGCAACTCAGGCACAGGTCGAGCGTGGCGAGGGTTTCGGGGTCGTTGAAGTCCGGCCGGCCGGTGCTGCCAAACTGCCCGGAGATGGCGAGGCGCAGGGCGTTGCCCCGGCCGCGCGTGCTGTGGCGCTCATCAAGCGTGGCCATATAGGAAGGGCACATCGTGCCGCCGCTCTTCTTGCGGCAGACTCCGGCGCCATTGCAGAGTTCGACGGCATGGTCGAAGCCTCCCTCGCGCGAGTAGTCGAAGAAGGTGCCGCCGTGAGTCGCGGGCTCCCTGGCAAAGTGCGCGTGCTGCACGCGCGTCGAATCGTGAATCGACGCGATGGGCCCGGGCGAGACGATGTTGCCGGGGTTTAGGATGTTGTGCGGGTCGAAGAGAACCTTGACCTCGCGGAAGGCGTTCATGAGTTCCGGGCCGTAGAAGCGTTCGAGCAGCGGCCCGCGGGCGCGGCCGTCGCCGTGCTCGCCGGACATCACGCCGCCGAGCGACCGGGCCAGGTCGGCCGTCTCCACGGCGATTTCCTCCATGCGCTTCCGATCTTCCTCATCGCGCAGATCGAGCAGCGGCCGCACGTGCAGCACACCGACCGAGGCGTGCGCGTAGAACGAGGCGACCGTGCCGCGCGACTCGACGATGCGGCGAAACTCGCGCACGAACTGACTCAGATGCTCGACGGGGACGGCGTTGTCCTCGACGAAGCCGACGGGCTTGCGCCGCCCGGGAATGCCGTGAAGCAGCGGCTCGCCCGCCTTGCGGAGTTTGAGCGCCTGGAGAATCGCCGCCTGATCGGTGTAGGCGGCGAGCGCTGCGCGCGGGAAGTTCGCAGCGGCGAGGGTGCGCAGGGCCACAAAGCGCTCCTCGATCTCGTCGCGGCCGTGTTCGGAAAGAAACTCCACGTAGAGCACCGCCTTGAGCGGCGGGCGACCCGGATCGTCAACCTGGCCGGGGCGCGGCATCAACTGCACGTACCGCCCATATTCCGCGTTGGCGCTCGCGAGGTTGAGAATGAGATCATCGAGAAGTTCGACGGCCGAAGGCTTGAGCGTCAGCAGCCCCGCGACGGCGTCGATCGCCTCCTCAAGTGAAGCGAAGCCGAGCACCGCCAGCCCCGTTGCCTTCGGAATCGGGTGAAGCCAGAGCGTTGCGGCGGTCGTGAACGCCAACGTGCCCTCGGAACCGCAGATGAGTCTGGCGAGATCGACGGTTTCGAGGGGATCGACGCCCTTACGCTGCGCCTCGTCGAGGTCGGCGAGAATCATGTCCAGTGCGTAACCCGCGTTGCGGCGGAGCGTCTTCGGATAACGCACGCGGATGAGATGCTCGTGCCGGCGAACGATGTCGATCACGCCTTCGGCGAGGCGGCGGACGATGGCGCGCTCGCCCTCGATCTTCGCCCGCAGCGCCTCGGGTGCATTCACGCCTCGAAAGTGAACATCGGATGCCGCGCCCTTCGCCAAGGCAATCCGCTCACCCGTCGAGAGAGTCACATGCACCGCCTCGACGTTCTCCGACGTGCGGCCGTACCTGATCGATCGCGTGCCGGCGGCGTTGTTGCCGATGCATCCGCCGATGTTCGCCTGCCGCGCCGTTGCGGGATCGGGCGCGAAGAACAGGCCCTCGGGACGAAGTTCATCATTGAGATCGTCGATCGTCGTGCCGGCCAGGGCGTAGCACGCTTTGGTCGGTTCGGAAACCCACCCGAGACCGCGCAGGTGAACCGAAGTGTCGATCACGACGGCTCGGTTCACGCACTGGCCGGCGAGGCTCGTCCCCCCGCCGCGCGGCAGGATCGGCAGCGAATGCCGCCGTGCATACTCGATCACGCGGGCGACATCATTTGCATCGGCCGGAATGACGACGCCCAGCGGCTCGACCTGGTAGATGCTCGCATCGGTCGAGTAGAGCATGCGGTCGTGGCGGCCGAAGCGCACCTCGCCGCGCACGAGATCGCGCAGTGCAGCCGCGTGCTCGATCAGTTCCGCTTCCGGCTTCGGGATGACGGGGAGGGAGGTGGCGGCCATGACGGACACAACCGGCGAACCGAGCGGCGAATCACAGGTCCGCTTCCAGGGCCCGCTTCACGGCGTGGCGCACGCGCTCGACGTATGTCGCCCCAGGATCGGTCGTGATGAAGGCGTGCGTCACCTTGCCCGTCGGCGAAATGATGACGGTCGTCGGCCAGATCGGCGCGTGGTAGTCCTCGATCGATGCTCGCCCGCGCTCATCCTGCCATCGAACGATCTCGATGGCGCGGCTCTTGAGGTAGAGGTCGAGATCCTCCGGCCGGTCACCGCAGTTTACCGGCAAAACCAATACGTTCACCTTCTCCTCCTCCGCCCACTTCTCGATCTCCTTGAGCATGTCAAGCACCGGAAACTGCGCTTCGGACGCAATCCACCAGAACGTGAGCACGACGGACTGACCGAAGCACTCTTCAAGAGTGATCGTCTTCCCGTCGGGATCGGTAAAGGTGAAATCCGGCGCCGGCGCGCCGATCAGGTCGGAGGTCACCGACTCCGCCGTGAGGAACCCGATGGAGGCGACGTCTTTGCGATCTTCGGTCTTGATGACGAACTCGGCGTGCGGAAACTCTTCGAGCACCTGCGGGTTCATCTCGGTGGTCACATCCCAGCCGGTCGTCGGATCGTCCACGTTGCGCAACTCCGTCTCGAATCGAACCACCAGTTTCGACTGTGGATTGACGGTGAGCATGCATGGAGCGCCGTCGGTCGTGGACTCGATGCGAATCTGCTCGATGGCGCCGAGGTCGGGGTCGGTCAGCGAGCGATGCCCGACCACCCGCGCATCGAAGGTGAAGAAGAAAAGTTCATCGATCGGATGGGCGGAGAGGCAAAGGCCGAAGTGCGGCAGGGGATAGACGGACAGTTGAGTGGTGAAGAGTTCGGCGGAGAGGGGGCCGGTGTAATCCTCGGCGTAGAGGCGATCCGGCTTGGGCGCGTACTCGCCATAGAGCGTGCCGTCGATCGCCGTAAAGGTCAGGTCTTTGAGCACGAGGCGAGCGCCCTGCCGGCTGATGAGCAGCGGCACTTCGACGCGCTGCTCGGGTCCGGGTTGAGCGGCGATGGTGCGGACGGTAACGACCGCCTGGTCGCGGATCGCCGGCGCCTTGCGATAGGTCTCGACGACCGCGTCGAAGAGGTCGCGGCCGCGCGTCACGCCGTTGAGACTTCGATCGAACTCCGGCGTCGTCGGCGCCGGCGGCGGCGGCGCTTCGTCCGCCTCATCCTGAGCGGCGGCGGGCGCGGCCATCACCGTCAGGAGCGACCACACCGCGAAACCTCGAAAGACGCACGCGCCACGAAAGGTGATCGGAAACGACTCGCTCATGGGGTGGATTGTACGCGAACCCGGCCGCCGGCGCTGCGGACCATCACTCTGGCGCATGAGGGGAGAGGATCCGGCGATACCACGCGATCGTCTCCTCAAGCCCGGTGCGAACAGGCGTCTGCGGCTCAAAGCCGAGCCACTGCCGGGCCCGCGAGATGTCCGCCTGGCTGTGGAGGACATCGCCGGCGCGGGGCGGCTCGAAGACCGGCCCAGCGTCGAGACCGACGATCTCCGACATGAGGTTCGCCAGTTCGAGGACTGTGATGCGGTCGCCGCGCGCGATGTTGAGCGTTCCCGCGGCCAGGAGGGGATGGTCCCTGGGACTCGCTTCGAGGCCGAGGATCGCCCCGGCGAGCAGGTTGGCATGCGCCACGTCGTTGACGTGGGTGAAGTCGCGCGAGGCCGATCCATCGCCGAAGATGCGCGGCCGCTGCCCGTCGAGCAGCGCCTTGGCGAAGGCGGCGACGACGGCGGCGTAGGCGGAGTCCGCCCGCTGGAGCGGGCCGAAGATGTTGAAGTAGCGCAGGCACACCGTACACACGCCGTAGCACAGCGACCAGACGCGCATGAGGTGCTCGCCGGTGAGTTTCTGCTGGGCGTAGGGGCTGAGGGGGTCGGGCAACTGCGTCTCAACCTTGGGCAGCACCGGCTGGTCGCCGTACACGCTGCTCGACGAGGCGAAGATGACGCGCCGCACGCCGCACTTCACCGACGTTTCAAGGATCTGCTGCGTGCCAAGGACGTTCACTTCGAGGTAGCGGCGCGGCTGTTCGATGCTCGCGGGGACCGAGGCGAGAGCGGCCTCGTGGAAGATCACCGCCGCGCCGTCGCAGCAACGCTCCAGGGCGCCCGCGTCAAGAATCGACGCGCGAAAGAAGCGGATCAAAGGAGGCGAAGACGCACGCGGAGTGCGCGAATGCGAAGGCGATGACGCAGGTGGAGTGCGGATTTCTCCCGCGTCCGCTTGCGTCTTCGCGTCCTCGATGACCAGCGGCGCCAGATTGTCGAGCGTCCCCCCTGAGAGGTCGTCGATGACGCGAACCTCGGCGCCGAGGGCGGCAAGGGCGCGGACCAGGTGGGAACCGATGAATCCCGCCCCGCCGGTAACGACGACAGGCAGGCCGCGGTAGAAGGATTGAAGATCGGGCGCGGTGGGCATGAGGGCGATTCTATTCGAGGCGAGGCGGCAGCGCGGACCGGCCGAAAAGCAAACGCGGCGGCCTTTCGGCCGCCGCGCCTGAAGTCACGAAGGAGTCATGCGGGGCGAGGCATCAGGCGGTTGAGGAGAACCCCCACGAGTCGCCTGAGATTCGCCTTCGTCGCTTACCCGAGGAGCGCCAGAACACTCTGCGGCTGAGCGTTGGACAGTGACAACACGGTCGTTGCCGCCTGCACCAGGATCTGAGACCGCGTGAGGTTGGCCGTTTCCGCGGCGAAGTCGGTGTCGCGGATCTGGCTTTCGGCCGCGGCGGTGTTCTCGAAGGAGATACCGAGTGACCGGACCGAAGCGCCGACGACGTTCGACTGGAAGGCGCCGAGTCGGCCTCGGAGACCGGAGACCTGCTTGATCGAGGCACTGATGATGGTCTGGGCCTTGTCGATGTCGCCGGTGGTCACGGCTCCGGCGCCGCCCGACTTGAGGTCGGAGAGGAAGCCGGTGACGGCATTGCCGAGGTTGCCCGACGAGACGGACTTGATGCCCAGGCTTACCTTGCCGGCGAGGTTGACTTCAGGATTGAGGCTGAAGGTGGCGCCGCCGCCGGTGATGTGGAAGTTGGTCGTTCCGTTCGTCGTGTTGAGAGCGCTGGTGCCGTCGATGGTGACGGAGATGTCAAAGCCGTCACTGGACACTCTCGCCTGCAGGCCGTTCGTAGTGGCCTGGATGCCGTTGATCACGAGGGTCGCATTGCGACCCGTATCCGTGAAGTCGTCGTCCCCCGTGCCTCCCGTGTTGACATCGAAGATGAGGTTCGAGGCGTTGCCCGCGAGTTCCTTCACACGCACGAAGGCCTCGGTGCCAAAGCCGGATGAGCGCAACTCGACCCGGTCGGTATTCGTGGCGTTCTGCGCCGCGGAGACTCCCGTCACATCCTTGAACTGGTTGATGGCGAGGATGATGTTTGCCTGGCTCGTGCCGGACCCGATGGTGATCTGCTGGGTTCCGACGTTGCCGGTGATCTCGATGGTGTAGGAGCCGCCGCCGCCGTTGAGGGCCGCAGCCGTCGAGAGGTACACCTCCGCCGTCTGAGCGGAGGTCAGCACGTCCACGGTGGCGGTAAGGAAGGCGCCGGCCGAACTCGGCAGTTTCGCCGAGTTGATCGTCACGTCCGAGAGGAGCGTGCTGTTGACGGCCGAGGTCGTGTAGTCGAAGTTGCCGTTGAGCAGCTTGGTGCCCTGGAAGGACGTGGCGTTGGAGATGCGATCGATCGTCTGAAGGATCGAGTCGATCTGCTGCTGGTTCGCCTCGCGCTCCTCGGTGCTCAGGCCGGCCTCGTTGGCGGACTGGCCGACGAGGCCCTGGAGTTCCTGGAGCAGATTGTTGATTTCCTGCAAGCCGCCTTCGGCGACGTTGACGACCTGCTCGGCCCGCTCGCCGTTCTTGATGGCGGCGGAAATGGCCTTCATCTCAGCGCGAAGGTTCTCCGACGCGATGAGACCGGCGGGATCGTCGCCGCCGCGATTGATGCGAAGACCCGTGCTCAACCGCTCAAGGGTCGTGTTGAGCGACCGATTCTGCAACCCGAGGTTGCGCTGTCCGATCAGAGACGGAACATTTGTAATGATGCGACTCATGCCATCCTCCGTGACTGGAAGTGTGCCCTTCTTGGGGCGGTCTGTTGTTGGCCTCTAATCGACCTCGCTCCTTCGAAGCCGGTCAGATGCGCTGGCCCTGTTGCGCCCACAGCGGGCATCCACCCAGACGGCCACGCACTGGTATCGTCCGCTCCGCCACTCGGGTTAAGCCCTTTAGTTTGGAACATCGATTTCCTCACGCTTTCCAAGCCCAGGGCTGTCTGCGGACCGTCGCCAAAACGAATGGCGGCTCCCGGATTATCGGGAGCCGCGCGGGTGTATTCGTGAGTGTGGAGTTATCGGCCGAGTTACGCGGACCACACGCCCAGGGGCGAAGACGCACGCGGGCTGCGGCAGCGTCAGAACACTGGCCCCGTCACCGCCCTCGTTCTACTCGGCGCTACCCGAGCAACTGGAGAACGGTCTGGGCGTTGCTGTTGGCCGTCGCCAGAACCGCCGTCCCCGCCTGCACCAGAATCTGGGCTCGCGTCAACTGGCTGGTTTCGAGCGCAAAATCTGCATCTCTGATCTTCGATTCGCTCGCGGTGATGTTTTCGAGGGCCACCTGAAGAGAGCGGATGTTGGGCTGAATCGTGTTGCGCTCGATGGCGCCGAGTTGCCCGCGCAGGACGGCGACCTCGTCGATCGCCGAGTCGATGATCTTGCTCGCGTTGAGGAAGTTGGCGGAGTTGAGGGAGTTGTCGCCGCTGGACTGGATGGAGTTGAGGAACTGGAGTTCATCATCGAGGTAGGTGGCGCCGAGCCTCGACGCCGCGACGGATCGGACGCCGAAGTTGATCTGCTGATTGACGTTGACGGCCGGCCCGAGTTGGAACTTGGCGCCGCCGCCGGTGATGTCAAAGGTCTTGACGTTGGCGGTGTCCTGGGCGAAGGCCGCGGTGAGGAGCATCTCGATGTTGAGCCCCGGCGACTTGACCGCAATCTCGAGTCCCTTGCCGGTGGCGAGTACGCCGTTGACGATCGCCGTCACGTCGGTGCCGATCTCGCGCTGGCCGCTGATGCGGGTGTCGAAGAACTCGCCGCCGTTTCCGATTCTCCGGACGCTGACGAAGGCGTTGGAGCCGTACTCGATGCTGCTGAAGACCATTCCGGAACTCAGGTTGCCGGCGCTGACGAGGCTGGCCTGCACGCCGGTCGAATCGCGGCGGCTGTTGATGGCCGCCACCACGTCCGACATCGTGGTGCCGGAGGTGAACTGGATGATGGTGACGCCTTCGTTGCCCATGATCTCCAGGGTGAGGCTGCTCAGCAGCGTGCCGTCGTTGGTGGTGCCGGGGTAGTCGGCCGTCAGGGTGATGTCGGCGGTGAGCGCGGATCCGAGCACCTGCACGCTGACGGGGACGCTTGACGCGGTGCCGAAACTCGCCCCGAGGATCTTGGTGTTGGCGATCGCGGAGGTCGGAACGCCGGAGGTCAGGTAGTCGAGGCTGCCGTTGAGCAGTTGAAGGCCGGCGAAACTGGCGGTGTTGCTGATGCGGGTGATGGCGTCGATCGCCGAGTCGATCTGCAACTGGTTGGCTTCGAGTTCTTCCGGGGAGATGCCGCCGGTGTTGGAGGCCTCGATGATCAATCCCTTGATGGAATTGAGCAGTTCGGAGACCTCGCTCAGCGCGCCTTCCGTGGTGGCAATGACGGAGGCGGCGCGCTCCGAGTTGGAGACCGCCTTGCCGATCGCCGACATCTCGCTGCGCAAGCGCTCGGAGGTGATGAGTCCCGCCGGGTCGTCGGCGCCGCGATTGATGCGAAGCCCCGTCGAGAGGCGTTCGAGCCTGATGTCGAGATCCTGGTAGGATCGACTGAGGCTCTTCTGAGCGATCATGGAAGCGATGTTGGTGTTGATCCGAGCCATGACAATCCTCCTTGATTGAGGCTACTGGTCGCGTGGCGCGTGTTCGGGCGCCGGGCGGCGTCGTCGCCGGTGGGGCGACGGATCGCCTGGGTTCAAGCGGTCCTGCATTTGAGCGCTTCGAGTCCCGAAGCGCGGTTCTTGTTGGCGATTCGTTTGGACGAGGCGGCCGCTCGGGGCGCGGCGGGAAGCGGAGCCGGGCGAACCGCCAGGCCCTCGAGTTGTCGCTGGTCGAAGCGGGCGGCCTCTTCGTTTTCCTTCCTGATGGCGTCGTAGACTTCCTTGCGATGGACGGCGATGCTGGTTGGAGCGTTGATGCCCAAGCGCACCTTGTCTCCCCGCACGTCCACGACGGTGACCTCGATGTGGTCGCCGATCATGATCGTTTCATCGCGCTGACGTGAGAGCACAAGCATTCCGTTGCTCCGTTGGATCTGGGCGCACTCCCTGCGCCGATTCGCCAGCATTCCGACCGACGCGCCCGATCTCCTGACCTGACGCACTCACCGGCGGCCCGAGGCAGCCGCGTCTCAGGCCGAAGCGGCATGCACCGTCTGCCCGACGTCCACGAGTCGGTGCCGCGTCGACCAGCGCTGGTCGGCGAGCACCAACTGCTCCCCGATCCGGTTCTGCACGTTGATCACCAGCGGACCCTGGAGGTTGCCCGTCAGGCTCTCGCCGTAGCGATTCACGATCACCAGAACCTGCGCTTCCTCGAGCGACTCGAGGCCCAGCGCGGCCGCCTGGTCGTCGCGGATCGGTACTTCGTACCCCGTGACGAACAGGCTCGGATCCGTCACCACAAAAGCCAGGTCCGGGGCGTCCATGGCCTGAAGCCAGTAGAACACGCCTTCCGGATTCGGCTGGAGCAAGGCGAACCGCGTCTGGTTCGAGAACCCCAGAAGACCCGACTTGAAGGTGATGATGCGGTCGGCATCGATCTCCACGGTGCCAAAACGACTCGTCTTCACGTTCATGAGAACGCTCCACTTGTTCGGCCGAACCATCCTGGTCGCACCGATCCACTCCTTGGACCGGCGTTCGTCCATGTTCTCCCGGAAGTGCGGCCGAGGCACTCCCGGATCTACTCACTCATCTCTCTGCTCACCCAAGGAATCGAAACAGACTCAGGCTCCCCAACTGAGACGTGGTAATCATCGCCGCCTGCAACTGCGCCTGGAGACTCGTGAAGCGAATCGTCGCTTCGTTGTAGTCGAGATCGCGTATCTGGCTCACCAGGCTCACGTCCAGCAACTGTCGATCCTCCTCGCGCGTGCGGATCGCCGACACGCGGTTTGATCTCTGCCCGAGCACCGCCCGGGCCTGCGCCAGCCGATCGATGTCGGCGGTCAACGCCTCACCAGCAAACGTAATGCCAAGCGAGTCATCCGCGAGCAACGCCTCGCGAAGGCGGACGAGATGCGTCAGAACGCTGTCCACCTCGATCATCGCGCGATCTTCGCCTGCAATACTTGCGCCTGTGGCCGGGAGGAGAATGCCGAGATTCTCCGCCGCACGCGATCCGTTGCGGCTCTCGATGCTCAACGTCCCGCCTCCGCCGGTGAGATCCGTCAGCGTCAGGCCGTTGGGGCCGTCGGTCAGCGCGATGGTCAATGTGCCCGGAGGGGCCGCAGCCGTCACCATGTCGATCACGTCCTGCACCGTCTCCGCGCCCGCGAGATCGACGTCAAAGAACGTCCCGTCGCTCAGATGCACGCGGAAGTCGATGTCAAGCGTCGGATCGGGCAGGCCCGTGACGGGGTCGATCGAACCGCTGCGAATCTCCACGCCGCGGCCGTTGTTGAAGTCGTCCAGCCTCGTGGTAGAGGTGTAGGAGCGGATGCCCAGTTCGGTGGCCGTGCTGCCGCCGACGGTCTCCGAAATTGACATGGCGCTGCCCGAGAGGGCGTTCACGACGTTGATGCGCTGGCCGTTGTCTGAAATGGCCAGGCGGGCCCCGATGCCGGTGCGGGCGATGGCGTTGGCGAGATCCTGGAGCGTGATCACGCCTGAGGTGTCCACCGTGCGCGACTGGCCCGCGTTGGTAATGACAAAGTCAGTCAGCGGGCCAAGGCCCGGAAGGCTGGAGAGCGACGTGAACAGGGTCAGACGGGGATCGAGATCGGCCCCGTCGGGCGTACCGTTGGTGAACGTCCCCTGCGACAGCCCGAGATCGGCGGCGGTCGTGCCGGCTCCGACCTCGCCGATCGTCACCGTGAACCCACCGAGCACGTCCAGCGCCAGCCCATTGGAGGTCGAGTTGATGCCGACGCGGCCGGGGCCGAGGACCGTCGTGCTCGTGTCCGATTCCAGCGTGGCGATGGCGTCGTCGATGAGGTCGATGACATCCTGGACGCTGTCGGCGGAGGAGAGATCCACCTGGATCGAACCGACGCCGCCGACGTCGATGTCGATCATGCCCAGCGCCACGCCCAGGCCGCGGGCGCCGTTCAGGTCCGCCACCCGCGCTGACCCGACGAGATCGGGATTGAGATCGCGATCCCCCTCAACGCGTGTCGAAAGGGCGCCAAAGGCGCGATTGAGGGGAAGAGTCACTTCGAGCGATTCGCCGACGCCCAGGTCGAGGCTCAGCCCGTGGTCGGCGCCGGAGTAGCGGTAGCCGCCCAGGGTCGATTCGAGGGGCGCCCGTCCGGTCCGGGCTCCCCCGAACAGATACATGTCGCCGAACTTCGTGTTGGCGAGATCGGCCATCTCGTTGATCATGGCGTTGATGACTTCCGCCTGGTTGCGGCGGGTGACGGGGTCGCCGCCGATGCCGATCATCTCCGAGGCGATGTCGCGGGCCTGGAGCACGATCTCCGTCGCCTCGCTCATCGAAGCGTCCGCGACGTTCATGAGCGACTGAGCGCGATCGAAGTTGAGGAACCGCTGCTCGCGGATGTCCATCGCCCGCTGGAGGCCGAGCATGAGCGAGGCGCCGATGGGATTGTCGCTGGGCTTGTTGACGAGACGGCCGGAGGCGAGTTGCACCTGCGCCTCGAGCAGGCGCGTGCTCGTCCGCGTCAGGTTGCTGAGCATCGCCTGCGAGGAGAGCGAGACGGGGACGCGTGCGAGATTGCTGGGAATGGCGCTCATGTTGGAAGAAGAGGCGTCAAGGCATCAAGTGATCGAGGAATCGAGGCATCAAGGCATTGAGACGTTGCACAACCGAATCTGAAGAACCCTCCGAGACCGCTTGCGCCTTCGCATCAGAGCGCCGCGCTTCAGATAATGGAAATCAGCACCCGCATGAGTTCATCGACGGCGTTGATGTATCGCGCCGCCGCTTCGTATTGCCGCTGGAAGTTGAGAAGGTTGACGGCCTCTTCGTCGAGACTGACCCCGCTCACCGCCGCGCGCTGCGCTTCGAGGCTCTCGCGCACCAGTCGCGACGAGGCCGCCTGCCCGATCGCCGTGCGCGTCTTCACCGCCAGCGACTCGACGGTCGAGGTCCACAGTTGAATGAGGGTTCGACCGTCAAGCGAGTCGAGGCCCTGCGTCTTGAGATTGGCGATGCCCAGCGCCGTGCCGTTGCTGCCATGGAGGTGCCCGCTCTCCGCGGCGAGGAAGGCAGGATCCTCAACGAGAATGGCGTTCACGGCGATGTCCGAGGCGTCTTCCCCCGTGAAGTAGGTGTTGACGCCCAGACCGGCCAGCACGCCCGCGGTGTCATCGCTGAACGTCAGCGTGAACCCGTCCGCGGCCGTCAGGCTCAGCCGCCCGTCCGGCGTCACGGCCGCAGAGATGTTGGTCGGGCCGATGGTCGCGTTGATGGCGTTGACCAGGTCGTTCAGGCTCATGTCGGCGCCGATGCCGTCCAGATCAATGTCGATCTGAAAAGAGGTGCGCTCTCCCGTCGCGACATGCGTGAGATGAATCTGCACGCTGCCATTGACGATGGTGAAGGGCAGGCCCGAGGCGGCGCTGTTGAGCGCGGCCGCGGGATCGACGACCCGGTACGTTCCCTCGACGCTCTCAAACCCCTTGCCCGCCTGCCCCTGCGAGTGAATCCGGTTCACCTCGAAGATGAGCGAGGAGGCGAGGGCGTCGAGGTCGTCGATCACGCCGCTGACGATCTCCTGACGCGCGGTGATGAGGGCGCCGAGGCTGCCGCTGGCGATGTTCAGGTCCGAGCCGTCCACCTTCGTCTCGATGAGGAACTCCGGCCCGTCGGCCGTTGAGATCGTGCGCAGCGTGATGCCGCGCGAGGCGCTCCCGAGGAGAATCGGGGTCGAGCCGACGAAGAGATCGACCGTGCCCGACTCCTGCTGAACGACGCTGACGTCCAGCATGGTGGAGAGTTCATCAATGAGCTGGTCGCGCTGATCGCGCAGCGACGAAGCAGTCCCCTGCCCCTGCTCCGCCTGGGCGATCGACAGATTGAGCGACGCGATCCCGGTGAGCAGTTCGTCGGCGCGGCCGACCTGGAGGGCCGCATCCCGGTCAATCTGGTCGCGCACGTCGGTGTAGTCGCCGCGCACGTCGCGCAGCCGGCCGGCCAGACTCACGCCCTCTTCGATCACCAGCGTGCGCACGGAGAGATCGCTCGGGTTGTTGGCGAGTTCGGACCAGGCGTTGAAGAAGCGGGTGAGGGCGCTGGAGAGATCGGAGCCGGTCAGTTCATTCTGGATGGATTCGATCTGGCTGAAGAGATTCTGGCGAGTGAGCGCCCGCTGCTCATCGCCGAGGGCGCCGCGGATGCGGGAGTTGATCGCCTCATCGACGTGGCGCTGGATGGCGGAGAGCATGACCCCCCCGCCGGTGAAGGAACCGGCGCCGAGGCGCTCGCCGCGCAGCGGCGCGGCGATGGCGGTCTGGCGGGTGAAGCCCGGCGTGGTGGCGTTGGCCATGTTGTTGCCCGTCACCTGCAACGCCGCCTGGGCATAGTGCAGCGCCGATCGACCGATCTGGAGCGCGCTGGTCAGGCCCATGACACCATCCTCGGGCATGAAGGATCAAGCCAGGCGGAAGGCCTCAAGGCGCCGCAGGGAAGACCAGGCGGTTCGCCGCGATGCACACACCCTTGATGCCTTGGGGCCTTCATGCCTTGATGCCTCACGGCGTTCTTCATGTTCGCAGGTCCAGTCCGCCGCACATCGCGGCACTCGCGCCGATGCGGCCGTCGCGCCCATACACCTTGGTCCGGCTCAGGCCGGCGTGAATCGTCTGCATCAAGCCCGACACATGTCCGAGCAGGTTCTCGCAACTGTCGCGCAGCACCCCCCCGGCGTCGCGCACGCCCACGATGCTCTCCCGCAGACTCTCGCCGAGTTCGAGCAGCAGCGAGCGCGTCGGCTCGCCGAGGATCTCGGCCAGATCGCTCAGGCGCACTTCGTCGGCGCTCGTGGTCATGTCCAGCGTGGTGGCGAGTGTGGCCGTCACGACCTTGCGCCGCTGGACCAGGCTGTCGATGGCATCCACGAGTTCGCGCTCGCGCTTCAGACAGGAGGCCAGTCGGGTGGTGTCGGCGGTGCGCAGGCACTGCTGCGAGCCGATGATGCACGCCAGCAACTCCTGATTGAGCCGCGTCGCCTCGCGCAGAATCTGCTCGAGGCGCTGCACGCAGACGCTCACTCCGACACCGGTGCGCAATTCAGGCATGTCTCGGTCCCTGTTCTGAAGCGTTGCTCGCCGCGGCGGGCGGCACACTCGCCTGTTGCCGTGACGCGAGCAATCGGCGCGCCACGTGATCGACGAATCCAGTTCGCATCCCGGCGACGATGTCCTTGGCCACTTCCGCCTCGAGGAGCGGCCGAAGCGCCTTCTCCGCATGACCCCGCTCGAACAGGCCGCTGTTGAGCGGATCGTTGCTGAGTTTCTCGAGAATGGGCCCGACCAGCGTCCGGGCCACGAGTTCCTCCACATTGCGGTACACCTCGTCACGCACCTGCGCGGGCGTTTGCTCGGGCTTCATCCGCTGGCTGAGAATCGCTGCAAAGGACTTCGGGGCTGCGGGCGCTTCATCCGCTCGCTCCGCCTCGCCTGAATGCGCGGACGATGCGGCGCGGAGCCTCTGGGCGACGTCGACGCCGCGAGTCGGATCGCCGAGGAGGATGAGATGAGGTTGGGCCGCGTCAAGAGGGGTCGTCACGGGATGTCCACCAGTTGCGCGTGCAGCGCGCCCATGCGGTGCAGTTCGTACAGCACATCCACACGCGTCTCAAAGTCCACCTTCAGCGCGTCCAGGGCGTCAATGAGGTCGGCGAGACGGGCCTTGGTCGTCGGCAGGCCGTCGTCCACCGTGCTCATCTTGACGTGGTTGTCGGTGTAGAAGACCGGGTCGGCGGGGGTCGGCTGCGGCGGAGGCACGATGCGCGTGATCGAGAGCGTCCTCGTGGAGATCACCGCCGGCGAGATCTGCACGTCGCCCGAGAGGACGATCACCCCCGCGCGTCGATTGATGATGACCCGCGCGGGCATCTCCAGCAGGCTCGTGTCAATGGGCATGGTCAGGACGTAGTTGAGCGTCGAGGCCCGGCGCTCCCACGCCCAGTCGCTGATCGTCAGGACGACTTCGTTGGGCGACCGGACTTCAGCCCGGCCTTCGCCCCCGGAGGCTCCGATCTGAAGTTGCTGCGTGATCTGATCGGCGAGCATGCTGGCGACGGGGTAGCCGGCGTACTCGGCATTCAGAATGAACGTGACCTCCTTGGATCCCGTCTGAAAGGCGCTGGTGCGGAAGTCGGAGAGCAGTTGCACGCCCTCGCGAATCGTGCCGCGCCGAGGATTGGTTGGATCGATGTCGATGGGCCCCGACACCCAGGCGTCCGCCTGCGAGTCTTTCGTCACGCGCAGAAACGTCTGGAAGAGCGTGCCTCCTTTGATGCTCTTGGCGTTGCCGACCACCGAAACGACGGCGTCGAGCCGATCGCCCTCGCGAGCGCCGGTGCCGGGGATCCGGCAACTGATCGTGACCACGGCGACGCTGTCGGAGCCTTGAAGTTCGAGGGGCGACTGCACGCCCAGGCCGTTGTTGCGATGGAGTTCGTGCAGGTAACGGGCGATGTGCAGGCTGCGCTTGGTCGAGTCGCCGGTGCCCGCCAGCCCGACGATGAGCCCCATGCCGGTCAGTTCGTTCTGCTCGAGTCCCTTCACGCGCACCATGCTCTGCACGTCGGTGGCCCAGGCGCCGGCGCCGAGCAGCATCGACGTCGCCGCCGCCGCGAGAAACGCCACGGCGCCCGAAGTCTGCCGCGAATGGCCGTGTGGACGTGTTGAATCGTGCCCCATGGGCCTCTCTCCTTGTCTCGATCTCCCCGCCCGCCGGGGTCGGTTTCAGAAGGCGAAAATGGTCTCGAGGACGCGGGGGATGAACCCCTTCTTCGTGGTCTTCTTCAGTTGCCCTTCGTGCATCTTGATGACGCGAAGGTCGAAAAGTTGATTGCTCAGGATGGTGCCCGCCGAGGACACCTGATTCGGATCGCACACGCCTGACAAGAGAATGGTCGAGACCTCCTCGTCAGTCTGAATGACCGTCCGCGCTTCCACGACGAGGTGGCCGTTGGGCCACACCTCGATGACTTCGGCGGTCACGCGGGCGGAGAGGTCGTCGGTGCGCGAATACCGCCCGTCGCCCTTGAACTCGTTCTCGTAGTTGAGTTCCAGTTTGGCGGGGCTGGAGTTCTCACTGGCCTTGAGCACGCCCTGGAGGATGTCGTTGATGGTGAGTTGGGGGAAGTCCTTGATCTCGCCCTTGATGTCGTACTCCTTGGACGTGTCAATCTTCTGCTGGCTCCGCGCCGTGCTCGTCTCGCGGATGATGATCTGCACGTGATCGTGCTTGCGCCACACGACGGGCTGAGGCTGGGGCACGGTGAACCACGAAAACGTCTGAAGCGCCAGGGCGGGATCGACGTCCGTCGGCGGCGGGGGCGACGGATTCGCCTTCCGCTGCGCCAACACCGAACCGGTCTGAGCCAGCGCGCTCGCGTGACTGCCGAACATCGCGCCCGCGATGATGAGCGCCAGCACCGCCGTCGTACAACCGCATTCAGCCGCTGAAGGCGTCAGAGGCATGCCCCACCGCCGCCGCGATCCCGTTCTGTCGCTCGAACTCCGCATTTTTCTGTACCCCTGTGTCTCTGTTATTTGACTCGCCCATTCGAATCGAGCGGGCCCGTGAATCTGTCAATTCCCGATGTCAACGGCCACTTCGCCGTCCGCGCTGACCACGCCCGTAAGGTCCATGCGATCCGAGAGGCGGCGCACGCGCACCACCTCGCCGGCGCGGCCCTCATCCAGCGCCCGCGCCCGCAGGCGCAGCATGAACGAGCCGAAGCGGGCCCGCACCCAGACTTCGCTGTTGCGCTGCACCAGGACGGGCGTCAAGGCATCGCCGTCGCGCAGGATCTGGCCGGGGACGAGTCGTCCGCGCGTTTCGCGGCCGATCACGTCGGCGGCTCTCGACGGGGCGTTTGTGAGGTTCGGCTCGACGAGGCGCATTTCCTCCACCACGTCCTCGGCCGCCAGGGTCTCGCCGCGGTTCACGTATCGCTGCACCACCATGACGTGCCGACGCACGGCGACCTCGACGGTCAGGCGTTCCGTCGCCACGATGGCGCTGCGCTCGTAGATGTTGACCAGCAGGGGGATCGTCGGGGAAAGGGCCGAGGCCATCGGCTTGATCTCAAACTCGAAGCCCGCCGTCGGACGCTCCATCGCCTTGATGTCGCTCGACCGGAAGATGAGTTGCACATTCGCGGGATCGGCGCGCAGGAGGATGCGGCAAACGTAGTCGGCGACCACGCCGCGAAGCGTCGGCTCGCCGATGTAACGGTCGGCGAACGCCGCCGCCGGCTTGGCCTCCTGCACCGACTCGTTGCCTCCGGAGGGCTTGACCGGCGCCGACGCCGCGCGCCATCGGATCACGCACTCGCGGCCGCTGAGCGAGAGCAGGCCGAGGTTGGCGCCGTCTGCATCGAGACGATGGCGAATCGTGTCGAGGTGAATCGTCACGGGCCGCAGGGGCGCCGCATCGGTCTCGTAGATGATCGACTCGCCGAGGGTTTCGGCGATGGGTCCGCTCAGATCCGCCACGTCGGCGAGGCACACGACGAGTTGGTCCGCGTCGAGCCGCACCGAACCCCGCAGCACCACACCATCCGAAGCGCGGGCGATATCACCAAATCCGCTCAGCGCCACGATCACGACGAGCAACCGGAAAGAACGAGAGACGGCATAGCGTGGGTCAAGCGTCATTCAATTATCCCCGGCGAAGTTGGTTGATCTGCTGAAGCGCTTCATCCGCGGCGCGCACCACCTGGCCGTTGAGTTCAAACGCCCGCTGGCTCTTGATGAGGTGGACGAGTTCGCGCACCGGCTCGACGTTCGAGCCTTCGAGGAAGCCCTGGCGGATGAGTCCGCGGTTCTCCTCAGCCGGGTTTCCGGTGATGGGGTCGCCCGAGGCATTGGTGCGGACGAAGATGTTCTCGCCGACCTCCTTGAGTCCCGCCGGATTGATGAAGGTCGCGAGTTCGAGTTGGCCCACGTTGTCAACCTGGCCGCCCGGAAGGCTCACGAGAATCTGACCATCCGGGCTGATGGAGATCTTGTCGGCTTCCTCGGGAATGGTGATGGGCGGCTCGATGACCCGCCCCTGATCGGAGGCGAGCACCAGTTGCCCCTGGCTGTTGATGTTCAGGTTGCCGGCGCGGGTGTAGCCGATGCCGTCGGGTCCGCGGTCCGGCTCGATGCGCACCTGGAGGAAGCCGGCCCCTTCGATCATGATGTCCAGCGCCCGGCCCGTGGTCTCCGCCGGGCCAATCTCGAAGTTCTTCTGCGTTCCCGAGACCTGCGTGCCCAGGCCGACGTAGAGGCCCATCGGCCGCTGATCGCCGTTGAGGTTCTCCACCCCCGCCTGCTTCTTCTCGATGTAGAGGAGATCCTGGAAGTTGGCGCGGCTGCCCTTGAACCCCGTGGTATTGAGGTTGGCGAGGTTGTTGGCGATGACGTCCAGTTCGGTGCTCAGCGCCGTCAATCCAGTTGCGGCTGAGTGAAGTGCGGTGACGGACATGGCGGGGCATTCTCCTCTGCGGCTAGAGCGATCAGGCGACGCGGCCGAAGCGGTTGATCGCGGTGTTCATCAGGTCATCGTGCATGCGGATCATCCGCGCGTTGGCGCCGATGGCGCCGTTGGCGGAGGCGAGTTCCATCATCATGCTCATGCCGTCCACCGCGCTGCTCTCAAGCCAGCCCTGCTTGAGATTCGCGGCGCCGGGCAGGAGGCTGGCCTGCGCAGTGCTGTTGAGGGTGAACATGTTCGAACCGGCCTTCTTGAGCATGCTCAGGTCCGGCGGAACCACGACTCCCAGACGCGCCACCTGCGAACCGGCCTGTTCCACCGAACCGTCCGGCTGGATCACGACCTCGCCGGTCGGCTCAAGACGAATCGGGTTATCCCCTTCATCCAGCACGCGCATGCCCGACGCCGCGTGAACG
>Ga0326597_10000826_pt1 | contig 52662 bp, 46 predicted proteins | sample RVTome_12_FD_203789 | JGI IMG/M metagenome (GOLD analysis project Ga0326597, IMG submission 203789) | Soil microbial communities from uranium-contaminated site in the Upper Colorado River Basin, Wyoming, United States - RVT100D185 | ecosystem: Environmental > Terrestrial > Soil > Contaminated >... | reverse complement strand
CGTCACGACTCATCCAGGTGCCGCGATTGGCTTGCGTGATCGACTGGTCTTGGAGCGAGCACCGCGAGTATTCCCGTTTGACGATCTCGAGAACCGTCATGTCAACAAGCGCGGGAATCGACACTTGCGGAGCTGTGTGCATCCTCTGGTGTCAAGGACTACCTAGCATCGGCTAGTGAGTGCGATGCTGAGGGGCTTGAAACCTTCCTGGTTAGCGCCGCATTGGGAGGGGTGGCCTGGATGCGCGCTGCACGTAGCGAAGCGCTTCAGATGAACGAGATAGAGGATGTCGTCTTTGGATGCCTGGTGGCGGCGATGACAGCGGCATACATGAACGAGAGCGAGGTGGACCTAGGAAAGACCGGCCTCATCGAGGACATTGGAGAGAGGGTGGGGCGCTTGATAGCGGCCTGGGACGCACACGTTGATGACAGACCGCACTGGTATTTGGCAAAGGAGGCCGCATTAATGGCCGCCAAGGAGGGTGCGGTACCTAATCCCTTTGCGGTTCTTGAGGTCATGCGGGCGTTCTCGTCCCTCTGTGTTGCGATGGTAAGAGTTGTGGTTTCAGTCCGAGATGACCTTGAGTAGCAAAGGGAGACAGGACAGGTGAATCCGCCTAGGTCGCGGCTGGAGCGCGACTGCGGAGGACGTGAAGGTCGAGGTGAGGCACGTGGTGAGGGTGTAGGGCGATTCAACGTGGAGAGGCCACGAGATGACAGGGATCGACAAGTCTGCGTTGATTAGCGCCTGGAAAGGTGCGATGCAAGCAGGAACATTCTTGACGCCGAAGCACGACCCGGCGAATGTGACGGTCACCTACGCCGGATTCCGATCGGTACTGGCTCCTGATGCCGCACTGAGCCTTGAAGGTTTCTTCGCTTCCGGGGACTACGGCATTACTGCGTATCGAAATGCGAACCCGATCCACGGAGGGATGCAGTATGTCGTCAAGCCACGGGGATCGGGTATCGTTCTTGGGTCGGGCGTTCCTGCTGGCGGAACGGTGACGAGCGGCACCATGGACGTCTTTGTCGTCGTGTCCGGACAGCAGGTAGGCTGGCATATCTACGTTGACCACTCGACCGGCATCCAGCACCAGGAGAACCAAGGGGGTCTTCTGCGCGTTGGTACCTACTGAAGCCCTCAATGCCCAGACCCCGCACGCAAGCCACGCTCGACAAGGTCGTCTACGCCGCGTCCCTGATCCAGGCTGACCCCACGGTCACCCAGGGCGGATTGGCCAAGGCCGTGAAGGGCATGTTCGGCAGCGGCCTGAACTTCAACATCCTGAGCAACCTGAAGGCTGGCCGAGACCCGTTTGCCAAGCGGCAGAAGAAGAGAGTCACAGCAGAAGGCGAGGGACGCTTCAGCGGGCTCTACGTCATGGAGGAGGGGTGGCGGACGTGCCGGCCAAGGTCCCGGAGGTCATCGTCGTCGCGGGTGAGCGTGTCCTGGCCAGCTCCGGGCGGGCCGAGGCGGAGGCCGAGGCGCTCAGGCTGCTGGAGGCCGTGGGCGAGGTCGCCCAGAGATCCGCTTGCCAACGGGTGCGCCATTCGGGGATAATCTTCTGCTGCCATAGAGGGCGCATCGGAGTCCCACAACCAACCGACGGCCCGGAGACTGCTGCGCAATGACGAGGCGTGATCCGTCAGAAGATAGGCCACTACTCAGCAATGCCTATCAAAATCTGTTCGAGAAGTTGCTGAGACATGTGGCTGTCCTGATGCCGCAACGGAAGCTGACTTGCTTCTGGCCCCAAGTCGGCAGCACATTCGAGCGGGGGAGAGGCTGTCTATTCGTCGGCCAAGCCGTCAATGGCTGGGGTAACGCGGACAGTACCTGGATGAGTGATCGCGACGTTCCGGAAATTTCGGCTGTGCGCTCGGAGTCTGAAGGGGAAGCCAGTGAATGCCCGATGTCCTGGCTCGAAGATAGCGAAGTGCGTTCTAGCCCGTTCTGGTCCACGGTGCGGTGGCTGGCTAGTTCGGATGATCAGGAATGGGAAGAGGGATGGAGCCGCGGAATCGCCTGGTCGAATCTCTTCAAGCTTGCACCACAGGAGGGAGGGAACCCGGATCCTTGTCTACGAGCGGTTCAGTTCGCTCACTGTCGCCAGCTGCTCGAAATGGAGATCCAGGAACTGCGTCCTTCTCAGGTTGTGGTCCTCACAGGTATGGACTGGTTCCAGGGTTTTTTTCCACTCTCTAAAGTCGATCTGGCGAGCCTAAGACGAGACTCTACTCGTGTCTTGGCAGCGTTTAGCCACGACGCTAGAATTGTTCTGTCACCTCATCCAGCCCATGCTTTCCGGCAACAGGTCAACCTGCGTCTGCTCGCCCGGCGCATAGAGCGGTGCCTCCAGTCAGAAGGTTAATACGGCAACCTCTGTCGGTCCGAGGTCGAATCCAGGCGGCGACGGTTTCGCCGGTCGCGCTCAAGCCTCTCACATGGTCCCCGCCTCAGAGGAGTCTTTGCTACCGCTTCTTGACAGGAGCGCCTCCCGGGGGTCTACTTGGTCCATTGACGAGTCCGGAACCGGGGAGTCCGGCCTCCTGGAGCCAAAGGGGATCCAAGCATGACTCGCGCCTCTCTTCTTATCGCAACCCTCGTTCTCCCGTTCTGGCCCCTCACGAGCGCCGAGGCCCAGCCTCACCTCGGCCGCCCATGTAGCGTGCTCATCTTTCCACTCTGTGACTCGACCGCCGGCAACCTCACCCTCGTCACCGTGACCAACACCGACGACAACGAGACTCCGTGCCCTGGAGGTTTTCGGCAGGGCGACGTCGAGGCACACTACCTCTACTACAGCGAGTTCTGGCAGCTGGCGGACCAGGACGAGCCTCTCTCCCCCGCCGACACCATCACCGTCCTAACCCGGGCGCACAACCGGGCCTTCGACAGCGGATTCCTGATCGTCGAGGTCCGCGACCCTGCCACCGGTCTCGAGATCGACCACGATGTCCTGATCGGGAGCGCCCTGATTATCAACAGTGAGTTTGATTATCAGTGGACCTACATGCCCTACGGCTTCGAGGGGTTGATCGAGGCGGGGGCGGTGGATGCCTGCGGGCGTTTCCTTGTCGATCCGCCCGGCGATCCCGACGAGAACACCATTGACTTCAACGGCGTGGAGCTCAGCTACTTCCCGGACCAACTCTTGCTCGATCGCTTCTTCGGCGAGGGCAGCCCGGCTGGTCGCCCCGGCTTGAGCTTCGGCAACACCATCTACCTCATGTCATCAAGTTCGGGTAGACCTGGCAACTCGACGAACGTGTCATTAATGGGCTGGAACAACAACGAATTGGCCTTTACGCGGATGTTCTCATTCGACTGCTACTTGCTCGCCAACCTCGGCAGCATCATCAACGCGGTGACGCAGCCCAACCTCTCCACCGGAGGAGACACGAGCGAGCTCTTCGGCGTGGCCACGGGGTGGCTCCGGCTGACCGCAACCAATGCTGATCACGCCCTGCTTGGTGTCTTTTCAGAATCATCGTCGATCGGACCCAGGAGCTTCACGACCGGAAAGGCACTGCACTATGCGGGGACCCGGCAGATCTCTATTGACCGGGTTTTCTGAGATTTGCTGGGTGACTGCTGATCCATGGTCCGGTCAGCGGCATGGCTTGTCGTCGGGCCGCTCTCCTTTTCTCCTTCTCGCGTCTCCATCGCCTTGGCGATCCACTCAAGCAGCGCGTTGAGTCGGGCGACCGGCTTGCAAGCCCGTGTCGGAGCCACCCGGGTCACTTCACCAGCGCATCCAGGCGCGGCCCAAACACCTTCTTGAGCCGCAGCAACCTCTCGATCGCCCAGTCCCTGATCTCCAGGAGCGTCTGGGAATCGCACCCAATGGACCCCGGCCGGTAGATGGCAACCCGGCAGGCGCGCTTGCCTTCGAGGGGTTCCCAGGTCAGCTCTTCCCCGAACTCATGCTCGATCACCTCTCGCTGGGCCATGAGGGCCGCCAAAAGTTCCTGATTCTCGCCGACGTCCCTCTTGTCGATGTAGACCTCGGCTCGCACTCGTCCCTGCTGGGCGAAGCTAACGCAGTACTGGGCCCCCGTGCACCCGGACGAGAACGCGTACCAGTTCTGTGGCTGACCAATCCGCGCCCCGGTGAACCGATACTTCTCGCGTAGCTCGTCGATCAATCCCTGGAAGAACGCTCGGTACGCTTCGCCTCGCTCAGAGGTCGCGCCCCTCTCCTTGGACGCGATTGCTTGCTTCCGCCACTCATTCGGGAAGGCGACGAGCTTGAAGCTGCACGCGGGGCGGGAGTCGTCGATCCGGATGATCTCGACCACTACGGCGTACAGCTCGATGTTTCCGTCCGTGTGCTGGTTCAGCCAGTCGATCGCCTGGCGGTGTTCCTCCCGGATGTCCTTCGCCACCCAGACCATCACCCCGGCATCGTGTCCGGCGGCGTAGGTGAGGAGCTTGCCAAGGTGGTCATGGTTGGTGGCTTCGAGCTGGTTCTCGATCACGACGAGGCGATCTCGTCCGAGGTCACGGGCCAAGACGTCGAGAGAGAATGAGCCTACCGGAGCTTCCTGAGCCTGAAGTTCCAGCTCCATGCCGAGTGCATCGCCCAGCGCCACGAGGTTCTGGGCCAGCCAGGGGGTGAAGTCCCGCGCCTCGTTGGGCCAGACGTTCCGCAGGTCGAGCCGCCGCAGGATGCCGAGCGTCATGGGGTCGGGCATGGTCATCTATCCTCGCGTCGCCGGTGACAGCCACAGCCCAGAATACTTCTGGCCGAGCAGGAGCGGGTTCTCCGAGCGCCAGGATAGAGAGCCGGGGTGGGGCCCGCAATCTCGCGATCGGCCCCAAGAGTGGTTGCGGGATGAACCCGCCACCATCCCCAGCCGGCGGTCCCGTGAGATCGGCGCAAGCTGCCCCGAGGATCGCCCGACACCGCACGGCCCAATCCTCCCGGTGGCCATCGCATCCGCCCCTCAGCCGCCCCCAAGCCCTCCTCCGCCCTCTCGCCCACCCCCATCCGATCCCGTTCTCGCGCCCCGCAACCACCTGCCGCCCCTTCCCCTCGACGCCCCTCCGCGCCCCCTCGCCAAACCCGTTATGCCACTATTCGGCCCGCTGGGTGTCACTCTCCCGTCCGGCGGACGACGCTGGCTGTCCGACTTTCGACATTGCCCCGTTTCGTGCATCCCCCCAACTGTCCCTGGGTGGCCACGTTCTGTCCGGGGAACGACCCTCCCTGTCCGACTTTCGACGGGGAGAGAATGGCGAGGGCGACGGGACTCGAACCCGCAACCACCGGATCGACGGTGCTCGACCCCGGGAATCCTCATGGTCACCGCCGCAATCCCATGTCCTCCATGACCTTGCAAGATGTGCTGGAGAAACTGCTGGAGTTGCGTCGCGTCGTTTTGCAAGTAACGATCGGACAAACACTTACGACCGTCGACCCCAGCTTGGGAAGCTGACGCTCTACCCCCCGAGTTACGACGGCCGACCGGCCGACCAACCACACCCTTCCCGGCCGACCGTGCACCCTCTGCGCCGACTGTTAGCGGCGGGACAGCCCGGGGGGTCCAGTCACAACACGTGAATCCCCTTGCAGTTGACGATTCCGCACGTGCGGAAACTGCTCCTGCAACCTGCCCCCCCCCTACCTCCGCATTCCCCCCAGCTCGATCTCCACGCCGAGACCCTCCTCGCGGGCCCGCTGGTAGAGGTGGGCGGCACAGGCAAGATCGTAGGTGCCGATACCGAGAGACTTGAAGAGGGTGATCTCGTCGGAGGATCGTCGCCCCTCGACCTTGCCGAGGAGGAGCTCGCCGAGCTCTCCCTGGATGTGATCGTCGGTGATCGCGCCTTCGTCGCGCGGAATGATGAAGTCGCCCGCCTCGTGGCGCGCCGACTCGCGAAGGTCGACGAAGAGCCGGCTCCGGACCACGGCATCGGTGTCGAGCTCGCGGGCGGAAGGGAAGCAGGCGCCGACGGCGTTGATGTGCGTGCCCTCGGCGAGCCAGACCCCCTTCAGCACCGGCTCGTGGGACGAGGTCGTGGTGCAGACGATGGCCGCTTCCTCCACCGCCTCGCGCGCCGAGCCACAGGCTGTGGCCTTGACCCCGTGCCTCTCGGATTGCCGGAGAGCAAAGGCGCGAGTCCTCTCGGGCGAGACTCCGAAGACGCGCACCTCCGTGATCGGTCTCACCGCGAGCATGGCTTCGACGTGGCTCGCCGCCTGGACACCGGTGCCGAGGATGGCCAGCTCGTGGGCATCCTCGCGGGCGAGCACCCGCGTCGCCACCGCGCTGGCGGCGGCGGTGCGAATGGCCGTGATCTCGCTCCCGTCGGCGACGAGGAGGAGGCGCCCGTTCTTTCCCTCGAAGAGGAGCACCACCCCTTGGTGAGAGTCGAGCTCGGTGGAGGAGTTGCCGGGAAAGACCGAAACGATCTTGGCCCCGAGCATCGCCGGCTCCTCCATCGAGGCGGGCATGAAGCCCAGGGCGCCCCGACGATCGGGCAGCCAGCAGATGGACCGGAGGGGATTCCCGGCCTTGCCCCGGGCGAGCACGGTCAAGGACCGGGCCACGACCTCGATGGCGTCCCCCATGGGGAGGAGCTTCTTGACCTCTTCCCTGTCGATGAGCCTCATGGAGCCCTCCTCGGGCCGATGATCCGACCCCGACCGGCCGTTCTTCACCTCTCGATTGTAGGAGGAGACCGCTTCGGGTAAAAGGTGAGAGTCCCCCTCGCCAGCAGGAGAGAAGCCATGGATCGAATGCGCCCCGTCCTTCGTATTCTCAGCGCCCTCCTCGCGACCCTGCTCCTGTCAGGTGCAGCACGGCCGGATGAGACGGGAGCTCTGGCCTCTGTCCAGGGGCTCCTGAGCCGGGGAGAGGCCGGAGAGGCCCTCGCCCTCGCCCGGGTGGAGCTCGAGTACACCCCGTCCGACGTCCTCCTCCTCGACCTCGCTTCGCTGGCGGCCCGGGATGCCGCCCTGCCCGACGACAGCCTGCGCCTGGCCACCCGCGCCCTCGCTCTCGCCCTCGATGTGGACGAGGAGCAGTCTCCCGATGTCGAGCTCGTGGCCCGCCTGCGGGACCGCATTGCCGCCCTCGATCCGCTCGGCGAGAAGAGCAAGGCACTCCTCGACTCCCACGCCGAGAAGCTCATCAAGCTCGCCGATGCCTGCCAGAAGAAGAAGTACTTCGTCAACGCGGTGGACCTCCTCATCGACTGCAAGACGACGAGCCTGGTGGAAGAGGCCGGCAAGTCTCTCGACGCCATCTATGCGAACTCCAGGGCCGAGGAGGCCCTGATCGACTCGGGAATGGACGTTCCCTTCCGGAAGAAGCGCCTCGCGCGCGCCAAGCTCGCCCGAAGGGATGCCCAGTTCAACAGCTGGTCGAAGCCCGAGGAGATCAAGCTCCCGAACTACACCGTCAAGACCACCATGGGCTACGAGCTGGGCATCTCCATGGCCCAGGCCATGGAACAGATGAATCGCTTCTATCGCCAGATCTTCCAGCACAAGACCCAGGGCGGCGGCACCGCACGCTGCACCATCGAGGTCCACAAGAGCCGCGAGGATTTCGACGCCGCCGAGGCAGAGATGCGCACCCGACCCAACGTGCGCGGGTTCTTCTCCCCCAGCCAGACCCGGGTGGTCACCTACGACCCGCGCACCGACGGTCGCCCGATCTCCGCGCTCTGGTCGACCCTCTTTCACGAGGCGTCCCACCAGTTCACTCACATGATCTCGCCCGGCAACATCATCCCCGGCTGGCTCAACGAGGGCACCGCCTCTTACTTCGAAGGGGCACGTCTCCTCCCCTCGGGCCAGGTGCAGACGAACCTGATTCCGGACGGGCGGCTCCGCAGCCTCAAGGTGGCGATCGAGCGGGGAAGCCCCACCCTGAAGGAGGTGATCTCTTTCCACTCCCCCGGCTCCTACGACGGCAGCTACTACTCGACGGGCTGGGGACTGGTCTACTTCATGCAGAACTTCGAGGACGAGAAGTGCGAGCGGGTCTACGTGAAGCCCTACCAGCAATTCCTCCAGTCCTACCGCTCCGGAGGCAAGCACGACACCTTTCAGCGCTTCGAGGAGATCTTCGTCAAGCGGGCCCGGCAGCCGGGGATCAAGAGCTTCGAGGACCTCGAGAAGAGGTTCCGGGAGTGGATCCTCGCCCTGTACGACCTCCACTTCGGCCCCCCCCAGAGAGCCGATCTGCTCATCGACAGGGCGAGACAGCAGCGGAGTGCGCGCAAGCTCGACGCCGCCCTCGAGAGCTATCAGTGGGCTCTGCGCAAGCGACCCGGAGACGCGGTGGCGGCCTTCGAGAGAGCCGAGGTGCTCGAGGATCTCAAGCGCAAGGACGAGGCAATCTTCAGCTACCGGGTCGCCCTCGGCGGCGCCCGCTCCCTCACCGAGGCCGAGGCGACGGTTCCGGGTCTGCCCTCCCAGACCGCGACCTCTCTGGCCACGGAGTGCATCGCCCGTATCCGCAAGCTCGACAAGAACGTCGCCTCCGACGCCATCGAGCTCGACGAGGCCTTGGTGGCCGCGGCGAGCGCCCTCGCCTCCGAATACGACGGCAAGAGCTTCCCCTGGCGTGCCCTTGACGTCCTCGACTCCACGTCGAGGCTGGTGGGCGGACATCGGGTGCTGTCCGGAACACGCAAGACGATCCTGGAGAAGAACAAGCTCGACCCCCGGAGCTGGCAGCGCCTGGTCTTTGACCCCGAGCTCACGGGGTGGTCGGGATCGTCGAGCATGAAGTTTGTCTCTCGCGACGTGGCCACCGCCGAGGCCACCAACCCGCGCCTCTTCATTCACGAGCTCTCGGTCAAGGGTGACCATCGGTTCGAGATCACCATCGAGCCGGAAGGAGAGCTCCAGGACGACGGCCTGATCGGGATCACCTTCGGCGGAAACAACTTCTCGGGGCAGAAGCTGCTCACCATCTTCGGCAGCGGCAACATCGAGCTCAAGCGGAGAGAAGACGGGGAGCAGCCCGAGACCCTGGCCGGCCTGGTACGGATCCCGGACAGCATGCTGAAGAAGTTGAACCTCGCCGTCGAGGTCAAGGGAAGCAAGGCGGAATTCTTCCTCGAGGGCAGGTCGGTGGGCACCCACGAGTTCTCGCCGGGCGAGCTCGAGGGACGCATGGGCTTCCTGCTCCAGCACGCCAGGGCCCGCTTCAGCCAGCCCCGGGTGCTGCACGAGCCCTCGCTGTCCTCGTGAGCCGTCGCATCCCCCTCGGGACTGCCGCCCCTTCCCGCCCGAAAGCCCTCAGGGTCACGACCTTGCCCGTCCGATAGTCTCCAGGACACCCCCTGGCGCGGAGACCCAACCCTTGTCCGGACCGGCACTCTTCAAGGTGGTCGTCGTCGACGACTCGTCCCACATCCCCCTGCTCGTGGCCAAGGCGTTGAAGGGCACCGAGTTCGAGCTCGTGGCGGCGGCCCAGAACGGCGAGGAGGGGATCAAGACCATCGAGGATCACCAGCCCCGGGTGGTCCTCCTCGACATGCTCATGCCCAAGCTCGACGGGATCGACGTGCTGCGCCGGCTCCGGGACACCTGGAGCCAGACGAGCTTCGTCATCGTCTCGTCGAGCCGGGTCCGCGAGGACGTGCTCAACTGCAAGAAGGCAGGAGCCGACGCCTACGTGCTCAAGCCCTTCAAGCTCGCTCACCTGCTCGCGACCCTCCGGAGGCTCACGGGCGACATCCAGGAGACTGCCTGACCATGGATCAGAGCTGTGCGACCTGCGGCCACGAAGCCACGCCGGCCCACCGCTTCTGCAGCGCCTGCGGGGACGCCCTCGGCCGACCCTGCCTGCGGTGCGGCTTCTTCTGTGGTCTCTCCGACAAGTACTGCGGAGGCTGCGGAGGCCCGGTGGAAAAGAAGACCAGGGAATCGCTCGAGAGCTCCCTTCCCGATGTGATGCCTCCGTCCGATCGCATCAAGGGATCCTCGTTTCCCGATCTGGCCGAGCTCGAGAAGGAGGCCCGCTTCTTCCGGGAAGAGCTCGAAATGCAGAACCTGATGGACCAGGGTGAAATCGATGCCCTCTTCGGCGCCCCCCCCTCCTGAGGAGCTTGGCCCTCTTCCCGTCTCGCCCAGGGCCCGCTGGTTCGAGGCCCTGGCCCGCGAGCTCTCGGGAGAGGGACACCTCCCGATCGCGCTGCTGCGCAATCTGTCGTCGGAGTGCCTGAAGAAGGGACTCTCGCTCCCCCGTGTCCTGGCCGAACGGCGGCTCCTCACCGAGGAGGTCGCCTACCGCGCCTGGGCCAAGATCCTCGGCGTCGCCTACATCGACCTCGACCCGAGCACACTCGACCCCGCCACCGTCCGCCTCCTGCCCTCCAAGCTCTGCGAGAAGCTCGACGTGATTCCGGTGCGCAACGATGACGGCGAGATCACGGTGGCCATGGTGGACCCCAACGACGTCTCGGTGGTGGACGAGATCCGCCGGCACCTCGCCGCTCCGCTCCTCGTGGTCATGGCCTCTCCGGGTCGGGTGCGCGAAGCACTGACCCTGCGCTCCTTCGAGGATCCCGGCCCCCGCCAGACCCTCGATCTCGATCGCCTCGACCTCTCGCAGCTCTCCAACGCCGATGACCTCGAGAAGGTGGCCGGCGACGATGCCCTCATCGAGATGGTCAACCAGGTCGTGACCCAGGCCGTCCGCAGCCGGGCCAGCGACATCCACATCGAGCCGCGGGAGGACAAGCTCCGCATCCGCTACCGGATCGACGGCGTCCTGGAGGAGATCCACGCCCTCCCCCCGGCCCTCCACGGACCGCTGGTGTCCCGGGTGAAAATCCTCGCCAATCTCGACATCGCGGAGAAGCGCAAGCCTCTGGATGGCGCCATCGACTGGGAGATCTCGAGCATGCGGAGCGTGGAGCTCCGCGTCTCGACCCTGCCCACGGTCCACGGCGAGAAGGTCGTGATGAGAATCCTCGACCGTGCCGGATTCCACCACGGCCTCGACAGCATCGAGCTGTTTCCCGAGCAGCTCCAGGGCATCCGCAACCTGATCTCCCGGTCCCACGGCATTCTCTTCAGCACGGGACCCACGGGCAGCGGCAAGACGACGACCCTTTACGCGATCCTCCAGGCCCTCAACGGTGCCCAGCTCAACATCACCACCATCGAGGACCCCGTCGAGTACCGTCTTCCGTACCTGAACCAGGTCCAGGTGGACGAGAAGGCGAATCGAACCTTCGCCTCGGTGCTGCGCTCGATCCTGCGCCAGGACCCCGACGTGATCCTCGTGGGTGAGATTCGCGACAAGGAGACGGCCACCATCGCCGTGCAGGCGGCGCTCACCGGGCACCTCGTCCTGTCGACCCTTCACGCGAACTCGGCCACCCAGGCCGTGCCGCGCCTCCTCAACATCGGCGTCGAGGCTCACCTCCTCGCTCCCTCGCTCCTCGGAGTGCACGCGCAGCGTCTCGTGCGAAGGGTGTGTCCGGCCTGTCGCGAGCCCTACGAGCCCGATCCCATGGCGGTGGAGATCGTCCTGGGCAAGCGCGCCCGCACTCCGCTCCGTCTCGTCCGGGGAGCGGGCTGCGACGACTGCCGGGGCACGGGCTACGCGGGACGCCTCCCTCTCCACGAGCTCCTCGTGGTGGGCGAGGAGGTCAGAGAGCTCATCTACCGGGGAGGCTCGGCCCGCGACGTGGAGAAGGCGGCCCTCAGGAAGGGATTCCGGACCCTGATCGAGGACGGCATCAGGAAGAGCCTCGCCGGCCTCACCACCCTCGAGGAGGTGGCGCGGGTGGCGTCAGGCGGATAGACCCCGGAGCCTGCGCTCACTCCTCCCGCACCGGCTCCACCCCCACCATCCCCTCGACGTCGAGAGAGCGGTCGAGCATGCCGCGAGCCACGACGTTGCCGGGATCGGTGCGCAGCGCCTCCTGAAGGTGCTCCACCGCCTCCGTCCCGCGTCCGATCCGGGTGAGCAGGGCGGCGAGGTTGGTGCGGACGAGAGTGTCCTCGGGATTCTTCACCACTGCCTCCTCCAGGAGCGCGCGGGCGGTCAACCAGTCTCCGCGGGTGTAGCGGAGGATGGCCAGGTTGCCGGCCACCATGGGATGCCCCGGCCTTTCCTGATGGAGCTCCGAGAGAAGACGCTCGGCTCGCAGCAGGTCGCCGTCGTTCCGGGCCAGCGAGGCCTCGAAGAGCAGGGTCCATCCTCCGAGGGGATCGTACTCGCGCGCCTGCTTCATGCGCAGGCGAGCCCGGGTCGTCTTGCCGCTCCGGGCGTCCGCCATGGCCCGGCGCACGAGAGCATAGGCCATGCCACGAGCCGAGAGGGCCTCGGCCATGGGCTCGCCCACACCCGGCTCGAGCCCCGTTCCGGAGCTCGCTCCCATTCCCGTCGTCTCCTCGAGAATCGACGGCATGCTGCCGTCCGAGAAGTTCCGGAAGAAGGAGCCATCGGGCGGAGACTCGAAGAACAGCCCGAAATTGAAGGGCCTCCGGGCGTCGGTGATGTATCTCCTGGCCCGCTCGAGTCCCTGCTCCTGTCTCTCGTCGGTGAGGAAATGAGGCGTGAGCACGATGACGAGCTCGATCTGGTCCTGGCTCTGGATGGTCCTCCGGAACGGGATGCCCAGGATCGGGATGTCGCCCAGGAACGGGATCTTGTCCACCCTCTCGCTCTGTCTCTGGAAACGGAGGCCGCCGATGACCACGCTCTGGCCGTCGCGGATCCGCAGGGTGGTCGAGGTTTCCCGCACCGAGAGGATGGGCTCGACCTGGAGACCGTCCGGGGTCACGACCTGCCCCACCACGTCGGTGATGCGGGGCGAGATCCGGGCGACGATGTCGCCGTTGGCCGAGATCTGGGGCAGAAGCTGGAGAACGACCCCGGCCTCCTCGAAGCGGATGTCGTAGTCGGTGCGGGTGTTCTGCCCGTCGATGACCGTCCTCTCGATGACCGGCACCTGCTGGGCCACGGTGATGGTGGCCGGCTGGTTGTTGAGGGTGGCGACCCGGGGACGCGAGAGGACGCGGACCTGTCCCGTGGACTTGAGGGCATCGACCATGAATCCGTAGCGGTCAGTCTTGAGCAGACCGAACTGGAAGGCGGTTCCGCCGCTCAGCAGGTTGGTGAGCACCGCCGCGCCCCCATCGAGGGTCCCCGCCTCGTCCGACGGGAATGCGTCGGGAAAGACGGCGTAGGCCACGCCGAGCCGGTGCTCGTCATTGAGATTCACCTCGAGCACCTCGGCCTCGATCACGACCTGACGGTGGAGCGACGACTCGAGCTCCTGGAGGTAGTCCTCGACGAGTGTGAAATCCTGGGTGCTGCCGCGAACCGTGATGGTTCCCGCCTGAGGCTTGAGGGTCACCTGGGACCCCTGGCCGAGGATGGCCTCGAGCTCGTCCTCGAGCTCCTCCCAGGGGTCCAGAGCCTCGACGGACCCGGCGCCACTCGAGGAGCTGGACGCCGACGTGTCCGACGAGCCACCCGAAAGGGACGAACCCGAGGAGTTGGAGAGGAGGCCGGATCCGAAGACGTAGTCGAGCTTGAAGGTCCGCGTCTGGGCACCCTCAACCACCACGAAGTCGCCGTCCTTCTTCAGGGTCAGGCCGAGGAGGTCGGTCAGAGTGAGCAGCGCCTCCTCCTGGCTCGTCGCCTTGAAGTCAAAGGTCACGCGTCCCGAGACCTCGGGGGCGACGAGCAGGTTGAGCTCTCCGTTCTCGAAGAGGGTGAGAAGTACGTCGCGGATGTCGGCGTCGCGCGCCGAGAAGGACTGGAGGCCGCGATCGGACGCCCGCCGCTCGTCGCGGAGCACCGGCTCGGTCCACTGCAGAGGAGCGTTGCGATCGACATCGCTCGAGGTCAGGCGCGCCGCGCGAACATCCTTCGCCACTCGAGACGACACCTCGATCGTACGCTCGGTGCCGACCGAAGCTCCCTGGCAGCCGCCGAGAAGGAGCACGAGGAAGACGGTGGCTTTGCTCGTGGGTTTCGAGTTGCGGGGGTTCATCTCAGGAGTCTCCATGGTCCGGTCGGGTCGCGGGAAGGTCGTCGTCCGGAGAGGACGCATCCTCGGTGTCGAGAGACAGGAGGACCTCTCCCCGGGCGCTGTCGATCCAGATGCCCCGGGGCTCGATCCTGACGATTCGATGCCCCCCGATCTCGTCCCCCTCATGAAGCAGGGCCCCGTCGGTGACGGCCAGCCGCACCCCGCGCGCCACGAGAATCAGCCGGATCTGCACCACGGGAAGCGTTTCCTCCGCGGCCGCTTTCACCGGAGACGCCTCGCCCGCCGGCGCCTCGCGATTCCCCCCGAGAAGCGCTTTCAGGAGCGAGAGCATCGAAGAGCCCTCGCCGGTTTCTCCGGGAGGTTCCTCGTCGAGGGGAGCCTCCCCGTGCTCGACCACCGGCTCGGCGACCTCGGCGAGGATCGTGAACGGATGGGCGCTTCCCGGGGAGGCGGGCACGATCACTCCACACAGGGCCTGGATCCAGCGATCCCGGGTGGGAACGGGGAGGTCATCCGGCACCGCGGCCTCGTCCTCCTCGAAGAACGTCACCGGAGCGGGAGCAGGGAAGAAGATTTGCACGTTGAGAAACACCAGGTAGCCGGTGACTCCAAGGAGCAGACACCACTTGAGGATCGATCCGCTCACGACATCTCACCTCCGGGCAGCGTCCTCCGGAGAACGTGCAGAACCAGGGTCACCTGGAGGAGATCCCCCTGGTGGGCCTGGATGGAGACGCTCCGCACCAGAGTGAGGCGAGGCAGAGCCTGCAGCCCCCGGGACAGGTCGAGGAGCGTGGAGAAGGAGCAGCGGAAGCTCAGGGTGAAGGCGTCGGCCTGCACGTAAAAGCTTCCCATGGCGGGACCATCCCACGTGGCGGGATCGAGCACCTGGTACTGGAGAGACTCCGTCTCGTGGCGCGACATCTCGTCGAGCACGAGCCGGGTGGCTCTCGTCACGTCGAGCTCGACAGGGATCTGGCGCTCGAGATCCCCGATATGGACCGAGCTCCCTTCCAGGAGCTCTTCCTCGAGGGCCGTGAGCCGTCGTCGGGACGCATCCACGCCTGCACGCAGCCCGACGACCTCGGACTCGACGCTCGCTCTCCTGATGAGGAGATAGACGAAACGACCCGAGGAGATGGCGACGGCGGAGGCCCACACCAGCGCGAGGGTGGCAAGGACACGGCTCCATTTCACGGCAAGAGATCGACGCATCATTCGAGCTCCAGCAGGAGGGAGAAGCGGAGTCGTTCGCCGACGGACTTCTTTCCCCGGGACGCCGCACCCTGTCCCGGGTCGAGCCGGCAATGGAGCTGGCGCACGAGGGGTGACCCACGCCACAGATCGAGGACATGGCCCAGCTCCTCGGTGGCCTCGCTGGAGCTGCCCTCCACGCTCCCCGCCAGAGCAGCCGAGAAACGGCCCTCCTCCTGGCGATGGATTTCACAGCTCGTCAGGGCCACCCGTGCGGGGCTACGGCGCAAGAGCTCTTCCAGCCAGAGATCCAGGGGAAGCGCTCCGGCGTGGAAGCGGGTCACCGCGACCTCGAGGTCCCGCCTCTCCAGAAGCTCCTCGCGATCCTCCTCGATGGCTTGCTCGCGATCGAGGATCTCCTGGAGCCGAGCTCTTCTCGCCTCGAGCTCGCCTTCGAGCAGGCGACACGAGAGATCCACGGCCCGGTTTTCTCCGTGCAGGAAAACGGCCAGAGCGAGGCTCGCCGCGAAAACCGCGGCCGCGGCCACCCTTCGCGATCGAGGAAGGGGCGGAACCGGACGGAGGAGATCGAGAGTCCCTCCCCGGAACGCGAGAGAAGCGGCTCCGAGACAAAGGGCATGGATGTGGCTCTGCCCACTCCCGTCATGAGCCACACCGTGAAGATCACCGTGCATCACCACGGGACGATCGAGCCGCTCGCGCCAGCGCTCCAGGTCCTCTCCCTCGGGCGAGAGCTCCCCGGACAGGAGGACCCGGCTGATGGCTCCGTCCTCCCGCATGTCCTGGTGCACGAGGCTGCGGCGGATCTCCTCGAAGGCAACCGCCCGGGAGGTGGACCTGGCCGTCTCGCTCTCGGTCATGGCGGACTCGCCCCAGGGCACGTGGCGAACGAGCGAGAGCCTCCCCTCCTGCACGACCACGAGAAGAAGACCCTCACGATCGAAATGAACGGCGAGGTCATGAACCTCTTCCCCATGGGGCCCGCCTCCGAGGAGAAGCTCGGACGACAGGGCGATGGGTGCCGGGATGACCGAGCGCAGGTTGGAGTGGAGAGATCCCAGGGACGCCCGGATCTCGGGGATGAGGGTCGGGGGGAAGGTGGCGGCGACCCCCTGCAGCCGGCCCCGGACGGGAACGAGCCGGAAGGCCACTGCGTCCTTGCGCGAAGCCTCGGGCTGGTCGCCGAGGAGCCTCTCTCTCACGAGACCGGCCCGGTACCTCCAGGCAACCTGGGGAAGATCGACGATGTGGAGGCGCAGATTCCCTTGCGGGATGCACACGATGGGAAGTCGATGCGCCGAGAGCTCGCGCGCCGCCGCCTCGACGGCGTCCGGAGCGGGGAGGGGAATGGAGCGGGAATCGAGGATGCGCGGACCCTTGGCCCGGCGCTCGACACGGGCGAGCCGCCAGGTCCTGACTCCCATCTCGATGGCAAGGATTTGCATGGACGTGGCTCCCTCAGAGTCCCAGGTCGTCGGGTGTGTCGAAGACGCGATCGGGCCCCGCACTCTCGACGGTGATCATCCCGGGCTGGCTGCGGAAGGCCACCTTCCAGCCATCGCGGTCGAAGAGTGGGTCGAGATCGAGCGCGGCCCGATCGACTCCCGGCCAGTCACCGGTGAGCGCATTGGCCGGGTCCTCGGCGAGGAAGCGCTGAAGCGCCACCGCGATGATCGAGAGCCTCTCGCGGGTGAGGCGATGTCCCGGGCGCTGGCTGGAGACGACGATGACCAGATCGTCCCCCGCCCCTCCCTCGTCGACACCGTTCTCGCCCCGGCTGCGCAGGGTGGCGGTGCCATGGATGGACGTGATGGAGTAGCCGAAGAGCAGCCCGCCGCGCGCGAAGGGATCCTGGTTGCCTGCTCCACCCACCACCGCCGGAACGTAGCCGGTGACGAAGGTGGCATCGGAGAGGCTCGCGGGAAGCTCCGACCGATCGAGGTAGTGGTCTTCGAGGGCGTGAGAGAGGGCCACGAGCCTTTCCCGGGCCTCGATGGATTTCTTGCGCAGGACCTGCTTGGCCACCAGCGGAGCCACCGCGGTGGCAAGGATGGAGAGAACCGCGATCACCACCACCACCTCGATGAGGGTGAATCCGGGGGAGAGACCCGGGCGCGTCCTTGCCGGGATCGGTTTCTTCACGGTCACTCTCCCACCGCCGAGTAGAGGCTGAAGAGAGTGCTGAGCAATGTCACGGCGATTCCTCCCACCACGAGGCCGAGGGCGACGGTGACCAGAGGCGTGACGAGGTTGAGGAGGTGGGCGAAACGCTCGCGCACCTCGCGATCGAGGGAGCCGTGGATGTGAAGAAGGGTCTCCGAGAGCTGGCCCGATTCCTCACCCGCGCTCACGAGCCCCACGATCATGCCCGGGAAGGCACCGGTGGACTTCATCGACTCCGCCAGGCGGCTTCCTCTCCTGATCTTCTGCTGCACCTCGATGACGGCCTTGCGCAACCTCTCGCTCCCCACGAGGCCCACACATTGATCGAGCGAGCTCGACAGCGCGATGCCGTTTCTGAGCAGGAGGTGGAGGTTGCGAGCGAGTCGCATGAGAGCCATCCGATCCATGAGTCGTCCCGCCACGGGAACCCGACGCAGGAGGTCCTCGAGGGCGAGCCGGAACGAGGGGTAGCGCAGGCAGTAGCTGCCCGCCACCAGGAGAGAAATGAGGCCGACCAGGAGCCCCGGTCCGCTGTCGCGGAGATAGTCGCTCACCGCGAAGACGATCTTCGCCTCATCGGGAAGTCCGAGGTCGAGGTCGATGAAGAGATCCTTGAACGTGGGCACCACGAAGAGAATGAGCACGAGAAGGAGACCGAAGACACCGCACATGACCATCGCGGGGGGCAGGAGGCTCTTCCTCAGGAAGCGCCGCTGCTCGTCCTGCCATTCGAGCTCCTGGCGGACATCGAAGAAGGCGTCCTCCAGAGCTCCCGAGCCCTCCCCCGCCCCGACCATGGCCAGGTAGACGGGAGGAAAGACGGAGGGATGACGGGCGAGCGACTCCGTGAGTCCGAGGCCCCGATCGACCGAGGCCTTCACGTCGGCGAGCAGTGCCGCCACGCGTCCACTCTCCGCCTCGTCGAAGAGGAGCCGGAGACCCCGCGAGAGCGGGACGTGCGAGGACACGAGGGTGTGCAGGTTCGCGGTGAGGCGCAGACGCTCGGAGGGGTGCAGGCGGATCCGGGATCGGGTCCGCTTGCTCCTCCCCTTGCCCGACTGCAGGCGCAACGAGAGGACCTCGAGACCCTCACGGCGCACCTGCACCCGGGCCTCGAGGTCGCTCGACGCTTCACAGCTTCCCCGCACGACGCGCCCCGTGGGCTCGACCGCGCGGTAACGGTAGGTTTGCAGCTCCATGGAGGAGAACCTCGCCGGACGCCGACGTGTTAGCGGAGGTGAACGAGGAACCCGATGTCGTCACCGAGAACCTTGGTGTCGAAGAGGGCATCGTCGTCGGTCTGGAAGACGCCATCGGGACCGGCGCTCATCACGAGACACTTCCGGTACTTCGAGCTCGAGGTGTCGTAGACCGCACGGATGTTGCACACGTAGGGTCGTGCCCACGGGTCGAGGGGAACCTGCTCCATGTAGGGGCCTTTCCAGCGCTCGGAACCCGAGGTCGAGTAGATGTTGCTCGTCGAGCCCTGGGGCGTGTTCTTGACGAGGTGGTTGTCCATCGTGTCCTTGGGGCTCGTGCTGAACCATCCACCGTTGCCACCGGTGAAGGGGCTGGTGGTCGGCACCGAAGGTCCGCTCAGGAGGTTCTTGACCTTGTTGAGCTGACCGCTCGAGTCCATGGCAGGAAAGGCGGCGACATCCTTGTAGAAATCGGCGATGGCGGCGGCGATGACCGCGGTCTCGTTCTGGGCCTTGGAGATCCGCGAGTCATTGATCTTCTGGGCCACGATCGGGGTCAGGATCGCCGAGAGGAGCGCCACGATGGCGACCACGACGACCACCTCGATGAGGGTAAAGCCCGAAAGCGTGCGCCTCGTCCGGGCGACGGACGATCGGTACATGCCTGTACTCCTTGCTGCAATTCGTTGCGTGAGTGGAAGCGCGAAAAAGGGGAGCGGGCCTGCCCGGGCGATGAAGACGCGCAGGGCTTGCCTGGCCCGGACGACTCACGACCTGGGGCCCGGAGAACGGGCCACCATCACGAGGCATGCCGGGAATTTGGGCAAGGCCCGCTTCCCTGGCGAGGAGCCCGGAGACTCTCCGCCGCCCCGACATTCGCGAATCCCGTTCCGCGGACGCATTCGGGCCCTTGGAATTGCGGGAAAGCCATTACAAGACAGCTTCTTACAGATAAACACCAATAATTCATGGTGTTTGCGCGTGTCTCCCCGATCCGCTTGCCCCGCCCTCGTCGACGCAATGAGACACCGCGTGGCGGGAAATCGACGCCGCCCCCTCAGATGCGGGCGAAGCCTCGAACCGACTCCTCGACCTCGGCGAGCTTCTCACCGAAGAAGTGATCGGTCTCGAGGAGGAGGAGCTCGGTCGAGGCGCCCCGGGCTCGGGCCCAGGTGCGGGCAGTCTCCGTGCGGGCGAACTCGTCCCGGGTGCCCTGGATCACGAGGATGGGTTTCTGACCCACAGGGGAGAGGGAGAACTCCCGCAGGTCGAGGGGAAGCCCGATGCCGATGAGACGAGTCACGCGCGGGTCCTCCTCTCCCACGGGGAGCCCCATCCAGGCCCCGAAGGAGTAGCCAAGGAGGAGAAGGGGGTCGTCCGCGCGCGCGGACTCCCGGGCGAGCGAGAGCAGGGCTCGGACGTCGTCCTTCTCGGCTCCCTCACCGTCGTGCTCTCCCCCGCTCTTGCCGACTCCCCGGAAGTTGAACCGGAGGGTGTGCCAGCCCGCGGAGCGCAGCGCCCTCGCTGCGGAATAGACGACCTTGTTCTCGAGGCTGCCACCCCCCCGGGGATGGGGATGACACAGAACGGCAGTGGGACCGGGAACGCCCCTCTCGTCGCAAGGCTCGAGGAGCACCTCCAGATCCCCTGCCGGCCCGGGGGTCAGAAAGCGTCGTCTCTCGATCGTGGGCATGGTTCTTCCCTCCCTCCTCTTCCTACCCTTCGCTGGAGCGGCGGCCGTCTTCGGCCGCCGCTGCTCTCTCTTCCTTCGTAACCTCTTCTTCCCTTCGTGCCCTCCGTGTCGCAACGAGCCCCTCGCCCACGGCGACGCGGCCTCCCCGGCGTCCTATCATGGGATTCCCGGAACCCATGCTCCACCCAGCTTCCCTCACCGCGATCGAGGCCGCGGCGAAGACCCTTCGCCCGATGGTCGTGCACACGCCGCTAGTGCCTCTGCGCGGCGTACCCGGAGCCGACGGCATCTTCATCAAGCCCGAGATCCACCAGGTCGTGGGGTCGTTCAAGATCCGGGGGGTCCTCCACTGGGCGATGAGCCTCGAGGAGCAGCGGCGGCGATCCGGCCTCTCCACGGTGAGCGCCGGCAATACCGCCCAGGCGCTCGCCTGGGCAGGGAGGCACCTCGGGGTCCCGGCCCGGAGCCTCATGCCCGAGACGGCGCCCCGCACCAAGATCGAGGCCGTGGAGCGGCTCGGCGGCACGGCCAAGCTCGTGCCGATGGCGGAGCTCTTCCGGTTCATGCAGGAGAGGCTCTGGGAACAGGAGCCCTACGCCTACATCGATCCCTGGCGAGAGCCGCTTCTCCACGTGGGCCACGGCACCCTGGGGCTCGAGATCATGGAGGACCTCCCTGCGGTGGGCACGGTCTACGTGCCGGTGGGCGGCGGAGGCCTCATCGCGGGGGTGGCCAGCGCGGTGAAGGCGAGGAGCCCCCGCACGAGGATCGTGGCGGTGGAGCCGGCCGCGCTTGCCTCCCTCCACGAGAGCCTGCGGACGGGCAAGGCCTCGAAGGTCGAGGGCAAGACGATCTGCGACGGGGTGGCGGTACCGTTCGTGACCGACGAGATGTTCCCGCTTCTCCAGGAGCTCGTCGACGACACCGCGCTGGTGAGCGAGGAGGACGTCCTGCGCGGAGTGCGCCTCCTCGCGCTCGAGAACAAGATCGTCTCCGAGACCTCGGGAGCGCTGGCGGTGATAGCGGCGGTGGCCCGGCGCGACCAGGACCCGCAGCCCTCCGTCGCCATCGTCACCGGGGGCAGCATCGATACCCCCAGGCTGCTGGAGATCCTGGGGTGTTAAGAATGGTGCCAGGCACCTTTCTTAACATGTTAAGAATGGTGCCAGGCACCTTTCTTAACAGGCCTCCTTTCTTAACAGGCCTCAGTCGGCTGCACGCGACGACCGCGCCACGATCCAGCTCGCCAGATCCACGATGAAGTCGTTGCGCACGACGCCCTCTCCCCTCCGGGCGCGAACGGGATCCCACAGAGCGTGGCCCGAATCGGGGTAGACCCGGACCGTGACGTTCCGGCCCGGCTCGAGCTCCTTGCGGATGAGAGCCAGGCTCGCCTGGACGGGCACGTTGTCCTCTTCGTCATCGGCACCGAAGGCGAAGAACATCGGCCGGGAGACGGCGCGCCACTGGACGAGAGGATCCCAGTTCACGACCTTCGGGGCCCAGGCACAGATCCAGTGATCGGGTTCGGCGGGAAACCCCGCGATCGCGTCCGACGGCACCGCGGCCATGGCCTCACGGCGCACCCGCTCGTACTCCTGCCACTTCCCTCCCCTGGCAACCTCGATGGCGGCGTACTGGACGGCCATGGCCTGCTCGAGCTCGGCGCCGGAGAGCCCCTCCTTGCGGAAAGTATTCCGCATCTCGTGGTTGACGGTGTCGGCAAACGGCAGCAACGATGAGGACACCGTGACGACAAAGGAGATGCGATCGCTGCGGTTGGCCACCAGAGGCGCATAGAATCCGCCCTGGCTCAGACCGACCACACCGATCGAGCCAGGATCCACCTCGGGCCGCTGCTCCAGGGAGGCGATCGCCGCGACGATGTCACCGGCCAGCTCCTCGAAGCCGGCCGTGCGCCAGTCACCGGTGGAGTCGCCCGTTCCTCGTTTGTCGGGAAGGAGGGTCACCACACCCCGGCGGGCGAGATGCTCGCCGATCATGAGGGCCCAATGGTTCTTGCGGCTGGAGGGGCCGGAACCCTGGATGATGATGGCCGCCGGACATTTCTCCTTCGTGACCGGGACGAGCAAGGTGGCGGCGATGGTGAGGTCGCCCGACTCGTAGGTGGTCTCGAGGGCCCGAAACGGTGTCCCCTCTTCGGACCCGGCATCCGGCCCCTCCGCCGCAACGCCGGAGGGAGCCAGGCCGGCCAGCATCCACGCGATGAGCGACATCCGCACGCAATCCGGGAATCGATGGGTGGAGTTCATGCCACCCTCTACGCGCCCTCGATGGAGAGGTTCCCGAGCAGGGGACTCCGCCTGCCTCACCGCGAAAGGTTAAGAAGTGTGCCTGGCACCATTCTTGCACGCACCGCGAGGGGTTAAGAAGTGTGCCTGGCACCATTCTTGCACAGGAGCCAGGTCCTCCGCGACACCAGCGGGTTAAGAAGTGTGCCTGGCACCTTTCCTAACACCTGGGGGCCCTCTAGCGCGAGGGAGCCCCTTCGACGACGCTCAGGAGCCAGGTCCTCCGCGACACCAGCAGGTTGTTGTCGTCGAGGACGACCCAGTCGGTGGGATCATTCACCTCGACCGTCAGGCGGTAGTCGCCCTTGTCGAGGTCGGCGCCCTTCAGCACCACGATCTCCTCGATTCCCTCCCGGCTGCGCTTGACCCTGGCCTCCAGTTCCTCGCCCTTGAGCTCGGGGAAGTCGGACTGAGGCGAGCGCACCATGGCGTCCTTGTAGTCCCGCCGACGCGAGGGACCCGAGGCCTCCCGACCGTAGCGCCGGAGGTCGGAGGTCTGGTGCTTGCCCACGTTCTCGAGAGTCCAGCTCACCGCGAGCTTGTGGGTGGCGGGCACGAGCGGCGACACCGCGAATTCGAGCGTCGCATCCTTGCCGAGGACGATCGGCTCGGCGCTTGGCGTCGGCCGCACGGTATCGATGGGATCGACGTAGCGGTAGACGGTGAGCACGATCGCCTCGCGGCACACCACGCAGAAATCGCTGCCGCCCGAGCCCATGATGCAGCCCTGGACGGTGGGCTTCCAGGCACCCTTGGTCTGGCCGTTGGCTCCCTCGTAGATGCCGACCCCGGGCGTCCTGGCCTCGAGAAAGTGCTTCCATGGCACTTGCTCGGGATCATCAGTGCCCGAGACGTTCGCGCAGTCGCGCACGCCCCCGCGGTGGCCGGTGTCGGAGGAGTACTCATCCCCCAGCGGCGCGAAGGCATGGCCCCATTCGTGAATGAACGTCGAACCGGGCCCGCCGCCGAAGGTGGCGATGCCGCCTCCCCCCGTTCCCAGCGTTCCCTTGAGCACCATCACCACCCCGAAGCCGTCACCCCACGGCGCGAGCGTGAGGTACTTGCGCACGAGCGTCCGGTCGACCACGACCTGCCCCTGGGAGCCACCCGAGGCCTTGGCGTCGAGAATCGTGTCGTACTCGCGCCCGGCCATGTCGACCCCGTCATCCTTGGAGGCGAGGTTGAGCTGATGGAAGTTGAAGTAGGAAAGATACTCCCGGAAGGTCCTCTGCTTCTCGAAGAGGCTGATGGCCTGCTGGACCATCTTGTCGAACTGGCTCTGCTTGCGGGGATCGAGCAGGAAGCCGTCGCCCATGAAGACGATATCGACACGGTTCTCGGGTGGGCCCCCATCGCCCAGCGTGATCGCACGAAGCAGGCAATTGTCGCCGGTGCGGCTGCTCGCCTTCTCGGCCCATGGTGTCCCCGGGTGCTTCTCCTCGATCTCCCGGAAGAGCTTCCGCGACTGGGCGTAGGCTCCCTTGCGGGCGTACTCCTCGGCCTTCTCGAAGAGCGCCTGGACCTCGTCGGCAGCCAGGGCGGGGGCGAGAAAGGCGAGGAGCAGCAGATGGAGGAGTGCGGTGAGCACGTTCCTCATGGCAGGAGTCCCTCTTTTTTTCTTCTCTCGGCTGATCTGCGTGCCGACGGCCATTCTACCGCATCCCGGGGCGAGAGGGAAGGTCGTGGGGGAGGGCCGCGGCCCCTCCCCCTACTCGGCCACCTGCAGGGCCCGGGCCCGGAACAGGAAGTCGATGATGCTCCCCTCGTGGGGCTGGAGCCAGTCGAGCTTGATGGTGGGGACGGGTCCGAGATTGAGCCGGTCGACATGCGTGGCGTCGATGAGTGCGGCGCGCAGCTTCTCGTCCTGGGTGATGGCCGAGCAGACGAGCGTCGACCCCATCTTCGCCAGCATCTCGTTCTGGGGACACCTCACCACCGACACGAACGGGAACATGTACTCGGTGTTGGCGAGCGGAGCCTCGGGCGAGTCGCAGTGGATCACCGTGGGACGGAGGTATCCGCAGCGCTCCTTCTCGACCAGACGCTCACCGTGGCTCGCGGTCACGTGGGTGGCGCCGGACTTGCCCGACTCCTGTTCGATCTGCTTCCAGATGGCCTGCGCCACTCCCGGCACGGTGAAGGCGGCCAGCGCCGCCTCGGGATCGGTGGGATCCTTCGGCTCCACGGGGCCGATGCGCTCGGCAATGGCCCGCGCGATGTCCTCGGTGTGCCGCGAGGCCCAGATCCCCGAACAGTTGATGCACCCCCTGCCGCTGTTGGCAAAGACGCTCTGCACCATGAGATCGAGATGGTCTTCCCAGCGGTCGACGACGTCGTCGCCGAGGAGAATCTTGCTGAACCCGGGGCCATGCACCTGGACGGCGGGGTTGCCCGCGTAGCGCTCGACGGTGGCGGTGCCTCCGAAGATCATCGTCCTCTGGCAGCGGGCGACCGTCTCGGCGCCCATGTCGGCGCCGCCGGGATAGATCGAGATCGCCTCGCGCGGCACCCCCGCCTCGAAGAACGCGGCCGCCATCCGGTACGGGGTCCAGGGCTCCTGGGGACCCGGCTTGAGCACGAGCCCGATCTGGAGCGGGATCACCGGCAGCCAAAGAGTGTGGACGCCCGGTGAGTTCGAGGGGAGCACCATCCCGAGAACGGGGCTCTGCACCTGGTAGCTCACGGTGACGCCGCGGTCCTCGCGGCCGTATCCCCGGGAGAAGATGTCCAGGGGCAGACCGCGCGTGAGGGCATCGAGCACCTGGTCCATGCGCGTCAACACGAAGTGGTTCTTCTCCATGTTGCCGCGGGCCATGGCCTCGGGCAGGCCAGTGGTGGCGGACTGCATGCGCACGAAATCGGCGGGGGTCTGCACGCCGTCACCAAGAGGCAGGGTCCCCTCGAGATAGAGGTCCGCCGCCTTCTTCATCATGGAGACGAGCTCGGCGATGGGAATCTTCTTGAGGGCCTCGCGGGCCCGGGACGCCTTCTTGATGTCGCGGGCCAGGAGCCCGGGGTTGGCCTGGTCGACCACGGCGAGGGTCTCGCCGGTGTCGAAGTGGACGACATCCTCCTTCTCGAGGCTCTCGTAGGGCTCACCCCAGCGCAGGACGGGAATCCGTGGCATCTCAGTACACCCCCACTGTCGTGCCCGCGGCCAGCTTGGCAAACGGGCGCACACCGCTGATGCCGTCCCAGGGGTACTTCTCGAAGGGACGCTCCCTCTCGCCCTCATCACGCTCGAGGAACCCCGGCACGAAGAACTCCCGGGTCAACGTGGTGAGGCGCACACGCCCCGTCTCGCCGTAGCCGACGACCTTGTCCGGATGGTCGGGATCGACGACCTCGATGACCGCGCGGGGCTGCGGGGCGTAGTAGGCGATCTTGTAGCCGTCTTCCCGGGTCACCGGTTTGGAGCAGGCAAGCCCCATCAGGGTATTGCCATAGGTGGGCGTCATGTAGACCCCGGGGATCAGCTCCTCCATGGCGAAGCGGGTCCACTGGGGAGTGAACTCGGTACCGCCCGAGAAGATGCCGGTGATTCCCTGCTCCTTGATGGTGCTTCCCTTGGCCTCCAGGCCGTCGGCCAGCGACTCGAGGAGCTTGGGAGTGGTGAAGAGGCCCTTGATGTCGTGGCCGGCCGAGAGGACGGTGATGGCCTGGTCGACGACGTGCTTCTTGTAGGCCTCGAGCTCGTCCATCTTGCCGCGCTTGATGAGCTTGATCACCCAGCGGGGGTCGAGGTCGACGCAGAAGCAGATGCCGCCCCGGTGCTGGCAGAGGTGCTCGACGGCGAGCCGCAACCGGCGCGGCCCCGACGGCCCGAGCATGAGCCAGTTGGATCCCCGGGGAAAATGCTCGTCGGGGAGCGTCTCGCTGAAGAGCTCGTAGTCGGTGCGGAAGTCGTCGATGGCGATCCGGCTCTTGGGAATCCCCGTGGTACCGCCCGTCTCGAACACGTAGACGGGTCGATCGGCATAGGCCTTCGGCACCCAGCGCCGCACCGGGCCACCCCGCAGCCAGTCGTCCTCGAACGGCGGGAATCGTTGCAGGTCGGTGTAGGAGCGGATCTCCTTCTGCGGGTCCCAGCCGAGCTTCTCGGCATAGTCGAGCCAGAAAGGGCACCCCGTCTCGGGCGAGAAGTGCCAGGCCACGATCTCACGGACGTGAGCGTCGAGTGCCGTTCTCGCTGTCTCCACCCTCTCATCGAGGGACCTGGCGGTCTTCTCGGTCACGATCGAGCCTCCGGCGTAAAAAGAGCCTCGGGGGACTCCCCGGGGCCCGGATGTCGTCAGGACCTTACTATACGCTCCCACGCGGCGGGGCGCAGGCCCTTACCGGCCAGGAAGCCGTCACGGCTCTTCGCGATAGGGCCTGCGATCCCGGAAGAGCTCGAGCATCCGGTCCAGGTCATGAACCGAGGCCTGGTAAGGGTCCTTCCTCACCACCGCCATCGCCCGACCGATGATCTCGACCGCCTCCTCGAAACGTCCCACCTCGGCGTACGCCGCGGCCAGCGAGACGAGGGGCGCCACGATCCGGTAGCTGACCGCTTCGCAGGCCTTCTCGGCCATTGAGACCGCCTCCTGCCCCGCACGGAGGTCGGGATCGGGATGGGTGGCCAGGATCCAGGCCAGCTCGCTGGCGGTTGCCGCCGCGTCCGGCTGCAGCCGCAAGGCCGCGCGGTAGTGACGGATGGCGGCCCGGGCATCGCCTCGCTCCTGGGCTCGCTTGCCCAGGTTGTGCTGATCGAGCGCTCCCGTGGGCAGGTTGGCGAGGATCCTCTCGAGCAGGCGCCGGTTGGCCTCCAGGGTGGACGGTGTCGGCGTCTCGACCCACGCGAGCCGGATCAGAGCCTGTGCGACCGCCCGGGCGGTGACGAAGTTCCCCAGGGGATTGAAGTGGAGGACGGAGTACATCGAGCGCTGGTACCGCTTCTCGGCGTCATCGAGGTCGCTCTTCGGCTCCACCACCTCGAAGCCGAGCTCGGCTCCCCACTGCGCCACGAGCCGCTCGGCCTCGGGCATGGGCCAGTGCAGCCCGGTGATGACCACCACCATCATCCTGGCCCCCACCGAATCCGCTCTCTCCTTCATCCGGGCCAGGAGCGCCCGTGCGAGGGGAAAGAGGCCCTGCCTCTCCGCGAGCTGGTCCAGATTCGCGCTCAGGAGTCGGCTCTCGAGCCGCGTGGCGAGATGGTGCCACAGGTAGCTCAGGGGGCGCTCGGGCTCCTCCTTCAGGATCTCCTCCGGCGACGGGACCGGGCTGCCCGTGAGGACCAGCTCACCCTCGCGCAGAATGTAACGGGGCTTGGCGTAGTCACGAAACGAGAGCCCGTTCCGGAGGATGTTCTCCAGGAAGAAGCCCACCACCACCACGTCGGGTCGAGTCCGGAGTCCCTCCTCTTCGAGAACGCGAAGCTGCTGATCCGTCCCGTAGCCATGGATGGCCAGGTTGAAGACCTCGACATCGCCGAGCTGCTGCTCGAGGCGCGCGGGCCAGCAATCGCCGTCTCCGACCTCTTCACCGAAGGTGAACGAGTCACCGAGCACCACGATCCGCGTCACCCCGTCGCGCCTGGGAGCCTCGAATTCGTGGGGCGAGCGAAAGCCCCGGGAGTTGGTGGAGACCGGGGGCTGGGAGCCGTCGCGAAAGGAATCCAGGTCAGGCCGGCAGAGCCACCCGAAGAGGGGATGGTATCGATCGTAGCCGTGGAAGACCTCCCGGCCGGAGCGACTCCTGCGCTCGATCCACTTCCGCCTCCAATCCTCGCTCTGGGAGGCCAGGGAGACCGAGGGCGGCGCCGAGCCGAAAGAGGAGTAGGCGCGAAACGCGAGCTCGGCCAGCACCAGGGTGAGCCCGATCATGAGGACGGTGAAGAGGAGCTTCTTCCGCAGCGAGATCGGAGGACGCGGGTCGGGGGTCTCGGGAATCATGGCCGGTGAGGGCGGATCCTTCAACGGGAGGAACCTCCCGCGCCCTGGACCCGAGACACTTTGCAGAGGAGCACCCCGTGACGCGGGACCCGGGACCGGATCTCCGCGTCGACCACCCCCCGGTCCACCTGGCGCCAGAGGTCGCGGACCTGGTGCCTTCCGGTGAGGCCGAGATCGCGGAGGGAAACCGAGACCTCGCGCTCGATCTCGCCGGTGTTGAAGAGGCCGACCGCGAGGGAGCCGTCCTCCATGAGCTTCATCCAGACTTCGCTCTCCTCGGTGCGTGCCACTCGATGCGCCTGCCGACCCAGCGGGTCCTGGTTCACATCGAGGACCTCGTCGTTGGTGAGAAGCGAGAGGGTGAAGGCGTCGAGCTTCTCGAGATCGCAGCCGATGAGAAGCGGCGACGCGAGGAGACACCAGAGAGAGACGTGGGTGTACTGCTCGTTCGGGGAGAGGCGGGAGGGTCGGAGCTCCGGCCCCCAGCCCACGTGGCCCACCACCAGCATGTCCGGGTCGTTCCACCGACCGGGACCGGCGTGCTCCTCGAGACCGGCCTGCGAGAACCCGATGCCGGCCATGCTGTCCCAGGTGTCGGTGATGTCACCGGTGGTCCGCCAGAGATTCCCCCCGACCTTCGCCCCCCACTCGGACACCTTGCCCATGCCGTACTGGCAAAGGCTGAACACGATGTCCCGGTCCACCGTGTCGAGGGCTTGCCGCATCACGAGGTAGGGCTTCATGAGCTCGTCGCGCGAATCGTCCGTGGCGAGGCTGCCATAGCTGCACCAGTCGTACTTGACGTAGTCGAAACCCCACTCCGCCCATCTCCGCGCGTCGAGCTCTTCGAACCCGTGGCTCCCCGTGTAGCCACCGCAGGTGAGGGGACCGGGTGAGCTGTAGAGGCCGATCTTGAGACCGAGGGCATGGACCTCGTCGGTGAGCCTCCGCATGTCGGGAAACTTCCGGTTGGCGCGGATGCGCCCGTCGTCCAGGCGTTCGGGGCCGGTCGCGAGCGGATCGCTGCCATCGGGGCGGATCTCCCAGCCATCGTCGATGTTGATGGTGGTCCAGCCGTGGTCGGCGAGACCCGTCTCTTTGAAGGCCCGGGCCGCGGCGCGGACCTTCTCGTCGTCGACGGAAAGGCCCCAGCAGTTCCACGAGTTCCAGCCCAGAGGAGGCGTGAGAGCCAGGGCGTCCCAGCCCCGGGAGATCTTGATGCGCAGACTGCGCTCATCGATGCCGTGGTCGTTTCTGGCCCGGACCTTGACCTCGTGGAGGCCCTCGCCGTCGGCGCGGCCCCGGACGATACCGGTCACGGGATCCAGGGCAAGCCCACGGGGAAGCCCCTCCGCCTCGATCTCGACGAGGCCCTCTCCGGTGGCCGTGATGCGATGGAGAAAAGGCTTCCCCGGACGTGCGCCGACGATACGAGGACCGGTGAGACGCGGCGCGGGCCCGGGCGCGGGGGTCAGGATCACGGGCTTCTCGCGGGGCGGCAACACGGCCACGGGCTCTCCCTTCCTCATCAGGAAGCGTGCGTTCACCCAGTCGGCGTGGTCGTAGTTGATGCTGTCGAGTGCCGAGCCCACCAGCAGCAGCACCTCGCCCACGCGGTCGAGAGCGACGTCGATCTTGACCGGCGGATCACCGGGGCGCACGACGTCGCTCCTGAAGAGGAGCTCGCCGTCGCCGTACACCGAGAAGATCACGGTGCCGGGGCTTCCCAGGACCTCGTCGTCCATGCCGGCCAGAGCCTGGAACCGCCGCGCCCTTCCATCGACCCGGACGTGGAGCCGGCTCGTGGCGTGGGTGCCGAGGCCACGCTCGTACTTCTTGCCCGCGATGCGGAGCGGGTTCCCGTCGACGGAGAGATTCTTGCGGGGTTGCCCCCAGCCCTGCTGGACGAGCGAGAGATCGAGGGTGTCGAGGGAGACGACCGCGTCGGCAAGCAGGATCGATGGCAGGAAGGACGCCATCGAGAGAGCAGCGAGAAGAACGGTGCGCATGGGAGACTCCTCGAGGGAACCGATCGCCGAAGGTTCCGAGTGTACCCGATCCCGGGCGCTTGACAGGGAGGTCGGTTCCGGGATTCAATGTGACCTGCCCCCGAGGAAGGCTCCCCGATGCCGCCCGGAAGAAACCGACCCCTCTTCGCGACGCTCCTCGCCGCGGTGCTTCTCGTGGGATGCGGGAAGGAGGTGGTCCCGAGCCCCACCGTCGAGGAGCCTCTCCATGCCACCGTCACCCGCCTCCTCAGCGAGCTCGATCCCCTCGACGAAGGGGCGGCCGAGGGGAAGGCGGCGACCGAGATCGGTCGGCTCGGCAATGCTGCGCTTCCCGAGCTCCTCGGGGCCCTGAGCAACGGCGACGAGAGGACCCGTGCCGCGGCAGCCATCGCGCTGAGGAAGCTCGTTCGCGATCCGTGGGACCAGCTCGGCTTCGAGGAGGACACGCTCATCGTGAAGGGAGCCTCTCTCGAGGAGAGCGTGGCCCCCCTCGCGCTGGCGCTCGACGAGGATCCCTCTCCTCTGGTGAGGCTCGAGTGCGCGGCAACCCTCGGCAAGATGGGCCTTCTCGCGAGCGCGGCGGCACCCGCCCTCGATCGCGCCCTCTCCGCAGCCGACAGCGACGCGATGCGGGTGGCCACCTGCGCGGCCCTGGGCAAGATCGGGCCCGGTCACGCGGCTCCGCCAGCAAGATCGCGACGCTTCTTACGGGAGGGGATCCCCTCGTCCGGCAGGCCGCCGCCATCGCCCTCGGTCGCATCGGCCCCGAGGCGAAGTCGGCCTTGCCGTCCCTCATCTCCGCGCTGGAGGACGACGCGCCTCCCGTGCGCGAGAGCGTGGCGGCGGCCCTGGGAAAGATGGGCCCCGTGGCGCGAGGTGCCATGGATGCCCTCGCCGGTCGGCTCTCCGACGACGACGCCGACGTGCGCTTCATGGCCGCGGTGGCGCTGGGACGCATGGGCCCCGGCGAGGAGGCGTCGCGCATCGTTCCCCGCCTCGCGGCGGCCCTCGAAGACCCGAGCCACCGGGTGAGACGAAGGGCCGCCCAGACCCTCGGCGCGCTGCCCGACATCGCGGGAGAGGCAGTGCCGGCGCTGGTGAGTCTCCTCTCCGATGCCGAGTGCCGGCTCGAGGCATCCTGGGCTCTTGGACGCATGGGAGAAGAGGCGGTGCGGGCCCTGGTGGCGCCTCTCTCCTCGACCGACCCCGAGGTCCGGATGGCCGCGACGCGAGCGCTGGCCGGGTGTGCCACGCGGGCCCGGGAGGCGGCGCGGCCCCTCCTCCTCGAGGCGTCGGGCGACGACGACGAGAGGGTGCGCACGATTGCCGCCAAGGCCCTCGGGGAGCAGCCCGGTGCGGCCGAGGAGGTTGGTGACAACTCCTGAAGGAAGGCCGCTCCCTCGGCCTCGGTCCGGCTCAAGGTCTACCGCCGGATGGTCGACCTTGTGCGAGAGCCCATCCCGATCACGGAGGGGCACTCTCTCTCGACGAAAAGGGCCACCTCATGAGACTCCCTGCCGGTACCTGCCGTGCACTCCCTGCCATCACGTCCCTCTTTCTGGTCGCGATCTGGTGCGCCCCCTCCGCGGGTCAGCCACGCGGCGGCGCCCTCTCGTTCGCGAGCGGCACCAATGACTTCGTGCGGGTTCCCATCCACCCGAGCCTCGGCAGCGAGACCTTCACCCTCGAGATGTGGGTGAAACGGGCGGAGCCCCTCCTCGATCAGCACTGCGTCTTCTTTCGCAGCGCGGCGGGCGTGGGAAAGTCCAACGGGCTCGTGCTCACCTATGGCTACGACGGCCGCGACGCCTGGACCGTGTTCGTGGCGGGAAAGCCGATCACGGGAAGGAAGCCGCAGCAACCCGGACGCTGGGCCCACCTCGCCGTGACCTACGACAAGAGTCGGGTGCGCCTCTATCACGACGGCGTCCTCGAGGTCGACAAGGCCCTCGCCGAGCGTCTCGACTGGAACGGCGACCTCTATCTCGGCGTCGAGCTCGATGACCATGACTCGGCCCTCGACGAGAAGCAGGCCCACTGTGGACTCATCGACGACGTGCGCCTGTGGTCGGTGGCGAGAACACGCGACGAGATCGCGGCGAGCCGCGACGGGGATCTTCCCGCGTCGTCCGAGAGCCTGGTGCTCTTTCTCGCGTTCGACGAGGTGGGAGGGCTCCTCGCCCACGACGGATCGGGCCTCGGCAACCACGGCCTCCTGGGGATTCCCCACGGCAGGAAGTCCCAGGAGGCGAAGATGTCTCCGCGGCGCGTCTGGGTCGGCAGCGAGAGGAACAGCATGGGGGTCACGATGACGGGCCCCCTCCCCGCGCCGGCGCCACCGTACGATCCCTGGGGCCAGCCCTGCGACCCGCGCTGGACGCCTCGTCCCGCTCTGCCGGGTGCCGATGCTCCCCCTGCCTGCAACGGCGGCTGCCCGGTGCACTCCCCCGCCCGCCGCGTCCAGTAGCCGAAGAAAGGGGGCCCGGAAGAAAAGGGGACAGGACCCTTTCTTCAACCCACGTCCTCGGCGAGGCGGGTGTCTTTCCAGCGGCCCCTCCGGAAGAGAAGCACCCCCATCACGGCGAGCACCGACTCGGCGATGCACACCGACCAGAAGACTCCCTGCGGACCGAGGCCGGTCCTGTGGGCGAGCCACCAGGCCAGCGGAATCTCCAGCAGCCAGAAGCAGAAGAAGTGCATCCAGGTCGGGGTGACGGTGTCTCCGGCACCGTTGAAGCCCTGCACCGTGGCCATGGCCCAGGCGTAGAGCACGTAGCCGTAGCTCAGGATGCGCAAGGCGCTCACTGCCACGGCGGCGGTCTCGGGCTGCCGGGTAAAGATGGCCACGATCTGCGGCGCGAGGGCGAGGAACGCCACCGTCACCAGGGCCAGAAAGCCCATGGTGTAGGTCCCGGTGAGCCAGACGGCTCGCTCCGCGCGCTCGGGCCGCTTCGCTCCGAGATTCTGGCCCACCAGCGTCGCGGCCGCATTGCTGAACCCCCACGCCGGCAAGAAGGCGAAGATGACGATGCGGATCGCGATGGTGTAGCCGGCGAGGACCGTCTCGCCGAAAGGAGCCACGATCCTCATCAGCACCACCCAGGAGCTCGTGGCGATGAGGAATTGTCCTACCGTTCCCGCGGAGAGGCGCAGGATCTCCAGCAGGATGGGCGGTTCGATGCGGAAGGCCGGGCCCCGCAGCGCGATCCGCCCCGTTCCGCGGCGCAGCATGAAGATCTGGTAGGCGACCCCCGTACCCCGGCCGATGGTGGTGGCCACGGCAGCGCCAGTCAGGCCGAGCTCGGGAAAGGGCCCGAGGCCGAAGATGAGGCAAGGGTCGAGAACGATGTTGATGGCGTTGGCGAGAAACAGCGTCCGCATGGCCAGTGCCGCGTCACCGGCTCCCCGGAAGATGCCGTTGCCGAGATGGATCAGCATCACGATCACGTTGAGGCCGAGGATGAGACGGGTGTACCCGCTTCCCTCCGTCACCACGTTGTCCGTCGCACCCATGAGCCGCAGGAGATCGGGAGCCAGGAACAGGCAGGGTACGCCGATCACGACGCCCGCAATGACGCCAACGGTGAGAGCCGAGGTGGCGGCACGCACGGCGCCGGGCTTGTTCTTCTCCCCGATGCGGCGCGCGATCAACGCGGTGGCGGCCATGGCGAAACCGAGGGCCAGGGCGTAGACCAGCGTCAGCATGGACTCGGTCAGACCCACGGCTGCGACCGCGGCATCCCCCAGGCGAGCCACGAAGAAGACGTCCACGATGGCGAAGGTGGACTCCATGAACATCTCCAGCACCATCGGAATGGCGAGGAGCCAGATGGCACGGGTGAGCGAGCTCGTGGTGTAGTCCAGCTCGGCACCCCGCAGTGCGGCAAAGGCCTCCTGCCAGAAGGTGCGTGGAGTCGAAGAGGCATTCCCGGGGTCGGTGGCGAGACCCGGCGAGGAGTCGGGTGGAACGGTCAATGCGGATCACACGCTTCGAACGGGGGAGTGTCCGGGTCAGCCGGACGCGGCCAGGGACATACCCATGAGGCGCGTCGGTCCCGTGAGGATGCTGGCCGGTCGGACGGGAAATCCTAGCATCGCCACGGCAACAGGGCCATCGCCTGCGCTTCCCGGGGCCGGAGCCACGAGCCGGGTCACTCCTCCCCGTAGATCGGCCTGCGCTTCCGTCGCGCCTCGCCGCGCGGCTTCTCGGTCTTCGCGTCATAGGCGGCGTGGAGAGAATCGAGAATCTCCCGGCTCAGATCGCCGAGGGCGGCAGCTCTCTCCGGGCCGGGGGGCGCCGCGCGGAGAGAGGTGAGCCGCCGGTGCCGCTCCTGTCCGGTCAGCAGGAAGGCGAGGTAGAGGTCCGGGTTGAAGTTCGCACAGGTCCCGTACTCCCACCATCTTCCCCAGCCCGAGGCGGCGAGCACCCGCTTGCCGTCGCCATCGACCACGACCGACGTCGCATAGCCGAAGCGGTACTTCCAGTGCGAGCGGCGCACGGACTCCCACACCGCGAGGCCAGGAGCAATTTCCGCGAGCTCGGCACCCTGCTGGGAGATATCGATCTGGACGGGGACAAAGGAGTCCTCGAGCAAGGTCATGACCCGTGAGTCCGAGAGCGAACCGCTCCGGCACATGCGGGCGGCCTGTCAGGTGGGACCCTCGTCGTGGAACTCCTCGATGAAGAAGAAGACGAGAACGGGGCGGCCGGTCTCGCGAGCCTCCTTCAGCGCGGACCGAAGATCGGGCCGCCAGTCGATCTCCCGCCAGCTCTCCCGGTGCTCGGTGGCCATGATGTGCCGTTCGCAATTCTCCAGCGTGGCCACGTACTCCACGTCGGGCTGGAAGTAGCGGGACGCGGACGGAACGGGCAGGGGCTCGTCGGCGAGGCAACGACGCTCGGCGAGGGCAAGGAGGAGAACGAGGCCCGTGGTGGCAATGGTTGCCGGGCTCGTCCTGATCGACGGGAACATCAGCATGGGCACCTCTCGGGGGCACCGTTCATCATACCGATGACCCGCGCGGCACTCCAGGGTCAATACCGCTCGAAGACGATCTCGTGGAGGATCAGCTCGCCCGGTCGGTCCACCGGATCGAGGCGGAATTGCCACACGCCGTCGACCCTGTCCCCCGGAAACTCGTAGACCACCTCCTGGGCTCCTTGACGCCCCGAGAAGAGGAAGGTCCCCTTTCGCGCCTCGCCGAAGGTGTCCTCGCGGGACGACGTCCAGTAAATTGCCCCGACGACCGGCTCCTGCTCCGGGGACCGGTCCATGGTGAAGCGGAGTCGAACCCGTCGCCAGGGCCCACCGAGGCGGGGCGTCCCGAAGAAGAAGGGGTCGAGGCTGGTCGACACCAGGCGCAGGCCACCGGGTTGCAGGTCAACCTCGTCGATGGCCAGAAACGTCCAGCGGGAGAGTGCCGCCGCCCCGATATGCACCTTTCCACGGTAAGCGAGGGCGGCGACGCGGATGCCCGTCGACTCGGGATTCCAGGCCATGTAACGGACGTCCGGCGCCCACTCCGTGGTGAAGGAAAAGGGGCTGGCCGCGTTCACATCTCCTGGATCCCTTGCGTCCGGGGACCTGAAGCCGGGCAGGAACACCGACCCCGGGGAGCGACCCTCGAGACAGGACCGCAGCCTCGTGCTCCACGACCCGACGGAGTCGGATCCTTCCGGGATCGATTCCTCGACGAAGATCCCCTGCAACAGCACCCGGGCCGGCCCATGGAACAGATGGAGACGCAGCCTGTCCAGACCGGGAAGGTCTTCCTCCAGCAGGATCCTCCGGGCGCCCTCGCCTCCCGGCACCTCGAACGGAATCCTCCGCTCCCCGGAGAACTCCCGCTCTCCCCTCGTCGTCCATTCCAGAGCCCCGGGGAGTCCGCCGCCCTCGGGGTCATCGAGGACCGCCAATCGAAGAAAGATGCGCCGGACCGGACGGTCGAGCCCCACTTCGGCCACGAGGATCTCGCTGCTCTCCTCGGGGGTGGTGATCTCGAGTCCGCGCGGGTGGAGCTCGCCCTGGCAATGTGGCAACAACGCCGGGTACAGGTCCTCCGGAAGCAGGCGGGTCCTCTCCACCGGGACCAGCTCCGCGAAGTCGATCGTTCCCATCGAGGTGAGGTGAGCCACGAAGCGAACGTCGGGTCCTGGTTCCCGCGAGAGCGGGTGCTTCTGGCAGCCATCGCCGACCATGGCCGAGAAGCGATCCTCGGAGAGCTCCGACGGAAAACCTGCCATCCAGACCGCACCCGGCGACTCCGAGGCGCATCGCTGCAGAAAGAGTCGGGCCAGATCCTGCTCCGTCCACCGGATCCGCTCGTAGACGGCCGTGTCTCCCCGCACGTAGGCCCTCCTGTAGTTCCACTTGAGCTGGTTCTCGACTCCACCTTCGTGACCGGTGAGGGGCTCCCGTACCACGATGTAGTCGGGCACGTACCTTTCGAGGGCAAACGTCACGTGGCGCCCCGTCTTGAGGTACTTCGAGATCCCGGGGGTGACCAGACCGCACAGATCGACCATGTATCTGCGGGAGTAGAATCCGATGATCCCGATCTCCACGGAAGCAACGCGCGCCTCCCGGGGCGCATGCTCATCGAGCCACCGACCGATGTGGTAGTAGCGATTGCTGGATGGAGACAGGTCCTCGAGCTTGCTCACATTGCACTCACCGCGAAGAACACCTCTGGAGAGCAGCGCAACCGCGACGAGGGTCGCCAGGGCCGGCACGAGCCGCCCCTCGAGGGACGGTCGCACACGAAGCAGACGCTCCACGGGCACGAACGACGCAAGATAGAGGCAGAAGAAGAGACTCTGGACCACGAAGGCAACGTAGTACCAGGGATAATTGGGTACTCCCGTCACGCAGTACAATCCGTTGTGCACGAGCGTCCAGGCCACCATGACGATGCCGATGCGATCGCGCCTGACCACGGCGACGAGAGCCCCGACACCGGCCAGAATCGACTGCCAGAAGTACTGATTCGCGATGAAGAACTCGAAGAGATCGCTCCGGTAGCTGTGCGTGGAGGGCCAGAGATACGACTGCGCCTGATCGATCTTGGCCCCCACCGTGGAGGGGAAGGGAGAGCCGAAGTAGAACAGGGAGAACAGGAGCCAGGGCAGTCCAGCCACCACCCCGGCCATCAGGAGCCTCCAGGGAAACTTCCGGTTCTCGAACCAGGTGGCGGCCAGAAGAAGAGCGCCCAGCACTCCTCCGTCGGGTCGGATGAGACACAGGAGAGCGGCGACGACGCCAAGGGAAAGCTGGCGACGCCGGAACCAGCAGTAAATGGCGAGCAGGCAGCCGGCAGAGAAGAGCAGAGCCTCCATGCCCGCGGTGGCGCTGACGTACCAGTTTCGGACGAGAAGGATCGGGAAGGCCAGGGCCACCACGCGAAAAGGCTTGCCCTCGAGAAGAAGGTAGACGAGCAGCGTCAATCCGAGAACCGAAAGGAGATGAATCACCACCGCCGCACCCATGATTCCCTCCTCGAAGAGCGCGGCTCCCACGGCCAGGAGCAGGGCATAGAGGGGAGTCGTCGTCCCCAGGTAGTGCTCTCCCGGGTTGTAGACGAAGCCGCTTCCCGCGGCGAGGTTGGCGGCATAGCGAAAGGTGATGTAAGCATCATCGACGATGATCGACGAGGGGAACGCGAGCACGCTCGCGATGAGTCCGAGCAGAAGAAGAGCGACCACGAAGACCGTCTCGCGACGTCCTCTCGCCGGAGCCCCGATGGGCTCCACGGCTCGATCACCTGGATTCATGGGTCCGACGTCTCCCTTGCTTGATGGACGCTGGCCGCCAGGCCGGCTACTTCCCGTCCTCGGGCCAGGGGGGAAGGGGCTCTCCCTCGATCCAGGGGGCTCCGGACTGGACCAGGTCCTCGACGAGGGCCGTCATGCTCTTCTGACCGTCCAGAAGCCGGGAGCGGATCTCCCCGATCTCCGCCCTGGCGATGGCGAGGCTGCGGCGATGAGTCGGGGTCGGCCCGTAGGTGGAACGGTCCACGCCGCGAGCGACCGCAAACAGCCGGTCGTTGATCACGGGCCTGAACTTCTCGCCCGGCTCCTGCCGGGAGCGACTGCCATGGAGCCGGTTGTCCAGCTCCATGAGCTCTTTTCGAATGGCGTGATAGCGAGCGTCGAGCTCCCCCGCCTCGGTGCGGGAGGCCGCCAGCACCACCCCCACTCTTTCGATCCGGGTCAACGATCGCGCGAGCGAGATCTGGAGCGCGGTGTGGACGCGGACCGCATCCTCGTACTCGCGCCAGAAGGAGGCCACCTCGGCCGGGTCACTTGCCGGGAGTGCCCCCTTGCGCAGGGGAATCACCTCGAACGTCCGCGGCGTCGACAGCCGGGTGATCGTGCCATCCACCTGGCTGGCGAGAGAAACCGAGTACACTCCCGGCGCGGCCATCAGGCCCCGGGGCGGATCACCAAACAGAGGGGGCGGCCCCTCCGCCAGCTCCAGGGCCTCGGGGGCGGGATGACGGAGATCCCAGGCCACGCGGTGAAACCCCTTCTTGACGGGACCGCTGATCCGTCGCACGACGTGGCCGGACACATCCTCGACGGTGAGCCAGATCTGCGCCTCGGGCTCCTGTCGCTCCCGCTCCACCGCCTCCCAGCCCGGGAAGGTGCGGGCCTGGCCCTCCTTGACCATGGCCTTTTCCTTCTCCTGCCGCCTCGCCTTGGCGGTCAGGAGGTCGTCCTTCAGGTAGTAGGTGAACACCGTCCCGAAGGGTGGGTTGGGAGCCACGAAGTGCGAGGCGCCCTGGTCTCCCTTGCCGCCGTCGAAGCCGAGGTGAGGTCGCGGAAAGTACCACCATGAGTTCCGGACCGGGAAAAGGGTGGCCGCCTCGGCGAGCTGCGCGTCCGAGACCTCCCGGAGGGGGCTCAGGTCGTCGAGCACGTAGAACCCGCGGCCGAAGCTCGCGCCCACCAGATCATCGTCACGCCGATGGATGGCCAGATCGCGGAAGGAGATGATCGGCACGCCTCCCTCGAGTCGGGTCCATCTCTCCCCACCGTTGACCGAGAAGTAGATCCCGAACTCGGTCCCCGCGAAGAGCAGCCGCGGCTGGACGTGATCCTGGACCAGCCTCCACACCAGGGTGCGGGCGGGAAGATTGCCGCGAATCGATCGCCAGGTCCGGCCCCGATCCCCGCTCCTGAGCAGGTAGGGCTGGAAGTCGCCGACCTTGTGGTTGTCGAGAGCGACGTGAACCGCGTCCGCATCGAAGAGATCGGCCTTGATGTCGTTGACGAAGGCGGTGGCGGGCACCCCGGGAAGAGAGCTCACGGGGATCGTCCGCCAGCTCTTGCCTCCATCCTCGGTCACCTGGATCAGACCGTCGTCGGTGCCGGCATAGAGGAGCCCCTCCTTCCTCTGCGACTCGGCGAGCGAGGTGATGGTGCCGTAATTCGACATGGCCGAGACATCCCACGGGCTGTCCCAGCTCATGGTCTCGCCCATGATCTCGAGCTCCATCCGCTCCTGGTGGCGGGTCAGGTCCGAGGAGATCGCGGTCCAGGTGTCCCCCCGGTCGTCGCTCCGCCACACCCTCTGGGAAGCAAAGTAGATCCTCCCGGGCGCGTGGGGGCTGACCAGGATGGGAGCGTCCCAGTTGAACCTCTCGTAGTCCTCTCCCGTCTCCGGCTGGGGCTGGATGTCGACCACCTCGCCCGTGGAGAGATCGATGCGCGACAGAAACCCCTCCTGCCGCTCCGCATAGAGGATGTCCGGGTTGCCAGGCTCTGTGGCGGGCTGATGACCGTCCCAGTCCAGCACCACTCTCCAGTCCGAGTTCTGGATCCCGTGGGCATTGTCGGTGCGGGACGGCCCGCCCTCGGTGCTGTTGTCCTGGGTGCCGCCGTAGACGTTGTAGAAGGGCTCGGCATCGTCGAGGGCCACCTTGTAGAACTGGGTGACGGGAAGGTTGTCGAAGAAGCGCCAGCCCTGGCCCAGGTCGAAGCTCTCGTAGAGACCTCCGTCGGTGCCCACGAGCAGGTAGTCCGGATCGTCCTTCCGGAATGCCACCACGTGGTTGTCCGAGTGCTTGTGCTTCTCGGGCATCCGCGAGAACGTCTTGCCCCCATCCTCGGAGATCTGCACGCGTACGTCGGCCAGATAGAGCCGATCGAAGACGTGGGGTGATGCGTAGAGCTCCTGGTAATAGTGCGGGCCCGTTCCTCCCGACACGGTGTCGGAACGCTTCTCCCAGCTCGAGCCCCGGTCGGTGGAGCGGTAGAAGCCGCCCTTGCGGCGATCGAGCTCGATGGCCGCGTAGAGGATGTCGGGATCCTGGGGTGAGATCGCGAGTCCGATCTTGCCCATGTCGGACTCGGGCAGCCCCCGGGAGAGCTTCTCCCAGGTCACGCCGCCGTCGAGGCTTCGGTGCAGGCCGCTACCCGGCCCTCCGCCCATGTAGGCCGCCACGGTTCGATGGCGCTGCCAGGTGGCGGCGTAGAGACGGTCGGGATCCCGCGGATCGAGGACGAGATCGGTGGCTCCCGTCCAGCGATCATCCCCCAGCACTCGCGCCCAGGTCTCGCCGCCGTCGGTCGAACGGAAGACTCCGCGATCTCCGCCTTCCCTCCACAGGGGGCCCTGGGCCGCCACCCAGATCACGTCCGGGTTCGCGGGATGGACCACGATGCGCGAGATGTGCTCCGAGTCGGCGAGTCCCTTCTTCTTCCAGCTCTGTCCGCCATCATCGCTGCGGTAGAGACCATCGCCGAAGCCGCAGTGCCGACCACCGACGTTTTCGCCGGTTCCCACCCAGACGACGTGCCGATTGTGCGGATCGATGGTGACGCAGCCGATGGAGTAGGAACCCTGGTCATCGAAGATCGGCTTCCAGGTGACCCCGGCGTTCTCGGTCTTCCACACTCCGCCCGAGCCCACCGCCACGTACCAGAGGTTGTCGTCTCCGGGGTCGATGGCCACATCGGCGATCCGACCCGACATGAATGCCGGGCCGAGACTCCGGAGCTCGATCCCCTTGAACAGCTCGTTCGCCCACGGAGAGGCGTCGTCTTTTTCCTGGGCGCCGAGCGAGCCCGGAAGGAGTCCGAGAAGGAGAAGCGTGAGCAGGAGGGGCGTCTTGTTCATGGCACTGCCTCGAGGGACCGGATCCAATGGGGTTCGCTCCAGGTTTTACCTCTCGCCTCGACTCTCACGCGAGATTTTTGGCGGACCTGGCGTCCTCGCCGGCGGGGGCCCCCTCCCGCCGGCCCGGAAAGAGCTCGCTGGATCGCCAGCCCCCCCGGACTTACAATGGACCCGAGGAGATCCGGGGGACCGTGACCACGGAGGCATCATGGCGCGCGCTCGTTCCCAGGCGACGATGGACAAGGCGGAGTTTGCCAGGACGGTGATCGAGGCCGATCCCTCGATCAGCCACCGAGCCCTCGCCCTGGCCGTGATCAAGATGTTCGGAACCGGTCTGAGCACGGTGATCCTGAGCAACCTGAGGGCGGGCAACGATCCGTTCGAGCCGAGGCCTCGCAAGAGGCAAGGAGCGCAGCACGATGCGGAGGGGAGCGGTCTCTACGTGCTGGCCGACCCGGAGCCTCCGAAGGAATCCCTCCCCCCTCTCTCCGGTGCCGCCGCCTATCTCGTCCTGGCCGATGACGTGCGGGTCGAGTGCAAGACCAAGGCCGAGGCAAAGGCAGAGGTCCTGAGGCTTCTCCTGGCGGGCACGAGGTCCAGAGACATCGCCGTGTACGGGCGGAGGTCGATCCAGGTCCAGACGACCCACTCGGTGAAGATCGAGAGCTCCGACGAAGGTGGCCTCGATGTTTCCCGCGGTGTGAACAAGGCTCCGACACGCGGGCGACGACGCTCCACCAGGAGGCAAGGAGTCGTCAAGGAAGGAACCACGGAAATTCCCAGCCCACAGGCCAGGGTCGATGACGACGCGGATGTGGTTCCGGCTCCCGCGGCCAGGACAGCGGTCCGGAGCCGGGCCGAGACGCTGCGCCGGGTCACCGAGACCGAGGCCGCGCTCGGCCACGACGTCGAGGACGGAACCCTCGAGGAGCGGATCAAATCCCGACTCCTCGGGTGAAGCGGCATCCGAGGGGAGGGGAATCGGACCCTGTCCCCTCATCGCGGGGGACACGCGCCGTCACCACCTGTCCCGGAGCTCCTCCGCGATCTGGACCGCGTTGAGGGCCGCCCCCTTGCGGAGCTGGTCGCCGCTCGCGAGCAGCACGAGTCCCTTCTCGCAGGAGGTGTCCCTGCGGATCCTCCCCACGAAGATCTCGTCGCGTCCCGCGGCGAGAAGGGGGGTAGGAAACCGATTCTCCTCGCGATCGTCCCGCAGAGCGACCCCGGGAAAGGCCGTGAGGAGCTCTCGCGCCTCGGCCTCGTCCATTTCCCTCTCCAGCTCGACGTGGATGGCCTCGGTGTGCGCCCGACGCACCGGCACCCTCACACAGGTCGCCGACACCCCGACCTCGGAATCGCCCCAGATCTTGCGCGTCTCGTGGAGCATCTTGGTCTCCTCCACGTTGTAGCCGTCCTCTCCGATGGCGGTGTCGTGACTGAACACGTTGAACGCGCAGGGCTCCTTGAACACCTGCGGACGGGGCTCTCTTCCCTCCAGCATCTCGCGCGCCTGGCTCTCGAGCTCCTTCATGGCACGGGCCCCGGCTCCGCTCGCCGCCTGATAGGTGCTCACCACCATCCGCCGGACTCGCGCCGCCAGGTGGAGCGGGGTCACCGCCATGAGGAGCACGATGGTCGAGCAGTTGGGGTTGGCGATGATGGCCCCCTTCTCCTTTCGCCGGCGGATCCCGGACAACGCCCGGGCGTTGATCTCGGGGATCACCAGGGGAACCGTCTCCTCCATCCGGAAGGCGGAGCTGTTGTCGATGACCACAGCTCCTGCGCGAGCGGCGATCGGTGCCAGCTCGCGACTGACGCCGGACCCGGCGCTGAAGAAGACCACATCGAGACCCTGCAGCGTCTCCGCGGTGAGCTCCCGGACCCGGCACGCGCTCCCGCGAAACTCGATCTCCTCGCCCGCGCTCCGGGGGCTGGCCAGCAGGCGAAGGTCGCCCACGGGGAGGCTCCTCTCCTCGAGGAGGCTCACCAGCTCCCGCCCCACGGCTCCCGTGGCACCGGCGATGCCCACGGCAAGCCCGTCGCGATCGGCCATGATCCCTCGTGCTCCCTCGTCTCGACGCGAATCACCGCCCGACAGAATAAGGCCCCGACCCGAGTTGTCCTCGGGCCGGGGCCGCACGTCAAGAAGTACATCTCGACCCTCGACCGCAGAAGGAGGGACGCGGCCGAAAGGAAAGGCATCGGGGCCGAATCGATCGCGAGGGCCGAACGCTCCCGCCCCGCAGTGATAGTGCCGATCCCCGCGACTTCCATCAAGAAGATTCGCAAAAGCCGAAGGCGGACCGGGACCTCGATCAGCCCCCTCCCGATCGGATCCCGTCGCGGAGCTCCCTCAGAATCCGCTCCCGATCGTCGGGATGGGCGATCCCGGCCAGTGCCTCGGCCCTCTGGCGGATCGTCCGACCGAAGAGGTTCACGATCCCGTACTCCGTGGCCACGTAGTGGACGTGGGCCCGCGTCGTGACCACACCGGCCCCCTTCTTCAGGAACGGCACGATCCGGCTCTCGCCCCTGCTGGTCCGTGACGGCAAGGCGATGATGGGCTTGCCGCCCTCCGACAGGCTCGCCCCGCGGATGAAGTCCATCTGCCCTCCCACCCCGCTGTAGAGACGGCAGCCGATGGAGTCGGCGACGACCTGCCCGGTGAGGTCCACCTCGAGAGCGCTGTTGATGGCCACCACCCGGGGATTCCGGGCGATGGTGGCGGGGTCGTTGACGTAGGCGATGTCGAGCATCCTCACCTGGGGATTGTCATCGACGAAGTCGTAGAGCCTCCGGCTGCCCACCACGAACCCGGCCACGATGACCCGGGGATGCTTCTTCTTCTGCCTCCCGTTGACGACTCCCTTCTCGACGAGGTCGATGAGGCCGTCCGAGAACATCTCGGTGTGGACGCCGAGGTCCTGGTGGCCCGTGAGGCAGGAGAGAACCGCGTCGGGAATGGCGCCGATCCCCATCTGGAGCGTCGACCCGTCCTCGATCAACCCGGCCACATGCTTGCCGATGGCCTTCTGGACGTCGTCGGGCGGCGGCAGCTTCACCTCGGGGAGGGGCACATCGCACTCCACGAAGGCATGGAAGCGGTCGACGCGGATGAGGCCATCACCGTGGGTGCGCGGCATCCTGGGGTTGATCATGGCCACCACGAATTTCGCCGTCTCCACCACGGCCCGGGTGGTGTCCACCGACACCCCGAGCGAGCAGAAGCCGTGGCGGTCGGGAGGCGAGACCTGAACGAGGGCGACGTTCACCTCGAGGACGCCTCGCCGGAAGAGCTGGGGCACCTCGGAGAGAAAGATGGGGATGTAGTCGGCGCGCCCCTCCTGGGTCGCCCGACGCACGTTGGCCCCGATGAAGAGCGAGCTGACCCGGAAAGACCCCTCCATCTCCGGACGCGCGTAGGGGGCATCCCCCTCGGTGTGGAGGTGGACGATCTCGACATCACGGAGCTCGGGGGCGCGGGCGACCAGAGCGCTCACCAGCGGCCCCGGAGTGGCGGCGGCCGAATGGATGAACACGCGGTCGCCCGATCGGACCACCTTCACGGCCTCTTCCGGGGTCACAGCCTGGATCATGCGGGATCTCTTCTTCAAGGTGGGGGGAACGGCGAGGTCGGCACCCGGACCCCACCACTCTACAAGTCCTTTTCCCTGCAGACAATGAGACCCAGGATGCGCCACCTTCGGGAATAATCCGGTCTCGCCGTCGCCGCTCCTTCCGCCGCGGCTACACTCTTCGCATGGATCTCAACCCGCGCCAGATCGAGGCGGCCACTCACGACCCGAAGAGGCCGCTCCTCATCATTGCCGGCGCGGGCACGGGCAAGACCACCACGCTGGCCCACCGGGTGGCCCATCTCCTCCGGGAGGGTCTCGATCCCGAGCGGATCCTGCTCCTGACCTTCACCCGTCGTGCGGCGGCCGAGATGACGGCGCGGGCCGAGCAGGTCCTCCTCCGTGAGGCCAGGGCCAAGGGGCAGGGCGGCAAACCCACGCCCGCCCGCCGCATCCGGTGGTCGGGGACGTTCCACTCCGTGGGAAGCCGGCTCCTGCGGCTCCACGCCGATGAGATCGGCCTCGACCCGTCCTTCACGGTGCTCGACCGACCCGACTCCGAGGATCTCCTCGACATCGTCCGCGAGGAGCTGGGGCTCGCGGCGCGAAAGACCCGATTCCCACGCAAGGGAACGTGCCTTTCCCTCTACTCCCTGGTGGTGAACTCCGGAAAGTCGCTGATCGAGTGCTTGAAGTCGGCTTTTCCCTGGTGCGCGCGGTGGGAGCCCGAGCTCCTGACCCTCTTCCGCGGATACGTCGACGCCAAGCTCGCCCAGGGAATTCTCGACTACGACGACCTCCTCCTCTACTGGGACAAGCTCATGGAAGAGGAGTCCCTCGCCGCGCGCGTGCGCAAGAGGTTCGACCACGTGCTCGTCGACGAGTACCAGGACACCAACGCCATCCAGGCCCGGATCGTCCGCGCGCTGAAGCCCGAGGGCGACGGCGTGACCGTGGTCGGTGACGACGCCCAGTCGATCTACTCGTTCCGGGCCGCCACCGTGCGCAACATCCTCGACTTCCCGGCGCAGTTCGATCCGCCGGCCACCGTGATCACCCTCGAGGAGAACTACCGCTCGACCCAGCTCGTCCTCGACGCCTGCAACGCGGTCATCGAGAGGGCCCGCGAGCGCTTCACCAAGAATCTCCGCAGCCGACGCCCTGTCGGCGCCAAACCCACCCTCGTCACCGCCTACGACGAGGACGCCGAGGCACGCTACGTGGCCGACCGGGTCCTCGAGAGCCGCGAAGCAGGAATCCCGCTGCGTCGCCAGGCCGTCCTCATGCGCACCTCGCACCACAGCGATCTCCTCGAGATCGAGCTCGTCCGCCGGGACATCCCGTTCGTGAAGTACGGCGGGCTCAAGTTCCTCGAGGCCTCCCACGTCAAGGATCTCCTGTGCGTGCTGCGCTTCGCGGAGAATCCCCGCGACCGGGTGGCAGGGCTCCGGGTGCTCCAGCTCCTTCCCGCCATCGGGCCCGTGCGCGCACGTCGCATCCTCGACGAGCTCGCGGCCCTGGGTCACGACCTCGCCCGGCTCTCCTCCCTCGAGCCGCCCCGCGAGGCCAGGACCGACTGGCCCGCCTTCGCCTCCCTGCTCCAAGACCTCGCCGCGGGTGTTCCTCCCTGGCCGGCCCAGGTCGAGAGGGCGCACGAGTGGTACCGCCCCCACCTCTTCCGCATCCACGAGGCCGCCGACGTGCGCGACCGCGACCTCGTACAGATGGAAGTCATCGCCACCGCGTTCCCCGACCGGGAGCGGTTCCTGGTCGAGCTGACCCTCGATCCGCCGGTCAAGGCGGGCGACGAGGCCGGCCCTCCCCATCTCGACGAGGACTATCTCGTCCTCTCCACCATCCACTCCGCCAAGGGGCAGGAGTGGGACGTGGTCCACGTCATCCACGTCGCCGACGGGTGCATCCCCTCCGATCTCTCCACGGGTGACCCGGACCAGATCGAGGAGGAAAGACGCCTCCTTTACGTGGCCATGACGCGAGCCAGGGATGAGCTGCACGTGATCCATCCCCACCGCTTCTTCACCACCAAGGGGCCGCGGCGCAGCGACGCTTCGGTGTCGACCCCGCTGTCGCGCTTCCTCGAGCCATCCCTGCTCGACCGCTTCGACCGGCGCGCCGCCCTCTCGTCTGCCGACCTCCGTGAGGAAGCCGCTTCGTCGGCGGGGCGGCCCGTGATCGACGTGGCGAGACGGGTCCGCGACCTCTGGGGGCCGGTGGATCCTGGATCCGGGTGATCGCGAACATTGTTGCGCATCCGGGGAACCTGGACCGGGGGCAGAAGGTACATTAGGGCCCCTGATCCAGAGGTGACATGCTCCAGTCCACCGCCCTCGTCTCCGTGAAGAACCTCCGCTACTCCTATGGCCAGCGGGTGGCCGTGGGCGGGGTCTCCTTCGATGTCGCCCAGGGGGAGATCTTCGGCCTTCTCGGACCGAACGGAGCCGGGAAGACGACGACCCTGTCCTGTCTGGCCGGCCTCCTCGGTGCTTTCGAGGGAGAGCTCGAGATGAAGGGGCAAAGGTACCGTCCCGGAGACTCCGTGGACGACCGGCGGCGGCTCGGCCTCGTTCCCCAGGAGCTCGCGCTCTACGACGACCTCACCGGTCGCGAGAACCTGGTCTTCTTCGGCAAGATCAACGGCATCAAGGGAGTCGACCTCGTGCAGGCGGTCGACAAGGCACTCTCCCTCGCGGGTCTTGCCGATCGCGCCGGCGACCGGGTCAAGGAATACTCCGGGGGCATGAAGCGGCGCCTCAACCTGGCCGCCGGGGACCTCCACTCACCGTCGCTCCTGCTTCTCGACGAGCCGACCGCCGGTGTCGACCCCCAGTCGAGGAACCACATCTTCGAGGCTCTCCGGGCCCTCAGAACCCAGGGCCGCACCATCATCTACACCACGCACTACATGGAAGAGGCCCAGCGCCTCTGCGACCGGGTGGCCATCATCAACGAGGGGCTCATCGCCGCCATCGGCACGGCGCGGGAGCTGGCCACCGGGATTGGCAAGCCGGAGGCCGATCTCGAGGATGTCTTCCTCCACCTGACGGGCAGGAGCCTGCGCGACCGATGACACTGCTCTCCGCCGCCTTCGCCGTCGCAGTCAAGGATCTGCGGATGTTCCTGCGCGACCGCATGGGACTCCTGCTGGGATTTCTCCTTCCCATCGTGCTCGTCACCGCCTTCGGCTTCATCATGAAGCTGGTCATCCCGGGGGGAAGCGGAGGGATGCCCCGCTCCACCCTCTGGATCTCCGACGCCGACGGAACCGAGCAGAGCCGCGAGCTCGTCGAGCAGCTCCGCCAGGTCTCCATGCTGCGCATCCGTCCCGAGGCCGACGAGGATCCCCTCACCGCGGACCAGATGCGGGCCAAGATCGATGACGGCGAGGCCCACCACGGTCTCGTCATCGAGGGTGGATTCGGCGCCGCGCTGGAGAGGGGAGAGCTCCCCGAGCTGGTCATGCTCCGCGACCCGGGCCGCGTCATGGAGGATCAGATCACCCGGATCGGCCTGGCCCAGGCGTTCATGGCGGTGACCCACGGAAACGCCTGGCCCCACTCCCTGGCACGGATTCTCGGGAAATCGGGGATGGACGAGCAACAGGTGGCGATGGCGGAGGGATTCGCCCGGTCCATCCAGGGGCTCATCCAGTCGTTCGCGATGGGCTCCGGGGACAGGACCGCGTCGGGCGAGAAAACCGCCTCCGATGCGGCCCCGATGAGCTTCGACATGAGCTCCTTCATGGAGGAGATGGTGCCGGTGCGCACCGAGGATCTGCAACCTCCCGAGCGCCCGAAACAGCTCTCCTACCAGCTCGCCCAGAGCGTCTGCGGCATCATGGTCATGATGGTGATGTTCCTCCTCATGGCCTGCGGCGCCACCCTCATCCAGGAGCGCGAGAACGGGACCCTTCCTCGCATCATGGCCTCGGCCATCCCGCGGAGCTCGCTCCTGCTCGGCAAGTCGATGCTGGGGGTGACCATCGGGTTCGTCCAGCTCCTCATCCTCTGCGCCTACGGGCAGATCGTGTTCCAGGTCGACATGTTCCGGGACATCCCCACCCTCCTGGTGATCTCCCTGTCCTGGACCGCGGCCGCCACCAGCTTCGGCATGCTCATCGCCTCCTGGGCCCAGACCACCAAGCAAGCGGAGGGTCTTTCCACCCTCCTCATCCTCCTCATGGCAGCCATCGGTGGCTGCTGGTTTCCCGTGCAGGTGTTCGACCTTCCGCTCGTGGCCCAGATCGTCACCAGGTGCAGCCTCGCCTACTGGGCCATGACGGCCTATCAGGGGATGCTCTGGCACCAGCGCCCCTGGTTCGATTCCCAGATCCTGGGGAGCCTGGGGGTCCTCTGGGGATTTGCGGTGGCAGCCTCGCTGCTCGCCTACCGCCTCTTCAAGCTACGCTACCTCAAGGGGTGACCACCATGCGCCGATCGCCTTTCCCCGGGCCCCGCCTCTCCCTCCTCGTCGGCCTCTGCCTCTGCTTCCTCGACGTCAACCATCTCCGCGAGGTGGAGGCGGTGCTCCTCCGCGGACGGTTCCTCGATCGCGAAGCTCTCGACGGCCTCCTCGACGAGGCGCGGAAGCTGGTGGGAGGCTAGGGCCAGGAGTCCCCATCCTTCGGGGAGCCCCCTCGCCTCCCTCCGCCGCTGCGGGTAGAATGACCTCTCCTTTACCTGAACCGACGAGGAGAGAGGAGCTCGCCATGAGCAAGGAAACGAACACCGACATTGCCGACCTGCGCTCGCTCGTCGAAGGAGCCGACGGGATCTCGGTCCTGCGACAGAGCAAGCTCTGCCGGGGGTGGAACGGCATCCGCTACAAGGCCGGCCTCTCGGCGAGCAACGTGGGCTCGAAGAAGCTCTCCATGAACGTGGCCACCATTCCCCCGGGCGGTGTCGCCTACGCTCACATTCACGTGGACTTCGAGGTCATGCTCTACATCCTCGAGGGAAAGGTGCGGCACGAGTACGGCGACGGTCTGAAGAAGAGCGTCGACAACGAGGCCGGCGACTTCATCTACATCGAGCCGGGAGTGCCTCACGAGGTGTTCAACCTCAGCCAGACCGATCCCGTGGTGGCGGTGGTGGCCCGGTCCGACGCCTCGGAGTGGGAGAACATCGTGAACTACGACCGGAACCAGGGGAGCCAGTCGTGACGCGATGGATCTCCGCGGGAGTGGTCGCCATGCTGCTCTCCGCGACGGCGCTTTCCGGATCCTCCGGGGAGCCCCCCCCCACCTTGCACGGGCGCACCCACGCCGCGTGGGTCGACGTCCTCCGCCCCGAAAAGGAGCAGTCCCGCTGGCTCGAGATCCCGTGGCTGTCGAGCTTCGGGGAGGGACTGCAGGCGGCCTCCCGGCAGGAGATGCCACTCCTCCTCTGGGTCATGAACGGCCACCCACTCGGCTGCACGTGAGGCAACGGCGTCAGGGGCCGACGGTCCGTCTGGTCCGACCCGGAGCTGATCGAGCTGGCGAAGTCGTTCGTGTCCGCCGCCGACGAGGTGTGGAGGCTGCAGCGCGGTGACGATGCCGAGTGCCGCACCTTCCAGTCCTTCGCGAAGGTCGGCCACTATCCCGGCGCGGCGGGCACCAAGCAGGGGATCTACCTGGTGACCCCCGGTGGCCGGCTCCTTGCCTCCGCCAACACGCTCTCCCCGGCCGAGGTCCTGGCCACCCTGCGGTCCGGGCTCGTGAGCTGGAATGAGCTCTCCCCGCAGGAGCGCGGCACGGATCCTCCCCCCGTCGACTCCCGTCACCGCTGGGAGAAGAGCCGTCCCGGAGATGGTCTCGTCCTCAGGAGTATTCTGCGCGATCTCGGTCCGGATCTCGCCATCGATCCCGAGACGAGCGGCCTCTTCAATCTGGACCACGCCTGGTTCTCGAGCGAGGAAGTGGCAGGTTGGCTTCCGAAGGACGCGACCCCGGGCACCACCTACCCGGTGAGCGATCTCGTGATCCGACGCCTGGCCCGGTTCCATCTCGTCGACAACGTCCTGGGCCAGACCCTGCCCTTTGCCGACGAGGAGATCGTCGCCGCCTCCCTCGAAGGACGGGTCCTTTCGCGTGAAGGCAATCGCGTGACGATCGCACTGCGGGGAAAGACCTCGGCCTCGGCGGACGGCGTGTGGCGGCTGGGCGACAACGACTGGAAACCGACCCAGCCGTGGCCCCGTACCGCCACCACGGAGCTGCTGGGAAGCCTGGTGGTCGACGTGGAAGCGGGCTCGATCGAGGAGCTGTCCCTGGTGGCCCTCCTCCTCTGGACGGGACACACGCGGTTCAACACCCGGCGAACGGAGTCCGGTCAGGTCGGGATTCTCTTCGAGCGCGTCCCCGCCGATCAGTCGGTGGCGCCGGCCTTCGTCGACATCTACGACGCGAGCTGGATCGAGAAGCCCTGATCCCGGCGGTTCACGAGGAAAGAGGCGCCCCGCCGCGGCTGCGTCCGATCATCACGAGATCGGACGACTCCTGCGGATCGTAGGGCTCCCCCGTCATGCCGCCTCTCAGCTCCACCGAGAAGCCCGCCCGTTCGAAGGCCGTGGTCAGCTCTCCGTCCTCCCAGCCGCGAAGCACCACGCGACGGGCAGAATGCACCTGCACCGGCTCCTCGGCTTCCCCGCGGAGCGTCAACGTGATGGGATAGAAGAGGATCATTCCGTCGGGACAGGGCGTCATGACCCGGAGGAACACGATCTCCTCGCCCTCCCGGTCTCCCGCCCTCAGGTTCACGGGGAGGCTGCGGATTCCCTGCTCGCGGATGCGGCGGTAGTTGAGGATCTGGATGACGAGGAGACCTTCCGGTAACAGGAGGCTCGCCACCTCGGAGAGAAGAGTCGCGAGCTCGGCTTGGGTGGTGACATGGGGAAGCATGTTGCCGAGACAGAGGGCGAGGCCAAAGCGGGGCTCACGGCCGAGAGCCTCCGTCATCGAGGAGGCGTCGGCGAGGATGAACCGCCCGTGCCCCTTGCGCTCGTGGTCACGGGCCTGCTCGATCATCGCCTCGGATCGATCGACCCCGACCGCGCGGCATCCCTGCCCGGAGAAGAAGGCGGTGTGCTCCCCGGACCCGCATCCGACGTCCAGCACCGAGCGATCGGGCGCCATGGCCATCAGATCGAGCAGGAAGGGCTTCTCCCGCTCGATGCGGGGGCCCCACGCGATGAGCCGGCGATACTCGGCCCGGGAGTAGGGATCGCTCATGCAACCGAGCATACCGCGGGTCTGCCTCCAAAGACGGTGTAAAGAACGGTGCCAGGCACCATTCTTGCCGCCGCGATTCTTGCCGCCGCGGGTGTAAAGAACGGTGCCAGATGAGATGAGAAGGCCAGCCCCCTGACGCAGTCCCTTTCGGGCTGCATAGTGGTGTCCGGTGTTTGAAGACGGACCACCACCAAGGAGGCTGGCGCATGCATCTTACTACCTT
>Ga0326597_10000825_pt1 | contig 52668 bp, 36 predicted proteins | sample RVTome_12_FD_203789 | JGI IMG/M metagenome (GOLD analysis project Ga0326597, IMG submission 203789) | Soil microbial communities from uranium-contaminated site in the Upper Colorado River Basin, Wyoming, United States - RVT100D185 | ecosystem: Environmental > Terrestrial > Soil > Contaminated >... | reverse complement strand
GCAGGAACCTGCCCGCCGGCCAGCCCGCCCTCCTGTTCGCGGCGGACCAGGCCGTCGGCGGAGGAGACGGAGCGGCCTTCGGAGACGGCCTGCGCTGCGCGGGGGTCAACGCCGTCCGGCTCGGTGTACGGCCTGCCTGCCCGCAGGGTTTCGAGATCTGGGGACCGGGGCTGGGCCAGGTCGGCGGCTGGGCGCCCGGGGACGTGCGGCGCTTCCAGGTCTGGTACCGCGACCCGGCCGGAGGCCCGTGCGGGTCCGGGTTCAACCTGAGCAACGGGCTGGAAGTCAACTTCGGTCCCTGAGGGCCGGCAGTCCGGCCCACGACGAAGACCAGGAGACCGTCCAATGCCTCTCGCAAGCGAGTTCCACCTACTCGATCGCAAGGGCCGCCTGCTCCCGGTACGCGCAAGGCGCTGCCGCGTCCTGGGTCACCAGTTCAAGCTGGCGGCGACCTCGAGCGCTCCCGATCCGGTGGCCGTTCCCATCGGCGAGGGCGACCGGCCGAGGAACCTCCCGCGCCGCCGGCAGATCGTCGTCCGCAACTCCGCGCCCCTGTCGGCCGTCTCGCCCAACCGTGTGCTCTACGTGGGCGGGCTTCTCCCAAGCCCCCGTACGACAACGAGTTGCGGTGCCCGGAGAAGGGCCCAGCCCCCGCGCCGGCGCGATCCCGCGCGCTCCGGCCGCAGGCGGCGGCCGGCAGCGCGCTGGGTCAGAACGACCCCCACCAAGCCCGGCCCGTGGCTTTGAGGGTATGCTGCCCGGTCCCGCAGGGGGGGCCGAAAGACGTCACACGGCCCGCCCTGGGGGCCGATAGGGGGAACGGCCGCGGCCGCGACCCCCCGCTCGGCCGTGCGCGGGTGTAATATTCCGTGTACGCGAGGTTCTGGCCGGCGGCGGCGGTCCGTGTCCCCCGCCGCGCCGCGGACGCCGCTGCCCCCGACCGCGCCGACCCGATCCGCCTCCGCCTCCCCGATGGTCCAACGCAAGCCGCGCATCGTGCTGTTCCTGCCCCACCGGGCGGACCCGGCGCAGGGCGTGCGCGTCAGCGCGGACCTGCTGCCGCTCGAGCTGCTGCAGATCGCGGCCATCCCCGACCGGGAGGGCTACGAGTGCGCGATCGTCGACGCGATGGTCCACGAGGACTACATGGAGCGGCTCATGGAGCTGTGCGACGGCGCGCTGTGCTTCGCGAGCTCCTGCATCCTCGGCTTCCAGGTCGCGCACGGCGCGCGGGTGGCGCGCGCGATCCGCGAGCGCTTCCCGAAGCTGCCGATCCTGTGGGGCGGCTGGTTCCCGAGCGTCCTGCCCGAGCGCTACCTCGAGGAGAAGATCGCCGACGCCGTCGGCCTGGGGCAGGGCGAGATCACGTTCTGGGAGGTCGTGCAGGCGCTCGACAGCGGCGAGGACCTCGCCAACGTGCCCGGCCTGCTCGTGCAGCGCGACGGCAAGCCGGTGTACACCGCCCACCGGCCCGTGGTCGGCTTCGACAAGTTCCCCGACTGTCCGTGGCACCTGATCGACTTCGAGGAGTACGTCGCGCTCCAGAACAACCCCGGCGACTGGAAGCTGCGGCACAAGTACGCCGACCCGTGGGACATGCCGGCGGGCACGCCGCTGCGCGGCTTCAGCTACTTCTCCAGCTTCGGCTGCCCCGAGCCGTGCACGTTCTGCTGCAGCCCGACGGTGACCGACCGGCGCTGGAAGGCGATCCCCGGGCCGCTCCTGGCCGAGCGCGTCCTCGAGTGCCACGACCGGTTCAAGTTCAACGTGCTGCGCTTCCAGGACGCCAACTTCGGCGTGCACGAGAAGCGCTCCAACGAGTTCTGCCAGGGGCTGATCGACGCCGGCAGCTCGTTCTGGTGGAACGGGACGTACGAGATCGAGACGATCGCGCGCTACAAGCCCGAATCGCTCGACCTGCTGGCGGAGTCGCGCTTCCACATGGCCGCGCTCGGCGCTGAGGCCAGCAGCCAGGAGCAGCAGAAGAGGATCAAGAAGGACATCCAGATCGAGCGCGACCTGGAGAAGGCGCTGCGGCGCTTGAACGAGCGCGGCATCCAGTCGAGCGTGTCCTGGATCATCGGCTACCCGAACGAGAGCGAAGCGTCGATGGCCGAGACGATCACGACCGCCGCGCGCATCAAGCACCTGTTCCCCAACTCGCCCAGCGACGTCTTTCCCTTCCGCGCCATCCCGGGCACCGAGGACTTCGACACGGCGGTCGCGCAGGGCTACGTGCCGCCGCACAGCCTGGAGGAGTGGGGCGCGTGCCTCGAGTACAAGTACGAGCTGAACGACGCCAACCTGCCCGAGCACATCGTGCAGCGCTGGCGGCGCTACGGCGTGACGTCGACGTTCTACGACGGGCTGGCGAAGGAGGGCCTGGGTTTCATGCGCAGCGCGATGCGTCGCGCCGCGGGCTGGCGGCTCAAGAACAACAACTTCAGCTTCCCGCTCGAGCAGAAGCTGTTCCACGTCTTCGTGCGCCTGTCCGGGTACAAGACGCAGGCCGAGGTGCTGAAGATCGACCGCACTTCGGGCGTCACCCCCCACGCCCCCGCGTAGAGACGTGATCCAGCACAAGAAACGTATCGTCCTGTTCCTGCCTCACCGCGCCGACCCGGAGCGCGGGGAGATGTTCAGCGCCGACCTGTTGCCGCTCGAGCTCTTGCAGATCGCCATCGGCCCGGCCGCGGCGGGCTACGAGATCGTCCTGATCGACGCGATGGTCGAGCCGGACTACGTCCGCAAGGTCCTCTCCGCCTGCGACGGGGCGCTGCTCTTCGCCAGCTCTTGCATCCTCGGCTACCAGGTCTACGACGGATACCTGGTGGCCAAGGCGGTGCGCGAGAAGCACCCGGACCTGCCAATCATCTGGGGCGGCTGGTTCCCCAGCGTCATCCCCGAGATGTACCTGGACGGGGGCATCGCCGACGCGGTCGGGATCGGCCAGGGCGAGATCACGTTCATGCAGGTGGTCGAGGCGCTCGCCTGCGGCGCCGACCTGGCCGAGGTTCCCGGCCTGGCGCTCCGGCGCGACGGCAAGGTCGTGTACACGGCCAATCAGCCTGTGGTCGGCTTCGACAAGTTCGGAGAGGTGCCGTGGCACCTGCTCGACTACGAGAAGTACGCCGAGCAGCAGGTGCGGCCGTCGCAGCTCAAGGTGCGCCACCGCTTCCCGCTGCCGGGGAAGTGGACGCCGCAGAACCCGCCGCGCGGCTTCAGCCACTTCTCGAGCTTCGGCTGCCCCGAGCCGTGCACGTTCTGCTGCAGCCCGGCTCTGACGGGCCGGCGCTGGAAGGCGATCCCCGGCGCGGAGCTGGCGGAGGAGATCGCCGAGCTGCAGGCGCGCTTCAAGTTCGACGTGCTGCGCTTCCAGGACGCGAACTTCGGGGTGGCGGAGAAGCGCACGAAGGCCTTCTGCCAGGGGCTGGTCGAGCGCCAGGTGGCGATCCACTGGAACGGCACGATCGAGATCGAGACGATCATGCGCTACGGGCAGGACACGCTCGACCTGCTCGAGCAGTCGCGCTGCCACCTGCTGTGGCTCGGCGCCGAGGCCGGCACCTGGGAGATGCAGGAGCGCATCAAGAAGAACATCGCGATCGAGCACATCCCGCTCGCGATCGGCGAGCTCACGCGTCGCGACATCGTGCCCGGCACGTTCTGGATCATCGGCTACCCGGGCGAGACGCGCGAGTCGATGGAGGTTACCTTGAAGCAGGCCGCGGCGATCAAGCACGCCTTCCCGCTGGCCGGCTCCGACGTCTATCCCTTCCGGCCGATCCCGGGCACGGAGGACTTCGACGCGGCGGTCAAGCTCGGCTATTCGCCACCGGCGGACTTTCGCGGCTGGGGCGCGTGCTTCGAGTACAAGTACAACTCGCAGAACACGCCGATCCCCGCCGACATCCGCCGCACCTGGCAGCGCTACAACAACACGGCCGCGATCTACGACGAGTACGTGAGCGAGGGTCCGCGCTGGATGCGCAAGCTCCTGGCGAAGACCGCCGGCTGGCGCCTGCGCCGCGGCGAGTACCGCTTCCCGCTCGAGCAGAAGCTCTTCGACCTCTACGTCCGCGCCACCGGCCAGACCCAGCCCGCGGCGGCCGATTACGTGCCGGCCGTCGACGCCTGATACGGTGTCTGACACCGTATCGGTCAGGCCAGCCGGTAGCGGACCGTCGTTTCGTGGCGCACGACCTCGGCGGCGCGCGCCGGCACGGCGTAGCGCACGGCGCGCGCGCCGCCGGGGTCGAGCAGGCGCTCGACGACAACGAGGCCCTCGCCGTCGACGCGGTACGTGCGCTCGAAGCAGCTCGTGGCGAGCGGGCTGCCGTCGGCGTGGCTCAGCCGGCCCGTCACCGTGACGCCGTCCTCGTGCACGGCGACCGCGGGCGCGACGGCGAAGGCACTCGACAGACGCGGGTGCGCGACGGACAGGATCCCGCGCCGCAGCACGCGCAGGGGCTCGGAGAGCGCGGCGCCGGTGCGGCCGGCGCGCTGCTGCACGCGCGCCAGCCAGAGCGAGAAGCGCAGCTCGGGCGCGCCCGAGCGCAGGCCGCGCGCGAGCGAGGGCAGACCGCGGCGGCCGTGCCACTCGCCCTCGACGAGCGCGGCGCAGCGGCCATGGTCGAGCAGCTCCGTCCCGTCCCGCTTGCGCACCGCGCGGATGCAGCCCGCCCCGCGCGGGCTGCCGTGGTGGACGTTGAAACCCGGCCGCGCGCCTCGTACCCAGGCGACGACGCGCGCGTCCTCCAGACGCGCCAGCGACGCTTGCGGGAACCAGGTGACGCGCGGGCCGTCCGGCGCGGGCGCGTCCACCGGCGGCCGCTGCAGCTCGAGCGCGGCGTCCAGGTCCTCCGCGGCGCGAGCGATCCAGCAGGCGTGCGCGGCCCAGAAGAGCGGGCACTGGAAGCTGCGCCCGCGCCCGGGTCCCGGCAGGTGGCTCTGCGGCTCGCCGTCGGGCGTGAGGTGCGCGACCCAGGCGCGGAAGGCCGCGGCCGCGCCCGCGGCGCAGGCCGGCTCGCCGAACAGCCGCCAGCCGCGCGCCAGCGCGAAGACGTCGAAGGGGTGCGAGGCGACCTCGTAGCTCGCGCCCCAGTACCAGGGCTTGGCCTCGACCAGCCCGACCTTGATCCCGTCCGGCCCTTGCAGCGCGAGCAGGAAGTCGAGCCCCTTGGCGAGCGACGCGCGCTGCCCCGCGTCGCGCGCATCGCGCCCGCTGCGCTCCAGAGCGAACATCGCGAACGCGGTCACGCGCGACTGGTAGAAGGCCGAGACGTCGCTCGCGCCGGCGTGCTCGGCGCCCTGGTCGAGCGGATGGTACGGGAAGCTGCCGTCGTCGTGCTGCACGGCAGCCAGGCCATCGAGCGCGCGAGCGACGGCGTCGTCGAGCTCACCGTCGGGCTCGAGCGCCGCGGCGGCGGCGAGGCCGGTCAGGCCCCAGGCGCGCTGGGCCGGCACGCCCTTGTCGACGGCGGCCGTGCGCAGGTAGGTGCGCGCGTGCAGCAGGCTCGCGTCGGCGAAGGCGCGCCGGTCACGCGCGTCTAGCTGCCCGCCGCCGAGCAGCACCAGGTGCGCGAGCGCGTCGCTGCACGCGCCGCCGTCGATGACGTTGTTCGAGCAGTTGTAGGGGTCGTGGCGTCCGGGACGGAACGTGTGGCAGTCGCTCGCGCCCTCGCGCGCCAGGTTGGCGACGAGCCGCCGGCCCTGCTGGAGCGCGTCGGCCAGGAAGCCCGCCTCGCCGGTCAGCCGCCAGAGCTCGGCCGCCGTGATCGCGGCGCAGGCGCTCTTGCCGGTGTGCTCGACCTTGTGCAGCGGGCAGACGATGCGCCCGGCGCCGTCGCGCAGGCCGAGCTGCCAGGCCAGCGTGCGCCGCAGCGGCTCGAGGATCTCGCGTCGCACGCTCATCGCCGGGCGCGGCTCATTCGCGCCACTCCGCGGAGAGCGCGGCCAGGCGGCGCTGCGCCTCTTCCGCGCCGTAGACGTGGACCAGGCACGCGCCGAAGCCGCGCCGCAGCGGGGCGCGCCGCGCCGCGGGCACCATCTTCGCGGCGGCCGGCGTGATCGCGGAGCTCTCGGCGCCGTCCGCCAGCCCCCAACCCAGCCCGAGGAGCGCCTCGTCCTGCAACTCGTCCGGGATGGCGCGCAGCACGGCCTCGATCTTCAGCTCTTCCTTCCGGATCTCGCGCCGCAGCAGGCGCCCGCACAAGAGCCCGATGCCGCGCGCCGCGGCGGGCCGCACCTCCGGCGCGAGCGACGGCAGCATCCCAAGAACGGCGTTGAGGGTGGACGCCGTGCGCAAGGAGGTGTCGGGGAAGTCCTTGGGATACGCGCTCCCCTCGGCGACCTCGCCCGCGAAAGGCGCTCCCTCGCGCTGGAGCCGGGCGAGGTTTTCCGTCACGAGCCGCGGGCCGGTGGCGGGCTCGCGCTGCATCGACTGGAAGAGCAGGAAGGAGCCCGCGCCGCGCGCCATGTCCGCCTGGACGTCCGGCGGGTGGCCCGCGACCAGCTCGGCGGTGTCGAGGAAGTCGGCCTGGCCGCGCCCGCGCTTCTCGCGGCGCAGCCATTGCAGACCGGCGCGATCGAAGCCGATGCCGCCGTAGATCCGGCGCCGGTAGAGTGGCGCGAGCGCGTCGGCGTGTTCCCTCACCTGTTGCTGGCTCAGCCCGTTCCTCGGATTGAGCAGCCCGCGCGCCGCCTGCATGAAGTTGTAGCCGCGGTAGTGCGCGCCCAGGTTGGGCTCGGAGAGGCCGAAGTCGAGATAGCTCAGGTTCCAGAGCCCCGTGGCGAGGGCGAGCGCGGCGGTCCCCAGCCCGAGTGCGCGCAGGGCGGGCTTCGCGCCGGCGCCGACCCAGCGCGCCGAGAGGATGGCGATCAGCAGGATCGCGAACTGGAAGTGCGGCAGGAAGTAGCGGTAGCCCGCGCACTTCATGGGCGGGATGTGCTCGCCGACGCGCAGATCGCTCAGACCGTAGGCCACGGCCGTCAGCGGCAGGTAGAAGACCAGCGGCAGGAGCTTCATGCGCTCGAAGGCGCGGCGCGACTCGTCGCCCGCGAGCTCGGCCCGGCGCGCGCCGGCGAGGAGCGTGCGCGCCCCGCGCAGCGCCGCCGGCAGCGCCAGCGACCAGGCCACCACGAAGGCCGCCAGGAAGGCCAGGTTGGCGACGGTCTTCGACATGCCGAGGAACGAGTCGTAGAAGCCCGCGCGCGGCAGCTCGATCGCCAGGAAGTCGTAGATGCGAGCCAGCACGTGGCCGAGCCCGTGCTCGTCGTCGCCCTCGAACTTCCGGCCCAGGAAGGCCAGCCCGCGGCCGGAGGTCTGCAGGTTCAGGACCAGGAGCGGCAGGATGCCGAGCACGAAGGCCGGCCCGGCCGTGCGCAGGTCCTTGGCCGTGCCGCTCCAGCCGCGCGCGCCGAGGTGCACGAGCGCGAGCAGGCCGACGGCGGTGATCGCGCCCAGGAAGACGAATATCGCCAGCCCGGCGGTGAAGCCGCTCAGTGCCAGCCAGGGCGCGCGCCGCTCGCTGGTGTGCAGGCGGTAGAAGCAGAGCAGCGCCAGCGCGCTGAACAGCATGTTCTCGAAGTGGTTGCCCGAGGCGAACAGCGAGTATTTGGTCAGCGCCGTGACCGGGCCGAGGGCGAACAGGAAGGCGCCGACGACGGCCGCGCGCCGGCCGAAGCCGCGCAGCAGGAAGAAGTAGGTCGCGATCAGCGCGAGGAACCCGAGGGTCGCCGGCACGAGCTTCAGCGCCAGGTAGGTCTGGCCGAAGAGCACGTAGAAGGGCACGGCCGCGATGCCCGTGACGATCTGCCCGGCGGCGTTGTCGTAGTAGAGGCGCAGCGGGAAGTCGATGCCTTCGAGCAGCGCCTTGGGCAGGGTGCCCATCGGGTACAGCTCGTACTGCGGCATGGCCGCCTGGTCGAAGGCCGTGTAGAGGATCAGCCCGCGCAGGGCGACGTACACGAAGAGCGCGAGCAGGAGCCCGGCGTGCTTGATGCGCAGCGACATACGCGGAGTGTAGCCCCCCGGAATTGCGCGGGAAGCAGCTTCCGGCTCCCTCGGGGACGGAGCGTCCGAGGCGACCATCGTGATGCGGGACGCCCCGCTACGATTCGGCCCGCTCGCGGGCCTGGTCGAGATGTAGACTGGCGCCGACCGCTCGCGCCTGGAACAGCGAAGCCCATCGAGGAGGTATCGGCCCGATGAACGCGAGTCCCTCCCGTGACGACACCGGTCGGTCACCCCTGCTGCCGGGAGCCGCTCGTCGGGCCGCGCTCACCCTGATCGCCTGTTCCTTCGTGTCGTGCGCGATGCTGGCGCGCACGGAGCGTTTCGTGCCGGTGGGGCAGGCGACGGAGTGGGAGGCAAGGCGGGGTGCGGGATCGTTCTGCACGGGTTCCGCGCTCCTGCTGAGGACGGGCCGGCCGTCCGTGCTGCGACTCGAAGCGGAGGGCGCGGCGACGACGCGTTCCTCTCGCCGCGACCCTGGCGAGGGCGCGGGCGCGTCGATAAAGTGCGTGGCTCGCCGTGCAAGGCGAGGAAGGCGGAGGACGGGTGTCTCCGTCCCCGCTCGATGCGATGCGTTGCGCGCCCTGGAGGTGATCGGTGCCCGAGCTCAAGGAAGTGAACGTCCCCGAAGGTGATCTGATCGAGATCGAGAACGGCCGGCCGGTCGTGGGCGACCACCCGATCATCGGCTGCATGAGGGGCGACGGCATCGGGCTGGACATCACGCCGGTCATGCAGACGGTGGTGGACGCGGCGGTCAAGAAGGCCTACGGCGGCGACCGTTCGATCGCCTGGTGCCCCCTGTACGCCGGGCTCGAGGGGCTGCAGCGCTACGGCACGGAGTTCCCCGACGAGACCGTCGCGGCCATCCGCCACCTCAAGGTCGCCATCAAGGGTCCCTTCACCACGCCGATCGGCGAGGAGACCCACGTCTGCCTGCACTGCGCGCACCAGCAGAACAACGACGGAGCGTGCGAGAAGTGCGGCCAGGACGACGGCGTGTGCCCGCGCTTCCGCTCGATCAACGTGCGCTTCCGCCAGCACCTCGACCTGTTCGCCTGCGTGCGGCCCGTGCGCTACTTCGAGGGCGTGCCGGCCCCGAACAAGTACGCCGACAAGGTCGACTTCGTCATCTTCCGCGAGAACACCGAGGACGTGTACGCCGGCTACGACTTCGAGCGCGGCAGCGACGTGGCCACCGCCGTGATCGAGCTGATCAAGCAGAAGACCGGGCGCGAGATCCGCGCCGACTCCGGCATCGGCATCAAGCCCATCTCGGTCTTCGGGACCGAGCGCCTCGTGCGCAAGGCCCTGCAGTGGGCGGTCAGCCAGAAGCTCCCCTCGGTCACGCTCGTGCACAAGGGGAACATCATGAAGTTCACCGAGGGCTCCTTCTGCAAGTGGGGCTACGAGCTGGCCGCGCGCGAGTTCGGCGACGTGACCGTCACCGAGAAGAGGCTGTGGGACGAGCTCGACGGCGTGATGCCCGCGGGCAGGATCCTGCTGAAGGACCGCATCGCCGACTCGATCTTCCAGCAGATCCAGACGCGCCCCGACGAGTACAGCGTCCTGGCGCTGCCGAACCTGAACGGCGACTACATGTCCGACGCCGCGATCGCCCTGGTCGGCGGCCTCGGCCTCGGTCCGGGGGCGAACATGTCCGACGAGCTCGCGTTGTTCGAAGCCACCCACGGCACCGCGCCGAAGTACACGGGCCAGGACAAGGTCAACCCGGGCTCGATCATCCTCTCCGCGGTGATGATGCTGAACCACATGGACTGGAACGAGGCGGCCGAGTGCATCCTGCGCGGCATGGAAGCGTCCATCCGCGACGCGCGCGTCACCTACGACCTCGCGCGCCTCATGCGCAACGAGGGTCGCGAGGACGTGGAGGAAGTCTCCTGCTCGGGCTTCGGGCGGGCGATCGTCGAGCGGATGTAGGCGCGCCTCCGGCGCCGGTTGCACGCCCTTGCGAGCGAGCCAGTTCTTGAACGCCGGTCAACATCTCTGGCCCCAGAGGCTCAGAGAGCGAGCAAGAATTGCTCGCGAACGGGCGCCAACGCCGCCAGGCGTTGGGCCAAACGGCATCTGAGAGGCTGTATCATCGATTTCTGCTCAGCCTCTCAGGCGACGTCCTTGCTGAAGGCCAGCGCGCGGGACGGCCCGAAGCCGCAGCGGTAGAGGAACCCGAGCAGCTCGAAGTCCTCGCGCGCGACCTGCGTCTCGACCTTCTCGACGCGCAGGCCCGAAAGGTTCATGAAGAGCTGCGCCACGAGGCTGCGGCCGACGCCGCGGCGCGCGAAGGCGGGATCCACCCCGATCGTGTCGAGCACGGCCACCGGCTCGGTCTGCCCGAAGCCGCCGAAATCGACGCGCGCCGTCAGGAAGCCCTCGATCCCGACGTCGCCCTCGGCCGCCAGCGAGACGACGATGGCGGACTCCTGCAGGGCCTCCTCGAGCTTACGGCGCAGATAGTCGGCGCGGTCCCGACCGCTGACCTTGCGGTCGATGCGGGCGATGCCGGCGTAATCCTCGGCCCGCAGCCCCCGGATCGGGATCGCGTCGTGCTCCAGCCCGGGGTCGTGGCTGCCGCCGGGCGGCTCCGGCGGCTCGGGCGAGCGCAGACGCAGCGTGGCGTTCGGGTCGATCGTGTGCTCGACGATTTGCCGCGGCGCCAGCGCGAAGCCGGTCGCGGCGAAGAAGCGCAGCAGGCTGAAGTTCGTCCACTCGGCCTGCGACACGAGCTCGCGCACGCACTTGCGGCGCATCACGCCTTCGAGTCCGCCCAGCAGCTCGCGCCCGATGCCGCGCCCCTGGTGCGCCTCGCCGACGCCGAGCGCCTCGAGCACGACGGCCGCATCCTGGCCGCCGAACTCGCCCGCGACGACGCGCGCGAGCACGAAGCCGGAGAGCTCGCCGCCGCTGTCGGCCGCGAGCTGGATGTGCCCTGCGGGGCGGCGCAGGGCGGCCTCGAGGCGCTTCTCGAAGTAGCCGCGGCGGCTGCGCCCCATGATCCGGCGGTCCAGCCGCACTACCGCCTCGAAATCGTCGGCGCACAGCGGACGCAGCGTCATGAGCTGCGTCGCGCCGCTGGCCTCGCCTTGACCGGTCATGTTCGAGCTCGCCAGAAAGGGATGGGCGTCGTGCTGATTGCGCGCTGAAACACTATGTGACGCGCGCCGGGCGGTCAAGCGCGCGGGACCGCTGCGCGCGTAGAATACGAGCCCTCTCAACGCGCGGCCGGCCGCGCGCCGGGCGAGACACGCGAGCGAGAGAAGGAACGCCCCATGTTCGACGACGACCTGCCGGGAGTCCGGAAGTACGAGCACCTCTTCCGTCCGACCCGCATCGGCGGCCTGACGGCCCGGAACGCGGTCAAGTACGCGGCCTGCTCCGTGTCGAACTTCAACACCGCCGACGGCCGCATCGCGCGGCGCGAGATGGGGCGCATGGAGGTGATCGCGCGCACCGGCGCGGGCATGATCACGAACCAGGGCGCGTATCCGGACTCGGCCGGGATGGGCAAGGCCTACATCCGCCAGCTCTCGATCGCCGACGACTCGACCATCGAGGGCTTGGCCGAGATCGCGGACCTGATCCACCGCCACGACGCGATCGCCATCCAGCAGATCCTGCACGGCGGGCGCTACGGCGGGATCGACACCGACCACTGCCTGCAGGCCTCCGACGTGCCGCAGACGCTGCGACACTTCCGGACGCCGCGCGCGATGACGAAGGAGCAGATCCGGGAGTGCATCCACGACCACGTCCTGGCGGCGCGGCGCAGCATGCGGGCCGGCTTCGACGGCGTCGAGGTGACGGCCTTCATGGGCTACCTGCTGGCGAACTTCCTGTCGTCCTTCAGCAACAAGCGCGACGACGAGTACGGCGGTCCGGTGAAGAACCGCGCGCGCTTCATGCTGGAGCTGGTCGACGCCATCAAGCAGGAGATCGGCGCGGCGATCTTCTGGATCCGGCTGAACGGCGAGGAGCTGATGGACGATCGCGGCGGCAGCACGCCCGACGAGTGCCTCGAGTTCATGAAGCTCGCCGAGGAGGTCGGCGTCGACGGCATCAGCATCGTCGTCGGCTGGCACGAGTCGACCAAGGGCGCGCTGGCGCGCGACCTGCCGAGCGACGAGTGGCTGTACCTGGCCGAGCGCGCGCGCGCGGCGGTCGGCGTGCCGCTCGCGTTCGGGCCGCGCTTCGGCGATCCGGCCATGGCGAACGCGGCCCTGGCGGCGGGCAAGTTCGACTTCTGGGAGGTGTGCCGGCCGTTCCTGGCCGATCCGTCGCTCTTGCGCAAGGCGGCCGAGGACCGGCTCGACGAGGTGCGGCCGTGCATCGGCGGCCTGACGTGCCTGTCGCGCATGTTCCGCAACCTGCCGTACCTGTGCGCCGTCAACCCGCGCCTCGGCCACGAGTACGAAGCGGCCTACGCCGAGGGCCGGGCCGAGACGAGGAAGCGCGTCATGGTGATCGGCGGCGGCCCGGCCGGGATGGAGTGCGCCCTGACCGCGGCGCGGCGCGGGCACGAGGTGACGCTGTACGACCGCTCGGACGCGCTCGGCGGGCAGGCGCGCGTGGCGCAGCTCGAGATCGAGGCCGGCGGCGAGGCCTTTCGCCGGCTGGTGGCGAGCCTCGGCCGCCAGCTCGAGGCGGCCGGCGTCGCGCTGGAGCTTCGGACCGAGGTCGACGCGAAGCTCGTGCGCAAGGTGGGCCCCGACGTGGCCGTCCTCGCGACCGGCGCGACGATCGAGTTGCCGCAGGTTCCGGGCGCCGACCTGCCGCACGTGGTGCGCGGCGACTGGACGGACGAGGCGCTCATCCCCGCGGGGAAACGCGTGGTCGTCCTGAGCGCGGAGCGCGCCGGGCTGGTCGTGGCCGAGCACCTGGCGGCCGCCGGGCGCGAGGTCGTGGTCGTGGGCGAGGGCGCGGTCGGCCCGGACGTGATCGCGACGTTCAAGTGGCGCCACTCCTCGTGGCTCAAGGAGCACGGCATCGAGGTGATCCCGTTCGCGGCGGTCGAGCTCATCACGGAGGAAGGCGTACACGTCGTGGCCGAGGGCGAGGAGCGCTTCCTGCCGGCCGACCTGGTGGTCGTCGCCGGGCCGCGCCGTTCCGCCGACGCCCTCGCGCACGAGATCGAGTTCTCGGCCGACGAGCTCTACATCGTCGGCGACGCCGTGCTGCCGCGCTCGCTCACGAACGCGATCCACGAGGGCTTCCGCGTCGGCAACCGCGTCTGACGCGCGACACCAAGGCGACAGCTCGCGTAAGCTGCATGGTGTGGTGGCGCTCCGGGCGCTTGACGCGCTCCGGTGCCGCGCGGACACTGATCGCGCCGTTACCGAGCGAGCGTTCGGTCGGGTGTCGATGCCCGCCACTCCAGAAGCGACCGACGAGACGAAGCGCGACAAGCGGCTGGGCGGGATCCTGGCGGCGGCGGCGCAGGTGTTCGCGCAGGAGGGTTACGACCGCGCCTCGATCCGCGCGGTGGCCGAGCGCGCCGGCGTCAGCGTGCCGGGCCTCTACCACTACGTGGGCTCGAAGGAGGAGCTCTTGTTCCTGATCCAGTACCACGCCTTCCACGAGCTGGTCCTGAAGCTCGAGCGCGACAGCCGCGACGTGGCCGATCCCGAGGCGCGCCTGGAGCTCCTGATCCAGAACCACCTCGAGCGCTTCCTCGCCAACATGGCGGAGTTGGTGGTCTGCTCGCGCGAGATCGACCGGCTCGAAGGGGAGTTCCGCGCGCGCGTCGGGGCGCAGCAGCGCGAGTACTTCCGCATGGCGCAGGACGTCTTCAGCGAGCTGCGCGGACGCGGGGACGGGAACGGTGTCGATCCGCGCACCGCGACCCTGGCCATGTTCGGGGCCATCAACTGGGTCCACACCTGGTACCGGCCGGGATCGAGCCCGTCGGCCGCACGTCTGAGCCGGGACTTCGCGCGCCTGTACCTGCGCGGCGTCCTGGGTGGAGCGAGCGGATAGCCGCGCCGGAAGCCCGCGACAAGGAGAGCGAGATGTTCGAGCGCTTCAAGGAGGTCTACGCGCAGCGGCACGACTACGCGCGCGCCTGGAAGGAGCGCACCGGCGGCAAGCTCCTGGGCTTCTTCTGCACCTACGTGCCGGAGGAGATCCTGTACGCCGCGGACGTGCTCCCGGTGCGCATCCTCGGCAGCCACGAGCCGCAGGACGTGACCGAGGCGCACATCTTCGGCATGTTCTGTCCCTTCTGCCGCGACTGCCTGGCGCAGGGGCTCAAGGGCCGCTTCGACTACCTCGACGGCCTGATGATCGCCCAGTCGTGCCTGCACATCCGCCAGGCCTACACGAGCTGGGAGAAGCACCGGCCGGTCGAGTTCAGCTACTACCTGAACATGCCGCACAAGGTGAAGAGCCCGCGCGCGAAGAAGTTCCTGGCGGGCGAGCTGGCCGGCTTCGTGCGGGCGGTCGAGGAGTGGACCGGCAAGACCATCACCGACGAGAAGCTCCGCGAGGGCATCGAAGTGATGAACCGCAGCCGCGGCCTGATGCGGTGTTTCTACGACCTGCGCCGCGCCGACCCGCCGCCGGTGACCGGCGCCGAGGCGCTGGCGGTGGTCCTGTCCAACCAGATGTCGGACAAGCGCGAGCACAGCGACCAGCTCGAGCAGACGATCGGCAAGCTCGAGGGGCGCACTCCGCCCGAGCAGGCAGCGGGCACGCGCCTCCTGATCGTCGGCAGCGAGGACGACGACATGCAGTTCTTCGAGATGGTCGAGCGCGTGGGCGGGACCATCGTGACCGACGAGCACTGCACCGGCACGCGCTACTTCTGGAACCAGGTCGAGCTGAACGGCGGCTCGCCGCTCGAGGCGATCGCCGCGCGCTACTGCGACCGGCCGCCCTGCCCGACCAAGGACTGGGAGATCCGCGACCGCGTGGAGCACATCCTGAAGCTCGCGCGCGAGTGGGAGTGCAAGGGCGCGATCGTGATCCAGCAGAAGTTCTGCGACCCGCACGAGCTGGACACCCCCGCGATCAAGAAGGCCCTGGAGGCGGCGGGCGTCCCGGTGCTGTTGCTCGAGTTCGACGTGACCGTGCCGGTCGGGCAGTTCCAGATCCGCGTCGAGGCGTTCCTGGAGATGCTCGAGGCGGAGGACCTCTTCTAGCTGCAGCGGGACAGGAGTCGGCCATGAGCGCGATACCGACCTACGCGACCGAGAGGCTCGCGTGCTGGGACAAGGCCAAGGAGCTGCGCCAGCGGTACTACCAGCGCTACCGCGACATCAAGGACAAGGGCGGCATCCGCTGGGCCGGCGGCGCCTGGAGCCTGGGCGCCGTGCCCGCCGGCCTCGGCCGCGACGTCGCCTGTCTCACTTCGGAGCCCTACGGCGCCTCGATCGCCTTCGACCGCGCCTTCTCCATGAAGTGCATGGAAGCGGTCGAGCGCCACGGCTTCGCGCGCGACCTGTGCTCCTACATGCGCAACTACTGGGGCTCGGTGCTCTTGGACCGCTACGCCTTCGGCGGCAAGTTCCCCAAGCCCGACTTCCTGTGGCAGGACCACATCTGCTGCAGCCACTCCAAATGGTACCAGGTCGTCTCGGACCTCGAGGGCGGCATCCCCTACTACTGCACCGACGTCGCCGTCGGCCCGGCGCACGAGATCGACGACAACAAGATCGAGTACGTCGTCGGCCAGCTCCTGGACGGCATCGAGTGGATGGAGAAGGTCACGGGCCGCACCTACGACGACGGGCTCCTGGCCGAGGCCTGCATCAACGAGTTCCAGAGCACCAGCACCTGGGCCGAGATCTGCAACCTGAACAAGGCCCGCCCCGCGCCGCTGGACGAGAAGAGCATGTACTCGCTCTACGTCCACGGCACGCTCGAGAAGCACTCGCGCGAGGTGGCCGACTTCTACGCGGAGCTGCGCGACGAGGTCGCCGATCGAGTCGCGCGCGGCGTCGGCGCCATCGAGCACGAGCGCTGCCGGCTGATCAGCGACACGCAGCCGCCGTGGGGCTTCCTGAAGGTCTTCCGCTACCTGGAGGACTTCGGCGCGCTGAGCATCGGCTCGCTCTACACCTTCGGCCTGATCGGCCTGTGGGAGGACAAGCCCGACGGCTCGTGGGGGCCGCGCACGACGCCGATGGCGGCCGGCGTGGACCTCGGCAGCCGCGAGAAGGTGCTGCGCGCCTACGTCGAGTGGAACCTGCACAAGCCCGAGTGGCAGCACTTCTACTCGCCGCACCTCAAGAGCGAGATGATGCTGCGCATCTGCAAGGAGTGGAACGTCGACGGCGTGATGCTCCACTACAACCGCGGCTGCGAGGGGCTCAGCCTGGGCATCGCCGAGAACCGGCTGGCGCTGATCGAGGCCGGCTACCCCGTGCTCCCGTTCGAGGGGAACATGGGCGACGAGCGCGAGTTCGACGAGGCGCGCACGATGGCGCGCATGGACTCGTTCATGGAGACCCTGAACCTGCAGAGGATCGGCTAGACGTGCCCCGAACGGAGGCACATGGATCTGGGAGGCCGCGATGATCACCGCCGGAATCGACATGGGCGCCAGGACGATCAAGGCGCTCGTCCTGCGAGACGGGGAGCCGCTCGGCAAGTCCCTGGTGCTGGCCGGGTTCGACACCGAGGCCTCCGCCAAGGAGGCGCTCCAGGCCGCCCTGGCGGACGCGTGCGTCGAGCGCTCGGACGTGAGCCGCATCGTCGCCACCGGCGCGGGCCGCGATGACGCGCCGGACAAGGACGCCACGCTGACCGACGTGGGCTGCGCCGTGCGGGGCGCGGCACGGCTCTTCCCCGGTGTGCGCACGGTGATCGACGTGGGCGCCGAGGAGGGCCGCGCGATCCGCTGCGACGAGGCCGGCAAGGTGGTCGACTTCGCCATCAACGAGAAGTGCGCCGCCGGCTCGGGCGCCTTCACCGAGGCGATGGCGCGCGCCCTGGAGGTGCCGATCGAGGACCTCGGGGCGCTATCGCTGCAGAGCACCAAGACGATCCCCATGAACGCGCAGTGCGCCGTCTTCGCGGAGAGCGAGGTGGTCTCGATGATCCACGGCAACGTGGCCAAGCCCGACATGGCGCGCGCGGTGCACGACGCGATCGCCAGCCGCATCGTCTCGATGGCGCGCAAGGTGGGCTACAGCGCGCCGGTCGTGCTGGTCGGCGGCGTGGCGAGGAACGTCGGCTTCGTCGATTCGCTGCGCCGCGGGCTCGAGGTCGAGGCGTTGAGCATCCCGGAGGAGCCCGAGTTCTGCAGCGCCCTGGGCGCCGCCCTGGCGGCCGCCGAGGGGGCCACGGGAGGAGCGAGATGAGTGCCGGAGTCGCCGTGAAGAAGGAGTACTGGCGCTGGCAGGAGAGCAACTGGCGGAGCGCCGACATCGACTGGCGCGAAGCAGACATCGTCTCGGCCGGCGTGGACGTCGGCTCGGTCAGCTCCCAGGCGGTCGTCATGACGGACGGCGAGCTCTTCGCCTGGTCCAACATGCGCACCGGCTCGAACAGCCCCGACAGCGCGCGCAACGCGATGGCCTGGGCCCTCGAGCACACCGGTATGAAGGTCGAGGACGTGCACTTCGTCGTCGGCACGGGCTACGGCCGCGTGAACGTGCCCTTCGCGCACAAGGCCATCACGGAGATCCACTGCCACGGCCGCGGCGCGAACTTCATGTACGGCGACCGGGTCCGCACCGTGCTGGACATGGGCGGCCAGGACTGCAAGGCCATCCGCTGCGACGCGCGCGGCAAGGTCGAGGCCTTCCAGATGAACGACAAGTGCGCCGCCGGCACGGGCCGCGGGATGGAGGTTTTCGCCGACCTGCTGCAGATCCCCATCCACGAGGTCGGGCCGCTGTCGCTCTCGGTCGTGGAGGAGCCCCCGCCCGTCTCCAGCACCTGCGTCGTGTTCGCCAAGAGCGAGGCCTCGGCCCTGCTGCGCAAGGGCTGGCCCAAGGAGCGCGTGCTGGCGGCCTACTGCAGCGCGATGGCGCACCGCGTCGCCACCTTGCTCGAGCGCGTCGGCGTCGAGCCCGAGTTCGCCATCACCGGCGGCATCGGCAAGAACCCCGGCGTGGTCCGGCGCCTCGAGAAGGAGCTGGGCCTCTCGACCCTGAAGAGCGAGTTCGACACGCAGATCGCCGGCGCTTTGGGCGCGGCCTTGTTCGGCCGCTCGCTGGTGCAGAAGCAGCGCGCCAAGGCCGAGGCGTAGCTCGAGGGCGCCGCGGTCATGCAAGCGCACTACGGGTACGAGGACGGCTCGGGCCGCTACACCATCACCGTCGACACCGAGCTGTGCAACGGCTGCGAGGACTGCATCCCGGCCTGCCCGGCCGGCGTGCTCGAGATGGTCGAGGAGGATCCGATCGACGAGCGCACGGTCGCCGCCGTCGCCCCGGCGCACCGCAAGCAGATCAAGTACTCCTGCGCGCCGTGCAAGCCGACCGGCTACGCGTCGCTTCCGTGCGTCGCGGCCTGCGAGCCCGGCGCGCTGGCCCACTCCTGGTGAGCCATCCGTGAGCGGCCAGCCCGCGCGTACCGAGTCGTGAGGATCGAGGTCCACATCGACGGGAATGCGGTCGCGGCCGCGCCGGGCTGGTCCGTCCTGCGCGCCGCGCAGGAGGCCGGCGTCTACGTTCCGTCCCTGTGCGCCCACCCCGATCTCCCGGCGCAGCGCACCGTCGAGCCGGTGGAGGCGATCCACCACGGCCGTAGGCTCATCGCGCACGACCCCGGCGCCGAAGGTCCGCCCGGTTGCGGCCTGTGCGTCGTGCGCGAGGAGCGCGAGGGGGACGTCCCGGCCTGCGCGACCGAGGTGCGGCCCGGCATGGTGGTGCACACCGCCGGCGCCGAGCTCACGGCCCTGCGCCGCGAGCGCCTGGCGCGCATCCTGGCCGAGCACCCGCACGCCTGCCTGACGTGCGCGCAGGCGCAGGGTTGCACGCGCGAGCCGTGCTCCATGGACGTGCCGGTCGCGGAGCGCTGCTGCTCGCTCTTCGGCCGCTGCGAGCTGCAAGCCGTGGCGGATCACATCGGCATCGCCGCGGAGACGCCGCGCTACGTGCCCGCAGGCGAGCCTCGCATCACCGGCGAGCCGCTCTTCGAGCGCGAGCCCGAGCTGTGCATCGCCTGCGGCCGCTGCGTGCGCGCCTGTGACCAGCGCGAGGTGCACGCCCTCGGCTGGGTGCGCGAGACCGGCGGCCGGCGCCGGGTCGGCCCGCGCGCGCCGACGCCGATCGAGGCCGGCTGCCGGTTGTGCGGGAGCTGCGTCGAGGTCTGCCCGACCGGCGCCCTGATGGACCGCGGCGTCAAGCCGGCCGAACGCGCCGACGCCCTCGTTCCGTGCCGCGCCGCCTGCCCGGCCGCGACGGACGTGCCGCGCTACGTGCGCCTCGCGGCCGCGGGGCGCCTGATCGAGGCCGCGGCGGTGGTCGCCGAGCGCGCGCCCCTGGTCGAGGTGCTCGGACACGTCTGCTTCCACCCCTGCGAGATCGCCTGCCGGCGCAACGACGTCAACGGCGCGCCGATCTCGATCTGCCGCATCAAGCGCGAGGCGGGCGCAGCTTCGGCGATGGCCTGGACGGAGAGACTCCCCGCGCCGCGCAAAGGCGCGCCGGCGCGCAGCGTGGCCGTCGTCGGCGGCGGTCCGGCCGGGCTGACGGCGGCGCACGCGCTGCGACTCCTCGGCCATCGCGTGACGCTGTTCGAGGCGGGCCGCGAGCTGGGCGGCATGCTCGTGCACGGCATCCCGGCCTTCCGCCTGCCGCGGGCGGTGGTCGCGCGCGAGACGGCCGCGCTCGCGCGCGGCATCGAGGTGTGCACGGAGGCGCGGGTGGGCGGAGGAAACGGGCTCTCGCTCGCGGGCCTGCGCGCGAGCCACGACGCCGTCGTCGTGGCGACCGGCGCCGGCGGCAACCGCCGCCTCGGCCTGCCGGGCGAGGAGCTCCCCGGCGTGCGCTCGGGGCTCGACTTCCTGCGGCGTCTGGCCGCGGGCGAGCTCGAGGCGAGCGATTTCGCCGGGCGCGCGGTCGCGGTCGTCGGCGGCGGCAACGTGGCGATGGACTGCGCGCGCGCCGCGCTGCGCCTCGGTGCCGAGCCGATCGACGTCGTCTGCCTCGAGCAGCCCGACGAGATGCTGGCTTTCCCGGACGAGGTCGCGCGCGCGAAGGAAGAGGGCGTGCGTTTCCGCCACGGCTGGGGTGTCCGCGCCGTGCAGGGCGGCGGCGCGCTGAACGGCCTGGAGCTGAAGCGCTGCACGCGCGTCCTCGACGGGGCCGGCCGCTTCGACCCGCTCTACGACGAGGGCGAGCTCTCGAGCCTGCCGGCCGCGATCGCGATCGTGGCGATCGGCCAGGAGCTCGACCGTTCGATCCTGCCGCAGTCCCTGGACGGCGTGTTCCCGGCCGGCGACCTGGCGAGCGGCCCGCGCTCGGTGGTCGAGGCGATCGCCTCGGGCCGCGCGGCGGCGCTGGCGGTCGACCGCTTCCTGGACGGGAGCGGAGAGCTCGAGCTCGAGCTCGGCCCGCGCGACGTGCCGGCAGCGCTCGGCCGCGTCGAGGGCTTCGCGACCCTCGCGCGCCTCGAGCCGCCGCGCGGCGCGGTGCGCGCGCCGGCGCTCGACGAGGTCGCGCCGGGACTGGGCGCCGAGCGGGCCGCGCGCGAGGCCGACCGCTGCCTGCGCTGCGACCTGCGACTGGGCTACCGCTCGCCGCCGGCGCCGCCCGCGCGCGTGGCGCGCCTCGCGCTGTGCGCCGAGAGCCTCGAGCGCGTGCCGGCGGCCGATGGCGTCGTGCGCTTCTACGACGCCGGGGGCGAGCTGCTGGCGATCGCAGGCGCGGCCGACATGCGCGCCGAGCTCGCCGCGCAGCTTGGAGCGGAGCGCGCCGCGACCTTCGACTTCGAGCCGTGCGCGATGTACACCCAGCGCCAGAACGAGCTGCTCGGCCGGTACATGGAGCAGCACGGGCACGCGCCTCCGGGCGTGAGCGATGAGGACGACCTCGACGACCTGTTCTGAGAACCGTCGCACCACGACGCGCGGCCGCACGCGCTGGTTCGCGGCCATCGCGACCGCGCTCGTGCTGCTGGTCCACGCCGCGAACGTCCCCTTCTACGCCGGCTCGAGCCTCGGCCGCGAGCACTCGTGGCGCATGGAGCACGGCCGCCTGACCGTGAAACGCTCGGCCTCGACTTCGCCGCAGGCCTTCTGGGTCGCCCCGAACGCGGAAGGCCTGCGCTGGGCGGGTGAGTGGCGCCGCTTCGGCCCCGGTGAGTGGACGGTCACCCTCCCGCTGTGGGCGCCGCTCGGCCTGGGCCTCCTCTGGTGCGCCGCGTCCTGGCGCCGCCGGCCGTCGCGCGCCGGCCGCGGTTGACGGCGGTCGCCCGATGCCCGAGACTCGCTCGCCCGGAACGCCCGGCGTTCCGCTGCAAGGGAACCGATGAAACGCATCTCGGCCGGACTCGCGCTCGTCGCCCTGGTCGTGGCGGCGGCCTGGTACGGGCTCGGTCGCAGCGACCGGGCTGCGGGGCCCGATGCCGCCGGAGCAGCGCGCCAGGTCGAGGCGCCGGCGGCGAACGAAGGAACGGCGCGCGGCGCCGCCGGCGCGGTGCAGGCGACCTCCGCTGGAGACCGCAGCGACGCGCGAAGCGGCGCCGCGGCAGAAGACACGACCGAGGACTCGACCCGGACGTTCCACGGCCGCGTCACCGACGAGAGCCGCTTCCCGCTCGCCGCCGTGGAGCTCGAGCTCGTCTTCCCGGACGGCGTCCTGCTCGCCGCCCGCTCGGGAGCCGACGGGGCCTTCGAGCTCGCGGGGCCGCCTCGCACCGGACGGGCCGGCGCGCTGCGCGCGCGCGACGGCTCGGGGCGTTGCGCGGCGCGCAAGGTCGAGCTTCCGCCGGCGGACGACCCCGATCCGGCGCGACGGCTCGACCTCGGCACGATCGTACTGCGCCCGTGCGGCGCGCTGGACGTGCAGGTGCTGCGCGACGGGTTGCACGTCGCGGGGGCGGTGGTCGTGGCCGAGATGGTCCAGCACGGGCTCGTCCTCGCGCAGCTCGAGTGCGACGCGCGCGGGATGGTGCGCTGCACGGACCTGCCCGCCGGCTGGCTGCGCCTGCGCGCGCACACGCCGGATGCGGCCGGGAGCCGTTCGGTCGTCGTCCCCGATTCCGAGCTGGGCGTCATCGCGATCGAGCTCGCGGCCCTGCGCAGCGTGGACGTCTGGGTGACGGACGCCGAGACCGGAGAGCCGATCGCCGGCGCCGAGGTGCGCGTGATCGAGACCTACATGGTGCCGGCCGTGTCCGGATGGGAGCAGGTCGGAGACCGCGCCCTCATGGGCGAGTACGGGATCGACTCGTACGCCGAGCTCGACGTCCCGCCCACCGACGCGCGGGGTCGCACCGTGATCAGCGGGCTGCCCGCCAGCGGGCGCTTCGTTGCAAAGCCGCGCGCCGCCGGCTACGAAGAGCTCTACCGCGGCCCCGGCGCGGGCCTCACGCAGCGCATCAGGGACGGTGCGACCGAGCTGCGCTTCGAGCTGACGCGCTCCGGTCGGCGCACGGTGCGCTGGCCCGTCGTGGCGGGCGAGGTCGCGCCGCCCGCCGACGGCACGGAGCTCGCGGTGCGCCAGGGCCCCGGCTACGCGTACACCTTCGATCCGATCCCGGTCCCCACGACGGCGCGCATGGAGAGGGCCGAGCTCGTGATGGACGACCTGCTGCCGGCCGCCAACGGCCTGATCGTGCAGGCCCCGGACGGAGCGATCGCCGAGGTGCGGGTGCCCGAAGCGGGCCTGGTCGGAGAGGAGGTCTCCTTCCGCCGCCCGCGCTCGATCGAGGTGCTCGTTCGCGACGCACGCAGGCGGCCGCGCGACGGAGCGCGCGTGCACGTCGAGACCCAGGGCAACAACCCCCTGGCAGAACCGCTCACGACGGGCCCGGACGGGCGCGCCGTCTTCGGGGACCTGATCGGCGGCCTGGTGGACGTCGAGGTCGCGCGCCCCGACTTCCCGTCCAGGATCCTGGCGGGCAGCGTCGACCTCGAGCGCGGGGACGGCCGCGTCGAGGTCACGCTCCCGCGCACCTTCGAGGCGCTCGTGCGCATCACGCAGGCGGGCCTGCCGCGCCTGCCGGAGTCCTATCGCCTGCACTGCTCGACGGGTTGCGTGGTGCGCGCCGAGGACCCCGAGCGCGCCGAGGTGCGGGTCACCCTGAGCGAGTCCATGGACGGCGCCCCGGTCTTCCTCTCGCTGAGCGCGACGGGCTACGGCTCCGCGAGCAGGGAGGTCGCTCCCCCGCCCGGATCCACGCCCGCCGCCGTCGCCTTCGACCTGCGGCCGGCCTGCACGCTCGTGGCGCGCGTGCTGCGCGCCTCCGCGGAGCGCATCGAGCTCGTCCCGCAGCGCTGGAACGCGGGCGAAGGGGGCTGGAACGTCTTCTTCCACCTCGAGGCGCGCGAGCTCTCGATGGCGAACGGGCCCGGCGGCACCTTCCGCTTCGCCGGCCTGCCGCCCGGCCGGTTCAGGGTGCTGGAGAAACAGAGCGGCCTGTCCTCGGAGGGGGTCGAGTTCCCCTTCGAGGGCGGATCGGCCGAGGTCACCCTCGACTTGCGCTCGGTCATCCGCGTCTCGGGCAAGGTCGAGGCCCCGGAGGGGACCGACCTGCGGCTCGCGCGCGTCCTCGCGCGTGGCGAGGGAATCGACGCCGGCGACTCGGGCTGGTTGCCCGGGAGCACGCCGCCCGAGGGCGCGTACGCCTTCGGCGGGACGTTCACGCTCGTGATCCCGTCGGACCGGCCCGTCTTCGTGCGCGCCTGGCATCCGTTCCTGGAGCCCGACGGCGAGGTCGAGGTGCGCGCCTCGCGCGACGACGTCGTCTTGCGGCTGAAGGCCGGCGCCGAGGTGCGCATCCCACTGCACGCGATCGCCGCGGAGCTCGACCTGCGCTCGGTGCGCGTGTACGCCTACGAGGGCGAGCCGGCGGGGCCGGCCACGCGCGTCCTGCACGCGCCCGTGGTGGAGGGAGTGGCGCGCTTCTGCGGGCTGGAGGCCGGCAACTGGACCCTGTGGGTGGATCCGGGCCGCGAGTACGCCCCGGCGATCCTGCGCGACGTGGCGGTGTCGGGCTGGTCGACGGTGCTCAGCGAGCCGGCCTTCGAGCGCGGATCGACCCTGCGCATCCGGCTCCAGGTCGGCGAGGGCGCATCCGCCCCGCGCATCTTCGTCTCGGCCTTCCGCGGCGCCCAGCCGCGCGTGCTGCGCCAGATCGACTCCGACGGCGAGCCGCTCGTCCTGCTCTCGGGCCTGCCGGCCGGCCGCTACCAGACGCAACTCTTCCGCGGCATCGGCGCCGGCCCCGCGGAGCCGGACGAGCTGGTCGTGGACGGCGTCCACGACGTCGAGTGGACGCTCGACCTGCGCTGAACGGCAGGGGCCGGGTCTGGATGGCGCTGCACTGTGTCCTTTCGGTAGAGCTGCACAAGGCCCAGCGGCGGCCGGGGCCCCCCCGGGGGGGGCGGCAGGTGTGTGCTGCACGCCGTCGCCCCGGCCACGCGGAGCGTGCCGGGGCGGAGCGACCCGGGGGCGAGCTTCAGCCCGCCAGGTCTGTCGCGTCAGGAAACGCGGCCTGGTAGTTCCAGGGCATCCAGGCGGAGGGGTCGCGCTCGACGCGCCGGTGGTGGCGCTGGAGGGTGACGAGGCAGCCGAAGGGATCGACGCCGCACAGCTCGGCCGTGTGGATCAGGCTCATGAAGAGGGGGCGCAATACCCGCCTCTGGCGGTAGACGCGAAGGAAAGGGCTGGATCTTCTTCCAGGCTGTCGGCGGCGGCTGGAGCGGGGTCGTGCTGACGGGCCCGGGCGGCTCGCGCTCGCCGGCTCGCCCGCGTCATTCGCGACGTCGCGCCGCGCCGCCGCGCGCGGGCTCGCGCGCGAGCAGGACCCCGAGGAGCCCGGTCACCCGCGCGAGGTGCTCGCGGTACGCCAGCGCCAGTTGCCTCCCGGCCAACTGCTCCTCCTGGTCGACGAAACCGAGAATGCGCGCCGGGCGGTCGAACTGGCTCTCGTCAAGCTCGTAGTCCGGCGCCACCGAGAGGCGGTACACGTCGCGCAACCTCGTCAGGAAGACGTGCGACTCCTTCAGGCGACGGCAGTCGCGCCGGCGCTCGGGATAGCGCTGGCCGAGGACGTCCCAGAAGCCGACGCTGATGGGCTCGCGCAGCTCGTCCACGACCTTCCACAAGAGCATCGCCAGCTCGAGATCGCGCAGACCGCCCGGCCCTTCCTTGATGTTCGCGGCCATGCACGGGCCTTCCTGGGCCGAGTACGTGCGCCGGGCCGCGATCTCGCCCATCAACTGCCGGACGTAGGTCTCCTTGCGCGCGTAGATGCAGCCCTCGACGATGCGCCGCACGAACTCGTTCTCCAGGCGGGTCGAGCCCACGATCAGCCGCGCCCCCATGAGCTGCGACATCTCGACGAAGACGTCCTCCGCCCCGCCCTTCAGGAACGACTCGAGCTCCGCGAAGCGTGTCACGTAGCCGCCGAAACGGTCGGCGAAACGGTACTGGGGCATGATGCCGCGGCGGATGATCTCGCGGTTCATGCGCGCCACGATGCGGTTGGCGTAGCGGTGGATCTCATCGGAATCGGAGTCGAGCAGCACGATCAGGTCGCAGTCGTCCTGGTGGGCCCGCTGGCGCCCCTGGGCCCCGGCCGCGAAGAGCGCCAGCAGGTCGTGGGTGTGGATGCGGCGCTGCCACTCCCGGTCGACCTCCTCCTTGCAGAGGCCGAACAGGATCTCGAGCAGGTGATCCGAGAACTCCGTGTACTCGTCGTCGATGACGGCCTGGGGCTTTCCCTGCAAGGTCGCCAGCCCCACGCGCAGGTACTCCAGGTCGTAGTAGAGCGCGAGGTTGCGCTTGCGCTCCTCGATCGACGTGAAGCGGCTGGCGTCAGCCAGCACGCCCTCTGCGATGCGGGCCAGCTTCGCGAGCTCGCCGAAGTGCAGCAGGTACTCGGGGTGCTCGTCGCACACCCGGTTGATCGCGCGGCGGAACAGCGGGCTGCTCTGCACGTGCACCTGGATCAGGCAGCACAGCCGATCCCGCCACGCGCCGACCTCGGAATCCCACACTTCCCCCGACATGCGCTCGCACAGACAACTCAGTTGTCCCTCATCGAGCATCGATAGGTAGCGGTGGACGAGCGCTGGATCCTGCGCGAGGACCGTGGAGAACCTGCGGATCTGATCGGCGGTGCCTTCGATCGTCTCCAGGAAGCCGCGGTTGATCCTCGCCACGGTGGCAGCGGCCCGCCAGCGGCGTGCGTTCGCGCCGAGCGCGGTCAGGATGCGCAGGATCGAGTAGTAGGTCTGGGGGTTCCAGCGCACGATGCGCTCCCCGATCTCGCGCCAGCGGGCGTCGTCGGACTCCTCCATCTCCCGCACGACCCGCTGGAGCAGCGCGCACTCGTCCGCCTCGAGCGCCTCCAGGATGTCGTCCCAGTACTTGACGCGCTCGAAGTACTCCGCGCGCTCCAGGAAGGCGAGCGCCAGGCCCTGACTGGCTCCCGGCCCGGCGGAGCGGCCGTCGCGGACCCAGTCGGCGAAGATCGTGATGGCGCGGATGTGCTCGCAGACGTGCGACTTGAGGGTCCGCACGATGCGGCGACCGGCCTCGACGTGCTCGATGTAGTGGACCAGCAGGTGCTCCCAGGCCTGCACCACGCCGGTGTTCCGGTAGCCCATGACCTCGGCCGCTTGTTGCAGGCTCTCGCGTTGGTCGGGATCGCCGAGGTCGATCTCCTCCTCTTGGGCGGCGAACTGCTGGTAGAGGTGGCGGAAGGTCTCGACGAAGGTGTAGTGCCGCTCGAGATCCTCGAACTGCCCGCGCTGCTCCCCGACCTCGGTTCGCAAGGCGCCCAGCGCCGCAATCGGGTCGGCCTGGCGCACGCGGTGGATGGTCCGGTAGGCGCTGATCGTCGCGTGGATCAGCCGCAGGAGGTCGTCCTTCGGATTGATGCGCTCCGGAACCCGCGGCCAGCACAGGAAGGACTCGATCTCCCCCACCAGTCCCCGCAGGTAGGCCTCGTGCTCCCGGCTCCGCTCGCGTCGGCTGGGGTAGTAGCGGCTGTGGATCTCGCGCTGAAAGCGCTCGAAGTGCGCCAGACTGCCGGTGACCAGACTCGCCGACAGGATCTCGCTCACGCTGATGAAATCGAGGATGCCCTGGTCCAGGCGTCGCCCGTACTCATCGATCGAGGCGGTGTAGCCCTCGGCGCCGACGTGCTCGGAAAGATAGAAGTCCGGGGCGCTCGTCCAGCGCATCATCTCTCCGGCCATCCGGCCGATGGCCCGATTCAGGGTCCGCCTGGCGGGCGATCCGTCGTCGATCACGGCCAGGTCGACGTCGTCCTGGTGGATCACGGTTCCGACCGCACAGACGACGAACTCCTGGCGCTCGCCATCGGCCAGGAACAGGTCGAGCACGCGCGCCATGTAGGTGCGGATGAGCTCCCAGTAGTCCGCTCCGACTTGGCGCAGGAAGTCGCGGTAGACGGCAACGGGTTCCCGGCCGCTCGCGGCCGTCAGTCGCAAGAGGTCGATCGAGCGGATGTTGAGGAGCAGGAACTGGATCGCGTAGTAGCAACCCAGCAGCGTGCGCTTCTCGCTCTCGTCGCGCCCGACCTCCAGCACGCAGTCCATCTCGCCGCCCACGTCGGAGGCGGCGCGGCGGAGATGGACGCGGTCGAATCGACCGGCGTCCTCCAGCCGGTCGATGAGCAGCCGCCCCCAGCGGTCGATCGTGTGCAGGTACTTCCGCCGGTGGTTGCCGAGCTCGGCAGCCCTTTCCTCCAATCTCCGGAAGTAGCGCAGCATGGCGAAGGGCGCGCCCGCACGGCCGGCGGACGCATGTGCCGTGATCGACCTCCTACGTCTCGGCCGCCAGCAGCCGGTCCGCCATCGACAGGCCGAGCTCGAAGGCCTTGAGATTGATCTCCTCGGTGCGCTTGGGGACGCGCGTCAGGATCGCCTCGCGGACCGACTCCTCGGAGACGATCCCGGCGGCGCGCGTGATGATTCCCAGCGCCACGATGTTGGCCACGATGGCGCGGCCCAGTTCCTCGCGCGCGGCACGGACGATCGGCGCGCGCCAGATCCGTTTGATGCCCTCGGGCAGGCGCTCGACGGCGTCCTCGTCCACCAGCAGCGCCCCGCCCGGCTTCAGGTCGCCGGCGTAGCGGTCGCACGACTCCTGGGTCAGCGCCAGGACGAGGTCGAGCTGGTCGGCCTTCGGGAAGTCGATGTCCTCATCGGACAGGATGACCTCGGAGCGGCTCGCGCCGCCGCGCGCCTCGGGGCCGTAGGACTGGCTCTGCGTGGCGTTGATGCCGTCGTAGATCGCGGCCGCCTCGGCCAGGATCTTGCCGGCCAGCACCAGGCCTTGGCCGCCCTCGCCGCTGAGCCTCACCTCGTAGCGGTAGCTCACGACACTCCACCTTCCACCAGGAGATCCGCGGCGCTGATCGGCCTGCGGGCGGGCGCCGGCGCGTCCTGGCCGCCTTCCGCGCGCAACCGCTCGACGAGCGTGGCGTACTGCTGCGCGTACTCGGGCTTCTCCACGTCGGCGACGACGCCGGTCACGAGCTTTCCGTCGAGGTCCGCGCGGTCCATCTTCTCGGCCTGCTTCACCGTGATCGTGTTCGCCTTCATCCACTGCAGGAGATCGGTCGAACGAGCCATCCCGTTCTGGCGGCCGAAGGCCGTCGGACAGGGCGTAAACGCCTCGATCAGCGCGAAGCCGCGCTTTCGGATCCCCTGCTCGATGAAGCGATCCAGCTTGGTCGGCTGGGTGACGGTCCCGCGCGCGACGTACGACGCGCCCGCCGCCACGGCCAGGCCCGAGATGTCGAAGGAGGACTCCGGGTTGCCGTACGGCGCCGTGGTGGCATGGCAGCCGAAGGGCGTCGTGGGCGAGGCCTGGCCGCCCGTCATGCCGTAGATCCAGTTGTTGAACAGGACCACCGTCATGTCGATGTTGCGGCGGGCGGCGTGGATGAAGTGATTGCCGCCGATCGCGGTGGCGTCGCCGTCGCCGGTGGCCACGATGACCGTCAGGTCCGGCCTGGCCATCTTCACCCCGGTGGCGAACGTGATCGCCCGGCCGTGTGTCGTGTGCAGCGTGTTGAAGTCGACGTAGCCGGGGGCGCGACTGGCGCAGCCGATGCCCGAGACCATCGCCACGCCGTCCTTCTCCAGGCCGATCCGGTCGACGGCTCGCAGGATCGCCTTCAGCACGATGCCGTGCCCGCACCCGGGGCACCAGATGAGCGGGAACTTCTCGACCCGCAGGTAGTGCTCGTAGTCGATCATCGCCGCGCGACCTCCCGGATCCGCTCCAGCACCTGGCTGGGCCGGATCGGCTCGCCGTCGACACGCGTGAGGCTGTGCACGGCGGCCTCGCGCCCCACCGCCCACTCGACTTCGTGCGCCATCTGGCCCAGGTTCATCTCTGGCACCACGATGTGCCGCACGCGCGTGCCCATGGCCGCGACCTGCGGCGTGGCGAACGGCCACAGCGTGAGCGGAGCCAGGAAGTCCACCTTGATGCCCTCTGCGCGCGCCAGCCGGACCGCCCGCGCCGCGGAGCGTGCGGTCGAGCCGTAGGCGAAGACGCCGACCGTGGCCCCTTCGTCCAGCGACTCGTCGACCTGCACGATCTGCGCCGCGTAGCGCCTGATCTTGCGGTCCAGGCGCAGCAGCAGGCGCTCGATCTTCCTGGAGTCGTTGGTCGGGAAGCCGGTCTCGTCGTGCGCCAGTCCGGTGACGTGGAAGCGGCGGCCCTCGCCGAAGCTCGCCATGGGGGGGACGTCGGAGTCCGTCTCCTCGTAGGGCAGGTACTTTCGCGCGGACGCGTCGGGCCGCTCGCGCTCCACGACCTCGATCTCGGCCGGCAGGACGACCTTCTCGCTCACGTGGCCGACGATCTCGTCGAGCAGCAGGATCACCGGCGTGCGCAGCGCCTCGGCCAGGTTGAACGCGCGCACCGTGAGGTCGTAGGTCTCGCGCACGCCGCGCGGCACGAGCACGATGATCTGGTGATCGCCGTGAGTGCCCCAGCGCGCCTGCATGACGTCCCCCTGCGCTGGTAGCGTCGGCAGGCCCGTGCTGGGTCCACCGCGCTGCACGTTGACCACCACGCACGGAACCTCGGCCATGCAGGCGTAGCCGATGTTCTCCTGCTTGAGCGAGAAGCCGGGCCCGCTGGTGGCGGTCATCGCCTTGGCTCCCGCCAGCGAGGCGCCGATGACGGCGCCCATCGCGCCGATCTCGTCCTCCATCTGGAGGAAGGTGCCGCCGCTGCGCGGAAGGGTGCGCGCCAAGCCCTCGGCGATCTCGGAGGAGGGCGTGATCGGGTAGCCGGCGAAGAAGCCCAGGCCGGCGGCGACGGCGGCCTCGGCGCAGGCCTCGTTGCCCGTCATGACGCGCACCGTGCCCGTGACGGGCTTCGTCCTCGTCTTCACATCGAGCACCATGCCGCACACGTCCTTCAAACGACGGCGATCGCGAAGTCGGGGCACACCGCGACGCAGAGCTGGCAGCGGCTGCAACGCCGCGCATCGACGACGACCGGCAGGGTGCGCTCCATGCGCAGCACGTCCGTGGGGCAGAACATCACGCAGAACTCGCATGCCTTGCACCACTCCGCGCGAATGGTGATCTCGGGCGTGGTGCCCTTGCGCTCGTCCGTCTCGACCTGCGCGCTCATGCGCCCTCCGTGGGTCCTCGGCGCGTCGAGGGCAACTTCATGAGATCGCGCTCGCGGAGAAGAAGGCCGCAGCCCCCGCCGCGGTGCGTTTCCCGCCGCGTCGACGTCAGGCACCGCGCGCGGCCGACTCCCGCGGCGGCGCGGCAATCGGAGCGCAGTCCTCTCGCGCGTCGGATCTCTTCGGCCATTCGCGAATGACGTTCTCCAGGTCCCTGGTCCCGGTCCGGGACCGAAGTGGGGATGAACCGGCGGGGCGGTCCATCCCCCGCCGCTGCAGCGGACGGCCGGACGGCCGCCGCTGATCGGCGAGAAGCTAGCACGGGGCCCCACAACGGACAATGGACCCAGAGGTCCGGTATTGCGGAAGTTCACCACAGCCGGCGGCTTTCCGCGCGCGGCATCAGTACGGTCTTGTGCGTACCGTCGTGCGGCTGTCCGCCTCGACCGACCTCGACGGCGGCTCGCGTCTCGCTCCGCCCGCTCCCGCGCATCGACAGGTCGCTCCGCGCGCGGCCCCCCCGCGGCCATTGTCGGGGTCGTGCATCCCCGTTAGCATGCTCCGCCTCGAAGTGTGCCCACCGGGCTCCCGGCAGCCGCGCAGCGCTTCGACCCCCCATGGACCGACCGCTCGTCGTGCTCGACACCGAGACCGCCACCGTGCAGGGAGCCCCCCACCTGCTCGAGCTGGGGGCCGTGCGCGTGGTCGCGGGCGAGGTGGCCGACGAGTTCGAGGCCCTGGTGCGGCCCGAGGTCGCGATCGAGCCGGAGGCGAGCGCCGTCCACGGCATCCGCGAGGAGGACGTGCGCGGCGCCGCCGAGGCGGCCGAGGTCCTGGCTGCCTTCCGCGACTGGGTCGGCGACGACTGGATGGCGGCCCACAACGCGCCGTTCGACGCGCGCGTGCTCGGTTTCGAGTACGCCCGGCGCCGCCTGGCGCCCCCGCCGGGGCCGCTGATCGACTCCCTGGCGCTCGCCCGGCGTCACCTGCCCGACGCGCCGGACCACAAGCTGGCGACGCTGACGCAGGTGCTCGAGCTCGAGGACGGGCCGGCTCACCGTGCGCTGTCGGACGCGGTGTACTGCTGGAAGGTGATCGAGGCCTGCCTCGAGCGCGCGCAGGGCGGCCCTTCAGCGGCGGCCGAGCTCCTGGGCCGGGGCGCGCCGTTGACGATCGCCGCCGCGGCCCCCCCCTCCCCGCCCATGGCGCGCCGGCTGCGCCCGATCGAAGCCGCGCTGGAGGCCGGCGCGAGCGTGACCCTGCTCTACGGCGAGGGCGCCGAGCCGCCGGCGAGGATCGAGGTCCGACCGCGCTTCCTCTACCGGCACCGCGGCAAGGGCTACCTCGAGGCCGAGTGCGCGCGCTCGGACACGCTCAAGACCTACCGCCTGGACCGCGTGCGGCGCGTCCTCGCAGCGTGCTAGCCGGATGCACGACATCCGCAACATCGCCATCGTCGCGCACGTCGACCACGGCAAGACCACGCTGGTCGACGCGATGTTCCGCTTCGCGGGCACCTTCCGCGCCAACCAGGTGGTGCAGGAGCGGGCGCTCGACACGGACGCGCAGGAGCGCGAGCGCGGGATCACGATCCTGGCCAAGAACACCGCCATCGACTACGGCGGCACGCGCATCAACATCGTCGACACGCCCGGCCACGCCGACTTCGGCGGCCAGGTCGAGCGCACGCTGACCATGGCCGACGCCGTGCTGCTGCTCGTCGACGCCTTCGAGGGACCGATGCCGCAGACGCGCTTCGTGCTGCGCAAGGCCTTCGAGCACGGCCTGCGCGCGCTGGTGATGATCAACAAGGTCGATCGGCCGGACGCGCGCCCGCACGCGGTGCTGGACGAGGTCTTCGACCTGTTCGTCGAGCTCGGCGCGACGGAGGAGCAGCTCGAGTTCCCGGTCGTCTACGGCTCGGGCCGCGAGGGCTGGGCGGCGGACGAGCCCGAGCACGCATCTCGGGACCTCGCTGCGCTCTTCAGGATGCTCCTGCGCCACGTCCCCGCGCCGTCCATCGACCGCGCCGGGCCGGTGCAGTTCCAGGCCTCGACCCTGGAGCACGACGACTTCGTAGGACGGATCGCGATCGGGCGCGTCGCGCGCGGCGTGCTGCGCGCCGGAGAGCGACTGCGCATCTGCCACCCCGACCGCGCCGACAGCCCGGCGGCGGCGATCAAGGGGCTCTTCCGCCACGAAGGCCTCGAGCGCGTGCCGGTGGACGAGGTCGCGTGCGGGGACATCGCGGTCGTGGCCGGGATCGAGGAGCTCTCGATCGGCGACACGCTATGCCCGCCCGAGCACCTGGACCCGCTGCCGGCCATCCACATCGACGAGCCGACGATCTCGATGGAGATCCTGGTCAACGACTCGCCCTTCGCCGGGCACGAGGGGCGCTTCGTGACCAGCCGTCACCTCCTCGACCGGCTGCGGCGCGCGCAGATGCGCGACGTCGCGTTGGCAGTCGCGGCGACCGACCGCGCGGACGCGTTCGAGGTCAAGGGCCGCGGCGTGATGCACCTCGGCGTCCTGATCGAGAACATGCGGCGCGAAGGCTACGAGCTGGCGGTCGGCAAGCCGCGCGTGATCATCAAGTCGATCGACGGGCGGCCGCACGAGCCCTACGAGCGCGCCTCGGTCGAGGTGCCCTCCGCGAGCTCCGGGCGCGTGATCGAGTACCTCGGCCGGCGCCGCGGCGAGCTCCTGCACCTGGATGCGCTCGGCTCGCTCGCCAAGCTCGAGTTCTCCATCCCCGCGCGCGGGCTGATCGGCGCGCGCACGGCGTTGCTCACGCTGAGCCAGGGCGAGGCGATCCTGAGCCACGTCTTCGAGGCCTGGCGGCCCGACGGCGGCCGCATTCCGCGCCGCACCGGCGGCGTGCTCGTCTCGGACCGCGCCGGCCCGACGGTGACGTACGCGCTCGACTCGCTCTCCGACCGCGGCACGTTCTTCGTGCGCCCGGGCGACGCGGTGTACGAAGGCATGGTCGTCGGAGCGAGCAACAAGCCCGGCGACCTGCCGGTCAACGTCTGCCGCACGAAGAAGCTCACGAACGTCCGCTCCTCCAACAAGGACTTCGCGGCCCAGCTTACGCCGGCGCGCGAGCTCTCGCTGGAGGAGGCGCTCGAGTTCATCGAGGACGACGAGCTGCTCGAGGTCACCCCGCGCGCCCTGCGCCTGCGCAAGCGCGTGCGCGGCGCCGACGAGCGCAAGAAGCTCCAGCGGGCAGGTCGCTGACCCGCCCGGAAGGCCCCGGGGCCCGGGAGGCGGGCGGGCGGCCGGAACCGGCGGAAACGCTTCATTCCGCGGGTGCGGATCATCGATGGGGAGGGCGGAGGAGCTCGACCATGGGGGGTCGGGTGCGAGTCCTGGGGAACGGGGACGGGGGTCCTCGAAGAGCACGGGGGAAGTCATGTGGGGACTCGGCCGCGCCGGGATGGCGGGCCGCGCGGGGAACAGTGCGGGCCTGTCGCTGATCGAGGTCTGCATCGCCATCGCGATCGTGGCAACCGTCCTGCTCTCGCTGGCGGGCGCCTTTTCCACCGATCTGCTCGGCGTGGACCAGGCCCGGCGCGTGACCGACGGCTCCGTCTTCCTCGAGACGTGCATGGAGAACCTCGCCGCTCAGCCGTACGAGAACCTGCTCGCGCTCGACGGCGAGCAGATCTTCGATCGCACCGACGCCGGTGACTCCAAGTACGTCATCGACCTGCGGGTCTTCCCGAGCGAGGTCGGCCTGATGCAGGTGCGCGCCGTGCTCGCGGACCTGCGCACGAACCGTGAGATCGGGCGCGTGACGGCGCTCCGGAGCTGGAAGTGAGGTCCCGCTCATGCTTCCGGCGCGCCCGGCGGACCGGGTTCACGCTGGTCGAGCTGGTGCTCGCCACCGGGATCCTGCTCGTGATCGGCTACGTGCTCGCCGACGCGGTCGGCATGGGGAGGAACTCCCAGCGTTCCGTGATGCGGCTGGTGTCGGAGAACCAGGCCATCCGCACCGCCGCCGTGACCCTCACGAACGAGCTGCGGGCCGCGGACGCCGCGACGCTCTCGATCAGCACGCTGCCGGACGGCAATCACGAGATCACCTACATGCAGCCGATCGAGGTCGCCGGCGCGCCGGCCTGGGGCGTGTACGACCCGTCCTACGGACCCGACCCCGAATCGTGCAACAAGCCGGACTGGAAGGTCCGCTACACGGTGCAGAACGTCCCCGGCGAGGGCGGGGCGCTCGTGCGTGGGCTCGTGCGCGCGATCCTGGACGAGACCGGCCTGGTCCAGGAGCAGGACATCGTCGTGGTCGGGCTGGAGAGCGGGACGGCGACACCCCCGGGCTTCACGATGATCCAGAGCGGAGACGTGTGGGAGATCACGATCTCGACCGTCGGCCGCACCACCAACGGAAAGGGCAGAGGGGCGGTGTTCCATGTCAAGAACCGGAGCTGATCGGATTCGGGCCGGAAGCCCGCGCGGCCGGTCCTCGCGGCGAGGGAGTGCGCTCTTGACCTCGATCACGGTCTTCGTCGGCCTCTTCGGCCTGCTGTACGCGACGACCGTGATGTCCGCGATCGAGATGAAGGACTCGAGGCGCTCGATCGACGCGGTGCGTGCCAGGTACACGGCCCAGTCCGGCTTCGAACGCGGGTTGCACTTCCTGGCGAGCGCGATCGCGCTGAACGGCGCCCACGACCCCTTGGAGGGCTTGAACGGCCTGTTCACGGCCTCGAGCACGATCACGCCCTTCACGGGCGAGGCCGTGATGGACGGAGTGACGCAGGTGGGCGCGTACTCGGTGACCATGAGCGCCATCGAGCAGACGAGTACCAGCATCACGATCGAGATCGAGGCCTCGGGCTACCTGCCGCGCGCGCCGGCCGACCTCGCGCAGGGCGAGGGGCTCGACGCCTGGAGCGCGATCGAGGTCACGGTGCGCTACAGCCTCGAGCCCAGCGCGGTCTTCGACTACGCGTACTTCATCAACAACTGGGGCTGGTTCTACGGCAACACGATCCGCGCCAACGGCAGCGTCCGCAGCAACGGCCAGTTCGACGTGGCGGGCTACTCACCGTGGGTGGACGGTCAGCCCTCCTACGACGCCGCGAGCTGGGACGGCGTCACGGCCACTCTTTCGGGCTACCACGACGACAACGGCGACGGCCTGGAGGACGGGAACGACGGCGGCGTCTTCTCCGGTTGGGACATCGTCGGCGCGCAGAATCTGCGCGGCACGGCGAGTGATCCGGCGAACCAGCACGACTTCGAGGGCAGGGTCGACATGCCGAACCTCACGGACCTGTCGCAGTACGAGACGCGCGCCGTGACGGAGGGCGCGAGCGTCTCCATCGGCGGGGTGCAGATGAGCGACGCCGTGTACGGGGACGGCCCGGGCGAGACCGGCAACCTCTACCTCGTCGGCACGCAGGCCAACCCGATCGTGATCGACGGCCCGCTGGTGGTGCGGGGCGACGTCATCCTGAAGGGCTACGTCACGGGCCAGGGCGCGATCTACGCCGGGGGCAACGTCTACGTGCCCGACTCGGTGCGCTACGTGGACCCGCCGACCACGCCGCGTCCCGCAGGCACGACGCAGGCCGAGACAGAGGCCTGGCTGTCGAGCAACTGGAACAAGGACTTCCTGGGCCTGTTCTCTCGGGAGAACGTCGTCGTCGGGGACCACACCAACGGGACATGGCGCTACTACGTGAGCGGCTGGATGGCCTCCTCCATGAACCAGTCGGCGGAGGACGCCGGAGAGGACGGCATTCCGAACACGAGCGCCGGGATGGACGGGATCTCCGGCACCGCCGACGACGACGTGCTCGAAGGAGACGGCGTCTTCACGGTCGAGTACTACACGGAGCAGGACCTCGCGCTCGGCCTGATCCCGCCGGGCAGCTCGGTCGGGGATCCGATCCCGGGCACGGGCGAGGACATCGACGGGGACGGGGTGTACGACGGCACGACGACCCTGGCCGACATCGACCTCTCCGTGCCGCTCGACACGGCGAACTGGGGCGGGAACATGCCCCCGGGCGGCATCAACGCCTACCGCGACATCGCCTCCCTGTACGCCAACCACCTCGACGCGGTGTTCTACACGAACCACTCGTTCTGCTACCTGGTCCTGGGCAGCCAGCCGGCGCGCATCAACGGCGCGCTGGTCAGCCGCAACGAGAACATCATCTACGGCACGCCCTCGATCGAGATGAACCACGACGCCCGGCTGCTCGGGGGCAGCACGGGCATGGCGGGCGACTTGCTCCCGCGGGTCATGCAGCCGGTCGAGATCCTGCGCTGGAGGCAGCTCGTTCGGGATCCCAACCGCTACACGGGGGTGCAGCCTTGAGGCGCGCGAGCCGGACCACAGCCTGTCCGGGCGCGGGCATGGCGGTCCTGGCTCTCTGTTGTGTCGTCGCCGTCCCGCGCGGCGCGGCCTCGACGGCGCCGCGGCAGGACGCCGCCGAGAGCCGCGCCGCGACCCCGAAGGACGCCGAGCGTCTGATCCTGGAGCGCGACCGAGAGCTGCTCCACCCGGGTGATCCCTCCCATCTGGTGGGACTCGAGCAGGACGACAACGACTTCCGCGCGCGCACGCCGGCCCTCCAGCGCAGCGACCGGGCCGTCGCGCGGGTCGACGCCGAGGAGAACTATCTCCGGCGCACCGCGATGTACGCGGAGGGGGAGACCTACCACGCGCCGCTCGCGTTCTCTTCCAGGGCGGATCCAGGGCCCTCGCGCTCGGCGCCGCTTCACGCGACCCGCGTGCCGCTCGGACAGCACGATGCCGAGAAGGGCGACGACGACGCCGCGGATGCCCGCCATTGGGTCCTGCCCGTCACCCTCGCCTTCATCGTCGTGGGCCTGTTCCTGCTCCGCTGCCGCGCCTCCTTGCCGTGAGCTCAGTGCGGCGGCGTGAGGCGGCATGACGCGTGCCTGTCGCCGGAGCCGTAGGGCCCGGTTGGCAAGCCGCGCGCTCGGACCACGGCGACCACCTGCGCGCGAGCTGGCCGTGAGCCTCTGGGGCCAGAGATGTTGACCGGCGTTCAAGAACCGACTCGCTCGCAAGGGCGTGCAACCGGCGCCGGAGGCGCCGCGCCGCCCATCAGGCGGCGAGGAGGGGGAGGCCGCTTCAACGGGTTCCTAGGGCCAGAGTTTCCCCGCGGCGGTCTCCTTCATGAACCGGGCAACAGGCCAGGCCTCGATGCCGTCCTCCGTCTTCAAGGACCTGGCTCCGGTGTGGACCATCACCCGCCGCACCAGCCCGGGAAGATCAGCGATGGCGCGCAGGCCAGACAGGAGCTCGGCGGAGTAGCGCTCCCGACTCTTCACTTCGATCGCGACGAATCTCCTCCCCCGCCGCAACAGGAAGTCCACTTCCAGGCGCTGCGCGTGTCCCGGCGACCAGTAGAAGATCTCGTCGAAGAGCCGCGCCTCCTCCGCGTGCGCGCGCAAGACGTGCAGGACGAGGCCCTCGAGCAGGGAGCCGCGCTCCTCTGTGGTGGGAGGATCGAGCTGCCGCTTGACGGCACGCGCGACGCCGCAGTCGGTCCAGTAGAGCTTGGGGTGCTTGCGCTCGCGCACCCGGAGCTTCGCCTCGTAGGCGGGGAGGCGGAAGGCCATCAACGTGTCCTCGAGGATCTCGAGGTACCCGCCGACCGTGGTGCGGGCCACACCGGCGTCGCGCGCGAGGCTCGCGACGTTGAGCACCTGACCGTGGAAGAGCCCGGCGATCGGCAGGAAGCGCGCGAAACCCGGCAGGTTCCGCACGAGCGCCTCGGCGCGGATCTCCTCGCGCAGGTAGAGCTGCACGTAGCTCTCGAGCGTGGCGCGGGGCTCGGGAGAAGAGACGATCAGCGGGATGCTGCCAAATCTCAGGACGCGGGCGAGGTCGAAGTCGTTCCCCATCTCGGCCGGCGTCAACGGGTGCATGACCTTTCGCAGCGCCCGGCCCGCCAGCAGGTTCGTCCCCGCCGACTTCAGCTTGCGGGCGCTCGATCCGAGCAGGGCGAACCTCAGTCCGCGGGTCTCGATCAGCCGATGCACCTCGTTCAGCAGGGCAGGGATGCGCTGGATCTCGTCCACCACGACCCAGCGGCCCTTGCGGAGCTCCGTCAGCTCGAGCGCGAAGGTCGCCGGGTCGGCCAGCAGCTCGTGAAACCGTCTCTCGTCGAGCAGGTCGACCCAGTGGGCCCGGGCCAGGTTCGCGTGCGCCCAGGTGCTCTTGCCGACGCCTCGCAGCCCCAGCAGGAAGAAGCTCTGCCTGGGGAGACCCGTGAGCCGGCCGTAGAGAGGCGTGTCCATATCGCCGTCAGTTTGTCGTGCATAATGATGGCTAGCTGTACGAAATGCAAGCACGGGGATACGCTTCCGCCACCCTCCCTGCGAAATTCGCTCTCGCTCGGCGAAAGGGCCTGCGGTGACATGGGGTTCGACACCCCGATCAGGCCGAGCCCCGCGGGCCTGGTGAGTTCCGGGGAGATGGTCGCGGACCCTATCCCCTCGCGCGGGTCGACGCCTGGGAGAACTACCACCGGCGCATCGCCATGTACGCGTTCTCTTCCAGGGCGGATCCAGGGCCCTCGCGCTCGGCACCGCTTCACGCGACCCGCGTGCCGCTCGGACAGCACGATGCCGAGAAGGGCGACGACGCCGCCGCGGATGCCCGCCATTGGGTCCTGCCCGTCACGCTCGCCTTCATCGTCGTGGGCCTGTTCCTGCTCCGCTGCCGCGCCTCGCTGCCGTGAGCGCCGTGCGGCGACGTGGCGCGAGCCTGTCGCCCGAGCCGCCGGCCTGGCGAAAGGCCGCGCCCGGTCCGCGCCGGCACCCTGCGCGCGAACCGGCCATGAGCCTCCAGGGCCGCAGATGTTGACCGGCGTTCAAGAATCGACTCGATTGCCGAGCGGTGGATCCGGCGCCGGAGGCGCCGCGCCGCCGGTCAGGCGGCGGGGAGGGGGAGGCCGCGTGTCGCGGCCGATGCGGGGGAGGGTCCGCCTCCCCCGCCAACAGGATCAGCGCGGGCCGAGTCCTTCCCTTGGGTTGCGGGCGTTCAGCCCGCGCTGAGGCAGCGGCGGGGTCCCCAGCCACAGAGCGTCAGAAACCACCGCGGGCCCCCGCCCGCCCACTCAGGGGAGTGACCGACCCGGCCGCGCGGCGGTTGCAATGGAATCGCCGTAAACCCACTGCGGGCCACCCGCCGTGGGAATCCCGCCACAGGCACCCCGCGCAGGGGTCAGAGCGCCGCGAGGGCCCGGTCGAGGACGCGGTAGACGAGCTTGCCGCGGTGGGCGGCGATCGGCCGGCAGCGCTGCTCGAGCCAGGCGCGCTCGGCCTCGTCGCGCCAGACCTCGCCCACCGAGGGGTACTCGTTGCGCTCGAGCGCGACCGCGCTGATCACGAAGAAGCTCGCGCGCGTGTCGCGCACGATCGAGACGAAGGACGCTCCGGCGTTCTTCAACGGCAACACCTCGGGGCTGACCAGCGCGCCGACGTCCACCACCGGGTGCACGCTGCGGAAGCCGAACACGCCGATCTCGCCGATCACCACGCGCTGCGCGTCCGGCGGCCAAGCCTCCGGCAACGCGTTCAACGTCGCCGCGCACTGGCCGTAGCCGTCCTCGTAGGACTGCAACAGCGGCGCGCGGCGCACGACCGCCAGCGTCCCCGCAGCCACCAACGCCAGGACCAGCGCCCCGACCGTCGCCGGGCGCGGCGCGCGCAGGAAACGCGGCCAGGCCGGCTCGGCCGCCAGCAGCAGCGCCACCGAGGAAGGCACGGAGTACCACGAGGCCTCCGTCGCGCCCTTTCCCAGCAGGTAGAAGCCGAGGTAGACGAGGTAGAAGCCGAGCCAGGCGCGACTCCGCGCCGAGCCGCGCACCACGTTGGCGCGCACGACCCAGGCGACCACAGCGACCGTCGCCGCGGCCAGCCCCAGGGCGAGCGCGCGCGGGAAGTAGTCCACGAACGGCAGGAACGTCATGCGCGGCACGGTCATGAGCGCCGACTCGAACGAGAAGAGCGACTCGTAATGAGCCGAGTTCCAGCCGCTCTTGGCCAGCATCGACTGCGGCACGACCGAGCCGTAGCGGGCCAGCGAGAAGGCGATCCAGGCCAGCCCCGGCCCGAACAGCAGGGCCAGCGGCGCCGGGCGCGCCAGCCGCCGCAGAGCTCCGACCAGCCCGAGCGGCGCGCCCGACGAGCGGGCAGCCGCGCGCGACAAGGCGTAGAGCAGGAATGGGGCGAAGAGCACGCCCTCGGGCCGCGAGACGAAGAGCAGTCCGGCACAGGCGGCGCAGGTCCGTACGCGCGCGCCGAGTGCCGCGCTCGCGGCTCCCAGCGCCAACACCACGAACAGCGGCGTCTCCATGCCCAGCATCTGGTTGTCGACCAGGGAGGGCGCGAGCAGGAACAGCGCCAGCACGGTCAGCCGCGCCGGGCGCGGCGTCGAGCGCGCGACGAGCCAGGCTGCCAGCGACCACAGCGCCACGTTGAGCACGATCACGGCCCTCTCCACGTGCGCGCCGGCGAGCGCGTAGAGCCCCGTCGTGACGAAGGCCCACAGGGGCGCGGTGACGCCGAACACGGCCTGGCCGGGGTTGTAGACGAGCGCGCCTCGCTCCACGGCGTTCTTCGCGTAGCGCAGGGTGATGTAGGCGTCGTCCACGAGCACCCAATGCGTGACCAGCGCCGCCAGCGCGAGCTTCCACGCGGCGGAAAAGAGGATCAGCAACGCCGGCGCACCGAGAGCAGTGCGTCGTTCGGAGGTTCTCTCGGTCATGTGCATCGCCGCCTCACGCCGCCGCGCAGGCGACCTCTTCGCCGGTGGGTCGCCGGGCGCGCGCGGCCGGGGCCGCTTCCAGGACGTACAGCTCGCGCGCGAGCTGCTCCTCGACGCGCGACCAGGTGAAGCCGCCGGCGACCATGCGGGCCGCGCCGGCGCCGTAGGCCGCCAGTCCGCCGGCCATGTGGGCCTCGGCCAGGGCCGCCAACCCGTCCGCGACGGCCGCCGCGCTCTCATCCGCCAACACCAGGCCCGCATTCGACGCGCGCACCGCCGGGGCCAGATTCGTGCCCTCACTGACCAGGAGCGGCAGCGAGAGCGCGGCCGCCTCCAGCACCGCGCCCGGCAGACCCTCGTGGCGCGAGGGATGTACGAAAGCGTCCAGGCGCGCGAGCAGCCCCAGCTTCTCGTCGCCGAAGCGCGCGCCGTGGAAGGTCACGCCTGCGGCGATCTTCAGCTCGCGCGCGCGCCCCTCGAGCCACGCGCGGTCGGGGCCGTCGCCGATCAGCCACAGCGTCCCTGGACCGCCGCGCGCGACGTGGACGGCGAAACCGTCGAGCAACAGGTCGAGCCCCTTGGTGTGGGCGTCCAGCCGCCCGCAGAAACCGAACAGCGGCCGCGGGGCGTCCTGCGCCGGCGCAACGGGACGCGGCACGTCGAGCAGGTCCTGGCCGTTGGGCACGACCTGCACGCGCGCCGGATCGACCAGGCACGCGATCGCGCTCGCGTCGGCGGTCGTGAAGGCCTGCACCGAGCGCGCTCCGGCCAGGAGCCCGCGGTCGAAGAACGCGATCGCGAGGCGCTTGAGGAAGCGCCTGCGCGCCAGCGCCTCGGGCCGGTAGGTCCCGTGCGGCGTGAACACGTAGGCGATGCCGGCGCGGCGCAGGTGCCGGGCGGCGAGCGCCAGCTCGGGCAAGAGCCCGCCGTGCAGGTGCACGAGGGCCGGAGACTCGAGTGAGCGCAGCGCCGCGACCAGCGCCTGGTCGAGCACGAAGCGCGTGCGCCCGCGGCGGTAGAGCCGAAGCGGGTACGGCCGCGAGGTCGTGGGCGCGCCGGGCGTCGGGGTGAGCCCCCAGACCTCGACCCGCCGCCCGCGCCGGTGCTGGGCGCAGGCGAGCTGGTGCACGACGCGGTTGACGCCGTTGAGCCGCTCGGGATTGGCCTTGCCGAAGCACAGGTGCACGATGCGCGTGTCGGCCGGCAGCAGGGCCGGACCGGGGCGCGGCTCGGAGACGAGCTCGAGATACTGCGCTTCCATCTCCGCCACGTAGCGCGCGACCGTGAAGTGCTCACGTTGCCGACGCTCTCCGGCCGAGCCCATGCGCAGCGCGCGCTCGGGGTCGCAGAGCAGCTCGTCGAGGGCCGCCGCCAGGGCCTGCGCGTCGCCGGGTCGGAAGAGCAGCCCGGTCTGGCCGTGCACGACCACTTCCGTCACGCCGCCGTGGTCGGCGGCGACCACCGCGCGGCCCTGTTCCATCGCCTCGATCGCGACCAGTCCGAAGGGCTCCGGCCGCGTCGAGGGCACGACGCACAAGTCGGCGGCGGCGTAGAGCGCGGCGACGTCCTTGCGGAAGGGCAGCCGCGTCACGCGCTGCTCGAGACCGGCCGCGCGCACGGCCGCGTCGAGCAGCCGCTCCAGCCGCTCCTGGCCCGGCGGTGCGTCGCCGGCCATGACGTAGCGCACCCGCGGGTGGCGCGCGGCCAGCCGCTGGGCAGCCTCGACCAGGAGCCCCTGGCCCTTCCAGGAGTTGACGCGCCCGACCAGCAGCACCAGGGGCGCGTCGGCCGGCACGCCGAGCTCGGCGCGCAGTGCGGCGCGCTGGACCTGCGAGGGCACGTCTTGGGCCGCGTCGATCCCGTTCAGGACGACGGTGTGCCGGGTGGAGAGCGGGGGATGGTGGCGGTCGAAGGCGGCGCGCGTCGCACGCGAGTTGCTGACCGCGCGGTCGGCCAGGCGCGCGACGACGCGCGCGTAGAGCCGCGCCAGCCATTGCGGCCGGGACAGGATCTCGTGCAGGTGCCACAGGTGCGGCACGCCCGCCAGCCTCGCCCCGAGCGCGCCGCCGAGCACGACCATCGTGTTCGTGTGCACCAGCGCCGGCCGGTAACGGCGCACGAGGCGCCGCACCCACAGCGCGCCGAGCGGCACCGTCCAGGCGAGCTTCAGCAAGCCCCCGGGCGAGAGGCTGGCGCGCGCCCCGATGCCGAGCTGGCCGACCTCGACCGTCGCCCCCGCGCGCTCGAGCGCGCCCGCGAGCTCCCCGCGGCGCGGCAGGGCGACCACCGCCCGCCAGCGCGCGCGGTCGAGCCCCTGCACGAGCTGCAAGAGGGTGCGGTCGGCTCCGTACAGCTCGGCCGAGGGGTGCAGGAACAGGATCGTGCGCGGGAGGTGCCTCACGCCGCCGACCCTTCCTTGCGCGCGACGCGCGACTTGAGCAGCCGCGCCGGCACGCCTCCGACCACGCTCATGGCAGGCACGTCGGCGCGCACCACGGCGCCGGCGGCGACGATCGAGCCGCGCCCGATGCGCACACCGGCCAGGATCGTGGCGTTGGCGCCGATCCAGCAGTCGTCCTCGATGACGACGCCGGAGCGCACCACGCCCTGGCTCTTGATGGTTTCCGCCGTGTCGGCGAAGACGTGGTTCTCGGGCAGGATCACGACGCGCGGGCCGAACAGCACGTCGCGGCCGATCTCGACGAAACCCGAGGCGCCGATCCACGAGAAGGCGCCGATGGCGGTGCCGTCGCCGACGGACAGCCCCTCGCCGGGCTCGTGGCCGTAGTACGAGGAGGGCCGGATCGAGGCCTGGCGCCCGATCGTCACGCCGTCGCCCAGGGTGACCCCGCGCCGCGCGAGGCACTGCACCTCGGCGCCCTCCTCGATCTTGACGTTGTGGCCGACCGACAGGCGCCAGGCGTTCAGCACGCGCGCACCGCGCGCGACGAACAACGCTCCGCTCGAGCTGCGCAGGAACGGCCTCAGGCACAGGCCGCGCAACAGGTTCGTGGCCACGCGCCACAGCACCGCCAGGGCATCGCGCGCGCCGAGCTCATCGCCGGCGACACGGCCCATGACCTTCCCGTAGAGCCATCGCATCAGGCCACCTCACGCGCCCGTCCGGACGCCGTCTCGTGCTCCTGTCCGTCCCGCTGCCCGTCACGGCCGTCGTGCCGGTGTCCCTCGCGCCGCTCGCCACGGCGCCCGTCGTGGTGCTCGATCGCGCGCGCATAGATTCCCGCCAGCCGCTCGCCCTTCGCGTCCCAGGCCGCGACCGCGAGCGCCCAGGCGCGGGCGCCGTGGGCGAGCGCGCGGCGCTCGCCCTCGTCCTCGTCCAGGCGCACCAGCGCCTCGCCCAGCCCGCGCGCGGTCGCCGCGGGCGTGTCCTCCAGCGGGACGCGCAGGCCGCGCTCGGTGCCCGTCATCTCGCCCGGCCCGCCGAAGTCGAGGCACACCACCGGGCAGCCGGCGGCCATCGCTTCGGGCACGACCATGCCCGCGCCCTCGAAGGAAGGGAACAGGAACACGTCGGCCTCCTCCATGCGCGCCAGCGTCTGGTCGTGGGCGAGGTGGCCGAGCAGGCGCACGCGCCGCTCGAGGCCGAGCGCGCGCGCGCGGGCCGCGAGGGACGCGGCCAGCGGGCCGCTGCCGCACAGCTCGAAGGTCGCCGCGGGCGAGCGTCGCGCGAGCAACGCGAAGGCCTCGAGCGCCAGCCGCACTCCCTTCAGATCGACCAGCCGCCCGGCGTAGAGCACGCGCAGCGCCTCGTCGCGCTCGAAGCGGTCCGGCGGCAACGGGCGCGGCTCGACGCCAGCGGCCAGCATGGGCTCGAGCTTGCAGCGGTGGCGACGCGCGACGCGGTCGCCGAACACGCGCGACAGGGAGAGGATGCGGTCGGCGCGCTCGAGCGTGCGCCGCACGGCCGGATCGCCGGCGGACAGGCCGCCACGCACGGCCGTCTTGGCCCACTCCGCCGCGCGCGCGCGTACGGCCGCGCGCGGCAGGAAACGGTCGGGGATGCGCGGGTGCTGGCCGACCGGTCCCCACACGAAAGGCCGCTCGAGCTCCGCCAGCCCGGAGGGGATCCAGCTCGAGGCGAAGGTCAGATGGTGCAGCACGTCGAAGCCGACCTCGCGCTCGAGCCGCCGGGCGACGGAGGCGAGCGCGCGCTGCCAGAGGTAGAAGTAGGCCACCGCTCCGCGCGACTTGCGCTTCCAGCAACGCATCCAGCTCGGCAGATCGAAGCCGACCACGCGCAGCGAATCGAGCCCCTCGGCCGCCGCGCGCGCCTCGATCGCGGCCACGTTGTTCGCGCGCGTGATCAACCAGCAGTCGTGGCGACGCGCGATCTGGCGCGCCCAGTTCCAGCCGATGCCGGCCTCCGATCCCAGGTCGGGCTCGCAGGCGTAGGCGCTGGCCAGCACTCGCAGGCGATCGCTCATGCCGCGCGCACCTTCCGCGCCGCGCCGCGGCCCGCGCCGGCCAGCAGCCGCGCCCGCAGCAGCCGCGCCAGCTCGGTCCGCCCGCGCCGCAGCCAGTCCACCTGCGCGAAGGGCGGGCGCTGGATGCGGTTCGTCTCCTCGTCGAACGTGGCGATGTGCAGCACGTAGAGTCCCGCCAGGGCGTCGAGGTCGGCCGGCTCCAGCCCGAGCTCGCGCAGGGTCGCGAGCGCCGGGCCCGCGGCTAGCGCGTCGAGCTCCGCGAGCAGCCGGCCGGCGTCCACGTGGCGGACCAGCACGCCGGTCTGGACGTGGAAGTGGAAGAGGTCGTGGAGCGCCGGCGCGCACGGCAGCGAGAACTCCCAGTCGAAGGCCATCAGGCGTCCGTCCGACACGAGCAGGTTCCAGGGCGTGAAGTCGCCGTGGCAGCGGCAGCACGGGAGGCGCCCGCCCGCGACGCCCCGGTGCAGCGCGTCGCGCAGACCGGCCATCGCCCCGATCCAGGTGCTGTCGGTACCGGTCGCGCCGCACAATGCGTCGAGGCGCGCGCTGGCGGCGCCGAAGAACGCCAGCTCCCCGAGAGCGCACGCGCGCGCCGTGCGCCCGAAGAGCTCGGCCAGGAAGGCGAAGTGCAGCGGGCCGAGGGCGTCCGGCGATCGGCGGCCGGCGAGGCAGCCCTGGGCCAGCCAGGCGCGCTCGCCGGTGTCGCCGTGGCCGAGGAGCGCCGGAGCGCGCCCCGACCCTCCCAGGTGCGCGAGACACTCGGCCTCGCGCCGAACCTGGCCGCGCGCGGCCGGCGTGAGCGAGAGCTTGACCAGGCCGGGCACGTCGCCGGCGCCGTCGCTGGCGAGCACGACCGCCTTCCGGAACAACCCCGGAACGCCGAGGGCGACCGTGACGTCGAGGTCGGCGCGCGCGGCGAGCCAGGGCACGCCCGCGGGGTCGAGCGGCCCCTTGGCAGCGACGAGCAGCTCGTCGAGACCCAGCCGCCCGGCGAGACCGGCACGACCGGCGTGGGCCAAGACCGAGCGCAGCGCGCGCGACCGGCGCCGACCGGCGGGCAGGAGCCGCGCGCCCGCGGCGAAGCCGGCGCGCGCGGCGGGCAACAGCACGTGGCTGCCCCCGGTGTTGGGCAGGACGTGCCAGCGATCGACGCGCGCCGCGCCGTGGAGCCGCGCGGAGATCCGCGCGAGGCGGTCGCGGCGGCCCAGGCGCGCCAGCCGGCTGCGCGCGCTCCCTGCGCGCTCGACGACCGCCAGCGCATCGCCCGGCGCGAGCGCGCCCCAGGCCGCGTCGATGTCCTGCTCGTCCGCGCGGGCCTCTTCGCCCAGCACGCGCAGAGAGTGCACACCGGCGCGCACGGCGGGGTACCACGCGTCGAGCGCGTAGAGAACTGTCGCGCTCACGCCGCCCTCCCGACGAACAGGGCGCGAAGGACGGAGTCCACCGCTTCCTCGACCAGGCCGTCGTTGCGCACCAGGTGCCAGCGCTCGCCGCGCGCGGCAAGTTGCTCGTAGTCGGCGATCTGGCGCGCGCTCTCTTCCGGCGCGAGCTCCTGCTTACGCGCCTGTACCTGCTCGAGATCGGCGCTGATGACGATCACCGCGTCCGGGCGCGGCACCAGCGGGGCGAGCAGGCGCACGAGCAGCGTCCCCGGGCGCACGCGGCAGCGCTGAGGGTCGACCAGGTAGTCGTAGAAGTAGCGGTCGAACAGGATCAACGCGTTGCGCCGGCGGCGCGGCAGCACGCGCAGCGCGTAGCCGATGAAGTAGTCGAGCGCGTACCAGGCCACGCGCAGGTTCGAGAGCAGGCGGCCCGAAGGGGCGGCGCGGTGCGGCCGGCTCCAGTCGGCCTCGCCCTGGGTGCGGCGGCCGAGGTGCACGACCCGGTCGAGCTGCGGCAGGATCCCGGGCCGCAGGTGGTAGGTGGCCGGCTCGGTGCCGCGGTAGGCCGCGCTGAGCTCGCTCGCCACGGCCTCCATGACCGCAGTCTTGCCGGCGCCGTCCGTGCCCAGGAAGACCACGAAACGGCCGCCCGGTTTCCACAGCGGTCGCAGGCGCACACCGTAGCCGAAGGCCGCCAACGAGCCCAACGAGCCCAGTGGCGCTCGCAGGAAGCGGCGCGCCAGGAGGGCGCAACGGCGGCGGCGCGCGCGCGCACGCAGCGCGTCGTGCCGCTCGCCTTCGATCTCCGCGCACAGAGCCGCGCCTGCCCGCGAGCCGAGCAGCCGGCGCGCGAGGGCGCGCGCCCGCGTGCCGAAGCCCCGGGTCTCCAGCACGGCCTTCAAGCGGCTCGCGTAGCGCTCGTGCACCACGCTCCCCGACAGGTATGGCGTGAGGAAGTCGACCAGCGCCGAGGTCGCGGGCGGCGGCAGGCGCAGGCCGTTCGCGTCGCGGCGGTCCGAGAAGAGCTCGTCGGCCGCGAGGAAGGGCACGCCGAAGGCCGCCTCGGCGGTATGGACGTCCAGGCCGAGGAAGGCGTGCCGGCCGTCGCGCTCGACCGCGTGCAGGTGGAACTGTGCCAGGAAGCCGGCGCGGAAGCGCCCGTGGATCGTCGCTCCGCGCCGCGCGCAGATCAGCTCCAGGACGGCGGTGAAGGCCGGCAGGTCGCGCCGCCGCAGGCACAGGTCCACGTCCGAGCCGCGCGGCAGCTCGGGGAAGGTGGCGATGCCGCGCAGGAAGGCGTGCTGGACGCCGGCCGCGTCGAGCTCGCGGCCGATGTCGGCCACGACGCGGGCCAGGATGGTCGGCTCGGGCGCGAGCTCGTGCCCGCACGCCGGCGCGCGCCGCGACACATCGATCGACGTCACGGCGTCGACTCCTGCGGGCGCCGGAGGAGCTTCCAGGGGGGCGCCGACCCCGGGCCGGGGAGCATCGCCCTGGCGGGCGCGGGCGCGCTGCGCGGGGTGGCGACGCTGTACAGGTAGATCGCGTAGCTGAACAGCATCACCGGGTTGGGGAAGCCGCTGACGCCGAAGCCGGTGATGCACGTGATCGCGACCACCGCCTGCAGCGCGAACAGGAGCACCCAGGAGGCCCGATCCTCCGGCTGCGACGCGAAGACGCGCCGGAAGGTCGCGCGCAATGGCAGGAAGACGATCGCCAGCACCCCGATCAGACCCGGGATGCCGGTGGACACCAGGGCGAACATGTAGGTGTTGTGGGCGTTGGTCCACCACGTCCCGGCGTGCTCGAAGTAGCCCGTCTCGCTCAAGGTCAGGTAGCCCGTGCCCAGGATCGGCGCCTTGGGCACCTGCTCGCTGATCAGGGCCCTCCACAGGCCGGTGCGGCCGGTCCCGCTCATCAGGTCGACGACGGAGTCCCCGCGCAGGAACCACTCCGTGATCGTCGCCGAGTTCGCGGTGACCGTCGCCAGCGCCGCCAGGACGGAGAGCGCGAACAACGCGCGACGCCTCGAGTCGCCGCGGTAGAACGGGAACCACAGCAGGAACTGGCCGGCGACGACCGTGACCATCGCGGTGCGCGAGCGGGCGTAGACCAGGATGAAGGCCGCGATGGCCAGGCCGACCAAGGGGACGGCCCGCTCGTACAGCCAGGCGCGCGCGCTCTCGCGCTTCTCGCGCAGCTCGTTGGTGGCCCACAGCATCACGACGCTGGCCGCGAAGCCCAGCACGTTGGCTTCGACGAACTTGTGCCCCAGCCGGAGGCCCCCCAGGCCCTCGTGGTAGGCGACCTCGGGATTGACGCGCGCCGCGTACATCGTCGCCAGGCAGAGCGGCAGGAGCGCCAGGCAGTGCCAGCGCGCCACCCTGCGCGGAGACTCGAAGCGGTCGACTTCGAGAAAGAGGCACACCCCGATCAGGAAGAAGACCAGGAGCTCGCCCAGCCGGAAGAGCGCCACCCACGGAGACTCGGCCCGGAGCAGGCCGGCGCAAGCCCACAGGAAGTAGAGGACGACCGGCCAGCAGGCGGGCCGCAGGGCATGCCTGAGCGCGTCGCGGCGCCGGAACAGGAGCAACATGAGCGCGGCGCTGGTGGCGAGCCGCACGCTCATCTTGAGCATCACGTTCAGGCCGCCCATCTCGGAAAGCTGCTGCAGGCCGCCCGACTCGGGGTCGATGGAGACGAAGGGCAGGAAGGCCAGGAAGTACAGCAGGTACGCGAGCGAGCGAGCGCCCGAGAGGGCGTAGGTCAGCATCGAGAGGGCGATAGCGACGAGGAACGCGAGGAGCATGCCTGCGTCACCTCCCCCGCACGGATCGGTGGCGCGTCGCAAGGGCGCGGTCCGCTCGCGCGATCGGTACCCCGCGGGGCTTGGGATGACTCCGCTTCACGCTGCGCGGGGAGGTCAGCCGGCGGAGCGCTGGCGGGGCGTCTCGCCCTCCGTGCTGCCGTAGCCCTTGTAGTAGTAGTAGTGGTAGCCGTAGCGCTGCGGGCGCACCGCGTTGAGAACCGTGCCGACCATCTTGATGCCGGCCCGGCGCAGGCGCGCCGAGGTGGTGGCCACGATGCGGCGCGGCACGGCCTCCGCGCGCACGACGAGCACGACCCCGTCGAGCTGGTTGGCGAAGGTCTCGACGTCGGCCACCGCCATGACCGGCGGCAGGTCGAATACGACCAGGTCGTACGCCGCGGCGACGTCCTGGACGAAGCGCCGGACGTGCGCGCCGCGCAGCAGGTCGCTGACCGAGCGCGACACCCGGCCCGTCGGCAGGACGTCGAGGCCCGGGTATCCGCTGGGCCGCACGGCCTCGTGCCAGTCGGTGCCCCTCAAGACCTCGCGCAGGCCCGGGCCGGGGGCCAGGTCGAAGTAGCCCGCGACCGAGGGCTTGCGCAGGTCGGCGTCGACCAGCAGCACGCGCGACTCGGAGCTGGCGAAGCCGAGCGCGAGGTTGATGTTCGTGATCGTCTTGCCCTCGTCCGGGGTGGACGAGGTGGCCGCGAAGGTGCGCAGCTCCTGTCCGGGCTCGAGAGCGAAGCGCAGGTTCTCGCGCACCGAGCGGAAGGCCTCGGCGCAGGCCCCCGAGGGGTCGTCGCGCATGTGGATGAAGCCGGCCTTCACGGCCTGACGCCGGAAGGGACCGCGCCGGAAGTCGGGCACCGTGCCGATGCTGGGCAGGTTGGTGATCTGCTCGACCTCGGCCAGCGTGTGCACGCTGTCGGTCAGGCTGCTGCGCAGCCAGGCCAGCCCCATCCCGATCAGGAACGACAGCAGGGCGGTGAGCAGCAGGTTCGTGAAGATCGAGGGCCCGAGCAGGCGCGCCGGCGGGACGGCCGGGTCGACCAGCACCGCCGAGGGCATGGTCGCGGCGCGCGTGAGCTGTGCTTCCTGCAGGCTCTCCATCAGCAGGCGCGCGATCTCGGCGTAGGTCTCGCTCCGGCGGGTGGGCTCGGCCAGGATGCGCTGCGACTCCGGCAGCGAAACCAGGTTCGCCTCGAGTGCGCAAGTCGTCTCGTCCAGGGACACCAGCCGGCTGTCGATGCCCTCGATGCGGCTGGCGATGTTGCGCGAGATGCGCGCCTTCAGCTCGTCGATGGCGGACGTGATGCGGCCGCGCTCGGCCGCGGGCCAGTCGTCGATCCGACGCTGCCAGTCCTCGGCCACCTCGGCCTGGTCGGCGGCGCCCATCTCGACGCCCTCGAGCTCGCTGGCGACGTGAGCGGCGGCGTGCTCCAGGAGCGCGACCCGCGCCGCGGCCTTGGCGGCGTACTCGGGGTGCTCCTCGGTGACGACCTGCGCGAGCTCCGCGAGCTCCGTGTCGAGGCCGACGATGGCCGTCACGTAGCCCCGCGAGGCGCCGTCGATCCCGCCGCCGCCGGGGATGCCCGCCAGCCGGGCCAGTGCGTCCCGGTCGCCGGATTCGATGGCGGCCAGCACGCCGCGCAGGCTGCGCGCGCGCAGCCCGGCCTGCTCGAGGGTCGACTGCAACTCGGCGACCTTCTCCTGCAGCAGGAACTTGTAGGCGCCCGCGTCGCTGCGCTCGAGCTGCAACGCGTCGGCCGAGAGCTTCCCGATCGCCTCGACGTAACCCAGGGTCACGATGTCGGGCAGGTCGTGCGACAGGCGCGCGAGGGCCTCGTACGCGCCGGCGTCGATCAGGTCCTTGGCGTCCTGGAGCGCGATGCGAGAGAGATGCAGGGCGATCTTCTCCTTCTCGTAGGCGGCGAGCTGCTCGATCATCACGCGCGAGCTGGTCTCGCCGTCGATCCCCTGGGTGTTCTGCGCGTAGAGCTCGACCACTTCCTGCTCGGCCTCGCGCAGAAGCTTCGTCACGCGCTCGAGCTCGACCTCGAGGAAGGCCATCGTCTTGGTCGCCCGCAGCCCGCCGATCTGCACGCTGCGCGCGATGTAGGTGCGTGCGACGGCGTTGGCCACCTCCGCCGCCCGGTTGGGGTCGGTGTCCTCTACCGAGAGGCGCAGCACGCCGGAGTTGCGCGCCGTCTCGCGCACGCTGACTCGCCCCATCAGATCGTCCACGGCGACCCGGAACGGGACCCGGGCCACGCGGTAGCTCTTGCCCACGTAGTCGCCGGTGGCGGTCAGCCGCAGGCGCGTCCGTTCGTACGCGATCTCCGCACCCGCCTCGTAGGGCAGCTCGAGCGCGTGCCCTTCGCCGAGCCCGAGCGTCCCCGGGCGAGAGATGCGCACGCGGTCGGACGCGGGGAACGACACTGTCAGCTCACCCTCGCTCTCAGGGGCGGACTCGTCGAAGG
>Ga0326597_10000824_pt1 | contig 52699 bp, 41 predicted proteins | sample RVTome_12_FD_203789 | JGI IMG/M metagenome (GOLD analysis project Ga0326597, IMG submission 203789) | Soil microbial communities from uranium-contaminated site in the Upper Colorado River Basin, Wyoming, United States - RVT100D185 | ecosystem: Environmental > Terrestrial > Soil > Contaminated >... | reverse complement strand
CGAATCGGGCCCGGTCGGGGTCACTGTCCCCATCGAGTCGCTGTCGATTATCGCCGTGCCAACCGACGAACCGATCTCAATGACAGCCGCCGACAAATCAGACGCAGCCAGTGCAAAGCACACGAACGTGCAAACGGTCGTTCTTCCAAGCGTGGTCATCGTTCCTCTCCTCATCGTTCCTCTCCTGTTGCCGATTCCCATCCTCTTCGCAAGATTCCTGAGACGAGCCGGCGCCAAGTCGTCAACCAAGGTGGCGAACCCCTCCAGAGCTGGCTCGCCGTGGAACATCTACGATCGTCATAATAACGAATCGTATTCGATCGTGTCAAGCATTTCCGCGCCCCAAACCAAGACACCTCGCGATAATAATTCTCTTGTCGTTCCCGCAAAGAGGGAAATCGAATCAAACTTCACCACGGAGAGTGTGTCAACGCACGGCATTGTGCAGCGACACACATCACTGTGCATCGGTGCACACTCTTTCTGGACGCATCGACAAGATGACGCAAGTCGCCGCCGCACGTCAATCCGCGCCGGTGAAACTCGTCCGCGTCAAACAGGGCAACCGTGAATCCGATAGAGACAGGCATCTAAAACACAAAGAACACGGTGTCTGTCCGATAAACGATGATCATGCACGAGTGACGAAGTCGATCATGGCCCGCCGGAACTGAGCCCCGCGGAGATCCGCCCAGTCACCGACGGAACGGTCCGCACCAGAGCAAATCCGTCGCGTTCGAGCCCGCGCGATACCCGTGCACGTCGCTTCCGGACACATCCCACTGGCCTCAAGACCGCCCATCTCCCGGCGAGCAACGAATGAACCACGCGCAGGGTGCCTCCGGCGGGCTCTCCCGGCATCTCACCTTCGCCTGATTGCCTTACGCCCGAGGCGCGATATCATCGTCTACCGCACCCGATACCTGTACGGTCCTGACCACCGGCTGGAGCGCCTGTCATGAAATGTCCGAATTGCAGCAGCAGATTGATGACGGCCACCTACGAGGGGATTCAGATCGAAACCTGCCCCGGCTGCCAGGGGGAATGGCTCGACGACGCCGAACTCCGGCACGTCACCCGGGCGCGGGAGGAGCGCTTCGACCCGCAGGAATGCCGCGCCGTCACCGAGGCCACCAAGATCAAGGGCGTCGTCCTCGCCGACGTAGACCGCGACCTCGCGTGCCCCAAGTGCGGTGGCCAGACCGACCCGATTAACTACGGCGGCAACACCGGCGTCATCATCGACCGCTGCACGGAGTGCCACGGCATCTGGCTCGATGCCGGTGAGTTGGAGAAAATCCAGATGCTGGTCGAAGGCTGGGAAGACGGGCTCAAGGACGATCTCGCCAAATACGGCCCAAAACTGAGGGAGGTGAGCAAAGAGATCGACCGCGACGACGATTGCGCACCCTCCCGTGCCGGCTTCGTCAACGCCATCATCAACGCCATCATCAACGGCATCCTGGACATCATGCCCGGCTCACGGTGAGCCGCCGGGCAGCGGAGTCGTGGCGTAAACTCTCTTCACCCCGTGTCCGCTCATCGTGGGGAACTTCAAGCAGCTTCTAAGACTCTTCGGCCTTGAGCTGCTTCTTGTATTCCTTCAGTGTCTTCTTCAATTCGGCCCGGAGTTTGAGGTCGCCTTTGGCGAGTTTGACCGCCTTCTTCTGCCATTTGACGGCCAGTTTGTACTTGCCCGCCTCGGCCAGGGCCATGGCGTAGGCCCTGAGGCAGACCGGGTCTCTCGTGTGGCTGAGCCTTGCCGCCTTTTTCGCGGCGGCAACCGCCAGTTTCACATCCTTTTTGCCGACAGAGTCTTTGTCCTCAAGCAGCAAACCGGCGAATCGGCACAGGTCTTCCTGCCTTTCCCATTCCCTGATCAACTCGCGGCCGAAGCTTCTGGCCGCCGCCGCATCGCCCATTTCCCTGGAGAGAATCCGAAACTTCTCCAATCGAATCGTGAAGTCAGCTTTGTCCAGCTCGATCAACTTGTCGGCCGCGGCGAGGGCTTTCTTCCATTCCGATGCCTCGACAGCCTTGGTGAACTTCTTCTTCAGCGCCTTCTTCTGTTTGGAATTCTTGCCGTACTCTGTGTCTTTGGTCAGCTCGGCCAGCTTCTCATCGAGCTTATTCATCGGATGGCCGATCCACTGGATCTTGCCGCCCTTGACGACGAAGGCGCAAGGAATACCGTTTCGGCCTGCGGCTTTCATCCAGTCGATGCCGGTCTGCTTGCCCTTGTCCACGGCGACCGTGTAGCGCATCTTCTTGTCCCAGCCGCTCTCGAGGAACTTCTTCACAACGCCGACATTTTCGTCGCTGATGCCCACACAGGTCACGCCGTTGTCCTTAAAGTGGGCCTGCATCTCCGAGAGATGTGGAATGCTCGTGCGACAGGGCCCACACCACGTGGCCCAAAACTCGATAACGAAGACTTCGTCCTCGTCGGCGTTCTTCAGGCTGACAGGCTCACCTTTGACCCATGTGGCGATCGTCAGACTCGGAGCGGGATCACCGACTTTGAGTTCGGCCCAAGCAAGCCCGGGCTGGGCAAACAGCGACATCGCAGTGATGAGGATGAGGTTTCGTCTCATTGATCGACTCCTTTTCTTGATGTGACCGGGCCCTGTCCTGATAGCGCCTGCCTCCATGACTCGGCGCAATCCGAGGGCCGACCCACCAGACCCTCGTCGATAATGATAGCCAACTATTTCGCACGCCTCAAGCCGGATGGGCCATGCTCGCGTCCACGGGTCCGTGACACTTTCGGCGGCCCCGAATGGGGCCGAGGACTGTTGCCACGGGTGAAGCGAGGGCCGGCAGGCCCGAGCGGAACCCGTGGGCGCCAATCCCCAAGGAACTGCCGGCCCCGTCGGGGGCCGAGGAATGCTCCACCGCTGGAGCGCGTGTGCAGCAATTGAACTGCCTCCGCCCCATCCGGGGCGGGAGTACATTCTCACAAAATGACCACGGGTTCCGTCCCGGCAGGCCGGGACTCCACCCGTGGCTACATTCCTGCGCCCCTTCGGGGCGAACACTCGCGGCCGAGTGCCCGCAACCCTTCGGGGCGAACACGCGCGGCCGAGTTCCCGCAACCCTTCGGTGCGGAGACTTTGCCGCCGAAAGTGTCACGGACCCCCTGCCACCGACCGGGGCCGTTACGGCGCCAGCAGGGCGCTGACCATCCCCGGCACGTCGCTCTCGCTCACTACGCCGTCCTGATCCGTATCGGCCTGACAGGTGTAACCGCCCGCCAGGAAGGTGTCGAGGAAGCGTTGAACGTCGGTGCCGTCCGTGATTCCGTCGCAGTTCATGTCGGCCAGCACGATGCCGGGGCAGCCGGGGAACTCACAGTCATCGACAATGGCATTGCCGTTGCAATCGAGGCTGATACCCTCGTCGATATCGCAGGCATCGTGAAATCCGTTGGCATTACAATCGTTCACGACCGCCAGCGAACGCACTAGCCAGTTTCCCGAAATGGCGAGGACGCCAAGCTGGCTGACCGGCAGAAGCCCCGCTGCCGACAGGTTGTTGGGATCGATCGGGTTGACGTCATCGGCGGCGAGCCAACTCGCCCCGGACAGGGAGCTTTCATCCAGTGAGGCAGGCATTTCGCCCGCCTGATGGGCGATAACTGCCCCGACGAAGTAGCTTGTACCGGCCGGGCCGATGAAGGTGTCCGGCAAGTCGACGCGCGTGAGAATATCGGTGTCGGCGTTGACGACGGTGGAGACGGCCGAGGCCAGGACCTGTGCATCGGTCGGGTCCCCATCCTGGTTCGGATCACTCCATAAATAGACGGTCGTCGGCGTGCCCTCGGCGACGGGGCCCCAGGCAAGCGTCATCGCTCCAACGTTTTCCAAACCGGGCTGGACGGTAAAGTGGTTCAGCCAGGCAACCTCGCCCCCGTTCGGCGGACCGATGCCCCGTTCGTGTGTGCCGTCGTCCACCAGGGTCAGCCCCGCAACGACGGTCGCCGTGAAGACGGTCGCGGGGGCATCCGGGGGATTGGTCGCCGGCCCGAAGGTCTGCCCGTCGGCGCTGAGATAGAACTCGGGCGTGTCCTGGCAGAGCGCCCCCGGAAGCGTAGCGCTATAAAGGTCCGGGCCGATCTGCGTCAGCGGCGCGGTGAGAAAAGCGCCGCCATCGTAGCGGTAGTGGAGGGTGGGGCTTCCCGGAACCAGCGTGTCATCACCCACGTCGATTTGAACGTCGAAACTGGTCGGCACCGCCGGCTCCAGCATGTCGGGCGGTGCGCTCGGCAGCAGGACGCTAACGCCGAGAACGGCAGTGACTTGCCCCACCCACGTCCGCCACGACGCGGTTCGATACTCGTTGAAGGTCCAGAAGGTGCCGGGAAGGTCCGGCTCCTCATCCACGCCGGCGTAGTCTCCCCAGCGATCGCCGGTCTCAGGTGACGTGCTTTGCTGCAAGGTGACGGGAGGCCGAAACGTGCCCAGTGGATCATTCGGCCCGCGGAGGGCGCGCTGCACGGAGATGAACTGGTTTACAGACGAACGGCTGAAACAAATGATGGCCGCGCCGCGATCGTCGACGTTGATGTCGGACATCCAGTTGTGCTCTCCAACGCCGAAATCGAGCGTCCCGGACTGCCGCAGCACAGGGTCTTGGCCGCTCGTCGGCCAACCGTTCATCGTCACCTCGTACCACCGGACACGGGCCGTGGCATCCTGACCGATCGTGTGGGACAGCCAAAGCGACCCATTGCGATAGACGCCGTTCTTGATGCGGACATCAATCGTGTCGGCGCGGTTGGAGGTTCCAAGCTGGGCGGCGCCGGGAGGACCGGTGAAAGTCGGGACGGTCACGTTGATCGAGGTCCTCACCGGTGAGCCCAATGGATCGGTCACGCCATCAATCTGGATACGGTTATTGGGCCCGGCAAACGAGGTGGCGAAGTACTGCGCCGGCGCTGCGGCATCATAGTTCTTGACATTCCCGAGCGAACGAGGTCCGCCCGAAGTCTGGATGCCGGTGGGCGTCACCGCGGCCCCGATCAGTGCCGGGGCCTTGGGGATGATGAAGATCCAGTTGCCCGACGGCGGATTGAAGAAGTCGGCCGTGATGTAAATGGCCTCGCTGTCGACCCCGAGATTCGGAAAGTCGATGAAGTCCCCGAAACTCGTCATGTTGAAGCGATACTTGTGCCACGTGCCGTTGGGATCGGAATCGTCAGACACCGCCAGAACGATGACATCGTCGCCGTTGTTGGCATGTTCCGCCGCAGCAACAATGAAGCGGTCGGAGTGAACGTCGTACACCGCGACCGGATCGAATACGAAACTCGTCGCCCCCACCGATCCCCAGAAACCACCGCCGCCTGCGATGACCTGGCCGAATGTCTGCACGCCTGCCTGCGTGAAGAAGGCGATCTGCCCATTGACCACCAACACGACGTGATCAGGCCCCGCGGCGATGTCCGGGTCCGGCGGAGTCCAGCCGGTGTTCTGAATGCCGAGGAAGCCCGGGTCCGTGCCGCGGTACGGCGAGGTCGTGTCGCGTGGTTCGGGGACGAAGTTCGGATCCCACACCGGCGGGATCAACGGATAAACCTCAGCGGCGGTGACCGACTGGGCCGCCGGAATCTGGGCTACCTTTGGCGGCGCGATTGGATTCAGCGTTTGAGGAACGAATAGGGACAAACCAACGCCGTGTTTATCGTACTGACCTGTATTGCCCGTCCAGACAAAGGCGAGCTGGTCGAACCCACTCCAAACTGCCTGACGCCCGCTGGCGGCAATCTCCAGGGCGCGGCAGCCTTCGCCAAATCGATTGACGCGGAAAGCCGAACCGAGCGGTTGCCCGTCAGCGGCGAATCGGCGGGCCCAGATGTTCGAAGACACTGATTCCTCGGAGGGCCCGTTGTTTGCTTCGTGGAGAACTTGTGTCTGGTCCTCATCAAGGTTGTAGCCAATGGCGAACCGGCCGTCGGGCGACATGGCGACGTTCGCACCGCTGCACCACTGCGGATCTCGCGCGGCCGTGCGCGCCGGCCCGATCGCCGCCCCGGTCGGATCGAAGACGCGATACGAGACGGCGTAGTTGCGCTCCTCCCAGGTCAGCCAGGTCACCACGAATCGGCCGTCGTCCGCGGCGTCCACCGCAGGCTCGATGTGGAGGTGATCGTCGGCATCGTTGACCATGAAAGGACCACTTAGCGGCGTGCCGTCTGCCTGGATGCGGCGGCCATAAAGGCCGGCCGGCCGGCCCGTGGCATCGCTTTGCGCCCAGACGGCCAGGAATCGCTCACCCGGAAGGGTCGCGAGAGCAGGTTGAGATTCGCGGCCTTCGATGCTTTGGCCGAGACGGAACTCATCGGTCAGCGAAGTGCCTTGTGCATCCAGGACTCGTCCCATCACCGCCTCACGGCCGAGATGATCGGATGACCAACCGATCAACAGATTGCCGCCGTGGGCGGTCGTGATCGCCGGGTGCGCCTGATGGCCGCCAGCGGTCTGATTGACCACGATCTCGTCGGTCAACGGGCCGAACCCACCGGAGGCGACGCAACCGAACTTGCGGGCGATCACCGCCCCGCCGTCGCCATCCTGACCATCGGATTCCCAGGCGATCCAACACGTGCCGTCCGCGGCAAATGCCACAGCCGGATCGAGTTGCATGCCGGCGACGGTGTCATTGACGTGCACTTCCGTCCCGATGCGCCGGCCCAACGGATCGAATCGTTGCGCGAAGACGCCGAACGTTCCCTGCTCCTGCCGGCGGCTGCCCCATGCGACGAGCAGGTTTCCCTCAGAATCGACGTCGACGGAAGGGCCGGCCTGACGGTTGTACGTGTAGCTGTTGGCGCGGGTCTCGATATGCACATCGGCGGAAGTGGCATCACCGGCAATCGGCGCTTCGCCTCGAAGACAGCCACAGAGCAACCCTGCGCAGAGTATCGCGCCCATCCGTGCGAGCCGGTCAATTCCCACAAGAACCTCCCTCCAAGAATCGGAGCAACTCCGCCCCAGGCGAGTCTGATGCCTCATCAGACACCCGTACAACCGAATGGAGCCCCAAGGCCGCAATCTCCGAAACCAGCCGGCGAACCGTCAAGGAGGGCGGAGACAGGCTGGATGGCTGGGTTACATCATACTGGAATCACTCGCCGATTGGAACTCCGGCCGGCATTTGACTAACATGGCACAGCCGGATCGTTCCAGAAGAGGTGGCCTATGTCGGCGTGTGACTGCCTGTTGACGAAGGTCGGGACGAGGCGAGTCCGCCTCGCTGACGAGCCTCAACGGGCCGGAATTGACGCTTGGCCCGAAGTTCATAGCGCCTTCACCGCCAGGCGACGCCGCGGTTTTACGCTTCTGGAGTTGCTCGTCGTCGTGGCGATCATCGCCGTATTGGTGGGGATTCTGGCGCCGGCCATGTCCGGGGCCCGGGGCGAAGCGACCAAGGCCAAGTGCCTCGCCAACCTTCACGCCCTCGGCCAGGCCATGGCCACCTACAGCATCGACGATGAGAAGGGATACACCACGCCGGTCCATCCAAAAGCCGAATCCTCCTGGCACTACGACGGAGAGTATGAATACGGCGGAAAGACCGGCGTCTATATGTTCGAGTTCGGTGACTTCGCTGAAGAAAACCGGATTCTGAATCGTTATATCTATGGCGAGGCAAAAAATGTCCCCGCGAAACTTTTCCAGTGTCCCTCTGATCAGGGCGTTCAGCCCGCACCGGTCGATTTTGAGCCGTTCTTCTTCCTGGCTAAGACCAGGAACCGGCCGATACACGCCTCGACGGGCACAAGCTACCGCCTGAACAACCACATCGATTTTCTGAACAATACGGAGTTCGACGGCGCGTTCTACGGGCCATACCTCCGGCCGCGGACCCGCGTTCCCGCTCCGGGCCAGACGGTGCTCTTGGAGGAAGCTGTTGCCGAAGTCGCCAAGTGGAACGCCCCGAATTACAGAACCATGGGCTGGCACGGCAAGGCCAACCGATTCAACGTCTCCTTCGTTGATGGACACGCGGCGGCCATCCACCTCGCGGGTCAAAGCGATCTGTCCGACGCTTACCCGGAATACTGGATTCTGAGGGAGCCGGGCTGGCGGATGGATTGCTACCCGGATGCGCCCATTCCGGATCTGCCCCGAAGCCCGCGCTGATGGGCAAGGAGGGCCGAGCAGGATCGGTCCGCACAGCATCATCGGTCCGCACAGCGGACCCTACGCCTGAGCGGGTGTCCCCGGGGACTGAGCGGGCTGGAAAACGGGGTTTCTGAGGGGTCCGTGACACTTTCGGCGGCAAAGTCTCCGTACCGAAGGGTTGCGGGAACTCGGCCGCGCGTGTTCGCCCCGAAGGGGCGCAGGAATGTAGTGCTCCGTCACAGTTGATCTTTCGGGTGGTACGGGCGTCTCGCCCGTCCGGAACGGGCAAGATGCCCGTACCACCCAACCCGAAGAATTGATTGTGACGAAGCAGTAGCCACGGGTGGAGTCCCGGCCTGCCGGGACGGAACCCGTGGTCATTTTGTGAGAATGTACTCCCGCCCCGGATGGGGCGGAGGCAGTTCAATTGCTGCACACGCGCTCCAGCGGTGGAGCATTCCTCGGCCCCTGACGGGGCGGGCAGTTCCTTGGGGATTGGCGCCCACGGGTTCCGCTCGGGCCTGCCGGCCCTCGCTTCACCCGTGGCAACAGTCCTCGGCCCCATTCGGGGCCGCCGAAAGTGTCACGGACCCAGACCGGGGGCGATTTGGGGGCGGGGTTGAAAGCCGGGGCATTTTTGTCTACAAAGCGCCGTTTCGCCCGTGGGAGCCGTGGTGGCGTGTGCCGTCCGGGGACAAGGTTGGGGGTGTCCATCCTCGGCGAGAGGGCGGCGGCTGGGAGCCGGTGAGAGATGAAATTCATCCTTGTGGATCGGATCATCTCGATTGAGCCTGGGGCCCGGATCGTCACCAGCAAGTCCCTGACCCTGGCGGAGGAATACCTGGCGGACCACTTTCCGACCTTCCCGGTGATGCCGGGGGTGCTGATGCTGGAGGCGATGGTCCAATCGGCGGCCTGGCTGGTCCGCGTGACCCAGGACTTCCGCCGGAGCATGGTGGTGCTGGAAGAGGCCAGGAATATCAATTACAAGAGTTTCATCGTTCCCGGCCGGACGCTGGAAGTGACGGTCGAGGCGCTTCGGATCGAGGATGACACGAGCGAGTTCAAGGCCTTCGGCCGCTCGGACGCCCAGGAGATGGTCAAGGCCAGATTGAAGCTGCGGCACTACAACCTGGGGGATCGTGACGCGAGTTTGGCGGTCACTGACAAGGCGTTGGTGGCGGATAACCGGAAGATGTTTGAATTGCTCGGCGGACCGGCGGCCTTGAAGATGGCGGCAACGTTGGTGAACAACGGTTGAGTCGTCCGCAGGGAGGACAAAAAGGTATGGCGATGAGTCGTGAGGACGTGTTTGAAAAAGTCAAGGATGTGCTGGTCGACGCCCTGGGGGTCGACGATGACGAGGTCACCGAGAATGCGACGCTCCAGGGGGATCTCGGGGCGGAATCGATCGATTTCCTGGACATCGTATTCCGGCTGGAGAAGACCTTCGGCATCAAGATTCCGCGTGGAGAACTCTTTCCCGAAGAGATTCTGAACAACCCGGAGTACGTTGAGGCCGGCAAACTGACGAGCAACGGACTGGCCGCCCTGAAGACTGCGATGCCCCATGCGGATTTTGCGGACTTCGAGGGCGATCCCGACGTCGCCAAGATGCCGAATCTCTTTACCGTCAAGACGATCGTCAAATACCTGACCACCAAGCTGGCGGCATAACCGCGTGCGTTGGATTTGGATCGACAAGTTCACCGACTTCCAGTCCGGCAGCCGCGCCGTGGCGATCAAAAACGTGAGCCTCGCCGAGGAGCACCTGCACGACCATTTCCCGGCGTATCCGGTGATGCCCGCCAGTCTGATCGTCGAAGGAATGGCCCAGACCGCCGGCATCCTCGTCGGGGAAGCGCGGAACTTCGCGGAAAAGGTCATCCTCGCCAAGGTCAAGCGGGCCCGGTTTCTGCGTGAAGTTCGGCCCGGCGACCAATTGGAGTATGAAGCGACGATTGAACAGGTCACAGAAGAGGCGGCCACGACCAGTGGCAAGGTGTCGGTCGACGGCGAACTTCTGGCGGAGATCGACATTGTATTCTCTCACATCGACAACAACCTCAGCGGGTTGGTCTTCCCGGAGGAGAATTTTGTCTTCACGGAGGAGTTCAAGTCGCTGCTGCGGACCTACAATGTTCAGCGCAAAAAGGCGTAGAGACGCCTGCGGACCGGCGGACAACGGAACACGGTGGCCATGAACAGGAAGCGAGTCGTCATCACGGGCCTCGGCGCAGTCACGCCGGTCGGCGTCGGAATCACCGAGACCTTCGACGCTCTGGTTGAGAATCGCTGCGGCATCGGCCGAATCCAGGCATTCGACCCGGGGCGGTTCACCTCCCAAATCGCAGGCGAAGTGCTTGAGATCAACGTCAAAGACAGCGTCCCCAAGGGCTATCGCAAGGCCACGAAGGTCATGGCGCGGGACATCGTTCTGGCCGTGACCGCGGCGTATCATGCCGTTAAGGATGCGAAGCTGAAGACCCGATGCCTGGTTGACCGTGGCGACGTCGAAGGGGAAGTAGACATCGACCCCACCCGATTCGGGGCCAATATCGGCGCCGGCCTGATCTGTGCCGATCTGAATGAACTGGCCGGAGCCCTGGCTTCAGCGGCTGACCGGCGCGACGCGCCGGCCGACAGAGGCTTCAGCCTTGAGAAATGGGGGCGGGAAGGGATGAACAACCTCACCCCGCTCTGGCTCTTGAAGTTCCTGCCGAATATGTTGGCCTGTCACGTCACGATTGTGCACGACTGCCAGGCCCCGTCGAACACGATCACCTGCGGCGAAGCGAGTTCCCACTTGGCGATCGGCGAGGCCTTCCGGACCATCGAGCGCGGTGCGGCGGACATCTGTATCTGTGGCGGCGCCGAGAGCAAGGTCAACCCGATGGGGTTGATGCGGCAGTCTCTGCTCGGCCGACTGGTGACCGACTCGAACGACAACCCGACCAGGGCGTGCCGGCCGTTCGACGTCGATCGAACGGGGGCGGTGGTCGGTGAAGGCGCCGGGCTGATCATCCTGGAGGAATACGAGCACGCCAAGGCCCGTGGGGCCGCGATCTATGCCGAACTCGTCGGGTTCGGCGCGTCGGTCAATGCCTCTCACTGGCTTGAACCCCAGGCCGACGGCCGGGGACAGGCCCTGGCGATGAGCAAGGCCCTTGCGGATGCCGGCGTGTCCGCGGACGACATCGAATTGATCAACGCGGCCGGGGTCGGCACGAAGGCCCACGACGCGTCGGAAGCGGCGGCGATTCGGAGCGTGTTCGGGCAGCGCGGATCGACGGTGCCCGTCCTGGCGACCAAGGGCGCGATCGGCGTCAACGGCGCCGGAAGCGGCGCGATCGATTTGGCCGTCACCGTGATGGCGATGCACCGCGGCGTGATTCCACCGTCGTTGAACACGAACCAGGTCGACCCCGAGTGCGGGCTCAACGTGGTCCACGGGGATCCGATCGACTCACGGGCCGAGTGGGTCATGTCCACGGCCGGCGCCCTGTCCGGCGGACAAACGGCAGCCGTGGTGTTGCGGAGGTGCGTGGAATGAGCCGTCGACGCGTTGTGGTGACCGGGATGGGTTGGATCACGCCGTTGGGGCGCGACCTCGAAGCGACCTGGCAGAGGATTCTCAATGCCGATTGCGGCATTGCCGAGACAACGATCTTCGATGCCCGTACCTTCCCCACGCAGTTCTCCGCCGAAGTCAAAGACTTCGCCCTGAGTGATTTCATCAGCCCGGAAGAATACGAGTTACACAAGGGCGTGAGCCGGCAGGCGAGTTTCGCCCTGGCGGCGGCCAAACTTGCCTGGGCCGATGCGAAGCTCGACGGCGCCGCCACCCTCAACAAGAGCATGTTCGGCGTGTATCTCGGCGGCGGCGAAGGGCCGTTGGACTTCGACCACTTCGCAACGGCCGCGGTCGAGGGATGGAAGTATGAAGACAACACGCTGGACACCCGTCGCTGGGCGGAAGTGGCGAGCGAACTGCTCCGGAAAATCGTCGAAGCGGAGCAGGACCCCAACATGGCTGCGGGGCACATCGCGCAGATGTTCGGCCTGGAAGGGCCGAACTTCAACACGCTGACCGCCTGCGCCGCCAGCACGCAGGCCATCGGCGAGGCGATGAACATGATCCGCCGCGGCGATGCCGACATGATGATCTCCGGCGGCTGTCACTCCATGATCCACCCCCTCGGCGTCACCGGTTTCAACCGCTTGACGGCCCTGTCGACCCGCAACGACTCCTGCAAGACGGCCTCGCGGCCATTCGACCGGACGCGCGACGGTTTCGTCCTCGGCGAAGGGGCCGGCATGTTGATCCTCGAGGAACTGGAACACGCCAAGGCCCGCGGCGCGAGGATTTACGCCGAAGTGGTCGGCTTTGGTTCGACGGCCGACGCCTTTCGGATCACCGACATCCACGAGGACGGCCGAGGTGGAATTGCCGCGATGAGCACGGCCCTCGCCGACGCCGGCATGACGCCGCAAGACATCCACTACATCTCCGCCCACGGCACGGGAACGAAGGAAAACGACAAGATCGAGACGTTGGCGATCAAACGGATTCTCGGCGACCGTGCCAAGAATGTTCCGGTCAGCAGCGTCAAGAGCATGATGGGCCACCTGATCGCCGCCGCCGGCGCCTGCGAACTGATCACCTGTATCCTCGCCATTCGCGACAACGTCCTGCCGCCGACCATCAACTATGAACACCCCGACCCGGACTGCGACCTGGACTACGTCCCAAATAAGAAGCGCGAGACGCCGGTGCACACCTGCCTAAGCAACTCGTTCGGCTTCGGCGGCCAGAACGACACGCTGGTGGTGACGGAGTTCGCCGAGGGAGGGTGAGTGGTTCTTGGGTTTCCCCCCGATCGAATTGCGGCGGGTAGAATCCGCCCGACCGGACCCACCGTGTGGAGATGACAGAATGGCGAACGACACAGCAGCCCAAAAGGTCATAGAGGGCGGAACGCCAACGGTGTTTGTGTCCAACATGGACCGGGCCGTGGCCTTCTACGCCGACACGCTCGGGCTCAAGCTCGTCGGTCGGTTCGGCGACGAATACGCGTCGGTCGATGCCGGCCGCGGGTTTCGTATCGGCCTGCACCCGTCGGGTCCGCGGAGCCCCAAGCCGGGCACTCCGGGCTCGATCCAGATCAGCTTCGGGGTGCACGGAAAAATCGACGACGTCGTCGACGAGTTGACCCGTCGAGGCGTGTCGTTTCGCGGCCCGATCATCGACGACGATCCGGTCAAGTTGGCGTTCTTCACCGACCCGGACGGGAATGAGCTTTGCCTGTGCGAATACACGGGAGGCCCGGGTTGATCGAGCAGAGCAATCTGGATCGCGCGTCGGGGTTAGTCAGTAGGGTCCGCTGTGCGGACCTTCTCCGAAGCAAGCGCTGTTAATCCTCATCGGTCCGCACAGCGGACCCTACGTGCCTTACGATGCTCGTAAACATCGGCGTCGTGATGTAGCGCTCGCCCGTATCGGCTAGAAGTACGACGATCAGTTTTCCCGACGAGTCGTCGCGAGAAGCAACCGTTATGGCCGCGTGGAGAGCCGCACCGGACGAGACGCCGGCGATAATGCCCTCTTCACATCCCAGGCGCCGCGTGCAGGCAAAGGCCTCGTCATCCGTCACCGTGATGATCTCGTCGAGAATCGATCGGTTCAGGATCTCAGGAATAAAACCTACCCCTATGCCTGGCATTTGATGACGCCCCGCGGGACGACCCGACAGCACCGCGGCGCCGGCCGGCTCCACCGCAACGACGCGAACCGACGGTTTGCGCTTCTTCAGCACTTCCCCGACGCCGGTGATCGTTCCACCGGTGCCCACCGCAGAAACGAAAACGTCGACGCCCCCTTGCGTATCGTCCCAGATTTCCACTGCCGTGGTTCGTCTGTGCACCTCCGGGTTTGCGGGGTTTCTAAACTGATCCAACATGATGGAGCCGGGGATTTCGTCGACGAGCTGGCGGGCCCTGTCAACCGCGTCGCCCATGAGAATCCCCTGGGTGAGCAGCACTTCGGCGCCAAGGTGTCGAAGCAGCGCGACGCGCTCTGTCGACATCGATTCCGGCATGGTAAGGACGAGTCGGTAACCGCGGATTGCCGCCGCGAACGCGAGTCCAATCCCGGTGTTGCCGCCGGTGGCCTCGATGAGCGTCATCCCGGAGCGTAGAACACCGCGACGTTCGGCATCCTCGATTAAAGCTGCACCAAGCCGGTCCTTTACGCTTGCGCATGGGTTCCGCATTTCCAGCTTTGCAACCACGCGGCCGGGCAGGCCTCTCGCCATGCGCGCCATCTCGACCAAGGGCGTTCTGCCGATGGTGGCTGTTGAGTCGCGATGAATCATGGGAACACGTTGCTCCCGTCTTTCCCTGATCGCAGAAGCCGAATCGGCGAATGCCATCGCCGCCAATCTGACTTCGCGGCGCGGTTGGATTCCAAGGAATCTCTACATTGAACCTGCCCTGCGATAGGTCGCAATCACAAAGCGGCAAGACGAGCGACTTTCGCATTCGCGGTCCGACGGTCTATGCGGCGGCCTGTGGCCAGAGCCAGCCGAAGGCGCCGGCAGTGACGAGGCCGTAGACGATGCCGTCGAACACAAACTTCAGCGTGACGCTCCAGGGGACCCCCTTCCAGATCGAGTTGGGGATGTTGGACAAGGCGTAGGCGACAACGGCAACGGTGCCGGCCAAGCGAAACACGGCCAGGTAGTCCGCTCCGGCGGCCAGGGCGTGGCTCGCGACGTAGGCGGTGAAGATGCTGATCAGCAGCGAATAAAGGAACCACTGAACGAGGCTCTTACCCATCGTACATGGGCCGCTCGGCACGACCGTCATGAATCCCACCGGCCCCTGCTTGTATTTCTCAATCATCTCCGGCGTGCCCATGTCCTTCATCGAACCCGCACAGGGAAACATGTACTCGCCCGGCTGAACGCCCTGGGCGCGCATCTCCGCCAGCACCTTCTCTTCGCTCGGGAGCTTCCTGAAGTCTCCCTTGTGGATGGGAATCACCATGTGCAGGATGGAACTGGCGATGAAGACAAAAACAGCGGACACCAGGATCGGTAGCCATAGATCGGTTAGGAATTCCATTGAACATCTCCTTATAGGTGGACCTATCTGTGCCCTCATCGCAAGGGCGGAGCTCGCCTGTCGCAAGAGACCCTCCACACCAAGAGAACCCGGCGCTGGCGCTGAGGGCTCTGATCATGCGCCAGATGCGCGACACACGTCCGGATTCACGGTCCGGCGGCCGATTACCGGCGGTATTTCACGTTTGCGGTGGGCTGATGTCAAGTGATTTCTACGGTTGTCGTGAAAACAGAGGTCGATCCCGAACGCACCCAGCAACGGGGTCAAACGAGCTGTAGGAACGCGATGACGTCGTAGACGACGTGGCAGCCGACGGCGAGGCCGAAGCCGCGGAGGACGAAGACGGCGGCGAGGTAGGCCCCGGCGGCGGTGCGGAAGGCGAACTCGCTCGTGGACCAGGGGTCGGCGCCGATCGGCGGGTAGTGGTGCAGCCCGAACAGGACGGACGAAACGATGACCGCGATTGCGACGGCGCCCACCTGCCTGATTCTCAGAATGTCCGTCAAGAGCAGATTGATCAACGAGATGATGATCAAACGAAAAACCAGCTCTTCGTAGATGCCCGCGCCGACGCTGAGAAGGAGGTTATCCATCGCAGTGGGACCCTCGCGCATCGCCAGCGACATGAGCCCGGGCAACCAACGATGCAGGAAGAGCAGCGGCACGGCGAGGAGAACGCTTTCCCCGGCCATGCCCATGATCGGTTGTGTCGCCACCTTCCACGGCTCGCGCGAGGCGATATGCCAGACGAACAAGACGACGACGAGCGCCGCACCGGGCAGGTAGGCGCCGGTGGCGCCGAAGAGACTGAAGAACCATCGAAGGAGTTGCTCGGCGGCCAGGGCAGGTCGCTGGTCGATCGGCGTGTTGCTGTGAGTCAGGGCCATGCCGATCTGATAGGCGAGGATCATCGGCAGAAGAAAGACGAGACACTGCAACGGTCGATGGGTCACGTCCCAGTAGGCGACGGACGCGGGTTCGCTTTTTTTTCGCGGGCGCCGCGTCTGTGTCTTTGGAGGTCGCCGTCGGGTCGAGCGCTTCGCCATGGCCGTGTATAGTCAACGCGACGATCGATCGATGCAATGACCTCTGACGCGGCGGTGATGATGGCGCTTTCCTCCAACACGGGTCACCTTCTTCAGCGGTTTTTCGACGCCATGCTCTCGGCCTACGGGCCGCAGGGCTGGTGGCCGGGCAGGGGCCGGACCGAAATCGTGATCGGAGCCATTCTCACTCAGAACACGAATTGGAAGAACGTGGAGAAGGCGATCGCCCAGCTTCGGGCCAACGGCCTGCTCGATTGGGGCGCGCTCCGTGACGTGGCCCTGGATGATTTGGCTCGGTGCATTCGCCCGGCGGGATACTACAACCTCAAGGCTCGGCGACTCAAGAACTTCGTCGCGTGGCTGTGGGAAAACCACGACGGGGACATGGACCGGCTGGAAGACGTTGGGCTTGGCCCGTTGCGCGAGGCGCTCCTGGGCATCAACGGGATCGGCTCGGAGACGGCCGACGCGATTCTGCTCTATGCACTGAACCGGCCCACCTTCGTCATCGATGCCTACACGGGCCGGATCGCGCGGCGGCACGGGTTGATCGATTCGGAGGCCGACGGCCATGAACTGAAGGCGATGTTTGAAGATCACCTTCCGGCGGACGTGGCGCTATTCAACGAATACCACGCGCTGTTGGTGGAGGTGGGCAAGCGGCACTGCAAGCCTCGCGCAAAATGCGAGGGCTGCCCGCTGGCGGCGTTTGAGCACGATGAGAACGGGTGACCAGATCGCTCCGCAGGAGGAGCGGCTGTGGTGATCGGAAGCCGTCCAACCGTGGCTTCGCACGAATCAGAGCTGCCGAGTGGACCAGGGCAGCAAACGGCCAGGCTCGCCCAGCCCACAAGCGATAAGACGGAGCATCAATACTATGTCATCGTCTTGTCTTTGTAGATCTTGTAGGCGATAAGGACGACGATGATCCCGACGATTCCCACCCAACTGTACCATTCCATGACAAAAACGCCGTCTTGGGCAAGCATCAAATCAGTGCCGAGCATGACATTTCACTCCTCAACGAAAAACCGGTTTAGGTCCGCCGGGGGCACCGACTCCAAACCCAACAACGCCGCCCCGGGAAGAGCCAACCAAAGACATCAAAGTAACACACGCCGGGTTGCGTGTTTATCCGCACGGCAAAGGGCTGTCAAGCAGGAGAGAGCCGTCCCTCGACGGCACAACCGGGCCCGGTCCTGGCCGCGGCTGTTGCCATTTCACATGCCTTTCTATACTGGGAGGTTATGGCGGACCACCAAGATATTCCAGCACCCGAGGCGTGGTCGCTGACGCTGGATGCCTCAGGCCTGTCCCTGGACGATCTTGACGCCTCGTACGGGCGCCGGCTGAACGTGACGATCGCCGCCCGGGCCTGGGAGCAGGTTCGTGCGGGACGACAGACCATCGAGCGGCGATTGGCATCCGGCGAGGTGATCTACGGCGTCAACACCGGGTTCGGAAACCTCTGCCGCAAACGAATCTCCGACACGCAGCTCGAACGTCTCCAGGAAAACTTGATTCTCTCCCATGCCGTCGGGGTCGGGCCGCCCGTGCCGCCGGAGATCATTCGCTGGATGCTGCTGCTGAAGATCAACGCCCTGCTCACGGGCAAGAGCGGCATCCAGCCGGAGTGCATTCAATGTCTGCTGGCGATGCTCAACCGCGACGTGCTGCCGGTGATTCCCAGCCGAGGCTCACTGGGAGCCAGCGGTGACTTGGCGCCCCTGGCTCACATGGTGCTGCCCTTGATGGGCCGGGGTGAGGTCTGGGTCGATGGCACGCGCCGACCGGCCGAGGAGGCATTTCAGGAATGCGGCATTTCGCCCGTGCGACTGGGGGCGAAGGATGGGCTGGCCCTCATCAACGGGACACAACTCATGCTTGCCTATGCGGCGGCGATCGTGGTCCGTGCGCGGCGGCTCGCGAAGCACGCCGACCTCATCGCGTCGATGTCTCTGGAAGCCTACCGCGGGAGCATAAGGCCATTTGGTGAGGAACTTCTCGCGCTGCGGCCGCACGCCGGGGCCGTGGAGGTCGGACGAAACATCCGTCAACTGATGACCGACAGCGATATTCTGCTTTCTCACGCGAACTGTGACAAGGTGCAGGACCCATATAGCCTGCGCTGCGTGCCACAAGTTCACGGCGCCTGTCGAGACGCGCTGAGGCATGCCACCCAGACCATGTTGGTCGAGCTGAACTCGGTCACGGACAATCCCGTCGTGCTTGGCGATGACATGGTCAGCGGGGGAAATTTTCATGGCGAGCCGTTGGCCCTGACGCTGGACTATGTGTCGATGGCCCTGACCGAGTGGGCCAATATCTCGGAGCGGCGCGTCTATCTGCTACTCTCCGGGCCGGACGATCTGCCGCCGCTGCTGATGAAGGACACCGGGCTCAACAGCGGATTCATGATTCCGCAATACACCGCGGCGGCTTTGCTGAACGAATGCAAGGTGCTCTCGACGCCGGCGAGCGTGGATTCCATTCCCACGAGTCTGGGCCAGGAGGACCACGTCAGCATGGGAGCACAGTGCGCCCTGAAGTGTTGGCAGATACTCGAAAACGTCGAGACGGTGCTGGCGGTGGAGCTCATGTGCGCCGCTCAGGCTTTGGATTACCGCCTGCCGACCAGGCCGGGTATCGGCCCGCGGATCGCCCTTGAGACCTTGCGAAAGACCATCCCCCACGCCGAAGAGGACCGCTTGTTTGGGCAGGACATCGAGACGGCCCTGGCAGTTCTGCGGGACCAGGAATTGCTTCGCGAAGTCGAAGCGGCCGTCGGTCCATTGTCCTAGGAGACCGTCACAGTTGATCTTTCGGGTGGTACGGGCGTCTCGCCCGTCCGAAACGGGCAAGATGCCCGTACCACCCAACCCGAAGAATTGATTGTGACGAAGCACTAGGAGACCGTCCCGCACTGCGCCCGTGGCGTGGACACCTCGACCGTCTTTCCTCCGCTGGGACGTGTTTCCTCCGGTGGGACGTCCGTAATACAAGAACCCTCCGGGCGCAACTTCGCGGACGTGTGATCCTTGGCCCGCAAGCACCCTCAGCCGATGGCCTGCATTGGGGCAGCCGCCGAACGGCAAGCTCCGGTAATGACGCTCTCGCGATGCGAAACCGGGCCTGAGTCCGTGAACCGGAGTGCGCGAAGATTCTCTCAATCAGACCTTCCGCAATCGCCGAAGATGTTGATATGAACGAGTGAAGGACACTTTGACCTTTACGGGAGAATAGAACGATGACCAGTTTATTCGGCGACCTGCTCACCCTCATATTTGCCTTCCAGCAGGGGATTCTGGATTTACTCTTCGGCATCTTCGGCCAGGCCGCGCCGCAATTGGCGTCGAGCGTCGGCTCGATCTTCGGCATCAGCCTGTAACGACGCTACCGCAAGGGAACTGCAACGCAGAACGCGACCGGTCGGTGCGCCGGTCGATTTGCGCGCGCAGAAGCCCGCCGCCGATGGCCGTACGACAAAACGGCCGCCCTCGACGTGGATCGTCACCTGCATGACATGGCCGCCGGGTCGGTGCCGACCTACAATAGCCCCCCATGGCCGAACTTGTTCCAGCACCATTTGGCGATCTTATTCAACGCATCCGACTGGAGCTTGCCCAGGAAGGCGCAATCTTCCACCTGCCGCGGCGCAAGTGGTGGGCTCCCGATCCAAACGGGCCTGATCTGTCGGTAAGATTCCACGGCCAAAAGGCCGGCACCCCGGTCGGCCCGGCCGCCGGTCCCCAATCACAAATGGCCCAGAACATGGTCATGAGTTGGTTGGCGGGGTCGCGGATCATGGAACTCAAAACGGTGCAGATTAACGACCGTCTGCTGATCGGCCGCCCCTGCATTGATGCAACGAACGTCGGCTACAACATCGAATGGTCGCAGGAACTTCGCATTTCCCAGGCCCTGCGCGAGTACGTCGCCGGCGCGATGCTGATTCACATGTTGGCCCACGGCGGCCTGCTGGGCGATGAGCCGATCGTTCGCGGCGCGACCGAAACCATCTACGACATCAGCCTCGGGTACGACCTGGGCGGGATCCGCTCGGCGCCGGTGCGCGCCTTCATCGAGCAGATGCGCGATGCCTCGGCGATGATGGATCGCCTCCGGAGCGAGATTCCGCGCGAGTTGCCCGCACTTCGCAACCTGGACTTTCCCACACGACTCTCGACCAGCGTGACACTCTCCACGTTTCACGGCTGCCCGGCGGATGAGATCGAGCGAATCTGCGAGTTTCTCTTGACCGAGATGGACCTGGACGTGGTCATCAAGATGAACCCGCCGATGCTTGGCAAGGAGCGGCTCGAACATCTGCTTCACGACGTGCTGGGTTTTGCCGAGATCCGCGTGCCGGACCATGCCTACGACAGTGGCTTGCAGTTTGACGAATCACTGGCCCTGTGTGCCCGGCTGACCGCGTTGGCCGCCTCGCGCGGCCGGCGGCTCGGCGCGAAGTTTTCCAACACGCTGGAGGTCGAGAACCACCGCGCGTTCTTCAGCAGCGACTACAAGACGCAGTATCTCTCCGGCCAACCGTTGCACGTCATCACGCTAACGCTTGCCAATGAGTTTCGCAAGGTAGTCGGCCCGGAGATGCCGCTGACGTTCAGTGCGGGGATCGATCGATTCAATTTCGCGGATACGGTCGCCTGCGGCTTCTGCCCGGTCACCACCTGCACCGATCTGTTGAGACCCGGCGGTTATGGGCGTCTGCCGGCGTACCTGACGACCTTGGCCGAGGCGATGGGGAAGTTGGGGGCGGGCGATATTGATGAATATGTCTTACGGGCACGACGCCAGGACAACCGTGACGCGTCAACCACGCCGGCGATTTGTCATGCGGCCGCCCACAATCTGGCGATCATCACGCGTGAAGTGCAGGCCGAACCGCGCTATCGCGCGGATGCCAATCGCAAGATTCCGAAACGCATCGACTCGCATCTTCACACGTTCGACTGCATCACCTGCGATAAGTGTATTCCTGTCTGCCCGAACGCGGCAAACTTCCTGTATGCCACCGAAAAGGAAGAGCTGACCTTCACCGACTTCGTGGTTCAGGGGAAGCGCCTCTCGGCTGGGGCGGAACGTCGCATCGCCGTCGAGCGGACGGAGCAGATCGCCAATTTCGCCGACTTCTGCAACGACTGCGGCAACTGCGATACTTTCTGCCCCGAGTACGACGGACCGTTCATCAGGAAGCCGAATTTCTTCGGCAGCTTTCAGGCGTGGGCGTCTTTTCCCCGGCGGGATGGATTCTTCATCGACACGTCCCTGCCACACCGCCGCATTCATGGTCGCATCCGGGGAAAGAACTACCTACTCGACGCCGACGCGACGTGGAACGGCCTGCGCTTCGAAGACGGCGTCGTCTGCCTGTTTCTGCGCTCCGACCACACGATCGAAAACTGGTTCGCGTTTGGCCCGTCGGATCCAACCGGCCACGTCGTGGACATGACCGCCTATCACACCCTGCGCATCCTGCTCAGTTCGCTGTTGCGACTCGATCATATCCATCAGGCGAACGTCGGCTTGGCAGCGCGGGCGGCGGCCGCCAAACGGCAAGCCGGGAGGTAAGCCTCGCCTGGGTCGTTGTTCTCTCCGTCGTCTCGAGCGGTGACGGTCGCCTGCTTACGAGGTAGGCCCCGAATGTTCGGAGTGGTGGTGTTCGTCGCCCGCTGATTTGGAATCGGGCGCCACCGCAGAGAGCACGCCTGAAAGCTCCGCACCCAGCTTCAGTCGGCTCAGCACGCAATGGCACGTCGTCGCATCAGTCACGTGGACGAGGTTCCAGTCACCAACGCTCACCGTGTGGCCCCTGTGCTCGCCGACGATGCACGGATAATCCTGATGCGTGCCGTAGTCCTCTCGATGAACGGGCGGGTGGAAGATGACGATCACGATCTCGCCGGCTCGGGTGTACCTGGCGGCAAGGCCCGGTGAATCGCCGAAACGCAGGCCATAAACAGCCCCGCGCACGAAGCCGTTCGGGAGCTTGTCCGGCAAGCCGAAGTTCAGATCCGGGGCATGGGCTTGGGCGTGCGAGGGCTCAATGGGTTTGGCATCGTAGAGAACCAGGAACCGTCGAATCGCTTTCTCAGGATTCAGCGGCAAGGCGTTGAGCAGAACGTCGAAGTTGACGACCGAGGCCTCCGCACGATCGACGCCCAAATCAGGCCAGTTCAGCACTGCCGCGCCAGCGCCGATGGCCAGCACGATTCCGGCGGCGATGCCGATTCGCCTCCGTCCGGAGAAGCGATTCGACAGATTTGGTGAAACCCGAAGACCGGCAGGTTCGCAATCCAATCGCTCTCGAATCGAAGGCCAAAGACTGTCCGGCACGCCAACGGGCGACGGGCTTGACAGATGCGAGGTCAGGGCCTGAAAAATGGCCATCTCCTCAGAGCAACCCGGGCACGCCGCCAGGTGCGCGAGAATGCGCTCCTTCTCCGCAACGGGCATGTCGTCGCCGCCAAGCGCGTCCAATCGTTCTTTGACGTCTTCGCATTTCATGGCACTACAAGTCGGCCTCGTCGGATCGAACGGAACAAATCAGGGGCCCACTCGACCCATTCTCCTGTATCACCGTCGTCACGATGCGGGACCCGCACTCCCTTTCATTGGATGCACTGCGGGGGCGATCTCTTCCCTTGTGGCATAGCCATCGGCCAGTTTCTCGCGCAACCGCGACCGGGCCCGATTCAGACGAGACGCGACGGTGCCATCCGGACATCCGGTGATTTCGCCGATGGCCCGGTAGTCGAGCCCTTCCTGGTATCGCAAAAGCAACATTGTCCGGTCGATCGGAGCCAGTTCTTCGAGGGCATCATTGAGATCCAGGCGTGAAATGGTTTGATCCTCGCCCCCGGCCTCCATCTTGGGATCGCCGGCAAAGTCCGGAATCCGATTCCGTCCCGCCGGATCGAAAGGGGCCGCGCCTTGTCCTCTATTCTCACGACGCAGAAACTGGAGCGCTTCATTGACGGCGATGCGATAGACCCAGGTGGCGAAGGAGGACCGGCCGCCAAACTCGCCCAGTTTGGTAAATGCACGCAGGTAGGTCTCTTGAGCGAGATCGAAGGCGTCTTGTTCGTTGTGTGTTAACCTCAGCAGTAGTCGATAGATGCGCTCGACGGTCAGACCGTAGAGTTCCCGCTGGGCCTGGGCGTCTCCCTCACGGCACCTCTGGATGAGATCACGTTCTTGTGTGGCGGGAAATGGGTCTGGAAGACCGGCGCCCTCACGGCACCGCTGGATGAGGTCAGGTTCTTGTTGCATCCTGCGCCCTTGCAAGCCCGGCGAATGCCGCCCGATCGGCCCGCCTCTCACGGGGTCCGTCGCCTGCCCTTGGACAACCAATGCCGCAAGAGCATAACGAGATTATTGCGGACTTCCTATGTCGCCTTATGTGGGCGCGGGTACTTGGCCCACCACAATTCAGGGTAGGATACCACCGGTGGTCACAGCGGCACAACGAGGCCCAGCGTCTCGCCATCACGGCGCGCGGACGATCGGCACCGCCGGATGCAGCCGAATCCGCCGCCATTGGCTGTTTTTTCGACGCGCAAGGAAGGAAACGTCCCCCGCCGGCATCAAACAAGTAACGAGGGCGGGCGCGAAACGCCGGCTCGTCCAGCCGGACATCGGACCAGCGGAATGACCGAGTACAACGTGTGCCGGTCCGCATCACAACACCGAAACCAGTTTGAACCAAGGAGGCTCAAGACATGCGATCCTGGAAATTGCTGACGACTCTCTCGATGGCAGTCGCCCTGTGCGCCGTTGTTGGCGTTGGGCTGACACTCGCGGATGACGACAAGGCCAAGGCCGACAAGCCGGCGTTTCCGCAGTGCGCGGTCATGGACGATCCGGTGGACTTCTCGGTCAATACCATGACCAGGGATGGCCCGGTCTACTTCTGCTGCGCCAAGTGCATTGAGAAGTACAAGGGCAGCCCCGAGAAGTACGCCAAGCGCGTCGCGATGCAGAGGAAGGCCGTCGCCGCCCTGCCCAAGGTGCAGGTGTCGTGCCCGATTTCAGGTGAGCCGCTCGATCCCAAGTCCTACATCGAGAAGGACGGAAAGAGGATCTCCTTCTGTTGTGAGAGATGTATCGCCAAATACAAGAAGTCTCCCGAGAAGTTCGCCGCGAAGCTCGCCGCCAGCTACACCTATCAAACCAAGTGTCCGGTGAGCGGCGAAGCGATCGATCCGGCAGCGAGCATGAAGACGACCGACGGGAAATCGGTCTACTTCTGTTGTGACAAGTGCAAGGCGAAGTTCATGAAGGAACCCGCCAAGTACTCCGACAAACTCGAGTCTCAGGGCACGGTCATCGATCCGGACAAGGTCAAGGCCGAGAAGAAGGACGATCACGCTGGTCACGGTCACGACTGATGCGGGGATCGGCCGGTCGTCGTGGCCCGCGCACCGTGACCCGTGCCCCCATGGTGCGTGGGCAACCAGTGCTTCGTCACAATCAATTCTTCGGGTTGGGTGGTACGGGTCTTCGGGTTGGGTGGTACGGGTCTTCGGGTTGGGTGGTACGGGCATCTTGCCCGTTCCGGACGGGCGAGACGCCCGTACCACCCGAAAGATCAACTGTGACGGAGCACTAGATCGTTTGAAGAAAGACAGTCTCTCCAAATAGGGTCCAAGCCGCACTGTTTAATGGAACCATCCAAGCGGCCTAGGGTATGGTTGCGCGCTTGAACACGCCCAAAGGATGGGCGAATGTGGACAGTGGTTGCCGATAGTAACGGGTGAGGGCTGACCCGACATCGGACCGTTGTAGGGATAAACGATGCGAACAACCGGCTCCACGAGAAAAGGCGCACCCTGGATATCGGCGTTCGCGTTGATCGTTTTGGCGACCGTGCTCAATCGCCCCGCCATAGCGGACGACGCCCGGCCTGCGATCAACGGCGTTTGCCCGGTGATGACGGATGAGCCGGTGGACCCCAAGGTGACGTTCAGATTTCGCGGCAAGACGATCGGCTTTTGCTGCGAGCGGTGTCGCAAGAAATTCAAGGCGGATCCGGATCGCTACCTTGCGGCGCTTCCGCAACTCGCCGGCGCGGCTGGCAACGACGCTGGCGCGGAGGGTGAAGAACAAGAAGATGAGCCGTTCCTGGGCCGATTGCATCCGGCGCTCGTGCACTTCCCGCTGGCCGGCGTTCCGTTGGCGCTGTTAGGCTTTCTCGCGTGGGGTGTCACTTCCCGTGAGGCGTTTGCCAAGGCGGATGTGCCGCCGTTGCTGGCGTCGGCGCTGTTTTCAGTTGCCGCCGTAATCACTGGAAACATTGCCCATGATGCGATTCATTTCAGCCGATCGATGCACGATATCGTCGAATGGCACGAGTTCGTCTCCACTTCGGTGATGATCCTGACATTGCTGTTGGCCGCCCTTCGCGTCTGGCGATGGAACAGACTGGATGGTCGATGGCGATGGATTTATGGCGGCGGCCTCTGCCTGGCCACGGTAATGCTGATGATCACGGGATACTTGGGAGGGAGCCTGGTATTCGGACCCGATCACCTGAAGCTGTGACGCAGTGAGTCCCATCCGATCAATTGACGGTGAGCCTTTCACACTCATGCAGACGAAACAGACACTCTCGCCGGGCCGGGCCGTCCTGTTTGGGATGAGCGTCTCTATTCTTGTTGGTCCGGCATTTTCATCCGGTTGTGGGCTCAACCGCCAGGGGGACAGAGAGGTCAGCGAACTGCTCGGCCGATACGAGCACCAGAGAACACGTCAGGCTCACCAGTATGGCAGTCTTCGCCGGCACGATTCGGTGACGACGGCGCGCTCGGAGGCGGGCCGCGAAAGCCTCGCCGAAGAGCCGATGCTCTCGCAACTGATCGACGAAGCGCTGGACCGGAACCCGGACATCCAGGCGGCGACGGAAACCGCGCGAAGTAAGGCCAGCGTCATTCCCCAGGTGACGTCACTCCCCGATCCATTCGTGTCTACCAAGACGCTGCCGAAGCCGGTTCGGACGGCCGAGGGCGACAATTACTTCGTCTTCGGCATTAAGCAGATGCTGCCCGTGCCGGAAAAGCTCGATCGCCGCGGTCGCATCGCCCTCGAAGAAACCCGAATGGCGATGGAACAACTGGGGCAAACGCGATTGCGCGTCATCGCCGATGTGAAACGCGCCTACTTCGGCTTGTTCGCCATCGACAAGATGATCGGCATCACAAAGGAAAACGAGAGGCTACTGCGTGACTTGATCGAGGTTGCCCGAGGCCAGTTTCAGGTCGGGCGCCGTCAACAGGCCGACGTTCTTCGGGCCCAAGTCGAGTTTTCCAGCCTTGAGACCAGGCTGGTTCAGCTTGCGCAACAACGGACGACCGCCGAATCCTTGTTGAACTCCCTGTTGGATCGGCCCCACACAACATCCATCGAATCGCCGCCGGATTTTGACGTGCGAAAAATTGACGTTCGGCTGGACCAGCTTCTCTCACGCGCCCTGATCGAGAATCCCGAATTGCGACGACTGAAACGTCAGGTTGCCCGCGACCAGCAAGCGGCCCGACTGGCTCGGCTCGCCTATTGGCCGGACTTCACTCTGGGCTTCGAGTGGATGCAGATGGACCCTCGCGGGGCGTTCAAGCCGCGGATCAACCCGGCGACCGGCGTTCGGCCCGCCGCGCCACAGATCAGCGAGGACGGCAGCGACAACTGGGCGATCACCTTCGGCCTCAACGTCCCGCTGTGGATCGAGCGAATCGAGGCCGGGATTCGCGAAGCGGAGCGGACACTGTCGGCCTCTCGGCGCAAGCAAGTCTCTGTGCAGAACACAGTCACTTTCAAGGTCCAGGACGCCCTGGCCCGCGTGCGTTCCTTGCGAGATATTGCGAATCTCTATGCGACTTCGATCGTTCCGCAGGCGCAGCAGGCGTATGAAGTGTCGCGCGAGGCGTACATCGCGGGCACGTCCGACTTCCAATACGTGATCGACAATTGGCAGAAGTGGCTCTTCTTCAGGATCGAGTACTACCGCACGCTGGGCGATCTGGAGCGCAGCGTCGCGGACCTGGAGCAGGCGGTGGGGATCAGCATCGTCGAGGCAGGAACGTGATTGTGGAGAGTCGGCTCACCCACAAGCGAGACATCGGCCTTGTGACCTCCGTGGGGAGAATCCCGAGATGAAACGCTTCTCGATCATCGGCATCCAGGGCTGGTTGATGGCCTGCGGGCTACTCGTCGTGGCCGTCGGAGGCGGCGTCGGCGGAGGACTTTGGATTTCATCGCAAGACGCAAGCGAGGCAGGGGCACCCGAGAACGGCAGCGGGGTTACGAAACGCGGTGCGGAGAAGGAGGTCTGGTACACCTGCGGGATGCACCCTCAAGTGCTTCAGCGAGAACCGGGCATCTGCCCGATCTGCAACATGAAGCTGACGCCCATGAGGCAGGACGCCGCCGAAGATGTTCGCGAGCCGTCCGGACCACAGGAGCGCAAGGTTTTGTACTGGCGGGCGCCCATGGATCCGAACTACGTCTCCGATCGGCCCGGAAAGAGCCTCATGGGAATGGACCTCGTTCCAGTCTACTCCGAGGAGGGCGAGACGGTCGGAGGGCAGGTCATCCGTATCGATCCCGTCACGATTCAGAACATGGGAGTTCGCACCACGCGCGTGCGCCGCGGGCCGCTCGTGAAGACGATTCGTACCGTCGGTCGAATCGACTACGACGAGCAGAAGCTCGTCTTTGTAGACACCAAATTCGAAGGATGGATTGAGAAGCTCTACGTCAACGAAACCGGACAAAAGGTACGGGAGGGGGACCCACTCTTCGACGTGTACTCGCCGGATATCTACTCGGCACAGGTGGAGTACATCTCGGCGATTCGCAAACAACCGACAATGGAGCGCAGCACGTCTGCCGACGCGGCCGACGATGCCAGGCGGATGGTCGATGCAGCCCGCCTCAAGCTGGAATACTTCGACGTGCCGGCGGGGCAGATCGAGCGCCTGAAAGACACGCTCTTGCCGGAGAAGACGGTGCAAATCCACTCTCCTGCCGACGGCATCGTGGCCGACAAGATGGCCCTGGAAGGCATGCGCATCATGCCGGGTATACGAATCTACACGATTGCCGACCTGTCCCGCGTTTGGGTATACGCGGACATTTACGAGTATCAGCTCCCGTGGGTCCACGTCGGCCAGACCGCGACCATGACGCTTCCCTACATCCCGAACAAGGCCTTCCGGGGGGAGGTCACTTACATCTACCCGTATCTGCAAAAGCAGACGCGCGTCATCAAGGTGCGATTGGAATTCGCCAATCCCACGCAGGAACTCAAACCCGACATGTACGCCAACGTGATGCTTGAAGGGTTGCTCCAGGACGACGCGGTCTTGGTTCCGCGCGAGGGTTTCATCGACTCCGGAATGCGCAAGGTGGCGTTTGTCGACCGTGGCAATGGCAAGTATGAACCGCGAGACATACAGGTCGGAGTCGAAGGCGAGGGCGGCGCCGTTGAGGTGCTGGTCGGCCTCGAAGCTGGAGATGTCGTGGTCACGTCGGGGCAATTCCTATTGGATTCCGAGAGCAAGCTCAAGGAAGCCGTCGCCAAGATGATGGAGCCGAGAAGGGCGACACCGAAGAAGCGGCCGGCGCAGAAATCCGCCCCACCGAGTTCACACGAGGGTCACACCGGTCCATCGCCGACCACTGACCCGATGGACACGGCCGACCATTCCCAGCACGAAGCATCCGCCACGTCGAGCAGCTCCCAACCATCGGGCATACCAGCCGACGCCAAGTATGCATGCCCGATGGACAAGCACCCTGGCGAAGAAAACCCGGGCAATCGTGGACCCTACTTTTCCCGCGAGCCCGGGGAGTGCCCCCTCTGCGGGATGAAGCTCAAACCGATTGACGATCTGGAGTGGGCACAGGCGCTACTTGCGGCGGGCGGCGGGGATGTAGCGTACACGTGCCCGAAGCACCCGCACGTATTTTCAGAATCGCCCGGCGATTGCCCGGTCTGCGAAGACAAGCTGGAGCCGTTCCAAGCGCTGTACGCCTGTCGCGATCCGAACCACTCCGCGCAGACAAGCGACCGGCAGATCGATTGCCCGAAGTGTGGTGAGCCGATGGCTACATTCCGCGGTCCATGGCTGGGTGATGCGATGGCCGGGCTGAATCCGACCGGCGAAGCACCGCCATCCGACGAAACGGCTTCCGCGGTTGCCGCCGAGCCCGGTCAAACCATCCCGCCCGATGCCCGTTTCGTGTGTCCCATGCAGAAATGCTGGCAGTTCTCTTCGTCCGAGGGTAGATGCCCCACGTGTGGGATGAAGCTCAAACCGATCGATCGGGTGGCTTGGGCCGCGACGCTTGCCAAGCCTGCGGCGGAGAAGGCTCGCTTTGTTTGTCCGATGCACCCGGATCGCGCCACAAGCGCCGAGCCGGGCATTTGTCCCATTTGCGCGATGCAGCTTCTTCCCAGGGATCGAATTGTCGGTTTGGAGGATGGAGGCGCGTCCGTCGCGCAGCAGGTGGATTACCTGATGGAGCATTACCTGGCGCTTCACGAGCGGTTTGCCCGCGACAGCACGGTGGAGGCCGCACGACATGCGCTGGGCCTCGTGGACGCGAGCGAGAAACTGCGGGACAAGCTTCAAGGGCAAAGCCCGAAGGCCGACCGGGAACTCCTGGACGGGGTTTCCGCGCTGCATGCATCGGCCTTGAAGGTCGCCGGCACCGACCTGTCCAGCGATCGGGCTCAATTCGCACAATTGAGCGCCGCGATGCGGGTGATCGTTGCGCACCACCGCCCGGACTCGAAGCGCTGGCCGAGGCTATTTATTTACCACTGCCCAATGGCCAAGGCCGATTGGATTCAATCCGTCGAGAAGAAGGCCAACCCCTACTACGGCTTCAAGATGCTCGACTGCGGGAAACTCTTGGAAGTGAAATAGGGGCTACCCCGCGACATGATTGCACGAATCATTGAATCCTGCTGCCGCAACCGTCTACTGACGTTGATCCTTACTTCCTTCGTCGTGGCGGGGGGCATCTGGACGGTCTTCAACATCCGTCTCGACGCGATTCCAGATTTGTCCGACGTGCAGGTGATCGTTTTCACGGAGTATCCCGGTCAGGCGCCGCAGGTCGTCGAGGATCAAGTGACCTATCCTCTGACGACGGCGATGCTGGCCGTCCCCCATGCCAAGGTGGTTCGCGGATACTCGATGTTCGGGTATTCCTTCGTATACATCATCTTCGAGGACGGGACCGACATTTACTGGGCGCGGTCACGCGTCCTGGAGTACCTCAACTACGTCGCCGGCCGGATTCCCAAGGGCGTGACGCCGCAGTTGGGCCCGGACGCCACGGGGGTCGGCTGGGTCTATGAGTACTCGCTTCGCAACGGCTATTACTGTCCGCAACATCCCAACGGGATGTACCACCAACCGCAGCAGCCCGGGCACTGGTACGCGACGCGCGAGGAAGCGCCGGAGGAGATACAAGATCGGCTCGAACGCGTGCGGATGTTCGAGCAGGGCGGCAAGTGTCCGTGGGACGGTGAGACAGATCTGATCTTGGCTGAGTACGACCTCTCGGAACTGCGGAGCCTCCAAGACTGGTACCTGCGCTACGAGTTGACGGCGCTGGAGGGCGTTTCGGAGGTTGCGGCCGTTGGCGGATTCGTTCGGCAATACCAGGTCGTCGTCGATCCGAATCGCCTGCTGGCCTACAACATTTCACTCAATCAAATCAAAACGGCCATCCAGCGCTCCAACAACGACGTGGGCGGCCGCGTCCTGGAGATGTCCGAGACAGAGTATATGGTCCGCGGCAGAGGTTACATCGCCGCTCTGACCCCGGAGCAGGTGCGGAAGGCTCGCGAAGCGGGCATCCCGATCGATCGGGCGCGGGCACGGCAAGGCATCCATGACTTGGAACGGGTTGTGATCCGCGCCACGGAAGGCGGCACGCCGGTTTACCTGCGGGATATTGCCGAGGTGCGGCTTGGTCCCGAAATGCGGCGCGGCCTGGCCGAATCGGCAGGCGAGGGAGAAGTCGTCGGCGGCATCGTCGTGATGCGCTTCGGCGAGAACGCGCTTCAGGTCATCCGAAACGTCAAGCACAAGATCGATGAACTCAAGCAGGGTTTGCCGCTGGGAGTCGACGTGGTGACGGAATACGACCGCTCGGGCCTGATCGAGCGCGCCGTCGAGACCCTCACTGATACGCTCATCAAGGAGATGATCGTCGTCGGTCTTGTCTGCATCTGCTTCCTGCTTCACGCCCGCAGCGAACTCGTGGCCATCTTCGTGCTCCCGACCGGCGTGCTGTGCGCGTTGATCATTATGCAATGGATGGGGATCAACGCCAACATCATGAGCCTCGGCGGAATTGCGATCTCCATCGGCGTCATGGTGGACAGTTCGATCGTCATGGTCGAGAATTCGCACAAGCACCTTGATCGCGAGGAAGACCGAATCAAGGAAGAATTGGCGGCCGGGCGAACGCCCGTGCCTCGACCTCGCGCGGAACTTATTATCGACGCCGCCCGAGAAGTCGGCCCCACGCTGTTCTTCTCCCTGCTCATCATCACGGTGAGTTTCCTGCCCATCTTCGTCCTCGGCGAACAAAGTGGACGGCTCTTCAAGCCTCTCGCCTACACCAAGACGTTTGCCATGGCGGCTGCATCGGTGTTGGCCATCACCATCATCCCGGTGCTGATGCTTTCGCTGATTACCTCCCGCGTTCTGCCCAGGGAGTGGGGTTGGCGAAGAAACCTATCGATCACGCTGGGGGTGATGTTCCTGCCGGCCGCCCTCGTCTGGGTGATGCCAATAGGTCCTTATGAACGGCACCGTCACTGGGTCATGCTGGCGTGGATTATTCTGGCGGGCATGCTCCTTGTGCCTCAGAAGATCTTCCACGAGCGGGTCAATCCGATCAGCAAGGTATTGCAATGGGTGTACAACCCGTTCTTCGCGTTCGCCATGAGCCATCGCAAGAAGCTGATCCTTCTGGCGATCTGTTTCGCGTTCAGTGGTCTCTTCCCATTGGTGGGAACAAAGAACGTGCCACTGGTGGGCGCGACCCTTGCAAGGTGGTTTCCGACGCTCGACACGACCTTTCCTGGCCTGGGGCGGGAGTTCATGCCCCCGTTAGACGAGGGCGACCTGCTCTACATGCCCACGACGGATCCGGCCATCAGTGTCACCAAGGCGCGCGAGCTTCTTCAGCAGACTGACGCGATCATCGCCAGCTTCCCCGAGGTGCATCACGTCTTCGGCAAGATCGGCCGCGCCGAAACGGCCACTGATCCGGCGCCGTTGAGCATGGTCGAGACGACGATCATGCTCGAGCCGGACCGCGAGAAGTGGCGAAAGCGGCGCTTTGAGCGGTGGTTTGGCTTTCTTCCATCTTGGGCGAAGGACTGGAGCGGACTGACGACCTTCTGGCCTGAGGAACGGCCCATCACGATCGACGAGTTGTGTTACGGCTACGGGGAAGGCACCGAGCACATTCCCGGCCTCAATGAAGCCGTCGCCTTTCCCGGCGTTACCAATGCCTGGACCATGCCCATCAAGACGCGCATCGACATGCTCTCCACCGGCATCAAGACGCCGGTGGGCATCAAGATCATGGGCGACGACCTGGACGTGCTCTCCGATCTGGCTGAGCGCATTGCCGCAGAAGTTCGAACGCTGCCAAACACGCTCAGCGCCTACCCCGAGAAGACCGTCGGCGGTCTGTACGTGGACTTCAACATCGACCGGGACGAGGTGGCCAGGTACGGACTGACCGTGGCCGACGTCCAGGACGTGATCCTCTCTGCCATGGGCGGAATGAACGTGACATGGACCGTGGAGGGACTGGCACGCTACCCGGTCAACCTGCGCTACAAACGCGAACTCCGCGACAACCTGCCGGCGCTGAGACGGGCACTCGTCTCCACGCCAGCGGGTGTTCAGGTTCCCATCGCTCAACTCGCCGACGTGGAGATCGTCCCCGGTCCGCCGATGATCAAGAGCGAGAATTCTCGTAAGACCGCGTGGATTTACGTGGATTTGACGACGACGGACATCGTCGGCTGGATCGACCGCGCCAAGGCGCTGGTCCGTGACACCGTGCCGCTGCCCGCCGGATACAACATCGTCTGGTCCGGCCAGTACGAGTACATCCAGGCCGCCAATCGACGCCTGATGGTCGCTGTGCCCGCCGCTCTGGGGGCGATCATTTTCCTGTTATACGTCGGTACGCGATCATGGTTTCGGACCGTTCTTACACTGGTCACGTTCACCTATACCCTCGCCGGAGCTTTCTGGTTTCTCTATCTATTGGACTACGATATGTCGCTCGCCGTCGTGGTCGGATTGATCGCCCTGGCCGGCCTGGATGCAGAGACAAACCTCGTCATGCTGCTTTACCTCGATAGCGTTTATGGCACGTTCAAGGCACAGGGACGAATGCGCCATTTGGGCGACCTCTGGGAAGCGATCCACGAAGGTGCGGTCATGCGAATTCGTCCCAAAACGATGACCGTGGCAACGACGTTCATGGCCCTGGTCCCGCTGATGTGGGCGGCGGGGACGGGAGCCGACACCATGCGCCGGTTGGCAGCGCCCATGGTCGGCGGGCTGGCCACCAGCTTCTTCGGGGAGTTGCTGGTCTTCCCGGCGATCTTCTTCGTCTACAAGCGCTTCACGGAAATGAGGCGGGAGGGAACCGCGAACTGGCCAAGTTGACGTTCAGGAGCCCGCCTCTCCCACGCCAGCCGGTTTCAGCCGGGCTTGCGTGCGGGAAGCCCGGCCGAAGCCGGCTGAGGGCAAGCCTGGGTCCACCGATCCACCGGCTGAAGCCGGTGGCAAACAAGAGACGGATTCGATGACAAACGCCACACTTCAATGACAAGGGTTATACTTCAATGACAAACGCTACGCTTCAACGACAAAGGTTACACTTCGATGACAAACGCTACACTTCAATGACAAAGGTTACACTTCGATGAGGAACGATAGATGTTGGTGAGGTGGGTTGCCGGCAGGAGGCCCACCGCAAGCAGGTTTGATAGTATGCCCACTGGCGCCATGGACGCCTCGCCGAGCTCTCGTTCACGGACTATGAAAAACGGAGTAGAATCATGATACCGTCTGACATTTTCTTCATCGTCTTCGCCCAATTCGTAGGCTTCGTATTTAGCGCATTGCTGGGCATCTTGCAGGCTTTTCTACAGGCGCCTGTTTGATCGCGGCGCACGAATCGGTCGGCGTGCGCGTTCGCAGGGTCGGCCCTCGGTGGTATCCAGTCATGCACTCACGACCGTGAGCGGGATGCTTGAGGAAATCGGCGCGGTCTTCCCATCTGCCACGAGGCCGTGCAGCGTATACGGCGTCGCGGCCGTGATCGCAATTTTCATGATCCGCCCCACCATCTGCGGCGCGCCGTCAAAAACCACGATTTGATCGCCCTGCGTCCGCCCCACCAACTGATCGCGAAGCGTGGCCAGCGGATCGACCTCCTGTCCGCGCGACTGTTCGGATTCCTGCGCCTTGATGGCACTCTTGCTCGGCCCTTCGACGAGCACTTCCACGGTCCGATCCAACATGGCCCGATTGTTTGCCAGGCTGATCTCCGCTTGAAGCGAGAGCATGTCGTTGTTGCGGCGGCGCTTCTCCACGTCCGGCACGTCGTCGGGCAGGCGATTGCCCGCCGCCGTGTCAGGCCGGGGAGAATACTTGAAGATGAAACAGTTCTTGTATCTCGCCTCGCGGAGCAAATCCATGCTCATCCGAAAGTCCGTTTCAGTCTCGCCGCTGAAACCGACGATCATGTCGCCCGCAAGGCAAACGTCGGGCATGATCGACCGGGCCCGCTCCAATAGGGACAGATACTCCTCAGCGGTGTAGCCGCGGTTCATGCGTTTGAGGACCGTGTTACTGCCGCTCTGCGCCGGGATGTGCAGGTACTTGCAGATGCGGGGCGACGCAGCCATGACTTCCAGCGCTTCATCCGTAAAGTCCCGCGGGAAGCTGGTCACGAAGCGGAGCCGGGGAAGCTCGGGAACTTCGTCGTGCACGCGCTGAAGCAGCCGGGCGAAGCTCGTTTCTTCCACGCCATCCTCAGCGGGATAGTGGTAGTGGTTGACCGTCTGACCGAGAAGCGTCACTTCGACGACCCCGCCGGCCGCCAGTCTGCGGACCTCGTCGACGATCTGTCCCGGCGGGCGATGCCGTTCCGGCCCGCGCGTGTAGGGGACGACGCAAAACGTGCAATACTTGTTGCAGCCGCGCGTGATCCTGACATAGGCTTGGTGGTGGCCAAAGACCTTCGGCGTCGCCGGATGATGGCTTTGACTGAAAATGCGGCCGGAATCCAGCGATTCCAGGTCGTCGTGCTCCCCCACGTGCCGGACACCCGTGGACCGGTCCCGCAGGCGACCGGACAGGGCGACGGCCCGGCCGCGCGTCGATTGCACGTCGTGGACGAGCGATGGCAGGCGATGCAGCTCGCTGGGACCGCAGAGGATGTCGACGTGGGGCATTCTCTCCATCAGCCCGTCGCCGTCACGCTCGGCCATGCAGCCGATGACGGCAACGACCTGCCGCGGGTTCGGCCCGCCGCCACCCTTGAGCTGCCCAAGCCGTGAATAAACTTTGTCCTCGGCGTGTTGCCGCACGGAACAGGTATTCAGCACGACCAGGTCGGCCCCGGCCATGTCCTCCGTCACGCGATAACCGTCAGCCATCAATGAGCCGAGGGTCAACTCGCTGTCGAGGGCGTTCATCTGACAGCCCATGGTTTCGAGGTAGAGTGTTCGGCCTTCGCTCATCGTCACTCGGCTTTCGCTTTGAGTTCGGCCAACCGCTGCTCGGCCTTCTCGCGAATCGACCGCCCGGTGGTCTTGTGGGCAACGCAGGATTCGTAAAGCGTGACCGCCATCCGCGGCCGTCCCAAGCCTTCATAGGCCCCGGCGGTCCAGTAGAAGGCGACGCCGACCTGCCGACTCCGCGGATGGAGGATGACGACCCGCATCGCCGCGAGACCCGCGGCCGCATACCTCTCCTGGGCCATCGCCAGTTCCGCTTCGACGATGCGCCAGGCGTTGCGCTCCGCGCTGTTTCGCGTCTTCGACATGCGCTGGATCAGGGCCCGGGCCAGTTCATAATCCCCGGATCGGATGGCCCGACGCGCACGTTGGAATGACGCAGCGGTGCTGCTTGATTCTGCCTGCTTGGGGGGATTCTTCGCCGTCCCCGGTTCACGCCGGTCGGCTCTCGGCGCAGCAACCGCAAGAGACGCTGCGGTCGCGGCTCCTTTCACGGCGGCCGCGCCAACCGAAGCAGCTTGTGCGGGTCTGGACGGTGCGAAGAGGCACGCGCAAGCTGCGATCTTCATCCATTGGCGCGTTGACATGGCACAATCGTATGCCGTTCAGGCACGGTCGGTCAATTGTGAGCCCTAAGCTCGCGGCGCTCACCGCCCATGATGTTGTGGTAGCGAACGCGACGGTCTGACAGCTTCCAAACAGCCACCGGCGACAGCCGATGGTTCGCCAGAGATGCTCCACGACTACCCAAAGGCCCGATCCCTGCCTAACATGCCCCACCATGCGAACGATCATGATCCGGAATCGACGAGCAGGCGCCTCCATAGGTGTAGGGTTCATGGCCCTGATCGTCTTCGGTCCAGGTTGCCGGAGCCGTACCTCCGAGTTGCGCCTCCTCCCCGCCGAGGGTGAGACGTTGCCCATCCTGCATCAAGCCTTCGGTGAACATTCACACGAGACCCGCGCGATGCAATTGGCGATCCGCAACCCCGAGACCCTGGCGCTGGTTCCCTTGTGCGACGTGCCGGTCGACTTCCAGAAAGAGATGGTGCTCATCATCACGCTCGGTCGAGTCCCTTCGGATCAGTACGCGGTTCGCATTGACCGGGTTTGGCGTGAGGGGCGCAAGCTCCACGTCGCATCGACCGTCCAGACGCCGCCGCCCAATGCGCCGATCCGCATGGCCAGCCCCTATTGCGTGGCGGTGATCCCGCGCTGTGACTTGAACGTGGCCGACTTCGAGACGGAGCCTCCAAGCCGCGACCGATCGTGGGGCCAGAGCGAGCCGGGGCCGTTGCGCTGAGACCGAACCGTTATCCGAACGTTTGTCGGGCCGGTTTAGTTCACAGTTACCTCTTGGGTGGATTCACGACATTTCACAGCCGTCCTTTCGGCGCAACCTCCGAATCGCAGGGCGGTTAAACCCTGCGCGAGCGATGGGTCTGGCAGGCGGGGTATTACTTTGGCGTCGCCGGGCATCTCGGGCGGGATTCGGCAAGAGTTTCCGTTGTTTTCCGAACCAAAGCTGCTATAGTTTCGTCCTACACCACGGAGGGCGTTGGCAGACGGATCTGTTGAGTCCAGCAGGACGAGTAAGCAAGTTTAGTGTCCGGAGGATGCATAACGATGAGCGACGTGAATGAGCAGTATCCCACCGTTCTTGGAACGGATGCCAGGTTCAAGGGCGAGTTGTCCTTCGACAAAGGTGTTCGTATGGAGGGCACCTTCGAAGGCCAGATCAACTCGAAGGGCTCTCTCCACGTTGCCGAAGGTGCAAAAATCATGGCCGATATCGAGGCTGCCAACGTCACCATCGAGGGTGAGTGCAAGGGCAACCTCACCGTCTCGGAAAAGCTGCACCTGATGGCCACCGCCCGACTCGAAGGAGACCTGAAGACCAACCGGCTCGAAATCGCCGACGGAGCCATCTTCCTCGGCAAGGTCGTCGTCGGGCAGGCCTCGCCGGAGGCATCGGTTCGACGGCCCGCATCCACCCTTCAACCATCGACGGGCCCGCTCGATTCGATCAAGCCCGGACAGCCGTCGATGGCCCCCGGCGCCCCCCGGCCACGGCCCCAGGACATGCGCATACCCGCCGGCTCCTAGGGCTGGAAGCACGGCCGGATCAGGGTGGTCGTTGGGCGGCGTGTAAGCCCTCAGCCGGAATCCGACTCGGATAGCGTTCTCTTGAAGTAGGCGATGGTCTGCACGATGCCTTCATTCAGACCGACGCGGGGCGCGTAGCCTAGCAGAGTCCGCGCCTTGGCGAGATCCGGCCGGCGGCGAACGGGATCGTCTTTCGGCAAGGGTTGATGCACGACCGAGAGCGACCTGCCCATCGCGGCCCCAATCGCCTCGATCAGTTGCAACATGGAAATCTCCTGGTCGTTGCCCAGGTTGATCGGGCCGGTGTGGTCGCTGTACATCAGCCGGCACAGTCCATCCACGAGATCGCTGACGTAACAGAAACTTCTCGTCTGCTTCCCTTCTCCATAAATCGTGAGGTCTTCGCCGCGGAGGGCCTGGCAGATGAAGTTGCTCATGACCCTGCCGTCGTCGATGGACATGTTGGGGCCGTAGGTGTTGAAGATGCGGGCCACGCGAATCTGAAGCTTGTGCTGTCGGTGATAATCGAACGCCAAGGTCTCGGCGACGCGCTTGCCCTCGTCATAACAACTCCGCACGCCGATGGGATTCACGTGGCCCCAATACTCCTCCGGCTGGGGATGAACCTGGGGATCACCGTAGACTTCGGAGGTGCTGGCCAGCAGGATCTTCGCCGACACACGCTTGGCCAAACCGAGCATGTGGTAGGTGCCCATGACGTTCGTCTTGATCGTCTTGACAGGGTTGTACTGATAGTGCACCGGGCTGGCCGGGCAGGCCAGGTGGTAGATTTCGTCCACCTCGATGGTGATCGGCTCAATAACGTCGTGGCGGACAAACTCGAACCGGCCGCTGTGGACCATGTCCCGATAGCGATCGGAGAAATTGCCCAACGTGCCGGTGAAACAATTATCCAGGCAAATAACGTGATGGCCTTCGTCGAACAGGCGAAGGCAAAGATGGGAACCGATGAACCCGGCGCCGCCGGTGACCAGAATGGTTTTGATGGCCATGCACAGACTCCAATGGGACTGCCCGACACTCCTCACGCGTCCAGGCATCATCGCCCGGTGGGCACTCCGCGCCAAACTACGCCCCTGGAAGTTCAGCGTCAATCGCCGCGTCGCGCCCGGCAAGACCCATTCGAACCGTCCGTGAAAACCGGAATAAGCCCCGACGCATTCAAAACGGATCGAAAGCGACCAGGACCACTCCGGTGACGGCGAGCGCGACGGCGGCGAACTTGCGCCGCGTCATGCCTTCCTTCAGCAAGACCACCGCGAGGATCGTCGCGAAGATGACCGACGTTTGATTGAGGATGGCGGCGATCGCGGCCTGAGTATACTTGAAGCCCGCGACCCAGAAGACCATGGAGAGAAACCCGCCGAGGATCGAACCAGGCACGCTGTACTTCCAGATCGCCGACGGACGGAAAACAGCGTAGAGCTTTCTCCGCTGTGGCGAGGCGGCGGCCATGACGGCGAGCGCCGCGGTGCCGGCTGCAAGCCGAATGATCGTGCCCCACACCAGCGGAAATCCGTCAGCATCCAATACCGGTTTGGCCATGACAATGCCGATCGCCATGAGCGCGATGGCCAGGACCCCCAACAAGGCGCCGGAGGCGATCTGACGGCGCGTACGGCCCGGCGGCGGTGGATGGCGCGACGAGAGCATGATCCCCACCAGGACAAGTCCGCCGCCGAGATAGTGCGCCGCCGTCAGTTGCTCAGCAATCAAAAGCCATGAGATCAACAGCACGATGGGGCTGTAGGCGCAGTCCACAATGGCGAAAAGGCTGACGCCGACGAGGTTGAGGCTATGAAACATCACGGTGTCCGCCAGCGCGATGCCGATGAAGCCGCTGATGATGAGAATGTGAATGTCGGCGATGGGAAAACCTCGCAGTGAGGCCACGCCATCTCCCATCGCAAGCAGAGTGGCGCCCAATAGCACAAGGCCGATCGTGTTCTTGAAGAGATTCAGGGCCAGCGGACTGATGCGTTCGCCGCTGAGCTTGAAGAAGACCAGCGCAAACGCCCACGTCAATGCCGCGAGCAGCGCGCAGACCTGGCCGAGCCAATCAGTTGTCATCGGCGCTAATCCGAATCTGACCCGGGAGGGCGCTCACTTTTCCCCAGCAAGAAGGCATGACAATCTCTGCCACAAGGACAATCGTGCCGTCGATCATAGCCTGCGGGTAGGCAAGTTGCGACGGGCCGTTACAATCTGCCACCATGCCCAGCGAAGCGGTCTCGATCATCGTGCCGACCTACAAAGAGGCGGAGAACATCCCCGTCCTGGCCGATCGGCTCTTTGCAGCCATGAATAAGGCGGGCATCGCCGCGGAACTCATCATCGTCGACGACGACAGCCGCGACGGCACCGATGCGGCGGTCGCGAGTCTCGCGCAAAGCCACGACGTTCGCCTCGTCACACGAACCGAGGAACGGGGCCTTTCATCGGCCGTCGTCCGCGGATTTGCCGAAGCCAAACACAACATCCTGCTGTGCATGGACGCGGATCTCTCACATCCACCGGAGTCTGTGCCCGACGTGATCCGGCCGATCCTGGAAAACCGCGCCGAGTTTTGCATCGGCTCCCGTTACACGCGGGGCGGCAAGGCCACGGAGGATTGGGGATTGCTGCGGCGGATCAACTCGTGGGGGGCGACGCTGCTCGCCCGCCCGCTGACACCTGCGCGCGATCCGATGGCGGGTTTCTTTTGCCTGCGCCGCGCGACACTGGATCGGGCGAACGCGGCCGGCCTGAACCCGATCGGATACAAGATCGCCCTTGAGATCATGGTCAAAGCGCGCTGCCACCCGATTGTGGAAGTGCCCATCACTTTTTCCGACCGCCTCCATGGCCAAAGCAAACTGACACTGCGCCAACAACTGCTCTACCTCCAACACCTCGTGGGGTTGTACCGGTTTCGCCATCCGATGAGCAGCGTGCTTGTACTCCTCGCGATGTTGGCGGCGGTCGCGGCCCTGGTCTGGAGACTCGGTGCTTAGCGGCGCTGCTTCCCTGGGCCGGATCGAAGATGCAAATCACACTTTCGGTTTGCGCATAAATGCGATTCCGCGTGTCGCCCGCCGACTTCGAATCCACTCAGCGCGGAATCCTCCGTCCTGATTGTCGCGTGTAACCCAATGATGCGAATAAGCTTGGACAAGGTGTGCCACGCCGTGTCACCAGACGCAATTTTGTCTTGAATCACATTGTCCTTGCACTAGGATGGCCGGTCCGGCCAGGGCTTCGGTGCCATGCGTGTTCCCCCCCAGCACGCAACCGAACCCTGGCCACTTTTCTCCCCACGTTTCCGCGGAAGCGCGCGGCTTCGCGGCTTGGTCCGCCAACATAACCCCCACAAACTGCCTATCCACACTCGGTCAGGCGACTGCCCCGGGCCCGTGGCGCGCGCTCGCGCACAATCCCCGTCGGCCAACGACCGGGCTGGCGGTTCACACCTGACCGGCGTATCCTGCACAGAATCTCGTTGTGAAAACCTGCTACGTCCCGCCCCTTCAGAGGGAGTTGATGAGCCAGCCCCAGACCAGTGACCTTCCCGGTCCGGAGTTCCTGGACGCCTTACAAGCCGTCCGACGGCCCTTGCTGCTTTGTCACGTCACCCCCGATGCCGACGCGATCGGCTCGGCCCTGGGCCTGGCCATGGCACTGCGCGAACGAGGAACCGACGCCACGCTCGGCCTGCCGGATGGTTGCGTTGCGCAAAAGCTGGAATTCATGCTGGACTTGGCGCCGGACACCCCGCGCGCGGCTTCGTGGAGCGAGAACAACCCCCATGATGCGGTCATCGTCGTCGACACGGCCGGCGAGAAACGGATCAATATCGAGCCGAAGCCCGACCTGAACGGCAGCATCCTCTGCTTCAATATCGATCACCACGTCACCAACACCTCGTTCGGGCGACACAACTGGATCGACCCCCACGCCACCAGCACGTGCGAGATGATCGTCCGGCTCCTGGCGCGGCTCGATTGGACACCCTCGCCGGCGGTCGCCTCACTGCTCTATGCCGGGATTCACAGTGACACGGCCGGTTTCAGCCTGCCGTCCACCAGTGCCGCATCGCTGAACTGCGCCGCCGATCTCGTCGCCGGCGGCGCCGACGTCGCGCGCATCTGCGAACTGCTCTGCCGCTCCCAGGCGCACAACGACTTCGAGTTGCTGCGCCGCGTCTTCGACAATACCAAAGTCGTCGCCGGCGGCCGAATCGCCTACAGCTTCCTGTCGCATGACGACTTCCGCGAATCGGGATGCAAGGCGGAAACCATCGACGACCAGGTCGGCGTCCCGTTGGGGCTCAAGGGTGTGCGGCTGGCCTTGCTCTTCACCGAGGGAGAAAAAGACGTCGTTCGGATCAACCTGCGGGGCGAGGGGGGCGTGACGGTCCTGGAACTGGCCAAACGCTTCGGCGGAGGAGGCCACGTCCACGCCGCCGGCGTCCGCGTCCGCAACCAACCGATCCAGAAGGTCATCAAAGACGTCGTCGCCGCGGCGATCGAACACATCGACGCATTTCAGGAAGCAAACGCCGCAACGCGATAACGCCGGGCGATACTGCGCGAGTTACTCGCGACTCGACTTCACGTTCGGATGATTCTCGTCGAAGTGCATAGGATGGGTCATCCGACCCACCTGCTGATGGCATGGACCTGGTACTTGATGGCGTTGACCCGGGACTGCCCGCCGGCCCCACCTAGTCCTTGCAGCCGCAACTACCCGCTAACACTACAACGCTACGTTCCTGCCGGTCGTTCGGCGTCGAGCGGTAGACGGCCCCGAAGGGGCCACGGCATGTAGCCACGGGTGGAGTCCCGGCGCGCCGGGACGGAACCCGTGGAAACAAGGTCGATTTTCATCTCCCCGCCCCGGAAGGGGCGGTGGAGCGCTGCGCCGCGGATTGCCGCGTGACTTGTTGAACGCCTCTGCCGCCCCTTACGGGGCGGAGATGCTATCAACGAGAACGTACCACGGGTTTCGCTTCGCTCCACCCGTGGCTACAGTCCTTTGCCCCGTTGGGGCAAGTAAAGAACATAGCGTTGTGGTACTAAACACGTACTCCAAACTCAGCTGCTGATCACGTTCGTGGCGCGGTCAACGGATGGGTCCAATGACCCATCCTACGGGGCTCTGTACCGGCAGTTGAACACAATGGCAGGGTGGTACGGGCGTCTCGCCCGTGACCCGCACTGCATCAGCAGCAGCCTCACTTCACCGCCGAGCGATACTGCGCGAGGTGCTCGCGACTCGACTTCACGTTCGAATGATTCTCGTCGAAGTGCTTGAGCAAAATGGACAGGGCCTTCTCTTCCAGCCCCAACGCCTCGGCCGAATTGCCTTCCTCGAACGCGATGACCGCCAGATTGTGAAAGCTGGTCGCCAGGGTCGGATGGTCGGGGTCGAAGTGCTTCTCCCCGATCTCGATGGCCCGCTCCATCAGCCGCCGCGCCTCGGGCAGGTCGCCGAGGGCTTGGAGGATCAGCGCCAGGTTGGAGTAGCGGATGGCCAGGTTCGGATGGTCGGGGTCGAAGTGCTTCTCGTCGATCTCGATGGCCCGCTCCATCCGCCGCCGCGCCTCGGGCAGGTCGCCGAGGGCTTTGAGGATCAGCGCCAGGTTGGAGTAGCTGGTCGCCAGGGTCGGATGGTCGGGGTCGAAGTGCTTCTCCCAAATCTCGATGGCCCGCTCCATCAGCCGCCGCGTCTCGGGCCGGTCGCCGAGGTCTTGGAGGATCATCGCCAGGTTGGAGTAGCGGGTCGCCAGTTTCGGATGGTCGGGGTCGAAGTGCTTCTCCTCGATCTCGATGGCCCGCTCCATCAGCCGCCGCGCCTCGGGCAGGTCGCCGAGGCCTTGGAGGATCAGCGCCAGGTTGGAGTAGCGGGTCGCCAGCGTCGGATGGTCGGGGTCGAAGTGCTTCTCGTCGATCTCGATGGCCCGCTCCATCAGCCGCCGCGCCTCGGGCAGGTCGCCGAGGTCTTTGAGGATCAGCGCCAGGTTGGAGTAGCTGGCGGCCAGCGTCGGATGGTCGGGGTCGAAGTGCTTCTCCCCGATCTCGATGGCCCGCTCCATCAGCCGCCGCGCCTCGGGCAGGTCGCCGAGGGCTTGGAGGATCGTCGCCAGGTTGTTCAAGAGCGCTCCGTATTGATTCTGTAAGATTGAAGCCGGCTCGTTTTCGCAGCGGCCGGCCATCGGCTCCAACAGGCGCCGAGCCTCCACAAAGCGGCCGAGTTCCTGCAAGGGTTTATGGATCCAGTTTGCGAGACTGACCGCCGCGTCGAATCGCCCCGCCGCCTCGATCAGGGCGGCCAGCGGCGTCAGTTCGGAGCGAAGGGCGGGCGTTGTGACCGCATCGTGCGAGACTCCACCGCGTTCCTCGGCCATCGCCACGATGGATTCAAGCAGGGCTGCCTTGCGCTCGGGCTGCTGGTACAGGAACTCGGCCGCGCGGCGGCGATGCAGGCGATGCACCGACAGGATCGGTTCACCTTCCGGGGCGGACGTGAGCAGATCGAGCCGCTGGAGATGAGCGATGATGTCGGCGGGCTGCCTCGATTGGCCCGAAAGTTTTCGACCCAGATCGAGGCGCGCTTCACCTCGTTCCCCCATTGCATCCGCCGCCAGCAACATCTCCAGCCAAGTCGCCACGATCTTGTCCGCCGGCAGCAATGCGGCATAGTCCAGCACGCGAACCTCAGCCGCCGGTAGACGCGCACGCAGGTCGTCGAGAACCTGGGCCGTCTTGCCGGCATAACCGGTCTCGTCCCGCACGAGGTCGTTATTGTCTGGAAACTCGGTCAGCGGCGCTTCTTGAAGATGTTTGGCATAGGCGGCCCAGTTATCACTCTCGTCCAGCATCATGCAGGCCCCGACGGCGGCGACGGCGGCGGCCAGATACTCGATCTCCCGCAAAATCGCGGTCACAGCATCACGATGAATCCCTTCGGCCGCCGAAGGACGGAACTTCGCCAACAGCGCCACGGCTTCATCTTCAGTCAGCCTGCCGACTTTTACCTCACGCGTTCCCGGCAAGTGCTCGGCCCGCGTCGTGACAACCAGGTGGCAAGGCGGGAATGGCAGATGTGCCTTGAACGAGTCGTCGTTCCATTGTTCGGCGTCGCGTACGTTATCGAGGATCAGCAGGCATCGCGGATCTCGCGACAGCACGGCCTGGGCGTGCTGCGCCCGTTGCTCGTCCGTAGCATCGGCTATCGGCACGAGCGCGGCCAGCGCCGTCACCAGTGAGCCCGATTCGCACGCCACGGCGAAACATCCACCGGGATAGCGATCTCTGAATTGGTGGGCGTAGGCACAGGCCAGCACGGTCTTGCCGTGCCCGCCGTCCCCGCTGGCCACGGCCCGGCCGGTCACGCTCGCGCGTTCGCCCTCCCCGAGTTTATCAGCCAATTCTCTCATCATGGCTTCGCGCAGGACGTAGTGTTCCGGCAAGCAGGGCACGTTTGGGCGAAGCGACACGGCGGCCGGTATCGACAAAGGCCGCGTGATGTTGACGGTGCCAATACGATCGGCGACAACAGAACTATCGGCGTTGACCGCATTGACCAACGACTCGCGTTTCTCATCGCTCATGATGAACCAATCAGCATTACATATTCACGGTGTCGATCTTGTCGGCCACGACGACCTTCTCGGCGTTGATCGTCTCGACCAGCTTCGACGCCGTGCCGGTCGATTGGCTCTGGAGAAGTTTGACGATCTGCTGGGCCAGCGCTTCGTTCGCTTGCAGGGCCTTGGCGATTTCGGCGGACAATTCGGCCTCCTTCGGCTCGGCAGACCAATTGAACAAAGACTTGATCTTGCCCCAGGCGCTCTTGCACGCCTCCGAAGCGATGCCTTTGCCGACTTCCGAGGCCAAAACGGTGACCGCGCTGGTCAGCGTGGCCAGGATCACGGGTTCCATGGCAATCTCCTTCGATGGGGTTGCGGCCGCCGGGACGGTTCCATGATGGCCCGATGGCCGCGGACTTCCGGTCGGCATTATACCACCAATCCCATCGGACGGATTTCGCCCCTCTGGATCGCGCAGGGATGGCCGGGGCCGCCAAACCGCGAAGCCAGTCGCCGCGGCTTCTTCGCACACTGCGGCTACCCCGCTACGAACGCATGAATGCCGTTCCATCGACGAAAAAGCAAGTACAACATCTTGGATAGCGTCATGGCTGTAATGAGCGCCTCACTGCAAGAGCTCCAGCCGCTTGTCATACTTCATAGGGGCCTAAGAATCGTTCGCCGTTGAAGTGAATTAAGTGGCTGGGTGCGTCAGCAACCCAGACTTCCGTCTCCCATGCGATGTCCGGCAGATACTCGCGCATCGCCTGCCGGTCTAGGAAGGCGGTGACGAACACGAGACCGGCTTTCGAGCCGGCGAACAAGTCTTTCAATTGCGTGTGCCGGAGCATGTGAACCGGGCCATGCGAAGTCACGGCCTCGATCAGGGCAAGCCAATTGCGGTCCTTGTGGTGGATCACCACGTCGGGCATCTTGCCGTGGCGGTCGATTTCGACACCGAGCTTTTTCAGGTACTTCTCGTCGTTCAACAGGTGTTTCTCGCCGGCATCGCCGACGTAGATAACGTGACCGCCTGGCGTGAAGCGCGGGGCGAACTGCTCGATGATCTCCTTGATCAGCACATTCTGGCCGCCGGCTGAGAGCTACAGCGTTTGGCCGTCGGGGAGCGTCACCGGTATCTGCGCCATCTTGCGGGCGGCTTCGCGCAACCGATTCTTGCCTTGGATCGAATCCAAATACTCCTTCAAGTTCTTCCGCCAGTCGTCGGTGCCGATGGTTCGAAGCAAGGTGAGAGCCGACGGCTCGATCTGATATACGTTCTTGGGGCTGTTCGTTGGCCTGCCCGGCTCGTCCGGGTTCAATAGCACAAGGCCCATCTCGACGAACTGGTGCAGTGTGGACCGCCGAACGGTCTCGCGGGTGTTCGGCGCGTACTTCTTGCCGTACTTCTCGGCCATCCAGTCCATCATTTCGGTGACGCCGCGCCGCGGATCGGCGGCTTTGGACCATCGCGCAGTCGGCTCAAGGTCCAGCAAGGCGAGAAGCGTGAGGGCCGACCGCTCATTGCATTGCTCCTTCGGAGCTTTGAGAGCTTTGAGTGCGCCGACGGCGGCCTCCACTCTCGTCTTCACTGCGATGGGGTCGTCGCCTTCGCTCATGGTCGGTATCTCCTCGCTGAGGATGCGGTTGATCTCCTCTGTGGTCGGCATCCGGCTGTTCACGTGCCGGCCCAATCGCTCCAGCGTGTCGCTGTCGGGGTAACGCAGTGAGCGCAGGTCGCGGGCATTGACCTGGGTGTGTCCGCTGAATTGCCGGAAGTAGGCGTCCACAGCTGTCGAATTGAGAAACAGCGCTAGCCCCTTTGCCAGCGCCGACGGTAAACCGCGGCCGCGACGGTGAAACACGTTTAGCTTGTTGTCGAAGCCGATGCCGGTTTTCGGGAGGCTGCCCGGATCGCAGATTGCGGCAACGACCCGCCTCTTTTCCTCCTTTGCGCTGAAGCGCTTGACCAGAACGTACCAACCGGCCGGAAGGATGTCGGGGTCGTCCTCACCGCGAACATGGATCGCGTTTGGCTTGCTGCGCACCTCTTGCGGCCACATGACGATTCCTTCCGAAATATGTCTCGGAAAGATCAGCGGAACCTCTCCGTTCGCCGCCTCCTCACGCAGTCGGTCGCGCGCCCGGAAGTCCACGACTCGTCCCGTCGAAACCTCGATGTCCAAGTCGGTTAGGAAGTGCGGCAGCCCGCGCATTCGCTCGCCGATCTGCGCCTCGGTGTCGTCGGGAACAACGTGCATGATCGAATCGCGGTCGTCGGGCAGCACAAACTCCACCGGGTTCAGTGTCCGCGACGACATGCCCTCATCGTTCGGTCCGTGTGACGTGCTGATCACGATCGGCATCGTCTCACCGCCCTTAGCGGCATGAATGATCACGTTCTCCTGCAAAACTTCGTCGCCGCTGAAGGCGGTGTCGCGCGTGTCGTAAACGTGGACGCGCCGGAAGCTCATTGACCCGAGCAACGCCCGCCGAAGCGGCCGAAAGTATGACCCATTCATATAGCTGCGAGGCGTGATGGCAACCATTTCGCCGTGGTCGGCAAGCAATTCCATCGCCAGCCACACGAACGCTGCATACAGGTTGCTCGTCTCGATGCCCGCGCTCCGGAGTCGGGCACGTTCGATGCTATCGGTGCGGAGCTTGCGATAAGGCGGATTGAGAATCGCCGCCTCAAAGCGCGGCGCGGCACCGGCGAACAGTCGGTTGCCGCCCAGCATGTCGGCAGCCTCAAGAATGAAGTCCCCTTGCCGGATGTCCACCTCGAATCGGACGCCGCTCCGCTCGCAGACGGTCTCACAGAGCCGGAGCGTATCTTTGAGAGAGGGAATCAACTCGTCGTCGAGTTCCCAAACGGTGGCGACGATCGTGCGTGGTCTCGTCCTGCGGCCGGAGCACAATTCGGCGACGAAGGCGGCGGTCAGCATTCCGTTGCCGGCTCCAGCGTCCAGAAGACGAAGGGGATTCGGCATCCGGGGAAACGCGAACAGGGACGCCATAAACTGTGCAATCGGCTCAGGTGTGAAGAACTGTCCGAGTCGTGCGCGTTTATTCTTATCGGCAGCCAGCCTCGCCGACACGTCAAGTCGCTGGAGGTCGATGCGATCCAGGAGCGCGGCGGCACGGCCTGCGGCGTCGGCCTGATGGATTCCTGTCCGCATCGCTTCAGTTCGAGGCACGATGTTGCTCCAGTCACTGCTGCCTCTGGCCTAGGCCCTTTCTAAAAACATCTGATTATACCGATATTTCTGTCTGACGACATGGAGCTCCGCAACGACGAAACGCCACGAACTCACGGACGAGCAATGGGCGCTGGTCGATCCGTTGATTCCAGTCAGCTCGGCGCGGACCGGGCGGCCGCCGGGACGGTTCCATGATGGCCCGATGGACGCGGACTTCCGGCCGGCATTATACCACCAATCCCACCGGGCGGGTTTCGCCCCTCTGGATCGCACTGGGATGGCCGGGGCCGCCAAACCGCGAAGCCAGTCGCCGCGGCGATCGAACACGTCGAGGCATTTCAGGAAGCAAACGCCGCAACACGATAACGCCGGAGCGACCGCGGGAACCGGCGCCTGTGCCACAAGTACAATTGGGGGCTCTCAGTCGTACAGAAACAGGGCCAGCAGTGGTATCAGCACCCCGGCGCTCACGAACCACTTTCCCCGGCCGAAGAAGCCCTTGCGACCGCGGAGCATGAGCAAACCCGACACCGCGATCACCAGCAGGGCCACGGCGAAAATGTCGGAGAACGCCAACCACCAGCCCTTGGGATTCAGATGCAAGCGATTCGCGGAGTAGAGAAGTGCCCGACGCCGAACCGTTTCGTAGATGCCCGTGCCGTCCCGCAGGGAGATCAGCATCGATCCATCGCTGAGGAAGATTTTGAGTTGGTGATCGGTGGGGAAGTCGATTGCGCGCAGGTCCCCGCAGGATTCAATCGACGCCAGTGCCTCGCGCACCTTCGCCTCAGTGACCTCCGCCCTGCGCGCCGGCAAGTCGAACTGCACTGCCGATCGCTCAACGTGGAAGTCCGGGTCCCAGTCGGCGGCATGGTTCACCGCCAGGCCGGAGACGGCGAAGATCACAACGACACCCACGAAGAAATAGCCCAAGTCACGATGCAGAACCCGGGCCCAGAGTCGCCAGTTCATGAAGCCACTCGCCCGAGGATGTCGGCCTGTGCGCTGCGAGCCGCCTCCACCACCCACTGTCGCACCCCGGCATCCGGCAGAATCGCGTCGGGAACGTAACGCACGCGCGACTTCTGGTTCGTCTTGTCGATTCCCTGCTGAATAATGCCCTCCTGAAACATTTCATCCACCGCCACCAACACCGGAACGACCAGGACGCGCTTCCGCCGAGTGAGGATGTCCTCGATGGCCCGTTGCGTCACCTCGGGGTCGTAATGAACAAGGTGGCCACACCAACAATGCGTGCATTCCGGAACCCCCATCTCCTGCTTCAACAGCGCCCCCAGCCGGTCATCCAGAAGCCGTGCCCACGCTTCTTCGTAGTCGGCGCTGCCGTATCCGACCAATAGCACGCCTTCATCGGAAGCATTCTCGCTCAAGGCCCGCACACGCCGCAGCACGTTCCTGCTCAATATGTCCGGAAAGTCCAGAAGTGCGGTGATGTGAACGTTGGCCCGCGGCTTATAGATGGCAATGCCATCGGCGCGCAGCCGTTCCCGCGCCACCACGTTCTGTTGTTGTCCACAGATCGTCGGAATATCGTCGAAGGAATGAGAGCTGACCGTCAGCAGCAAAGGCACGATGATCACATCCGTGAAGCCGTCACGGTCGAACTCTTCCAGTCGCGTGGCGATGCTGGGCTCCGTGTACTCCATGAAGGCGGTCGTGATCCGCTCGACTTTGTCCAGGGCCAGCACGTCCTTGCGCACGCTCTTCTCAACACTCAGCAACATTTCCCGCCAGCGAGCCGAACGCGAGCCGTGGTTCACGAGCAACACGCCCAGCTTTCGGGGCGTCGACGCGGCGGAATCTGATGATGCCGCTTGCGCAGGTGACTCGCTCGAACAGCCCGCCGTCAGGGTGCTGATCGCCGACGCACAAGCAAGGGCAACACACAACGCGAATCTCTTGTCCATGTTTCACTCCTAGGCTTTTCGTGATTGGCCGGCGACCCTCGCCGCCACGGCGTTGGCTCACGAGGGGGAGCTTACTAAGATTGAGACTCAATCTCAATTAGAAAGTTGGAGCCTTGGATGGCAGGGTCTTCCCTGACAGGCCGGCTCATGGAATCGGAATGGGTCGAGGCGGCACGATGGACGCTTGCAGCAGGAACACGGGGCGTGGTCACCCATTGTCAGGACGGAGCAACATACGCATTAACATAATGTTACAGAATGTGATGGGTGCCGGGCGATCGCCGTCATAATCGGGATAAGACGTTGCAACGAAGGCCGCCCCCCACCGCCTCGAAGTGTGACCGACTCCTGAGCAAGCCACAGTAGCGGGTGAAGCCCAAGCATTGCCACTCGCCACTCGCGACTCGAAACTCGAAACTCAAAAACCGGTCGTGCCTCGGCCGTGATTCGAGCGGTGTTCCGCCAGGACGCGCTCCTCTTCGGCGATCCGCAGATCGTGCTCGGTCATCAGGCGCGCCAATTCCATGAACGTGACCTTGGGCGCCCAGCCGAGCTTCTCGCGGGCCTTGGTCGCGTCGCCGAGAAGCATGTCGACCTCGGTCGGTCGAAAATAACGCGGGTCGATCTCCACGTGCTCCTTCCAGTCAAGATCGAGCAGACCGAAGACCTCTTCGACGAACTCACGAACCGAATGCGTCTCGCCCGTCGCGGCGACGTAGTCGTCCGGCTCATCGGCCTGGAGCATGAGCCACATCAGTTCGACATAATCTCCGGCGAAGCCCCAGTCACGTTTTGCATCGAGGTTCCCGAGAAATAGCTTGTCCTGAAGGCCGTGCTTGATTCGCGTCGCGGCGCGCGTGATCTTGCGCGTCACAAAAGTCTCGCCGCGGCGCGGGCTCTCATGGTTGAAGAGGATGCCGTTGCAACCGAACAACCCGTAAGCTTCCCTGTAGTTGATCGTCTGCCAGAATGAAAAGACCTTCGCGCAGGCATAGGGGCTGCGAGGGTGAAACGGCGTCGTCTCGCGCTGCGGCGTTTCGACGACCTTCCCGAACATTTCGCTGCTCGAGGCCTGATAGAACCGCGTCTGTGTGCCGGTGTCGCGGATAGCCTCGAGAAGACGCAGCGTGCCCAGGGCGTCGGTGTCCACCGTGTACACCGGCTGATCGAAACTGATGCGAACGTGCGATTGGGCGGCGAGGTTGTACACCTCGTCCGGAGCGACTTCCGTCAGGACGCGGCGAAGGCCCGATCCGTCGGTCAGGTCACCGTAGTGGAGAAACAGCCGCGCGCCGGGATCGTGGGGATCGCGATAGAGATGATCTATCCGCTGGGTGCCGAAGACGCTGGACCGGCGCAGCAGGCCGTGGACCTCGTAGTCCTTGGCCAGGAGCAGTTCCGCGAGGTAGCTGCCGTCCTGGCCGGTGATGCCGGTGATGAGTGCTCGTTTCCTGGCCATGAAGGCTCCGTCTCCGTCAGAATCACACGCCGCTCGGCACAGCAAGGGCCTCTATTTCGACGGTCGGGGCCCGGGTGTGACCGCCACCGCAGCTCCGCAGCTTGCCTCAGCTTACCCTTCACCCAGCCAACAGCAAGGCGGAGCGCCTCATGGACCGGACCCACCCGGGCCCCGGGTCCGTGACGCTTTCGGCGGCAAAGTCTCCGCACCGAAGGGTTGCGGGAACTCGGCCGCGCGTGTTCGCCCCGAAGGGGCGCAGGAATGTAGCCACGGGTGGAGTCCCGGCCTGCCGGGACGGA
>Ga0326597_10000823_pt1 | contig 52711 bp, 43 predicted proteins | sample RVTome_12_FD_203789 | JGI IMG/M metagenome (GOLD analysis project Ga0326597, IMG submission 203789) | Soil microbial communities from uranium-contaminated site in the Upper Colorado River Basin, Wyoming, United States - RVT100D185 | ecosystem: Environmental > Terrestrial > Soil > Contaminated >... | reverse complement strand
CATAATACACTAACCAGATAAAAGTCAAGCAAAAACTCGCCCGTTGGGCGAACCCCACCACATAAAACCTCCCCGTAAAGACTACAGGATTTGAAAAACTCGCGGGCTTAGAGCGGAGTTATGGCCAGGGCGCGAATCGGTCTCGGCAACGGGATAATTTGGTGGAGCCGATGGGAATCGAACCCACGACCTCTTGAATGCCATTCAAGCGCTCTCCCAACTGAGCTACGGCCCCACGGCGGGATAGAGTACTGAGTAATGAGTAACGGGTGCTGAGTCAAAAGTAAGAGAGAGACCGGCAAAAGTCAAATCACAACGAAGACTAGGGGCAAGACTTCTAGTCACTCAGTACTCATAACTCAGCACTCAGCACTTTATTTCCCCCGCACCATCTCCTCCGCGTGCCGCCGGGTCTTGTCGGTAATTTTTAGCCCGCCGAGCATGCGCGCCACCTCATCGATCCGCTCCGGCTCTTTGAGTTTCTCGACCGTCGTCACCGTTCTGCCTTTGCTGACCTCCTTGCGCACGACGTGATGGGAGTCGGCCAAGGCGGCGATTTGCGGCAGATGGGTGACACAGATCACCTGATGCGCGGAGGCCACCTGCTTGAGCTTCTTCCCCACGATCTCGGCGACGCCGCCGCCGATGCCGGCGTCGACTTCGTCAAACAAAAGGGTTGGAATGTCGCCGGGCGTGAGCACGAGGGATTTGATTGCCAGCATCAGTCGCGAAAGCTCGCCGCCGGAGGCGATCTTGGCCAGCGGCTTGGGTGGTTCGCCGGGATTGGGCGAGAAGTAAAACTCGATCTGGTCCATGCCCGACTCGGTGAGCGTCCTTGCTCCTAGATGAAACGGTGGGTCGTCCTCGGGCTCCGTGGCTTCCTGGAAATGTACTTCGAAGATGGTCTCGGGCATTCCCAGACCCTTGACCTCTTTTTCCATTTCTTTTTTAAACCGCTTGGCTAACCGCTGGCGTTCCAGGGAAAGCGCGCCGGCCGTTTCCCAAGCCTCGCGGCGCGCGGTCTCGAAGGCCCGCTCCAAGGCGGGGATTTCCTCTTCGCCTCGTTCCAGCGCCCGCAGGGCGGCTTCCATCTCCGCCTGCATCTTGAGAATCTCCTCGATGCTGCCGCCGTATTTTCTTTTTAGCCGGTGCAGCTCCGCCAACCGATCTTCAAGCTGCTCCAACGCTCCCGGCTCGAAATGGACCCGCTCGCCGTAGCGGCGCAACGCCGCGTTCGCTTCTTCCAGGTGCGCAGATGCGGCGTCGATCAGTTCCACGGCAGGTTGCAAAGCAGCGTCGATGTTCGCCAACTCGCGCAGTTTGCCGCCGTAGCGTCCGAGCCGGCCGATCAGAGCGTTGTCCCCTTCGTAAAGCAGCTCTTCGCCCTCCAGGCAGCCCTGGTGGAGTTTTTCCGCGTGCGCTAGAATATTTTTCTGCGCCTGAAGCTCGTCCTCATCATCGGGGCGCAGACGGGCCTTGGCGATTTCCTCGACCTGGGCTTCGAGCAGCCCTTTTTCTTTCTTGCGCTTTTCCAAAAGCTCGCGCGCCTGGCGCAATGTCTGCCAGGCGGAGGCCAGGGCGCGAAACCGTTCGCCCATTTTAGCTGCCCGCTCGGGCAACCCGCCGAAGGAGTCGAGCAAACCAATATGAGACTGCGGATTAAGCAATGCATGATGCGCATGTTGGCCGTAGATGTGGATGATGGAATCGCCGATTTCCGAAAGCAGACCAAGCGGACACAAGCTGCCCCCCAGGTAAACGCGGTTCTTCCCGGACCGGCTGACAATGCGCTTGATGACCAGTTCGCCTGCGGCGTCGAAGCCGGAGTCGGCCAGCTTTCGGGAAACGTAGGCCGGGGGATCCTCGAACAAGGCCTCGACGCTCGCTTCGTCCTCGTTATGCCGGATAATGTCCGCGCTGACACGCTTTCCCGAAACCAGCCCAAGCGCGTTAAGCACGATCGATTTCCCCGCGCCGGTTTCACCTGTGAGGACGTTCAACCCCGCGCCCAGCTCCAGCGCCACCTCGTCGATCACCGTGAAGTTCTTGATCCGCAGCTCGCGCAACATCGCCGTCTAGCCTCGATTATTCATGGTCCCAAGTAATGCAACAATACTGTAGGGGTGAAGCCTGGAGGGAGAAGGCACCTGACCTTCGGGATCTCAAATATAGCAAATCTCAAATTGCAAATCTGAGATCTGCGATGTGAAATTCTGAGCGCCAGCGAAGACTCGTCCCTTGCCTTCTCCCGCAACGGTTTACCCTTCGGTCTCCGTCTACTTTGTACATTGCCCTCAGCGCTCTCCCCACTTGAGTTTCTCGCGCAGGATTTCGTAATAGCTGCGCGACGGCAGCTTTATCAGTGAAACCGGCAGGCCGTAGTCGCGCGCGTCCACCTCGTCGCCGTTGTTGAGCCGCGTCCCTTTCTGCCCGTCGGGAATCAAGATGACGGTGTCGCCGAAGGAGCGCAGCGTAACATGGATCGGCGCGGCGCTCGGCACCACGATGGGCCGGTTGGTCAGGGTATGCGGACAGATCGGCGTGATCACGATGGCGCCCAGCGTGGGCTCGAGGATCGGCCCGCCGCTGGCAAGCGAATAGGCGGTGGAGCCGGTGGGCGTCGAAATAATTAATCCATCGGCCCGGTAGGTGCACAGGTAGGCGTCGCCGACGTGAGTTTCGAGATCGATGATGCGGCTGCGCGCGCCTTTGGCGATCACCGCGTCGTTGAGCACGCGAAAACGGCGCGGCTTGCTTTTTTTGCTCTTGATCCTGACTTCCAGCGTCATGCGCTTTTCGATTTCATAATTCCCCTCCAGGGTCTTCGCCAGCACCCCCTCCAGTTCGTCCACCGCCACCTCGGTGATAAAGCCCAGGCCGCCCAAATTCACGCCGAGAATCGGCACATCGGGTCGTTCCACCAGCGGCGCAATGTTCAGCAGCGTGCCGTCGCCACCCAGCGCAATGATGAGATCGGCCTGCGCCGCCATCTGTTTCTTCGAGCAGGACTGCGCCGCGCTGCGCACCAGGCCGTTTTCTACCAGAATTTTCTTGCCCCGCCGCTTAAGCCAGGGAATCAGCCAGCGGGCCATCTGCGCGGCTTTGGGTTCTTGGTATTTGGCAACTAGGCCGACGATGCGGATCATTGATATGGACGCTCCACGCGCGAGCTTAGCACAACGGTAAAAATAAAGTCCATGAGACGGGTGAGACAACGCGCCCCTCCGAGGTTTGCGCCGGCGATCTTTCGGGCTAGACCACGAGATTACGCAAACGCGAGCTCAAATAATCCACCAGTACGACCAGCGCTATCAGCACCAGCACGATGGCCGCGGCCTCTTGGTATTGAAACGTGCGAAAGCTCGTGTTCATCAGATAGCCGATGCCGCCGGCGCCGATCAAACCGAGCACCGACGCGGCACGAATGTTGGTCTCCAGACGGTAAAGCGTAAAGGAGATCAGATCCGGCAGAATTTGCGGCACCACCGCGAAGGAGAGGACCTGCGTGTAGCCGGCGCCGGTGGTACGGATCGCCTCGACCACCCCTTCGTCGATATTTTCCACCGATTCCGAGAGCAGCTTGCCGAGCACCGTCGCGGTGTGAATCGCCAACGCCAAGGTCCCCGCGAACGCCCCCAAACCCACCGCCGCGACGAATAAGAGCCCGAGCGCCAGGTCCGGAATCGTGCGCAAAAAATTCAGCACGGCGCGCACCGAGTGATAAACCGCCGGGTGCGGCGTCGTGTTGCGCGCCGCGAGAAAAGCGACGGGAAACGCCACCAGCAAGGCCAGCAGCGTTCCGGCCAGCGCCATCTGCACCGTCTCCAGCGTGGCGCCGAGGACGGTCTGCGGAAAGGTGTTGTCCCGCCAGCGCTGTTTGGCGCCAGCCCGCTCGGTGGCGAGCGGCAGCGGCAGCAGCAGCTCGGCAAGCGAAAACCCTTCGGGCAAATAGTAGTTCTTCAAGTCCGTCACCTTGGAGAAATCGGGCGGCAGCATGCGCGCGATGGTGATGCCGATCTGGGGAATCCCCTCGACTAACTCGCCGGGTCTGATCTTGGCGCCCTGAACCGACCAGGCTAAGACCAGCAGGAAGACGCCGATGAGAAGGAAAAACCTCGCCCCTCGTCTCGGCGCCGGCGGCGCTTCGGCCCATATATCCGTCTCGGCTTCTTTTCGAATCGCTGCCGTCACGGCGCACCTCCGTTCGTCATTCGTTGCGCTGATAAACCGAATCCACCACCGCATCGGTCAGGTCTGTGACCGGACCGTCGAAAAAAATCCGCCCTTGCTTGAGACTGATCACCCGGTCGGCGTACTCCCGGGTCAACTCCAGCGTGTGCAAGCTCACCAGCGCCGTGATGCCGTCCTCGCGGCAAACCCGCTTCAAGATATCCAACACCACGCGGGAAAGTTTCGGGTCGAGGCTGGACACCGGTTCGTCGGCCAGAATCAACGCCGGCTCTTGCATCAAGGTTCGCGCGATCGCCACGCGTTGTTGCTCGCCGCCACTGAGCGCGTCGGCGCGTTTGTAGGCGTGATCGAGCAAACCTACCCGTTTGAGATTGGTGAGCGCCCGGCGCCGCTCGGACTCGGAGAAGATTCTCAGGGTGCTTCGCAGCGCCGGCTGGTAACCGAGCCCGCCCGAAAGGACGTTGTCGATAACCGAAAGGCGCTTGACGATATTGAACTGCTGAAAGACCATGCCGATCTTGCGGCGCAGAAGCCGCAACTCCGACCCGCCGAGTTGCAGAACATCGGCGAGATCGCCGTTTGACGGCGAGCCGAAAAGCGCGCGCGGCACCAGGATTTGCCCGGAGGTCGCGTCGATCAGCCGGTTGATGCAGCGCAAGAGCGTCGATTTCCCCGAGCCGCTCAGCCCGATGACGCCGACGAACTCGCCCCGTTCGATTTTAAGGCTAACGCCCCGCAGCACCGGCGGCGCCGCGCCGTAGGATTTGTTCAAGTCCTTGATTTCCAGAATCGTCACGGCCGTTTTTTTTGCAGCGCGTCCTTAAGCTTTATGCCGGCGACGGCGAAGGCCTGGCGCACGGAGTCGTAATCCTTGTCACTGGCCGGCACGAAGCCGTCGATCTGATAGAGGCCGCGGAGCATTTTTTTCCCGGCGGGGTCGCGGCTCATCTCAAGAAAAATTTCTTCCACTCTGCGGGCGGTGCTCTTGTCGAGATTGCCGTTGATGACGAGATTATCGGCCGGGATCGGCTCGGAAAACGCGATGGCGCGTATTTTTTTCGCGTCCTCGGGATTTTTCAGATAGCGCATCCACGCCGTATCCTCGCTGTCGGGCGAGTTGGCGTAAGTCGCGCCGGCGTCGACCTTGCCGTTGAGCACCGCCAACACCGTGGCGTCGTGGCCGCCGGAGTAGAGAATTTGTTTAAAATCCCGCACCGGGTCGATGCCGCGGTCGTGAAACATCTTGCGCGGAAACACGTTGGCCGAGGTCGACATTGGATCGCCGAAGGCGAAGGTCTTGCCGCGCAGATCTTCCAACTTTTTGATGCCGCTGTCGGCGCGAGTAATGATGGCGGCGTAATAATAAGGATTGCCTTTGCGCTCGGACTTGAGCACCACGCGGACGTTCGCTTCGTTCTTGGCCAGCACATAGGACGCCGGCGTCAAAAAAGCGATGTCGAGTTTGTTGACCCGAAGCGCCTCCACGACTCCCGTGTAATCGGTGGCCACAAAGGGCTGCACCTCCATACCCAAGCGCTGGCGCAGGATGTCGACGATCGGCTGGGCGTTTTGGATGACCTGCTGCGCGTCTTCGGCGGGAACGAAACCGACGCGGAGAATCTTGGAAGTGCTCGAAGATTTGCCGCAAGCGGTGCCCATGATCAGAGCAAGCGCCAAGAGAAAAATCCCCGACCGTCGCCTCATGGGGACCATTGATACTGAAACGTGGGAGCGGCTGCAAATGGTTTGTCCGTGTGGATCCCCACGGGCAAGCCCGTGGGGATTTCCATTACGCCCGTCGGGCGGAATCCTGAGCGAGAGCGCCCCCGGCCAAGGCCGGCGAAGGGTCGCCCGGACCGGCAACCGACCGAACGGAATCGGGGCGCCAACGTCGCGCGGTGCTACCCGCGCCCGGCGCGCTACCGTTCCTTGATCTCCTCAATTAGTTTTTCGGCTTTTTGTTTATGGTTCGGGTCGTCGGAAAATTGAATGGGCAGGTCTCGGATCGACACTAGCAAATTGCGCGCTGAGGACCAATTTTCCACCGTGATGTAGCTGCGCGCCAGCTCCAACCGGCTTACGATGACGGTGGGATTCAAAGATACCGCTTTCTTTAGATACTCGATGGACTTTTCCACGCTCCCATGCGGCGGCGAGCGCCCGATAAACACTGAAGCCAATACCCGTTGCATTTTGCCGATCTCGGCCATTTTCCGATGCCACAGGCCGTAGAGATGATAGGTAAAACCATTTTGCGGATCGAGCTCCAACGCCTTTTCAACGAAGCCGCGAATTTCGCCTGCCAGATCGATTTGTTTGGCCACCGGCGAGACGGCGGCGATACTGCCCAAGGAAGCGGCAACGTAGAAATACCCCCAGTCCAAATTAGGATTCGCCTTTACCGCCCTGCGCGCGTACTGCTCGGCGGTCTGGTACTGCTTCAATCGTTTTGCTTCCCACTCCGGCGTTGCCTCTGGAATCATGTCGCCGAAATCGATATAAACGCGGGCGATTTTGGAGAGCGCCTCGGCGTTGTGCGCGTCCCGGTCGAGCACTTTGAGAAGCTCCACGAGAGCCTCTTTGGGCTTGAGCGCGGCGTGCAGCTCGTCGGCCTTTTGCAGCGACCGCGAAATCGCCGAGCCGTCATTGATGCAATGCGGGCAGCCCACCCGGCCCATTTTCCCTGGCGGGGTTTGCGCGACAGCCGCCGTCCCCAGAAAAACGACAACCGCAGCACAAGTGATGGTCACATGCTGTCTCATCAACTCACCGGATCGAAATCGCCTTTCCGTCTTCATCGACCGCGACGTAAACCACTTCGGCTTCCGTGACGGCAACCTGCGTTCCTGGGTCATTGCTCCTCTCCGCCTCGACATTGACCTGGATAGTCACCGAGGTGCGCCCTTCACGAACCATGTGGGCGTAAAAACTGACCACATCGCCCACGTAAACCGGCGCGATGAACCCGACCTCGCGCATGAACCGGGTTACGAAATTTCTCGCCGCGCATCGCGATGCCGCCACGGCGCCGGCCAAGTCGATGTGGCTCAATATGACGCCGCCGAAAATGGTTCCGCGGGCGTTGGTGTCGCGCGGCAGCATCGTTACCCGCAAGGTCGGTTCACGCGCTTCGGCCATTCAGTTGATTATTAGTCGAAGAGGCGCGTGACGCGCAAGGGAAAAATGTTGAATCTCGCTGGCTGGGCGATCACAGATACGCCAACCACGTCGTATACCTCTCGTTCTTGCCTTTGATAACGTCGAAGAAGGTCTGTTGAAGATCCGCCGTCACCGGGCCGCGCCTTCCGGGGCCAATCTGGCGGTCGTCGATTTCACGGATCGGCGTCAGCTCCGCCGCCGTACCGGTTAAGAAAGCCTCGTCGGCGGTATAGAGCTCGTCGCGCGTGAAGCGATCTTCCACCAGCTCATACCCTTTATCGCGGGCGATGGTGATGATCGAGTCGCGGGTGATCCCCGGCAGGATGGAGGTGAGCGGTGTCGTTTTCACTCTGCGATCGCGCACCATGAATATGTTTTCACCGCTGGCTTCGGAAACGTAGCCTTCGGCGTCGAGCATGATAGCTTCGTCGTAACCCGCGTTTTTGACCTCGGTCTTGGCCAATACGGAATTGATATAATTTCCCGCAGCCTTGCTTTTGGTCATCATCACGTTGACGTGGTGGCGTGTATAGGACGACACCTTGGCGCGGATGCCATTTTGCAATCCCTCATCGCCAAGATAGGCCCCCCACGGCCACACCGCGATGCAAACGTTGACCGGGTTCTTCGGCGCATAGAGTCCCATCTCGCCGAGACCCACGAAGGCCAGCGGCCGGATGTAACATTCTTTCAAATGATTCGCCCGAATCACCTCGAGGGTCGCTTGGCGCATCTGCTCGACCGTGTAGGGCAGCGGAAATCCGAGAATTTTGCCGGAGTCGGCGAAGCGCCGGAGATGCTCCGTCAGACGGAAGACCGCGGACCGACCATCCGCCAGGGCGTAGCAGCGAATCCCCTCGAAATAGGCGGTGCCATAATGGAGGGCGTGGGCCAAGACATGAACCTTGGCATCCTCCCAGCGGACCATTTCTCCGTCCATCCAGATTTTCTCGGTTTTCAGCGACATGACGATTCTCTGGCAAAATTCAGGCTAATTTCTTGCCTCCCGCTATTCTACGTGCCCGCGCCATCTTCATCAAGTGGGCGAAAAAAAGGCCACCACGGCCTTCGTGGCGGCCTATCCGGATGACCCTATGTGAAATAAGCTTATAACCCTTTCTTTAACGCGGGAGCCGGCTTGAATCCGACCGTGCGGCTAGCTTTGAGCGCAATGACATCGCCGGTCTGCGGGTTTGTGCCTTTGCGTGCCTTGCGCGAGCGCACAGTGAAGGTGCCGAAATCTGGAACTTGAAACCGCTTGCTCTTTTTGATCGCCCGGATGATGGTCTCGAAAGTCGCATCTACCGCATCGCCCGCCACGCGTTTGTTGATCCCAGCCGCTTTAGCCACCGCCTCGACTAAATCACCTTTGGTCATTTCCCTTCTCCCTTGGATCACCGGTAGTATGATTGGTTCATTGCACCAGACCTTGTCTCGTTGGACAAAAACAAGTTCAGAATATTCCGAATCCAATTGGAAATGTCAACACTTATTTTTTAGTCGATCGAGCTGTTCGTAGAGCAGGCCGCAGCGCACGCCTTCAACGCTTACGATCACCGCATCCATATGAAAGTAAGTCATGATCCTCTCGATCGAGCAGGCGCCGACAAAGATCACATCGGCCTGCTTGGGCTCCAAGCCGGGAATCTTTTTGCGCTCCGTGACGGTCTTGTCGTGAAAAAGCCACACCTGGCGCCGCATGTCCACCGCGTGGCTGTACTCGAACACCGCACCGCACTTCTTAATGAGATTGCCGATGGAATTGTACTCCTGAGTGCAACTGCTCCCGCTCCGGTTGGCGCCGAAGGTGCCAGCGGTGTAGGTAAACCCGCTTAGTTCGTCGTAGGTGAAGATTCACCTTCCTCTGAAGAGTCGGAAAAAAAGGAAGGGCTAGGATCAAAAGGAAGTCTGCGATCCGCCAGGGGCGCGATAATCAAATTATCAAAGCCTGGCACGGTTCCCACGGTTCCCTAAAATCCGTCGGCGGAGGAATCCGCCCCTGCTTCATCATCTGCCGTGCCATAACATTGGGGTCAAACATTGGGGTCAGGTTGAGGTGGCCCCGGAATCACAGACACGTGAATGAAGCACCACAACCTGACCCCTTCTTTCTCGGGTTGATCCACATTAATACCAGAATTCCCGAACGTCTCGCCCGCGCGTGCGAACACCTCGGTGATGTCCGCGTCCGCCCCTCGGGCCGGCGTCAGCGGATGAGGCCACTGACGTCGAGCACCACGTGGATCTCGACGCCCTCGGCCTGCGCGAATGCCCGGACGCTGGCGGAGACGTCGCGGCTTTGGCCAAGGAGAAACACGAACGGTTTATTGTTGTTGCGCGCAAGGATCATCATCGCCGCAACCTGATCGGTGAGCTCCACCTGGCCGGCGGGATCCCAGGTGTACTTGGAGTCGGCGATGACGGTGGCATCGCCCGCTGTCGGGGCGTTGGTGAAACGCCCGGCGGCGTCGCGTTGGGCGCTGGGCATGAAGTCCGGGATGACGGTCTTTTGCACCCATTTCTGTCGCACGGGATCGAAGAAGGAGAGATGGTACGGCTGGTTGTTCTTGTTCGAGGTGCGCAGCAATGCCTGCGTCTTCTCGGCGGCCCGCCCGGCATCGATGGCGACGCGCGACTCGATGCTCATGCCGTGGGGGTTCCTCGAACGCAGCCGCGGCTGGTACCCCCGAGCAAGCTGTCCGGATTCGATGCCGTAACGAAAGCGGATGTAGTCGCGCAGGTTCCCCAGGCGCGGCAGCTTGCCGCTCGCTAGCACATCGTCGATGTAGCCCGGGAAGCGGGCAACGTACTCCGCCTCCAGCTCGAGCGGCAACTGCGACAGATCGACCTCCGCCAGCGACGAGGCGGTCGGCCGCTCGCCCGCCACCGAAAACTGGTTGGGGTCGAGCGGATTCCACGACGCTATCGGATCGAAGACATCGGCCTCGGAGGTGATCAGCGCCTCAATCTCGAGCGTGTGGCTGATAGGAGGCTCGCCGGCGCCGAGCAGCCGGCGCGGGGGCAGCGCGGCCGGTCCGTGCACGAGGGCGGGCGGTCCATGGACGGGCCCCGTCGGAGCCACCACAGGGTCCACAGCCGAGGGCAGAAATCCGGCCGGTGTGTCGATCACCCCGCCGCGCATCGACCCGACGAGCTCGCCCGTGACAGGATCGACCACGGTGGCGTTGCCGGTGCGGCGGTTGCCCTGCACGACCAGGCGTTTCCCGCTGACGGGATCCTCGACGAAGAGCGTGAAGTCGCCGTTGGTCTCGTCCTTGATCTTGAGCCCGATCACCTCGGGTTGGTCGGGCGACGCCGCCAGCCGCGGCTTCGGTTTCGGCAGCGTCGGTGTCTTGGCGCGGAACTTTCCCCAGAAGTGCCCTCCGAGCCCGAACGCCATACCGAAAGTCCCGCCCCACCCGGCGCTGGCCAGCCACGCGTCGAGGCCGCCGATGGTCCGCTCGTGGAACACGACCACCCCCGGCGAGTCGCTGACCATGGCCACCGCCTTGGCGAAGGCGTCCGACGTGAGTGCCTGCGCGAAGCCGCCCACGACGCCTTCAGCGGCACCGGCCGTCACCGCCGCTGCCGCGGTCCCCGATTTGAGGCCGAGAAAGCGCAACGCCGGGCCGGTGGCCCGCCCGGCGGTGAGGGCGCTGACCACGGCCGTTGCGCCCACGCGTACGATGTTGAGCACCCAGTTCTTCTTGTAGTCGGCGCGAGAAATCTCGCCTCGGCGGTACATGCGCGCGTTCTCGGCCTGGGTGCTCTGGCCGCCGCCGGTGACGAAGTCGCCGATCCCACTAATGAAACGCCATCCGTATTCCTCGACGACGTTGCTGCTCTCCCCGATCACGCGGTCGTAGGTCTCACCCGCGTAGGTCGGCATGTTCTCCATGATCTCGTTGTGGAACGTGTTCGTGACGCCGCCCATCTCCTTCACACGCTCGATGACCGGCAACATGGCGTGCCGGCGCGCGCCGAGCCTCGCCCGTATCCAGTCCTGCCCTGGGCCGAAGGCGTTCTCCAGCTCACCGAGGCGCTTGGCGTAGCTGTCGGTCAGTTGGGACAGGCCCACGGCCTCGTTGCGCGCGTAGTCCCCCGGGTCCTTGATCATCGCCTCGGCCTTGTCGCTGATCGTCTTGACCACCTCGTCGAATGCCGCCTCAAACGCGGCGGCCTCGACGATCAGGGTTGCCCGTTCCGATACCTTCGAGAGCGACTCCGGCGAAACGGCGTCGAGCGCCGTGAGCGCCAGCTCGGGCTTCCGCGAGGCCACCAGCGCCTCGCCCTGCACCGTGAACATGAACCAGACGCCGTCGCCCGGCTCGACGAGATCGATGGTCACCGGCCAATCCAGCTTACTGGTGAGGTACTGATCGATGATGTAACGGCCGGCCAACCCCGCCGCTTCCTCGCTGCTCGGATCGGCGACCAACTGAAAGTAGAGCGCATATTCATCGAAGGGCTCGGGCACCGTGAAGAGCGTCCGCAGCGGCACGGTGACGCTGGTCGGCCCGAGCGTGGCCGGCGAGGACCCGAGCGCGCCAGCTTCCTCCCGCTCCTGCGCCTCCCGTTCGAGCGCGAGCAAGTCGAGCTTCGCCGCCGCCGCCTTGCGCAACTCCGCCACCAGTTCCACTTCCGCCCGCCGCTGCTCGAGTTCCGCACGGTACGTGTCCGTGATGACCAGCGATGCCAGCTGCGCGTCGATGCTCGCAATCTCCGCGGTGTCGTCACGCGTGTCGCTCGGCGCGAGGCCAATGCTCGCGAGCCACGTCGCGGTCGACGTCACGCTGGTGGCGGGGGCGGCAACGGATAGGAAATTCAAAGCGCTTCCCGAGCGAACTGGCGCATCTTCGCCGCCTTCCGCGCGGGCCGCGCGTTGAATCGACATATTCCCCGCTGCCCCCTGGATGGCAGCGAGACCGAAATCGCTTGGTGGCACTGGAGAAGGCGTCGGGGAGGGCGAAAAGGGTTCCGACGTCTTTGAGGGAATCTTTTCGAGGAGTTTTGTGTTCTCCGGCATTGCCAATGCGCCTCTCAGTCCTCTTGTCCGATCAACGCGTGGTACTGTTTGAAATCCGTTGTGGAAGGGATCTTGCCCTGCTTCATCATTTGCCGCGCAAGGGCTTTGGCAAGTTGCTTCATGGTCACGATTTTGCCGTCTTGTGCCGCAAGGAATGCGGCATCCAGCGCGACGTTTCGGATGTCACCGCCGGCAATCGGGAACTGCTTGGCGAGGAATTGAAAGTCCACGTCTTTGCCCAAGGGCACTTCGGCCGGGAACATGCCGCGCCACAACTGCTCGCGATGGGTTTCGGCAGGCAATGGAAATTCAACTACGTAGTGCATACGCCGTGAGAACGCTTCGTCGATGTTCTTGCTTAAGTTGCTGGCGAGAATGACGACGCCTTCGTACTCCTCGATCTTTTGCAGCAGATACGCCACTTCGATATTGGCGTAGCGATCGTGCGCGTCTTTCACTTCGGAGCGTTTGCCGAAGAGCGCGTCCGCTTCGTCGAAAAACAGTATCGCGTTGCTGCACTGCGCGGCGCGAAAGATGCGATCGAGATTTTTCTCCGTTTCCCCGATGTATTTGCTGACCAAACTGGAGAGATCAATTTTGTAGAGATCGAGCCTGAGTTCGCGAGCGACGACACTGGCAGTCATCGTCTTACCGGTGCCCGAAGCGCCGGAAAAGAGAACCTTTAAACCCAGGCCGGCGGCAATGCGTTTCTCAAATCCCCATTCCGCATAAACGACGTGGCGATGGCGAATCGCGGCAGTGATCTCCTTGACTCGCTGAAGCGTCAGGCGCGGCAGAATCAGATCATCCCAGCTATGAATCGTCCTTACTTTGACTGCAAGACCGCCCAGACTCTGATCCGACTGGGCGCGCGCCGCCTCAAAAAGCTTGGCCGCATTCACCGAGGTCCCATCCAAATCTGAAACAGCCGTGGCATCATCTGCAGCCGCCACTGCGGCAGAAATCTGACTGGGAGTAAGCGCAAACCGATCGGCCAGCGCTTCCAAATCTGAGCTGGCAATGTCTGCATCGACTGTCGCCATCGCGTTTTTCCAAAACCGCAGGCGGGTTGGGTAATCCGGGAGGTCGAACCGGAAACAGATCGCGCGTTGTCCAGCCAACAGTTCCCGCCACGGCGTGCCGGATCCGCACGGGATAAACACCGGGCCCTTGGCCTGGGTCAAGATTTTGAATAGCCCGCGCGATTCAGGCAGTGGCTTTTGTTCCTTGTCGAATAAAGCTTCGAAGGAGCTAAGATACAGTCCCGCGGCCTGCAACCGCTGTTGTAACAAGAGCGCCCAAGTTAATTGGCCGATGTTTTCACCGGAGACGCGGAGAACATCAAGGTCAACACGCAATAATGAAGAAACACCGAGTTCTTGACACACCGCTTCCGCTGCCAATCCGCGACCAACACCGTCATGCCCAACAAGAATGATTGTCGGAAGGCTTGATCGTGAATCCATGTAGCGACGCGAGAAGCGGCATAAGGCGTTTTTTAAATCGGCAGAGATCGGTAGCCGCTCCCGGTTGTTGGACGGCGTCCGCTTTTCGACAAAAGACGCCAGGCGCGGATCGAGTGATGAAGTGTTCGAGAGGTATGGGCAAACCGTCGGCGCCGCTGAAAAACCCTTTGCCAGCCACGAGCGCCGATCCGTAGCTGAGGTGATCGGTTGCAGCAATCCGCTGCTAAAGAGCTTCGCTTCCGGCAACAGGCAGCGGCGTACGTCTGATCTTTCCTCGGCAATGGCAGCACCGATCCGTAAAGCCAGGTCGAAGGTCGGCCATTTGCGGGCGATATCGTTATTCAGATACGCAAAGAGTGTCTCGTATTTGAGATCAATCTCCGGCGCGACGGCAAGCAGCAGGATGTCCTGCTCGACGAGAGACAACGAGAATTCCGTGATCAGCTTGTGCCAGGGCGAACTCTCAATCCCCTGTTTTGAATCGGCGACGCGGAGCGACTCGGCTTTTTGCGTGAGCTCATCGACCGCCGAACTCGGCCCTTCATAATTGACCGCCCGGTTGATAAGTTGATTCACCTGCTCATCACTGATGTAGAGACCGCGAAATTCGTCGAGAGAGAGTTGATAGCTTGCGCGCAAACGCAGGATTTCGCGATGTAACAACAGATCGAGGCGCTGCAAAGCCAGCGATAGGTAATCCCTCGGCTCCATTGCCGCTTAATCTCCTTGAAACAGCGCGAAAGGGCGTTCGTCGAGCCAGCTCAACCGATAACTCTGCCGCATCATCCCAGTCATGTTTAGAACCAAATGCAGCGGCGGACGATCCACGCGCACGACTCTACGCGCGGGCTCCTCTTCTATACTGGCACTAAAATCGAGAAAGTTACGCGACAGGTACGCCAGATTCGATTGAGCAAAACCGGGCAAACGCCAGGCGATTCCGCGCAGCAGGTGCTGGGCGACGATGCTCAAGACCAAATCGAGCGGCCGAGTGATCTTGAATGATGCAGACAGTGTCAAAAACTCCAACTCATCCGGCAATTTGTCGAGGCGCGCCAGCACAGCGTCGATGCCCCGCATTCCGGCTTCGGCTAGTTCAGTCACATGATCCGATACATTGATGACGTTCAATGCCGCGAAATTGGCCTGCAGCGGCGAAATGAGTGACGGGTCGCTGTAAAGAACACCCTCCTCTTCCATAAGCATAGCGACTGGAGGACGTAACGCCTCGATTATTTTTTGAGGCTGATGCGGTAAATATCCATCGACCAGCAACCAGAGCCCGCGAGTGGCATCGACTAAAACCATCAACGAAAGGCCGCGGAATCTGCTGACGGTAAGTAGCTGTTCTTTTCCTCCGATCGCGCCGCGGGACCTTTGCCATTTCAATAGAGTGGCTAGAAAATTTTCGAAGTGCTCTCGCTTCAGTTGCGACTGCCAGGTGCGAAGCCCTTCGGGGAATAGCGTCGGAGGAATCAACAGCAGATCGCGCAGCAACGGATCGTAAAAAGCGCTCTCCGATCCCTCCCCACCACAACACTTTAGCAGGACAAGAAATCTCACCAGCGATATGGCTGCCGCCTCGTCCACATGCGGCCAGTCCCGGACCGCTTCCACCAGCGGCAGCTCATCGAGATGCGGTAGGATTAAAAAAATCCCGCCCAACGCGGTACTCCGCGGGTCCAGAGGAACTTGAGCATCGGAACCGGCCGCGAGATAGAGCGATGACAGCTCTCCGCTCGTTGACGCCACTCCTAACGGGTGGCTCTCATCCACGGATGACTTTGACAACTGATCCCCCAGCCTCACGGTACTAAGAGCAGCGTTTCTCAGGGGCGCACCGCCAAGTTCCTTGTCTTCCCGGCTCACCGCGATGAATAAATACAAAGCGCGCCGCCACTCATCTCCGAGTTTAGCCAACGCCACAGCGTTTTTTGGTATGGCTCTAACCACCGCCTCGCGGCAACGAAATTCCTCACCGGCGGAACGTTCTTCCGCCAGCCGTTGAAGCACTTGCCGCGCATCCTGCAACGTCAAACTGTGCACGACCCTCTGCAACTCAGCCGTCGCTAACAGGCTGAGCGCCATTTTACCGGTCGCAATCTCGTCGCATATCGCCGTGCGCAAAGCAGCTGACAACGGGAGCGGATTCAATCCTGTGAAGGATTCGTAGTACCACTGGCTCCATGCCGTCCCAAATGTCAGGTCAGATAGAAAGCTGGCCAGATAGGCGGCGCGACTTGGAAAGTGACGGACGTTAGTTTGATTTCCGTCTTGAAACGCCGCACCTAAACTCCTGGCCAGTTGAGCCGTCAATGCCCGGGTGATGTGCTCGGGCTCGCTGGCGACGTTGATGGCGGCTTCGATGTTGAGTTGCTGAATAATCCAGATACTCGGGTCTCCATCGGAGAACCAGGAGTCAAAGGCTCGCGCGAGGGTCCGCGGGAGCTCGCGCGCAATCACCGCGTCGAGCCGGTCCTTTACGCGTTGGGGCGATGGGTGCTCCGCGGACACAAGATATTCCGCCGCCACGTATCCAATCTCAAGCCGGCTCGTCTCCATCGCGAAGCCTCATGCCGCAACTCTTGTCTCTGGAATCTCGGCGGGCTTTGTTATGTCCGCATCTGAATCAATTCCCTGAAGCAATTCTTCAAGAACTTGTATGGCGCCGCTTATGCGAGTCATCGTAATTTTTAAACTGGTTTGCCGCCCTTCCAAGTCAGCCAGTATTGCTTGTCCCGCCCTGTATTCGGCGCGCAGTGACTCGATCCGATTCTCCATTTGTTCCCTCATGGCGATTTCTCCTTTTGTTCCTTCTTCCCGCGTTGAGGACTCGTGGCGATCTTATCAAGCTGCTTTTTCAAGGTTTCCACGTCATTCTTTAATTCGCGGAATGCCTCGATGGTCAGGGCTTCAAATCCTCTAACAGTAAGTTCTTTGTAGCCGTCCGGGTCTGTGCTCACCCATTCGGGGAACGCTTTCTCTACCTCTTGAGCTATCAGTCCTACTTGCCGCCCGGACAGGTTCCCCATTTCCCCAGGCTCTTTCCATTCGAACTGAACACCGCGAAGCTGCAACAACCGATCCAATGAGTGAGTGAGCGGTCCGACCTTTTTTTTCAGCCGCACGTCGGAAGAACTAGTCCAGGAGCCACCGCCGGGCTTACGCGCCGTACCGGAGATCCGCAGGTCTCCGATCACGTGTAGCTTATCGGTCGGCGCCGTCGTCCCGATGCCCACATTCCCACCACGAATAGTCATTCGTTCCAATCCAAATTGATGGAACCCCAAGGTATCGTCCGCATCGTTATTGATTCCAATCAAAAGTTTGGTTGTTTCTCCCGCCTGGACGAAGTAACGAATGAACGCTTCATCACCGGCGCCGCCACCCGGATCGGAGGGAAACTGGATACCAGCGCTCGAGCTATTGCCTACGGCGGGCATAATGGCTCCGCCCGTCACTTGTAACGAGGTTTGTGGGGTCGTTGTGCCGATACCGACTCTCCCCGTCACCCAAACGTTGCCAAAACCGGGATCTCCCCAACCGCCCGCGCCTCCTACGTTGAGCGAACCGGAAGCAAACAGCCCGGGCGTGTGAACACCGAAGATCGGTTTGCTGAAGTCGAGGTTCTGATTCAAGCGCAGCCACGTGCCGTCATTCCAACACATGGTCGCTTCCGCTGCCAGAATCCGCCCGGTCCCCGGCGGGATTTTTTCTAGCGCAAAATCTCCCGCCACCTCCAGCTTTGACACCGGTGTGTTTGTGCCTATCCCGACGTTGTCGTCCCCGTCAAAGGCTACAACACCGCCACCGCTGCGCAAAAAGAGAATACCACCGCCAACGTCTCCGACTTGTGATGCCCAGAAATGTGCCGTTGCCGCGCCGTCGGCACGGCCAAAATCCCCCTGAACATCCAAGGTCAGCGCCGGCGTGGCGGTCCCGATACCTACCTTGCCATCATCGCGCACGGTCAATTTGGCGTTGAGCTTATTGCTGCCATCGAGTGGTCCTACCGCAAACGTGTTCGCCCCCGAACTCGACTTGCCGATCACGACCTGCAAACGCCCGCCCGCATCATCCACACGATTGATAGACAGAGGAACACCGTTGTCGATTCCGCTGCTGTCCCTGAAATCCAACTTGTGATTGAATAGGCGGAGATCCCCTTCGATCCTCAGATCACCTTCAACCCATACGAGCTCATCCGACTTCACGGTGGGAAAACCATGGCCACGATTCTTCAGACGAATTCTGCCGTCAGCCGCCTCGATGGCTTCGGTCACGACACCGACGTAGCGCCGGAATATACGGATTTGATCAGAGTCCTTGGGCAACCCACCTGCCCCGCTGTCATCGCGCGCGACGAAGTGGCCCGCCTGGTTCTGCACGGGCAACCAGCGGACATAGCCGATCGGTATCAACCAGCGCGCTCGATTTTGAGGATCGGGAAAGTTCTGCTGCGGAACGGATTCGTCATACACCAGCGGGGCCGACGAATCGAACACCTGTAACGCGGTCTTGGCATCGGTTACGTTCTTGGCGGCAATATTCATTCCCGAGTAGCGGTCCGCCGGGCTGGGTTGATCACCGATCTCGATACGAAAAATTTCCTGGATGCGCGAGAGCTGATCGGCGACGTCGCACAGTTCGAATCCGGGGCGCGGGCTCTGCGTCGCCGTTTCATCATAACTCAGCCAGATCGAAATCAAGCGGCCCTTTCCATCGGTATCAATGCTCGGATCGAACTTGATCGCGCTGAATCTCTCCTCCGGAATTTGATAGGGCGAGAGCACGACGATCGGGCGTCCGTATCCGTCCCACGCATAACCCGGCAAGAGATGCACGCTCACCGCGCCGCCGGCCTGGGGAGTTTCTTTCAATGCCAATCCGATGGCGATGCCCCACGTATGCGCGCCTAACACATGGCGCGCTTGCTGAATTCGCCCATAATCGACGACCGCCGTCAAATTGGCCGCACCCAGATATTGCTCTTCGAAAAACTTCGGTCGTTGGTTCTGATTCGCCGCCATGAGCCGCCTCCGTTTTACCGGTTGCGCAAACGCCGCCGTAATTCCTCGATACTGGTCTGCTGGTCCTGGACCACTCGCCTCAGTTCGTCGACCTGGCTTTTGAGCGTCTGCATTTCCGCCCCAGGAATCTCCGGCGAGCTCGCGAGTCGCGCCAAATTCGCTAATGCGCTTCTCGCCGGTCCTGCGTCTTCCTCAGGAGTGACATTTTGAACAAGCGGCGCTACAAGTTGATTGAGGAGCAAATACTGGAGCGGATTACGCAGCTCGGCGTCCGTCACTAGCGGCTGGTGCTTGTCATCCTCGAGCTCCATAACCCCCAGAAAGAGCGTCTGCGCGTCGATCGCTCGATCACGATTGGTTATGGCGCTTAAGACAACTCGTGAAAACTCCTGTTCGGGATTGACTTCCATCGCAGCTCTCCTGAAGGCAACAAAGCGCTTGTCTAATCTTGCGCCCGGCGCAACCCCGGTGTTGTCGATCTTCCGAAAGGGGCGGCAGCAAGCTCTCTCTATCGCTTGTCGCAGATTGCGCACAAAAGGCAGGAATGAAAGCCAATACTGTAGATTGGGGAAAGTTGTTACGAATTTTCGCGAGCTCCAATTACACACCCGCAGGATTTTGCAGTCTCGCTTGCGAATCGTGAGCGTTGCTAAAGGTACGCAATTGTCGCCGGCCGGCTCAGGACAAGGCGGTAACAATGCCGAGCATACGCAAGAGCGGAGATATTCGCCGAGAATGGGCGCCAGCTGCACGAGCACCGCGACCCGGTATTGCGCCGGCGTCTGATTCGGGCTCGGGACGGGACAGACAAACAACGACAGGCGCTCCAGCGCCAAACAGTCGTGAATCGGGTGATCGGTGATGAAGTCGATCCAATTCTCTTTTAACTGGCAGCACCATTCCTGCACCCGCTCAATGTTGCCGGGTAACGCCGGCTCGACGGCAAATAAACCTTTTATGCAGTTCTCAAAGCGTTCGACCATTGCGCCGAGATCTCGTTCCTTTTGCGGGTCCGACACCGGCGCTTTGTACAACGAAAAATAATGGCTTTCGCAGGTCACCGTGGGCTCGCACAAATCGCGACCGGCGCGTTGAAAGCCGCGCAGCGCCTCCGTCGAAAGCGAACGGGTGGAGAGCCCTGCCGTTGCCGGTTTCTTCTGGCCCACCGGGCTTTCGTGACAGCCACAACCGCAACCGGACGAGCCGCCACAACTGCACCGCGAACAACAGGGTGGTTCACTGCTACCGCGCAGCGCGGTAACACCGCGCGACGGCTTTTCGGTGAAGCAGACCGTCAACACCCATTGTTCCACGGCGTCTTGGCACTCCGTGGTTCCGGCAGGCCGCGGCGGCTCGCAATCCAAGCGCTCCCGTTCGCGACAGCGCTGGATGAGATCGCACACATTGACGATATCGTCCTCGCACAGAACGATGTCATCGCCGCACGGACTCAGAGCATATCCCGACTTGACCGTAACTTGCCCTTCACAGGGATGACACAGGACTTCCAGGCCGCAGACGACACCCCAACCGTGCAGGTAGCGGTTGTGTAATTTGTGTTTCTCGACGATGTAATGATCGAGACGGTTGAGATCTTCTTCGGTCAAGAGTTGTCCGGCGAAAAACCGCGGCCGGCAGAGACATTCGAGACCTCTGCACGCCGGGCAAACCGGCTGCAGTGTTTTCATCCGTGAGGTTACCGCCGCCGTAGTCAGAGTTTGTGCCATGATCCACTCCTAGTCCTGTGTGCTAAAGCACCTTGTCTTCGCAATCAAGATTTTTCTAACGTGATTCTTCGAGTCAACCCTGCGCTTTAACCGTGAACCAACTCTCGAACAGTCCTCCTTGAACGCCAAGTAAACTGTTCTTGGGTCGATCTCCGGTGGGCAGTTCCGCGCGCGCGAACTCGGCATCGATAGCCTTTCCCTTCGTATCCACAACAAAATCACCGCGCAGGATGATCCAGAGATCATTGATCTTGCCGGCCAGAATTTCCCGCGCGACCGGCGCGAGCTGTGCGTCCAGCAGAAAGGCGACGCCACGCGCGTCCCCGGCAGGTGCCTCTGCAGCGGCATCAATGTGCCCGGCGGCGTTGACGACAATCTTTCCCTGGGCATCAACATTGAGCTTCACCGGAATCGCGCGACCACGAATCGAACAGCGGCAAACCAAACCACGCCTGGAATCCTCCGCCGTGCCGTGATTCACCAGAACCTGGAAAACATGGTCGGGATCGATGGTCTTGCTAACCTGGACCTCACCTGTGAAACCGATAACGATTCCAGGAACCTTCGAACCGGTCAGCATGATGACGTCCACTACGAAAGAGTTTGGATTACCTGTTGCAACTACCTGTTCGCTGTTGTGAGTCCAACTTAAGGCTTCAATTCTCGTGAGCCCTTCCTCCAACCCTGGACCCGGATCTCCCTTGGGTCCGGCCGGACCGACGACGCTATCTCCTTTGTCACCCTTGTCCCCTTTGTCGCCTTTAGCGCCAGGCGCGCCGGGAGGTCCCTGTGTCCCTGCGCCTCCCACTCCGTGCTCAAGCAGGCATTCCACCAGCTCGGTTAAAACCTGCGTGCTCGGCAGCAGCCGTCTTCCCTTGCGGTTGTCGATGCGGGCGATTTTGTCGGTGGCATCCTGTGCGGGGTCCGCGGGCGGATCAGTTTGTTCTTCAATCCGATCACCGAGGTGATAGTTCTCGATGGTCGCCAGCACGACACAATCGGGCACCTCGCAATGGGGGCAGCCATCGAGATGCCGCCACAGGATTTCAGGGCAAGATGCTTCAGAAATTTCTAGAATAGCTACGCCGCCGGCGGCCGGCTGGGTGACATCATTCACGAACGGAATATAAAGACGCGTGCCGGATCCGCTAATGACGATCTGCCGGCTGTCATTGCCAACCTTGAACGCTTCGCCGGGTAGCACCGCGAGGTGTTGCAATAGCCCGTCAAGGCTAACTGACTGGACAAAACTATCCGTGTCTTTTTCCAGAACGTATGCCCAATGCCCGCCCGGCGCGGCGACCACTCCGGTAGCCGCATGATCGAGTTTTACGCTGCCGACCAGTGACGCCGTCGGTGTTAACGCGATGAGATGCAGGAACAGATGGGTCTGATCGGCCACCGCAAGCATATCCGGCGCAGTGCTGCCGACCAGCGCCATTGACGAAGGCTTCGCTCCGGCGGGCAAAACGGTGATGGGATTAACCGTCGCTGCGGTAAGGTCGAGCGATTGAATTTGATTACCGGGACCCAGGACGAAAGCCAACTTGCCGTTGCCGCTCAAAGTCAACCCGGCCAGACCGGCGCCAAGATTCTTAACCACCGCCGGAGCGGCGGGAGTTGCATTGGTGTCAAGGTCGGCAGGCCAGCGCAGCACGTCGCCAGTGGATGAAACCAGCGCGAGCAAACGGCCGTCCGGCGCCACGGCTAAGGTCACATCACTGCCGGAACTATTGGGAACGTCAAGCGGACCGGTATTGAAATCGGGCATCCCCGCTTGGGTCGTGTCCAACACGTGCAGTTGTCGTAGGGTCGCCGGCGCAGTGGGTTCGACAACAACGTAGAGATGCTTTCCATCGTTGGACAGCGCCTGCGCGACAACCTTCGCCGGCAGCGTCCGTGAGGTGATCGTGGCGTGGTTGTCTGTGCTGATCTGATAGACGGTGGCGGGATCATCGGCGGTTAGAACATACAAACGATGCGATGCATCGTGCAGGGCGACCCGCACGGCATGGGCGACACCGATAGAATGCTCCCATTTCAACTTGGGCGTGTGGAAGGGCTCCGTCTCGGCCGACGGATCAACCATTACGCCGATCTCATAAGACTCCAGAATACGATTGGGCGCGCATTTAGTGTCGTCGCAGCCGCAGTCATCATAGAGCACCGGAATATCTTCGGTGGGGCATTCACGAAAGCGCACGCAGATCTGTAATTTGTGCGGCTCTTTGTCGTTGCCGCTTTTCAGCGCTTTGATTTCGGGGAACTGAGTAATGTCGATACAGTGTTCCTCGCTCACGATGATGTCATGGCCGCAGCAATCCACCGCCGATCCCGGCTCGACGCAAACGAATCGATCGCGGCAAGCTTCGTTGGGATGCGGCTTGACTTTTAGACCGCAGACCACGCCCCATCCGTGCAGCAGCTGCTCGTGGTGGCGTAGCTTCTCCATGTGAAAACGGGTTTCATCGGTAAAATCCCTCTCCACCAAGAGCTTGCCGGTAAAATAGTTGTTGCGCGTAAACGGCCCGTATTTGCAGGCTGGGCAAGTAAGCTGGGCGGTGCCGTTGTGTGAATGAGCCATAATCTTCTCCTACTAGGATCGCGCGCGGATCTTGCGGATCGTCATCTCTATTCCAACCGCGTCGTTGCTCCAATGCGTGACTGATCCCCGATTTCGAACGACGGCCCGCCCTGTTTGTATGGCGGCGCCGTCAACACGGTGGCGCGCCCGAGCTGCATATCGTTCAAGGTCACTCCCGCCGGATAACGGCCGACAACGCTGTCAAAACCGATCATCGATTGAAAGCCGATCCGAAAACGGGGCTCGACGTATTCAAGCTGTGCTTGGGTCGCCGCGGGCCGTCCGTTGCGCAGAATATTTTCCAGCGCCTTTCGGGCCGTATCCGAATCGCGAAAAGATGCCGGAACGAACACACTGAATTTGTAAGCATAAACGTGAAATGGATCGCGCAGCGGGTCCTGCGCCGTCAGCAACTGCGTGCGATCGGTTTGGGCGGTATCGTCCAGCCGGCTCCGGTTAACAATCCGTTTACCCCACAACACCGCTTGATCGCCGAGGCGGCCTGCTCCGAGAAAGAGCCAACGGCGCAACTTGAAGTGCTCGAGAATCAACGGCGGCGGCCGCCAGCTACATTCGGGTGGTTCAGGCGGCGCGCAGTTGGCCGGCAGCGGCCGGCAACGATCCCGCGGCTGGTCGGCCCGGCAACAATAGTCACGGTCCATTTCGAGAAACAGTAAGAGCTCGCGCCACAAACCTTCGCGCGTGCCGCGCAGGTCGTATAGACGCCCGGCCTGTTTGAGGAACTTTCTTCGCTTTACCTCCGGCCAGTGCCGATCGACAGTGAGACCGATCCACGTGCCAAGCCAGGATAGAAAATCGGTGCCGTTTTTCGGATCGCGTTCGGCGGGTGCCGAAAGCGGATCAAAATAACGCGCTTCATTATCCAAGTTGGTTTCAATGGTGCGCAGCGTGGTATCGAAGATGCTCAGAAAACGATCGGTGAAGTCGGCGCTCACCGCCTCTTTGCCGAACACCGCCGGTAGATAGCGGCGCAAACTGATGCGGGGGAATTCGATCTCGATGCTGTCTAGCCTAGGCGTCACATTGCCGTTGCTGCGCAGTTCGAGCTTTAACCAGAGGAAACGGCCACCACCGCTCCGCACCAGGCAATCCCACTGGCCTTTCGACATTTCGGTAGCGGTCTGGTTAGTCTCCCAGACGTCGCCTAAATTTCGGATGTCGTCGTCCGCCAACTTTGCTTCCGCTGTGTAAGTTGAAACAAACACACGAGCGCCGGCAGGGATCTCGCCTCGCAAAATGACGCGGTGCCATTGGCATCTGTAGAGCTCGCTATCGAGGGAGGTGCTGAGGTAGGTGGCCTTGGTCACGTAGCTCGTGGCCTTGCGAATTACGCAATCCACAGGGTTTCCTCGTGGATCGAACACGCCGCGCTCCGGCGCCTGACCCGGCGGGCACTTTGGCGCCGGCTGTAGGCTCTTACAATTTGCTTGGGAATCGGCGGCACACAGTGGGCCAAGATGGAGCAGACCGTCGGCATCCACCGGAAACGGACAACACGAAAACACCGGCATTAGCTCTGCCGGCGAGGCGCCGACTTCGGAGCGAGTACCGTCAGGATTGACCTTTAGAACGGTCGAAGGAGCGCCGGAGACAACAACGAATATAAGGTCACGGCAATCCGTCGCTATCCAGGTCGCTTGCCCAAATCCTGGAAAACATTTTTCCCACTGACCCGCAGGAGTGAAACGATGGACGCAACCGTTTGCCCCATCGGTGACATAGACCCGCCCGAGTCCGTCGAAAGCGAGATCGAACGGTTCCCACGGATTCACCAATTGCGGATTCGGTTTTTTGTAGGCAGCGGCCGGTGGCTGCCAGAATCCCCGCAGCACGAATCCATGTAAAGCGAAGACGCTCAACCGATGATTGCCGGTGTCACAAACAAATAGATTGCCCGCACATACGGCGACCCCGTGAGGATTTTTCAACTGCCGCGGCCGACTTCCCACACCACCCAAACAGGGAACCGGCAGAAATTGGCATTCACAAGGATCAAAGCGTTTCAACTGCGCATCCTGCGTATCGAGCAGATAGATGGTGCCGTCCGGTCCAAGCGCAACATTGCCCGGCGGCGTCAACCCGCCGAAGCTTCCACTTGCTTCCGTCAAGGAGCGTTGGCTGCCCGGCGCGAGAGCCAACACTAGCGATTGCTGCGCAGCAAGTTGCTGGAATTCTCTCGGGTCCAGCTTGATCGCATGCCAACCTACCCTGCCGTTGAGTAGCCACGAGGTCGGATCGTGCGGCGGGCGTGGAATCGGTGGTAATTGACCGAGGGTTGTCATGGGATTAAGACTCGAAACTGTAACCCACCCGAATTTGATGTTCGGTGGCAAACAGCAGCCCGGCTTCGTTAATCGTCACGTCGGTACAAGGCGGAACTTCTTCACCATCAATTACAATGACGAGACCAGCCACGCTCTGCACACCCGAAATTGTAAAACAACGCTGGTTGACCCTTGAATAGTAGATCGTGCCGCCGAAGGGCCAACCCAATCCGTCTTCACCGCCCTTTAGCGGGTGAAAGTAGTCGAGCAAAGACTGATCGAGAGCTTCTTTGACTTCCGCAAGATCGGCGTCGTCGTTGGCAACGACCTCGGCACGGATTTCAACCCGTTGGTAACCGGGCTTGATGACGTAAAGCTCCGTAGTCAAAAGCCGCCGCTGATCGAGATAGGCACAGACGGTTCGCAGGGTGCCTTCGCTCGGCGTCGGCGCCGGGCCGTCGCCATCCGGCACGAGGATGACCGTCACGACGCCAGGGACTTTAACTCCGGGAAAGTCAGGATGATAAAGCGGCAAGGCTTTCGCCCGTTTGATCGAGCTTGCCTCCATCGCCAATAATTCAAAATCCTCCGCCGTTACCGCGCGGCAGCGGCTGCGAATCGCGTGGGGCGCTCGTTTTTTTGCTTCATCGAGCGTTTCTTCGTCGCGGCCGCTGTCGGCCGGAAGCAGATTGGCAACGGTGTTATCGTCTATGCCGTCGATGGACGTCGTAAGCGTTTTGATCGCACCGGCGGAGACATTGCCCTTTTTGCCGCCTCCGAAACGATATTCCCGGGCCACGATGTTGCCTTCCGGATTCGCCGGGTTAGCTACTGGAATGTTGCCGTTGCGGCCATCACCAAAACGGATTTCGCCGGTGGTACGGTTCAACATGTAGTGCAGATCCGTCGGGCCGGAACCAAAGAAATCGTCAACGCGAGTCCATATCTCGGGACCTGAACCCTCGTCGATTTCAAGACGCAGGGTGTCGCGCAGCACCGGAGCGCTCGCGAGGCGAAAAACTTGATCGCGCCGGCCGTTGCTGCCGCCCAAAACTTCGTCGCGTACCGTCTCAGCCTGGCGTGCGGAAACTGTGTTGGTGCGAACCGCCAAAAGTTTCGGTGGACGCTGGTATTGACTCCGTTCCACGCGAGATCGGATCCAATAGAACGCCTTGGTCTCGGGCGGGATGACAACTGGCTGCATGCTCTTGTTCGGAGTTTTCAGGTAGACATGGCCTGAACGCGTGAACGCGCGGGTATCGTCCTTCAGCAAGCTCAACGCCTGCCAGTCACTGCCGTTCCAGAACTCCCAGCGGAGGGTCGCGGAAGCGAATGAGGGAGCATCGGGTAATCCGCATTTGAACGAGGCCAATTGTGAGTTGTCCGGCAGTGTCCAGATCGCCAAATTGAGCTCGAGCGCCGGGAAAGGGCCCGGATCATCAAATCCAAGCAGTAGCGCGCTGTCGTCGTTGGCCAGTGGTCCAAAGGGTTGGAAGCCCTGCACCGCTTCTTGATTATCGATAGTCACCGAGGTGTAGGTGTATCCGTCGTACGCCAGCACCGCGGCGAGCCGCGCTCTCACCGCGATCAGCGAGCGGTCAGTTTCAAAGGTGATGGGCGGTCCTCCGTCGGGAGCTTCGGCGGTGAGCTGGGTGCGCTCCGGGACAATGACGTAAGGTTCGGCCATCGAGCTTTTAACCGGAAACCTGATTTCCGCCTGCGCCGCTTCCGCCGGGTTAAGCTCGATGCCGATGAGCTGGAGAAATTTGATGTAATTAAGCTCGGGCACCAAGTTCATCCGATAGGCGAGCATTTCCGTCATCCAGGCGAAGACTTGCGCCAGAGTGATGCCGGGGTCGTTGTCGTTGACGTCGGTCCAAACCGGCGTCCACTCGGGCGTGTAGCGCGCGATGCGCGTACGGACTTCGGTGATCAGGCTATCGTAGTTGCGGTCGTCGATCCGTGGGATAGCATTTTCTAGCGGCATAAATCAGGCGCTTTCCCGGATGTAAAAAGGATAAACCAAATTGCCGCGCGCGTTGTTGGCGCGAATTCGGTAGTTGATTCTAATCAGCAACAAATTGGGCGCGTCGGGCGCGCTCTCCGCGCTGATATCGAGAACGTCAATGCGCGGCTCGAAAGCGACCAGCGCTTCCCGTACGGTCTGGACCACGACGGCAATCGTTGCGGAGTTATTGGGAGCAAAGACCAAGTCGTGTATTCCACAACCGAAATCGGGCAGCATCACGCGCTCGCCCTTGGACGTGCTCAGAATGAGATAGATCGATTCCTCGATCCGCTGCTCATAGCGCGCCCGGGCGATCTTCCCGCCGGGTGTCACTTGCAAGGGGAATTTCCAGCCGACGCCGAGAAAGTCGCGTTGGTTGCTGCTTTGATCGTTAGCCATGATGTTCTTCAGATTACGGTTAGGATCATCTCTTTGAAACCCGTGAGCCCGCGTTGACTCACCCCCGTCATAAAAAACCGATGCAGGCCCGGAGCCAGCGTTGCTAGAAACGCCACGGTCATGTTCAGCGTGATCGTCTGCGTTGGAAAATTCCACGTCCCGTCGGATGGCTGGAGCGTCAAAGCCGGTGGCAGGCCGTTCGTCAGATCGACGCTGGTTTTCTCCGGCTCGTTGATCAACGTCAGTATCCAGTTCAGCGGATATGCCGTGTTGAGGGTGAAAGCGGCGCTTAAATTCGGCGGCAGCGCGGTGGTCGAGTTGAAAGCTAATCCAGAGGGGACGCAGGTCACCACCGGTTTGGCCACATCGGTCATGGCCGGCGGCAACGCTGGCACAGCCTGACCCGGTGGAAGCGGCGCTGGCGTGCTGTCGTCGACCACCTGATGAGTTTCCATCATCGTCAGGGGCAGCCCGGTGACCGATTGATTGAAGTCGGTGACCAGAATTACTTTTCGGCCATCGATCTGCGTAGCATTCAAGCCCATGGACCGAAGCTGATAACCCCCGCACGGCAACGGAGCGAACGGGCAAGCCAGAACGCCCGTATCGCCCTCGACTGCCACATAGCCGCCGCTGATTTGCCATTTCGGATCGCTTGGCATCGTCGTGCCCTTCCCCGTGTGCGGGCAGAGAATCGTAGCGTTGGTCGTCAGAACTTGCGGCATTTGGCTTGACCTCTCACGATATTTGCACCAAGCCATTGCTCATTTTGAGAATTCGCTGGCCGCCTTCTAAAGTAATGGAACCGTCTGAATCGTCGAGGGTGATCGTCTGCCCGGAGCTGGACTTGAGGATTACTTTTTTACCGCCGTCACCGTCTTCGAACCGCAGTGTGTGCCCGCCCGGCGTCACAAAAACCCGATGCTTCGGGTCCGATTCTGGCGGAATATCTATGCCGTTCCAAAGATGACCGATGATGTATGGAACCTCGAAACTTCCATCCTCGAACGCGACCAAAACTTCGTCGTCTATTTCCGGCATAAAAAACGCGCCGCGCTCCTTGCCGGCCAGGGGTGCCGCCACACGCGCCCAGGAGCTTTCCAGCGAGAGTGAAATCTTCGGAAACTTTAGCTTGATGCGGCCCTGTCCCTTCGGGTCTTCGAGACTCGTGACAATCGCGGGAACCACTCCGAAATGTTCCTTCATGGCATCGGGCTCACTTTCCGGGCTCTTCGCGGCGCCCGTTAAATTTGGTGATATATCCGCTATCGTTGATCGTATGCGTTGTATCGGTGATGAAATATTCGCCGCTGAAACGCGCGCCCAGGCCGGCAATCTTCACCCGCTGCCCGGCGCGAAGGCCCGGGAGACCGACGCATGTTCCGCTGGCCTTTACGAGATCCTTGCTGCGTTCCAGCAAAATGGCCCTGGCTCGTTCATCCGCTCCCTTTTGGGTAAAAACCGGCTCATCGACCACACGTTCTTCGCGCGCGTCGCAGGTTTCCAACTGCTTGTGCAGGTCCCGGTTCAATTTGAATTTCGGATCATCAAGCGATGCCTTCCCTGTGATCGGTCGCTTGGTCGATCGATTCCACCCGTTGACGGTGACGCTCCTGATTTGATTGGCGGTGGTCAATGTCGGTTTGAAGTCGATCAGGGAGATGCCCCACTTCAATTCAAATGTCACCGCACGAAGACTGGGATGATTGGCGTCGGAAGGCCCAAAATAGAGGCGGCGCGGCTTTGTCACGCGCTTTTTTTCGCGCTCCTCCTCTTTGACAAAAATCACGTAGCCGGCACGACGGGCGAGTGCCAGCAAAAAATCGATGTCGTACTGATTGCTTTGCGCGAGATATTCGATTTTTTCCTCCTTTTGGATTGTGTTGGGGTCAATCTCCACCGGCAATGGGAAGCGCTTTTTGCTGTGATCGTTTGGATCCGGAAGCTTTTCAAAGCTTTTAGCAATCATACTGGTCTTCTCGCCGGTCCATGCATAGGTGAATTGTTTTCTGCGGAGTTTGTGAAGCACGTTTAGGCCTCGGACGTTCAACGTGGGGCCGCTGCTGCCGGAAAAGTTGGGTTCCAGGGTCGTGAGATTTCCCGTCACCATTAAGGAAAGGTTTTCCTCATAACCCATGAACACTTCGACATCATGGCGGCAGGGCTGAAAAAGGCGATGCAGCGGATTGAAGCGCGTGTTTTTCGGAGCCTCGTCCAGCGATTCTAGTGTTTCTGATCCGACATATTTAAAATCCTGCTTTTCAGCGTCCCAGTTGTTGACGGTCAACTCAAAGCTGTCCAGTTCTTTGACGTTATCCTTGTAGGTAACTTGGAGGACATCACGCAAGACATTCTGCGGCAGATTGGCGCCGGCGATTTTTATTTCATAACGTGGAACATAGAAATCACCTTGCTGCTTCGACTCATCCCGAAGTGTGACCACCGGCATGCCAGACCTCCTAGGATGTCGGCGGAATGGTTAAGAAAGCACCCACCGCCAGGCGGCGTGGGTCTTCGATGCCGTTGGCGTCCGCTATCGAACGCCAATCACCGGCGCTACGGTAATATTGCGCGGCGATGCGAGAAAGCGTATCGCCGTTTTGCGTCACGTAGCTGTGCGTGCGATCCGGTGAAGTCAAATTCAAATGGGCGAGTTGCTCTTCGAGCGTCTTGTATTCGCGCAACCCCACCGTCAATGTCGCCCGCAGCGGAATGCCCTCGGGATTGAAAAGCGTGAATTTTTGTCTGATGCTTTCGACAATGCACTTAAATCCGTTGCGCCGTTGATTGCCGCTCGCCGCGGCGGCGATCCCCGCCACCGCACTGGCTACTGCACTGACCGCCCCACCAATGGCCGAAGCAACCGCGCCGGCCGCAGGGCCGAGGACGTCGCCGATGGCGCGACTCGCAGCGCTGCCAGCATTTCCTTCAAGCGAGCTGCCGGGAAATTGGTCGTTCCAAACAAAAGTGCAGATAGGCGGGGCATGACGTTTGGGCTCGATCTTGATTAGCTGATAGATTCGGTCCGTGAGTGTCGTGACACTCACTGCGCTCTTGCCCATCCCATGATCGGTGGTGTCGAAAAATAATTCGAGGGTCAGCTTCTCGGCCTGGCCGCGGACAAACTGCTGCAGCGGCGCATCCAATCCTGGAATTGCGATCTCAGCGATCTGCGCACCCTTGTCCCAAGAAAGTTCCGTCGGGTTGTATTGGAGCTCGATGGTTTCGGGACTCTTCACGGACGGCGGCGGCTGATACCAGTGTACTAGCAGCATCGCCTTGGCTATTTGTTCCATCGCCGGCTACTCCTTTTCTTCCAATTCATGACTGACACCGCTGGTAATGCGCTGTTCGGCGCGCACCCGTTTCGCATGCATCTCTCGATCGTCGACCGCTTCAAGCACCGCCCGCACGATCTTATCCATTTCGCGCGGCGATAACGGAACGTCACCGTCAAATGCCTGCACGGTGCTCTGCAACCTCTGGATTTGAACCTCCATCCTCGTTCCTCCCGAATTCTCAAATAGCCAGGCCGGCAACGGCGCCCACCCCTGCGGCACCGAGCCCGACAAACGGAACCTGGAAGATTCCCTCGTGGGCGATTTCTATGGATTCGATGGCGACATTGCTCTGTGTGGCGTTGAGCGCCGGCCCGGTATATTTGACCGGCAAGCCGCGGCGGAAATACCAGATATTGTTGGGCACATGCAGGTCGGTGAGAAGCACGACCACTCCGTCACGGCGCTTGCCCTTTCCTGCTGTGAAGCCGTAATGCCAGTCCCAGAGCGCCGTGCCTGCGCCTATCCCCTTCTTGAGGGTAATGTTCGACCAGGTAACCCGCGTCGGGAACTTAAGCAGCCGGCCATTGTTGCCGCCTTCCTTGAACTCTTCGACTTGCAGCGACATTTCCAATCCGCTGCATTCGCTAAAACCGCCGACGGCAACATCGAAAATGGCCGACATCGCGATGGAGCCGAGCAATCCGAGGGTGCTGCTGCTGTCCAACAGACTGACGACGAAATTATGATTCAGCACCGGGTCGCCGCGCAGCGCCGTTTGACTCAACAAAGCCACTAGAAAACCTCCAGGCCGGAAGCGCCGGAAGGCGATTCACTGATCTCAAACTGATTGTGCGCCCGCCCGACCCGCAAGATGATAAATTCGAACGGACGCGAGGGCGCGACGCCAATCGTGGCCAGCAGCCGGCCTTGGTCGCGCTCTCCCGGTGGGTTGTTCTCATCGTCGCATTTGACAAAAAAAGCATCGTCTGCCGATGCGCCCATCAACGCGCCCCGCTGCCACAAAGAGAGCAAAAAACTCGTTAGGGTCAGGTTGAGCTTGGCTCGGGTCAGGGTTGAATTCGGTTCGAACACCGCCCACTGGATCGCCACCTCGATCGCTTTCTCGATCATCATCATCAAGCGGCGAACGTTAACGTATTTCCAATCGGAGTCGCTGCTCACCGTGCGCGCGCCAAAAATACGCAGGCCGCGGCCCGGCAACGGGCGAATCGCATTGATGCCGCCGGGGTTAAGAATCCCGTGGACGGTATCATTGATGAAGACCGTGACGTCTTCAGCCCATATCAGCGGCGCGTTGGCTGGCGCTTTGTGCACGCCAAATTGAAAATCGCTTTGCGCGTATTGCCCGGCCACATGACCGCTAGGCGGGATCTCCCGAATAGTCGTTACGGGTGAGCGCAGGGGATCGACCACGCGTAGCCAGGGGTAATAAAACGCCGCGTATTTTGAATCGAAGCGGCTACGCCAGGCACGAACGGCGCCCACGCCGAGCTTGTCTTCCCGCGAGGTGCTGAAGGGCGGATCTAGTAGCGCTATACGATCGCGCAATTTTTCGCAGTGTTGAATCTGCGCCGACTGCACCTGATAGATTGCGCTTTCCGAAAAGACCGGCGGCAAATCGCCGACCGACGGCGCCCGCAGGTTAGCGAGTGGAGGCGCGTTGAGAGGCAGACACGGATCGGGGACGCAAGGTGGCGGCGGACTGAAGCGCGGTGGGGATTTGGGCTGAATGTGGATGTCGGGTACCGCAACGACGGCTACTTCACGAATCTCTTCCAGCGTTCGCAAGCCGCGGGCCTTGCGAGCACGCACAAGATCGCTATCCAGCGGATCGATATCCTCGCCGATAAAGTCATAGGTGCTCAACTGAGCCAGGCCATCAGCACCCCCTGTCAGTGGAATAATCTCATCCATCGTTGTGGCGATTGGTTCGAGAACGGATAGAGGGAGCGAGCGCAATTCTGCGATCATCACCGGCTCGGGCGCGGACGGGAGAGTCAGGGGTTGGCCGGAAAAGCCCGAGAGTCTAAGCACCCCCAAGATAGTCGGGCCGTAACGTCGATGCTCGGGGACAAGCGAGAGACCTTCGTAAACACGAACCAGCCGCCCGAGCTCTTTCACCCACAGCGTGTACTCGATACTTTCAATCAAGATCGGACGATCTGTATCGAAGCCATTCAACACGCTGTCATAGGGCAACCGCGCTTCCGGTTTCGGATGGACCCACAGGAGTCGATTATTGACGACATCGACATCCGATACGACTTTATAGATCTTGGTGGCACCCTGTGAGAGACGAACCTGGGTCCCGCGGCCAAATCCGGTAATGGAGGTAATCGTAGAGAATTCCGGCGCGCTCCCTTGCGGCAGAGCCAAAGTCTGCGCCCGATGAGTTTCTCTAACCACGATATCCAGGTTATTTCCCCACACCCCGGGACTGTATGCTGAAACCATCCAGACGTTACCCACACTCCCTGACTGCAGTGTCACCGAAGCCGTCGCCGCGGTTTCCGACGCGACTCGCACCACCCAACAGCGCTGGCCGCCGTTTTCAAAAAAAGCTCTCACGGCGTAGGCCAAGTAACCCGTTCCGGTAAAGTCGCCGAAATAAGCCTGAAACTGCCGCCAAGACTGAACGGGAAGCGGCTGATGCAACGGCCCACGCGTAGCGATGCCGGTGAAACCCGCGATATCTGTGCGGAGCACCGAAATGGCCGGCGTGCTTGCGTCGACTCGCTCGTAATAGACACCGGGTGTTTGTGGCGATTGCACAGTAGGAATCCCTTGGGATCTAAACTTCGATGGTCAGCCCTTCATGTACCAACTCAACCGACTCGATGGCCACTTCGTTGCCGCTGGCTTTAAAGCTCGGCCCCTCGATCTTGTTGATCCAGGCGTTCTCGGCATGCCAACGCATTACCGGTTGCCGTTCCTCATTCATCAAAATGATGGTTACGTTGCGCCGATCGGCAACGCCGTTGTGGATGTTTTTGTACCAGTCCCACAGAGACGTATCTCCCTGGGTGTAGCCGCGTTTGAGCATAATGTTGGTATACTTGCGCAGCCCGAAGAGCTTGCGCACGTTAGGTTGCAGGTCGGTGCCTTCTCGATAATCCACCGCATCACCCTCTGCCGTGAGGCCGCTGCATTCGCTAAACGCGCCCCTCGGGATGTTGTCGATTTCGAGCTGAAAGTTAAATGCGCGAAATGGATCGCGTCGTTCTCCCGTAGCCATCAGTTAGTCCTCCTTTGACCTTAGTCATCTGCGTGCGCCGTCCACAGGCCGATGCGAACGATCACAAACTCGGCGGGTTTGACAGGGGCGACGCCCACCACGCAGATCAGCCGGCCGCTGTCGATATCCGTTTGCGTCATGGTCGTTCGATCGCATTTGACGAAGTACGCTTCTTCGACCTTCGTCCCTTCCAAGCCGCCGTTGCGCCAGACCAAGGTCAGGAAGTTGGAAATCGAACGGCGCACCCGCGCCCACAAGGGCTCAGCGTTGGGCTCGAACACCACCCACTGTAGCCCCCGATCGATGGACGCCTCGATGAAAATCATCAGCCGCCGGACGTTCACGTACTTCCAGTCGGAGTCGCTGGTGATCACCCGCCCGCCGTAGACGCGAATACCGCGATTATTATCCCGGAAATCACGAATCACGTTGATGTTCACGGGATAGGGGTTGAGAATGTCGTGTTGCTCTTTATTAAGGATACGCTGCAGTCCGGTGATTCCGCGCACGACTTCGTTCGCCGGGGCCTTGTGGACACCCCGCTCGATGTCGGTGCGGGCGTACACCCCAACCATGTGGCCTGACGGCGGAATCGGGTAGTCGGCAATCTGGCTCAGATTCGCCGGATAAGGATCGGGAATCAGCAACCAAGGATGATAGAGCGCCGCATATTTCGTGTCGAATTGCTGCCGCTGCGTTTGCACGTCGGACAACGTGTCTTGAGGCGGGCGCGGACCGTCCAGGACCGTGAAGCGATAGCGCATCAACTCGCAATGGTTGATCAGCGCGTTCTGAATCACTGACGTCGTGCGTCCGGGGCACGCGACAATACTCACTTCTTCCACGTTACGCAGGCTGTTGAGCCCGGTGCGATTCTCCGGGTTAGGATCGTCCTGGCCGACATAATCGATTTCAGTGAGCGTTCCAATGGAGTCGGTCCCTTGCACCACGTCTCCCAAAGGATGGCGTGCCGGACGTTGGCGGCCATCCGGTAAAACGTCCACCAGAGGTTCGGGGCCGAGACGGATGGCCGTGCTTGGATTGAAATCATGCACGCGGATGTATCGGGACTCGCCTTCGGGACGGCGGTCGGAGAGCCGGAGCGGGCCGTTGATATCGCCGACAAGGTCTTGCACGTAACGGCTGTGGCGCAAATCCATCGAGAGGTAGCGAAAGACCTCTGTGTCGAGAATCGTTTCGTTGCGCGAAGGCAGCGCCGGGTCCGGTTGACGGAACAAATAAACCGTGAGGCGAAATTCCCGTGACCGGACCGCCAGACCGGGCGCCGACTGAGCGGCAGAAATGCCTGCGCCGTCCAGCGTAATCGTAAAGTTCGCAGATCGATTGACCTCCGTTACTTTCAACAGATCGCCAACCACCGTGCCATCCGCGGGATTGAAAACTTCGAGAATCGTTCCCGGTTCGACGCCGGCGGCGGACGCCAGGCGAATGTGATTGGCATCGATGACGTTGCTTACGGTGGTCCGAGAAACTATTCCCGCCGGCTCATCCTGCACGGAAACGCGCAAACGGTTGCCCCAATCGCCGGAGTCGAGCGCCTGCGTACTAAGAAGTTGCAAACGCTCCGCCAAGGCTGCTCCGGCTGGGTGAGCGCGGGACAAAGGAATGGTCAAATCAACGAGCCGGGCGTCCAGGCCCACGGCATTCGCCGCCAGCCGGTGATAGATGGCTTGGGCTCCAGCGGGGGTTAGCCGAACGAACTCGTCTTGGGCATATCCGGTTCCATCGGCCACCGGGAGCGAAACGCTTCCATTATCAGCGTCCATCAGTAAGGTCGTAGCGGGCCGGGTTGCGTTCACGACCGGATTATTTTGTAGTTGCACCGAAGTTGCGAGCGGATGATCCCGGTTTAGCGGATAGGCAAGCACGACGTTGCCCGCGTTGGGAGCCGCATTGCCCGGTGACGGATTGGGTAACGCGGCAATCGTCAGATATTCATCGTTGGGCGCAGTGCCGATGCGTAGAATTCCGTTCACCGTAAGACCGACGCGGTTGTCTAAAGCGATGACCGCTGTCCCGGCGCGCGCGGCAGCCGTCAGGGCCTTGAGTGTCATGGCACCGTCGTCGCCCAGATCCACACGCTCGACGATAGATCCGGCCGGGCAAACCCCATAGGCTCCGGTCGCCAGCGTCAGCATCGATAGATCTCCGATGCGTCTCGCTTCACGGGTCGCAACAATATTGATATCGAAAATGACCAGATCGTCGCGGTCATCGAAGTTGTTGTTTCGATCAACGACATAGGCAATGCGATCGCCCGCACGGGCCGCGACGCTGAGGGTATCGTCATCGACCGGCACGGCGACGTTCGCAAGATTGATATCCAGGCGGCGCACTAGATTGGCTCCGCCCGCCCGGGTCAAGGTCAGTGGGCTATCGACAGCCACCGTGACACGGGTGTTGTCTGCCGGATCGATGGTTGCAGTCCTGATGAATCGATGTTCGCTGGAGAATTGGGGCCCAATCTCTAAGAGCTGGTCAGCAGCCAGGCTTGCGACGTCGCCGGATACGCCGCTGAGGACGATTTCATTGTCCCCGGCGTGCGCATCATCGGCTAGAGCAAGAGCAGTTGCGGTGGATGGAAAAGCCACAATGACACGGTTGATATGATTGACTGTCACTCCGGCGTCATGGGTGCGGCTCAGTGAAAAACTCAGCGGAACGTGCGTCGTATTCGCTTGTGGCTCGACCGTGGCAACCACTCGATACTCCGCGTCGCTGTCGTCTCCCAACCGGATTCGATCTCCATTCGCCAAAGCGCTTGCTATTGGCGTATTCACATCGAGAACATAGATTGGCGTATTCCCATTTGTTCCCGTGCCGGCGGCGGCGGCGCGAAGCAGTAATGTGGAAGCCGAGTTGCTGTTGCCGCGATCGTGCAGCTCGAAGCTCGCCCGGGCAGCGCCGTTTGCCTCCACCCGAGTGATAAAGACGCGCTTGCCCCCGTTGGTGAAAAAACCTTCGACGGCGTGCGGCAAATAGCAGTGATCGCCAAAATCTGAGCGATTCAGCCGCTCGCCGAACCAGCGGATGTATTCGCCGTAACTGGTCACGAGAATCGGCACGTTGGCCGGCCCGCGCTCGGTGACGCCGATCATTCCCGCCGTGCTCGTGCTCACGCCTTCAATGGGCTTATTGCCGCTGTCGATCTCTTCGACATAAACTGCCGGTGCTAAGTATTCAGGCATAACGCTCCTCCCGCGTTGATCGCTCTTTTGGTTCCGGTGAATTTATCCGTCATCGGGTTTCCGATCTCTTAAGCGGCCAGCATAAAATCAAGACGATTCTCCCGCTGCTGATAGTCAGGACGAAAAGTCGTCGTGGCCTGGAATGTCTGAGCTCCGACAATTTTTTCCGCTTGAATCTCCAGTTGAGCCACACGGCTGAGCGGCGGAAGTCGATAGTATCCGTCGGCGTCGCTAGTGACCGTGAACTGCATGAGCTTGTGATACTCGTCCGGCCCCGGCGCGCCTGTGATCTCGATTTCGGCCGCGCCGCTCAATCCGGTCAAGGCGCCCAGAAATAAACAACTGTCGCCGGATAGGGCATCGACGGTGATGTTTCGGCTCGCTCCGGCCGCGTGAGGATGGACCTGGCGGACGACCGCCCCTCGACGGTGGGAAAAAATCAAAGGGTGATCGAGGGTCACAGCGGCGGGTTGATCCGCGGGAGCCGTAGTCGGCAAGCTCGCAATCGCGATGAATTCCGCCAATTCAGCTTGCTCGGCATCGATCAGCAAAATGTTCCCCGGCGCCAGCCCCAACCGGGTGGATAAGCGAATCGGATTCGCAGAGGCAGGGACATCGTCCATCAGCGCCTTGTCATTGCCCGTGACTGGCGCCAAATTCCTGGGAGCTAGCGACTGCGTCAGCGCCGCGCGATCTGAATATAGAGGCGGCTGAATCGCGACGATGTTCGGCGGATCAGGAGCGACGGCAACATTGGCAGGCGGCGCCTTTCGCCATATGCCCGTCACGCTAATTAGCGCGCCCGCTACCGGCGTGCTGGCATTGTTGATCAATCGTGCGGTTCGCCCCGCGATAAAGACGGGTTGCCGATGTAATGCCACATTGATCTCATGAGGCGTGAACGTAGCAGGAAAGTTCAGGTCCTGCGGGACATTTTTCTCGAGCTCGCGCGACGTATATCTTTCCGCGCTGATCGTCAGGTGAACGGGATAATCGCGACCTTGCAGAGCCGGGAATAACTGCCGGGGAATACCGATCAATCCACCGAAGCCATCGCTTCCTAGGCGCGGCAAAAAGCCGCGCTCCTTGACCTCGAGCGTCATTCGGCCGTCCGGCGCGGTCCCGGTCAATTCATCCGTGAGCCGGACTTTCACCACGGCCTGAATCCGGTTCACAGGAGGTACGGGATCATCGGGTGAGAACAGAATAATTCTGTTGCCAAGCTGAACGGCGCGACGCGACATCGAAAGGTTCCTTCTAAGTTGGCTCGGGTGACACGATCAGTCCGTATTCCGGCATCGCAATGTCCACCGGGCTGATCCGCTCCGGTTCGAGCTCGGGCATAATATTTACAATACTGACTTCGTAAGAGACCGATAGCTGGTACGAGCCTTCGAGGGCTTCCCAGACCCGCGTGATCTCTTCGAGTGTCAACGGCTCGAGGCGAACCTTAAGCTCCACCTCCGTCCCTGAAAACTCGGCTTGGAGGTCCGTGCCGCGTAGCACGGCGTGGCTATGAAACAATTGCAGCACTTTGCCCAGGATGAGCTGCTCGGTTTCCGGATCGCCGGTTCGCTGATTCGTCACCGGTGTTATCAGGTAATGCAATCGCAGCGGCAGCGGGGGCGGTTGCAGTTCGGTCGCGCCAATTCTGAGTGGTGGATCGTTCAGCCGCTGGTCATCGCGAACGACTCGGTAAAGCCAGACCGACAATCCTTCCGCCGGCCTTTCAGTCATCTCCTGCGGTGTATTGAGTGACACCACCATGCCGCCGCCGCTGAAGAACCCGTTCAACAACGGGTCGGCCTGAAATCGCGTTTCGAGGAACCGGGCGAGAGTCTGACTGGTCGCGCGTAGAGCCATATACATCGCTATGCTCGAGTTGCTCTTATTTGAAACACGACTGACCTGCTGCCGGTCTAGTATGAGCGTCGCCGTTTATAGACAGACGACGGTAATTGTGAACTCGCATTTTCTGCTGGTGTCCAAGTGGCTGGATAGGCGGTTCGACCACAGGCTTCTTTTTTACCTCCGAGGTTTCTTGAGCGTGCGTACGTCTTGGGATTGCCCGGATCCATAGTCTCGACTCCGCGATCATTCTCCAATCCGGCCATACGTTTTCTCGTGCTCGTCCAGAGAATCGCGCAAAGTGTTTAACAACGCCTTTCCATAGGATGGGCTTGTGATGATCCTTGTATGCAGTTGTGGCTCCTCGTTCTCCGCGTAGCACTGGCCACAATCGATGATTAACTCGAAGGCGTTATGACCGATTTTGAAATAGTTGGCGTAGCGACCTTCCGGGGAGGCACCGCTTTGGCCGCTCTTTTTTTCGTGATCCATCAACCCCCCGAGGCAAAACTTTTATCCTAGCCGGAATAGCGCGACGCTCTCTGCCTTGCCGTTCGTCAAGCTGGAAGCGCAATTCCCGGACCAAAGTAAAAGTTAGCTCCGAATGAGTTCTAACTCATTGAATGAATGGCCGAGTGCTGAACGATGGCGGGGAAGTGAGGCAATCTAAGTGTAACAGCGAAACGATACACTTTTCATGCAATCCCAGACGCAGGCTCGATCGTGGTAGTAACCGATGTCCTCATCGTGAACCGCCCATCGGCGTTTATTAAATTCCGAAGGGCTAAGCGGTTATGAATATTGGACGGGGAATATTTTGGCGGGTAATAATACTCTTCCGCAAGGAATCGACTTCGAGTGTAACAGATGAATGTTACACCTTTGTCACTGTAACGGTGAAGTTGTTACGGTTATCGACCGGCTCACTGGGGCTTTGGGCTGCTTCAGATTGGCTTTCCACTATGTGATACTTTGCGATCTTGCGGTAAAGCGTCATACGGGACCAATGCAGTCGCTCGGCGGCCTTGCTTTTGTTCCAGTTCGTCTGAGACAAAGTGTAGAGCAGGACGTCACGCTCTGCCGGTACGGTCTCCTGGCGCGTTGGCTGTGAACTGCGCATGGACTCGGGTAGATCCACAATACCGATCTTTTCGCGGGGAGGGTCGATGAAGACCCTTTCAATCAGGTTCATCAGCTCGCGAATGTTACCGGGCCATTTGTAGCGTAGTATGAGTTCCATCGCTTCGTTACTAAATCCCTCGATCCGTCGTCCGAGCCGTGCGCTAAATTCCTCCACGAAATGATCGATCAGCAGTGGGATATCGTCCCTTCGTTCCCGCAATGGCGGCAAGTGGACCCTCGCGACGTTGAGGCGAAAATAGAGGTCCTGGCGAAACTGGTTCTTCGACACCTGTCGTTCCACGTCTCGGTTCGTCGCTGCGACGATCCTGATGTCCAATGGAACACTTCGTCGGCCTCCCAAAGGATAAACTTCCTTGGTTTCGATGACGCGAAGAATTTTCGCCTGGGCGTAGGGACTCATATCACCGATCTCATCGAACAGCACTGTCCCGCCTTGCGCGAGCTTCAGCTTGCCCGGGTACGAAGAAACAGCGCCCGTGAACGCCCCTTTCTCATATCCAAACAGCTCACTTTCTAGCAGGCCATCCGGCAAGGCGGTGCAATTGATGGGGATCAATGGTTTTCCACGTCTAGCGCTATGTTGGTGCATATATTGAGCCGCTAACTCCTTACCGGAGCCGGTTTCTCCGGTGATGAGTACGTGGCTCTCGGTCATTGCCACCTTGCGCATATACGATTTGAGTCTCCACATCGGCAAGCTGTTACCGATAATGGAGGTTGCTGTGGAGGTTTGCACCATGGCATTCGAGCTTGCAAAGATCAGCACATTTCGATCGAAGCATGAATCGGTTCAGCATTTCTCCGCGTTTCAACATCCTCCGAATTCTTGGGCGGGTATTTTCGGTCATTATCGTAATCTCTGAAAGCAACAGGCGCCACCCCGGTCCGTAAAATCGGCGTTTGTCGCGACCATGGCCCGAACGTCGGCGATGAGCGAACGCGAGGAGTCTGTCGGACAAAATTTACCATCTTGCAAAAACCATAGAGTCTATCAGGTCTTGAGCAACATGGTCCCCGGAAACCCGGAGAAAGACCACATCGGGGATAAATGGAACCGTGCTAAAGGATGAGCCACTCTCTTCGTGTACGTGACTGATGATTCGAGACGTTTCCACGAAAGTGGCCAGCGAGGCGCATCGACCTGTCCTGCAACGTGATGAACTCTGACCGACTATCAGGGCATTGTAATCCATTTACGAGCCTCCATGCTCCTGAGTCACCCCACTCCTTTGAGAGCCATCGCAAATATCACACCGACTTTTCGGCCCAGCATTTTATGGAGAGGTATGCATGGCGCGAAGTTGCACGATGTGTGAAACGTATAAGCCGCATATCGCAGATACGATTCAGCTCACCCTCCGCAGTCTACAGACAAGCTAATTTTGGGCAATTAATTTGAGGATCTAAAAATGGGCTAGCTCTAAAGGATTAGAAAATTATTCCTTGCGTGCAATCTTACCGCCTGTGGTTTTAGAACTGTTTTGGGCGTTGGCGTATATAGCCACCTGTACGCGGCTCCGCAAAGCGAATTTCTCCAAGATGGCATGGACATGGCTCTTTACCGTGTACGTGGCGAGGTGAAGCCGTTGCGCAATCTCCTTATTGCCGATACCTTCCCCTATCAGGTCGACAATTTCCCTTTGACGTTTAGTCAACCGGACATCGCTGACCTTTATTTTTCCATTTCTTGCTGCATCTTCGGCAATCTGGGAAAAAAGCGATCCGGTCAACCGCGATGGGAGAATGCTTCCCCCCCCCGCTACCGATCTGATCGTTTTGAGAAAATCCTTAACACTTGAATCCTTAAGGATAAAGCCGGATGCGCCCGCTTTCACGAACTCCGCGACATCTGCGGTCACAGGGAGAAGCCCCATCACGACCACCTTGGTCTGCGGACACTTTTTCTTAACCATCTCGATCAACTGTAATGTGTTTTGATCTCGCAGACACTGATCCAGGAGAACTACTTGAGGTTTTTGTTTCCCCGGCAGCGGAGCTTTTGCCAGGTTTGCGGATGCAGCCACCAGCTTAAGGTCCGGCTCCTTTTGGATGATTGCCCTAATTCCCTCTCGAATAAGACGATTATCTTCTATGAGCAATAATCGAATCTTCTTCATGGGCTAGGAGCCTGTCCGAGTAATCTTCACTTTTTTCTGTGTTATCTGAGTCGATCGAGCTGTTCGTAAAGCAGACCGTAGCGCACGCCTTGATCGCTGACGATCACGTCCTCCGTATGAAAGAAAGTCATGATCCTCTCGATCAAGCAAGCGCCGGCGAGGATCACGTCGGCCCGTTTGGGCTCCAAGCCTGGAATCTCTTTGCGCTCAGCGACGGTCTTGTCAAGGAAAAGGCGCGCCTGGCGCCGCACTTCGGCCAAAGTCAAACGGCTGCCGTGAACTTCGCTGTGGGAATAGCGCGTGAGTTTTTTCTCCACTGCGGCGAGCGTGGTGAAAGTTCCAGCGATGCCGACCAAAGTGAAGCCCCACGGGCAAGCCTCCGGCACCTTCCCGTCCGCCCGTGGGGCGGAATCCTGAGCAAGACGCCCCGGCCAAGGCCGGGGCTTGAGTCGAAGGGTCAACGCCGGCCCGCTTTTGCGCCAGCGCTCACGGAGGGGCGCGAGTTCCCGATCGATCAGCGCCACCATTTCTTCATATTCTTCGGGCTTCACCGGGTCGGAACGAAGCAGTCGCTCCGTGAGCCGCACCGCGCCGAGATCGACGCTGAGCGCTTCCGTCATGCCCGATTCATCGCCCCGAATGAATTCCGTACTGCCACCGCCGACGTCGATGACCAGCAACTCCTGACCCGCGAGGGACAATCCTCTTTGCACCGAGAGGAAGGAGTAGGCCGCCTCCTCCTCGCCGCTGATCACGCGAATGTCAAATCCGAGCCGCGCGCCCAGGCGCACGCGCACTTCGCCGCTGTTGCGCGCGTCGCGCAAGGCGCTGGTGCCGACCGCGATGATTTCTTCGACGCCGAGACTCCGGCATTGGCTGAGATAGCCCTCGAGCACATCAATGCTCCGCCGTTCGCCCGCTACGCCGATGCGCTTGGTTTGATCGACGCCTTCGCCCAGCCGCGGAATTTCGGCGAGATCCTCCAGGACTCTGAATTGGCCGCTGTCTCCGATCTCGACGATCAGGCAGAGAATGGCGTTGGTGCCGATGTCGATAAACGCGCTGCGCCGTGGGATCATTGCGCGGCTGCCGTCTCTGCGGCGGTCGGCGGCGGGGACTCGAAAGGGTGACCGGCGCCTTCGGCGTCGCGCGCCCATGCGGCCATGTCCGCCAGCGCACGCCGCGCCATCATTTCCTTTTTGGCTTTCCCGCGCAGGGGTAGAGGCAGGGGTGGCAGGAGTCCAAAGTTGACGTTCATGGGCTGGAATCTCTTGCGCTCGGGATCGGTGATGTAGCGCAACAGCGCGCCAAGCGCGGTCGTGGCCGGCGGCACGGCGAGTTGTCGGCCCGCGAGCAAACTCGCCGCGTTGATGCCGGCCAGAAGCCCCATGGCGGCGGACTCTATGTAGCCCTCCACGCCGGTCATCTGTCCGGCGAAAAAAAGCGTCTCCCGGCGGCGCCATTGCAGCGTCGGCAGGAGATGAAGCGGCGCATTGATAAAAGTATTGCGATGCAAACTGCCCAGGCGCACGAACTCGGCCTGTGCGAGACCCGGAATCAAAGCAAAAACGCGGCGCTGTTCCGGGTAGGTCATCTTGGTTTGAAAACCGACGAGATTGTAAAGCGTTCGCTCGCGGTTTTCCTGGCGCAGTTGCACCACCGCATAGGACCCTTTGCCCGTGCGCGGATCGCTAAGCCCTACGGCTCTCATGGGGCCGAAGGCCAGGGTTTCTTTGCCCCGGTCAGCCATTTCCTCGATCGGCATGCAGCCCTCGAAAGGCACGAAGCGCTCGAAGCTGTGCGTCGGCACGCGCTCTGCCGCCAACAGCGCATCGACAAATCGATAATACTCTTCGCGGCTGAGCGGTAGATTTAAGTAATCGTCGCCGTCGCGGTCGTAGCGCGAGGCCCTGAAGGCGACGTTCATATTCACGCTCTCGGCGATGACGACGGGGGAGATCGCGTCGTAAAAATAGAGATGCTCTTCGCCCAAAAGAGATATTAAACATTGCGAAAGCGCCGGCGAGGTCAACGGACCCGTGGCGAGGATGACGAGGCCGTTGGGAATGTCCGTGACCTCCTGGCGAAAGATGCGTACATTCGGCAGATCTTCCATCGCTTCGGTTAATGCGCCGGCGAATTTTTCGCGGTCCACGGCGAGCGCCGTGCCCGCCGGCACGCGATGCGCTTCCGCCGTGCGGATCACCACGGAATCGAGCAGGCGCATTTCCTCTTTCAAGAGACCGGCGGGAGCGGAAAGGACATTCGACCGGAACGAATTGCTGCAAACCAGCTCGCCCAGACTCCCGGTCGCGTGAGCTTCGGTGCGGCGCTGCGGGCGCATCTCGTAGAGCTCCACGGCGACACCCCGGCGCGCGAGCTGCCAGGCCGCTTCCGAGCCCGCCAGCCCGCCGCCCACGATGCGAACGAGATTTTCCATGAACCGACTATCAGATTGCTGAAAAACTCAGTTGCAGGCTGCTCAAAGAGATCTCAGAGGCGAGGCGTGCGCCAGTCGCTACGCGACTCCAGAGAGGATTGAAGATGGAGAATGGAGGATCGATTCCAGAGGTGCTTCGCGATCCTCGATCATCTATCCTCGATCTTCGGCTTTCATCCGAAGAGTCTTTTTCAGCAGCCTGCTATTGTTCCACGACTGGGATCGAATAGCCGCACTCTTTCTTGTAACAGTGATGCGTCTTGCCGGCGCGCTTGGTGATTTTTTCGACCAGGATCGGGCTCGCGCAATCGGGGCAGGGCGTCGGCAAGGGCTTGCCCCAGGAAGCGAACTTGCATTCCGGATAGCGGTCGCAGCCGTAGAAGACTTTGCCCCAGCGCGACTTTCTTTCTTTCAGATTACCCTCTTTGCACTCCGGGCACTTTACGCCGATATCCACCGGCTTTTCCAACGGCTGGATGTTTTTGCATTCGGGGTAACCGCTGCAGCCGAGAAATCTGCCGAACTTGCCCCAGCGCAGCAGCATCGGCCGGCCGCACTGCCCGCAGCTCTCGTTGACTTCCTCTTCAACCACGACCTGAATCGCGCCCGCCTCGTCGCGCTTGAAATTTTTCGTGGTCTTGCACTCGGGATATTGCGGACAAGCGAGGAATTCGCCGTTGCGTCCCCACTTGATGACCATCAAGGCGCCGCATTTTTCGCAGGCGATGTCGGTCGGCACCTCCTGGCGCTTGACGTCGCGCATTTCCTTCTCCGCCTTTTTAAGATCCTGGGCGAAGGGGGTGTAGAAGCGCTTCATCGCCTTGGTCCACTTTTCCGTGCCGTCTTCGATCTTGTCCAATTCGTCTTCCATGCTGGCGGTGAACTCGACGTTCAGGATATCGGGAAAGCTTTCGACCAAAAGATCGGTGACCAGAAACCCGAGGTCCGTCGCCACCAGCGACCGGCGCTCGTCCTGCGACACATACTCGCGGTCGAGAATGTTGGAAATAATCGCCGCGTAGGTGGAGGGCCGGCCGATGCCCTTTTCGTCGAGATCTTTGATCAACGACGCCTGGGTGTAACGGGGCGGCGGCTGGGTGAAATGCTGGTGCGGATCCATCGCGAGCAGCCTCAAGGCGTCCCCTTTCTGGAGATCCGGCAGGATGCCATCGGTATTCTGGGCTTCATCACCGTTCTCTTCCTCTTCGCCGCTCGCCGGGGCGGGGCGTTCGTCGCGCCCTTCGATGTAAACCTTCATGAAGCCGTCAAACTTGATTTGCTGCCCGGTGGCGCGAAACAGCGCCTCCGCGGCGGGAATCTCGAAGGCGGTTTGATCGAAGATCGCCGGCACCATCTGGCTGGCGATGAAGCGGTCCCAAATCAAGGAATAGAGTTGAAAGGCGTCGCGCCGCAGGTAACGGCGCACCCGCTCCGGCGTGTACTCCAGCTCCGTCGGCCGAATCGCTTCGTGGGCGTCCTGGGCGCCCTTTTTCGAGCGATACGTGTTGGGGTTTTCTGGCACGTACTCCTTGCCGTATTGACCCGCGATGAACTGGCGCACGGCGCTCAACGCATCGTTGGAAACGCGCGTGGAATCCGTGCGCATGTAAGTGATCAGCCCGACGGAGCCTTCCGCACCCAACTCCACCCCTTCGTAGAGATGCTGCGCGATTTGCATCGTGCGCTTGGGCTGAAACCCGAGCTTGCGCGCCGCTTCCTGTTGCAGCTTGCTGGTGACGAACGGCGGAGTGGGATAGCGGCGCCGTTCTTTTTTTTCGACTTCGGCGATCATCCAGGAGGCGCCTTCCAGCGACTTGATGATTTCGCCGACGATCGTCTCGTTCTCCAAGCTGAACTTCTTGTTGTCGATCTTTTGCCCGCGCCACTGAGCTAACCGGGCCTTGAAGGAGGGCGGCACGCGCCCTTCCAACTGCGCCGTCAGCGACCAGTACTCCTGCGATTGAAAGGCGCGGATCTCTTTTTCCCGCTCGCAGACCAGCCGCACGGCCACCGACTGCACGCGGCCGGCGCTCAGTCCGCGCCGCACCTTGGTCCACAACAACGGACTGATCTTGTAGCCGACCAGGCGGTCCAAAATGCGCCGCGCCACCTGCGCGTCGAATTTGTTGCGGTCGAGCTCCTGCGGGTTGGCGATCGCTTCCAGCACCGCTTTCTTGGTGATCTCGTTGATCAAGACCCGGTGCACGCGCTTGCGGCTTTTTCCTACCTGGTCGGCGATATGCCAGGCGATCGCCTCCCCTTCGCGATCGGGGTCGGAGGCGAGATAGATATTTTCCTTGCCTTTAGCGGCCTTCTTAAGCTCCTCGACAACCTTCTTCTTCCCTTGGATCACATGAAAGTCCGGCGCGAAGTTATTTTTCACGTCGACCCCCAACTTGCTCTTCGGCAAATCGACGATATGCCCCACCGACGCCTTGACTTGAAAATCCTTGCCCAAATATTTGCCCAAGGTCTTGGCCTTGGCCGGAGATTCAACGATGACTAGATTTTTCGCTGCCATAAAACTCGACTCATTCCTTGAGGTTCGTGCACGATGCCGATTTTACCGTTCCGCTCGATATCTTTTTCCGGGAAGCTGCTGAAGATGCCCTTGCAGCTCGAGCTCCAACAAGACCTCCAACACCTTCGGCGGTGGAAAACCGCTGTTTTCAATGACCTCGTCGATCTGCAGCGTGTGCTCTTGCAGCAGAGCGAAAATCCTGCGCGCTGCGTCGCTGGCATTCTGCGGCAACTGCCGCAGCGGCCGATCGACTGCGCTGGTGCTGGCTACCAATTGTGGCGCGATTTCTTCGACGATGTCATTTACGCTTTCGACCAACTTGGCTCCCTGCCGAATCAGCCGGTGCGTGCCGCGGCTGCGGCTTGCACCCGCTTCGCCTGGGACGGCAAAGACCTCCCGTCCCTGTTCGAGAGCGACGGAGGCGGTGATCAGCGAACCGCTTTTTTCCGTCGCCTCCACCACCACGACGCCGAGCGACAGGCCGCTGATCAAGCGGTTGCGCGCGGGAAAATTGAACGCCATAGGCTTCGCGCCGATGGGCTGCTCGGAAACCACCGCGCCGCCTTCAATGATCCGTCGATACAGCCGATCATGCTCCGGCGGATAGGCGCGATCGACGCCCGAGCCCAAAACCGCGATGGTCCTGCCGCCCGCGTCCAGCGCCGCTTCGTGAGCCGTGCCGTCGATGCCGCGCGCCATCCCGCTTACCACCGTGAACCCCAACGAGGCGAGACCGCGGGCGAGATCGCGCGCCATTCGGCAGCCATATTCACTGGCGCTGCGCGAACCGACGATGGCGACCGCTTTTTCATCGTCGGCGCGAAGTTCTCCCTTAACGTAAAGAAACGGCGGCGGATCATGAATCATGCGCAGCCGGCTCGGATAGGTCGGATTCTTGAACGAAACGATCGCGGCTCTCGCATCCTCTATACGGCGAATTTCTTCGTCGATTTCCTTCCACGCCGAAAAATTTAAGAGTCCGTTGACGACGTCTTTGTCCAATCCCTGGATCTGTTCCAAATCTCGCGCCGATGCGGCAAAGGCCTGGGTGGGATCGGCAAAGCGAGCGGCGAGTTTCTTAAAACTCACGCCCCCCAATCCTTTCACCCGACTGAGCGCGATCCAAAGCGCGCGATCTTTCGCCGCCGGCGCCGACATCGAACACCTCTCCGTCAAAGATATGGAAGCCTCAATCATAGTCCTTCGCGTGTTGTCAACCCCAGCCCGATCAACGTCCGAGCAGCGGTGACCCTGCGCACGAATCACAGATGATAAGGCAATTTCCCGACGAAGGCTAGAACCAAGCGCTCCCAGGGCGCTAAACGACAGTCATGTTTGGTTGAAGAAGCTTTTGTTTTCACGAAAGTTTTTTCCAAATTCAAAAATTTCTTTTTCTGCTCATTGGCGGGCGCAAAACCGCCAAAGGTGCCGACCCTTCGGACAACGCCGCGGCTTGGAAGAATAAACAAGTCCAACGGCCGTTATGATCTTTTTCTTTCCTCGCGCCGCGACCGGAAGACCAGTTTGATGGGCGAACCTTCCAAGCCGAGACTTTCGCGCAACTGGTGCGCCAGATAGCGCCGATAACTTTCCGCTACTCCACGCGGCCTGTTGACGAATAACGTAAACGCCGGCGGGCAGGTCCCGGTTTGCGTACCGTAGTAGAATTTCACCGCCTTGCCTTGCCACAGCGGCGGCGTATGGGCGCGGACGATCCGCTGCAGGGCCTGATTGACGAGCGAGGTTGTGACCTTGCGCTGGTAAATTCTAATGATTCGCGCAGCGGTCTCGAGCATTTTGCCGATACCGTAGCCCGTCGCCGCGGCGATGAAAACGACCGGCGCGTAATCCAGGAACGAAAGCCGGTAATAAACTTCGGCGCGGTATACCTGCGCGTCGGCGTCGCCTTTAGCGAGCAAATCCCATTTGTTCACCGCCAGGAGCAAGGCTTTGCCGCGCTCCACCGAGTAACTCAGAATCTGCGCGTCCTGGTCCGTGACTCCTTCGGGGCCGTCGATGACGTGGATGATGAGATCGCCGCGGTCGACGGAGCGGAGCGCGAAGTTGACGCTGAAGCGCTCGACGCGGTCGTCGATGCGCGCTTTGCGGCGAATGCCGGCGGTATCGATCAATATGCACGGTTCGCCGTTTAACTCGAACGGCGTATCTAAAGAATCCCGCGTCGTCCCCGGAGTCGCATCGACCACGGCGCGCTCGAAGCCGAGCAGGCGATTGATCAAGGTCGATTTGCCAACGTTGGGACGGCCGACGACGGAGACGCGCAAGGGTTCGCGCTCCTCGGCGCCGACCTCCGTATCGTCATCGAACGGCTGGGGAAAGCGCTGGACCAGGTCGTCCATGAGGTCGGAGATTCCGAGCCCATGCTCGGCGGAAATCGCGTAGAGCGGATCGAGGCCGAGAGTGTAGAATTCATAGAGGTTGTCGCCCCGCCGCCTGGAATCGAGCTTGTTCACCGCGAAGAAAACCGTTTTGCCGACCTTGCGGAGCGCGTCCACGACCTCGCGATCCAGCGGGTTGAGCCCGTCCTTGCCGTCGAAAAGAAACAGCACGACGTCGGCCTCTTCCACGGCGCGCCGGCTCTGTTCCTGCACGCGCTCGCCGAGATCGTTGCCGGTCTCGGAATCGAGGCCGCCGGTGTCGACGAGCCAATATCTGCGCCCCGCCCATTCGGCTTCGGCGTAATTTCGGTCCCGGGTGACCCCGGGATGATCATCGACGATCGCCTTGCGCTCGCCGATCAACCGGTTGAACAATGTCGATTTGCCGACGTTGGGGCGCCCGACAATGGCGAGCACCGGCAGCTTGCGCTCCGGTGGCAAATTTAGTGGAACCGGCACGGCCATTTCACAACCCCATTTCCCGCAACGCATTCGGGTCCCGCGTCCAGCCCTCGTCAACCCGAATGAAAAGCTCCAAAAAAATCTTGCAACCGAGCAGCGCCTCCAGCTCTTCGCGCGCCTGCGTGCCGATCTCCTTGAGCATCGCTCCGCGCTTGCCGATCAAAATGCCCTTGTGGGAATCCCGATCGGTGTGAACCGTCGCTTTAATGACGATTAAGTTCTTCTCTTCCTTTTCGGTGAACTCGTCGATGGTCACCGCCACGCCGTAAGGAATTTCTTCCCGGGTCAATAGAAAAATCTTTTCGCGAATAATTTCCGAGGCGAGGAACCGCTCGGACTGGTCGGTGTATTCTCCCTCGGGAAATAACTTCGGCCCTCCCGGCAGCCCCTTCTCGATCAGCTCGAGCACCAGCGGCAGGTTGTCGCCCTGGAGCGCGCTGATCGGCACGATTTCCTTTCCCGGCAGCATTTCCGAACAGCGCTGGATTAGCGGCAGCAGTTTTCCCTTGGAGACCAGATCGATTTTATTCAGCAGGACCAAGACCGGATTCGCGACCGCCGCCAGGGTCTCGGCGATCCTTTCATCTTCCGGCCCGATCCGTTCCTGCGCGGCAAGCAGCCAGAGCACGCAATCGACTTCGTGCAGCGTGGCCAGCGCGACATCCACCATGCGCCGGTTGAGCAGCGAGCGCGCCTGGTGAATACCCGGCGTATCCAAAAACACCATCTGCGAGCTCTCGCTGGTGCGGATGCCGGTGACGCGGTTGCGCGTGGTCTGCGGCTTGGGGCTGACGATGGCGACTTTCTCCCCGAGAATCTGGTTCAGCAACGTCGACTTGCCGACGTTGGGGCGGCCAACGATCGCAATGGTGCCGGAGCGAAACGGCAGCGGTTGCTTTTCCTTGTTCTGGTCTTGTGTCTCTGGCATAAAATCGATGGAGCATTATGACATTCTTGACCGGCCGTTCAAGGTGGAGCCCCAGGGGCAAGCCCGTGGCACCTTCCATGACCCCCGTGGAGCGGAATCCCGAGCGAGACATCCCGGCCAAGGGCGGGGGGATCGAGTCAAAGGGTCGATATCCGGGAAATCGCTTCGAGATCGCTGAAACATGCCGCTACGACTGACGCCGTTGCTGCAAAAGCGGCTCACGCTTCGCGCTCAGACCATGATCGAGAGTTCGCTTGCCTATTTCCCGGAGCTTGACGGCAAAACCATCACCGTCGGTTACACGCGCAAGCACCTCGGCAGCGCAACGGTCGTCTATCGCAAGGGGATTGTTTCTCAGCTCGTCATCCGGCTCAAGGTGCGCAAATTGAGTTATCAAACCATCGGCCACGAGCTCACGCATCTGGTTCAAGGCTTGGCGGGCGGCGACCGGCGCGCCGCTGCGCCGGTGCGCGGGGAAAACATCCCGTCCGGCGAAAAGCAGTGCGACATCTGGACGCTGGCCCGGGATAGAATTTTTTGCGACGACGCGCCGACCTATATTCGCATGCCGCGGGTCATGCGCGAACGCTGGCCCGCTTACGCCGAAGCCGTCCGCGGCCTCTGTATCGCCGCGATCGAGAAAAGAAAGAGCCACCGCCTCTATATCCGTTGGCTCGAAGCGGAAATCCGCCGCCTGCCGCAGCGCTCGCCGGAAAAGATTGCGCCCGAGCAGCTAGAACTCCCCTTCGGCCAAGGCTAGGATCAACTGTACGGTTTACTATAGTTGAAACTTTGCGCAGCTTGCGCAAATTTCTCAGGAGTCGAAGACCCTCGGACTCGGATATTCCTCGCGCCAAGACGCCAAGACGCTACGTGACGGGCAACGCCTGTTATCCCGAGCGTAATGCGAGGGAGCTAAGAAAGATTTCTCCCTTCGGTCGAAATGACAATTCGTTTTGCTTTGCGCCCTTTGCGTTCTTTGCGGGAGATATTCCGAGACCGATCGGTGCGCGAAGCGCACCCTACGAAAACCTTCATGTCCGGAGCCTGTGGTGAGCAACGTCGAACCATGCCTCCTTTGAAAATACCCGTTTGGGGTGAGAACGAAAGGCCCGCCTGGGTTCCGTCATACCCGCGAAAGCGGGTATCCAGGCTAATTCGGCGCAACAAACCTGATAGGGGTCGGGAACGGCTCTCGCCGTCCCCGCCCTCCGAACCGTGCGTGCGGTTCT